>Ga0210056_1000490_pt1 | contig 33043 bp, 27 predicted proteins | sample CryGeyCG2014_080_2_FD_183965 | JGI IMG/M metagenome (GOLD analysis project Ga0210056, IMG submission 183965) | Groundwater microbial communities from aquifer - Crystal Geyser CG07_land_8/20/14_0.80 (SPAdes) (version 2) | ecosystem: Environmental > Aquatic > Deep subsurface > Groundwater | place...
GTTTTTCCATTGGACACCTCCCATTTGACCTTGGAAACGTCTTTGACGCCTCCCGTAATCCTTTTCTTCCTCGCCCGCTGGGGGGGGGATACCCCCCAGTTGATTATCTCCTCAAAATGCGTGATAGATCCACATCCGCACGGTTTCGGCATTATCGTATAACATCACCGGATCGGTATTTCAAGGTATGGTCACGTTTCGCAAGACGACGGTTCTGATGGCTTTTTACCTGCTGACGGCCCTGTCGGTGATCTCGAGCGCCTCATCCAGGACGGCGAACCCCTCCTGTAGTTGCTCCTCGCTGATGACCAGTGGCGGGATGATCAGCACCGTGTGCCAGTGCGTGTACAGGAACAGGCCGCGGTCGAGGCAATGAGCGAGAAATGCGTTCATTTCGGCGGAGGTTTTATCAAACGGGGCCATCGGTTCCTTTGTCCGGCGATTTTTAACCAGTTCGATCACCCCGAAGAGCCCGATGGAGCGGACGTCGCCAACCGAAGGATGCCTGTCGCGCAGGTCGTTCAACAGGCGGTTCAGCACCGGGTCCATGGCGGCCGCGTGTTCGACGAGCCTGTCCTGCCGGATGACGTTGATATTGGCCACCGCCGCTGCAAGGGAGACCGGATGTGAGGTGTAGGTCAGGCCCGACCGGAAGGCGCGCTCGTCGAACGCCGCGGCGATCCGGGGTTTCATCGCCACCGCACCCAGCGGGGCGTAGGCCGAAGTGAGCCCTTTCGCCATCGTCACGATGTCGGGGATGACCCCCCAGTGGTCCACCGCAAACCATTTGCCCGTACGTCCGAAGCCGCTCATCACCTCGTCGGCAATCATCACGATCCCGTATTTGTCGCACAGCGCCCTCACGCCCTGCATATATCCCTCCGGCGGGATAATCAGGCCGTTCGTGCCGGTCACCGATTCCATCAGGATTGCCGCAATCGTCTCCGCTCCCTCGTACAGGATGATCTCTTCAAGGTGGTTGAGGTAATCCCGGCAGAACTCCTCCTCTGAAATCTCCGGGTTGGTGCGGTGGAAGGTGGAACGGTAACGATAAGGGTCGAGGAAGTGGACGACGCCCGGCATCAGTCCCGGCTCCCAGGCCGTGCGGCGCGGGTCGCCGGTGAGCGCCATCGCTCCGGCAGTCGCGCCGTGATAGGAGCGGTAGCGGCTCAGGATCTTGAATCGGCCCGTGCAACCCCTCGCCAGTCGGACGGCGTTCTCGTTGGCGTCCGCTCCCCCCAGGGTAAACAGGACTTTTGTCAGAGCGCCGCCGGGGGAGATCTCCGCCAGCAGTCTGGCCGCCAGCGCCCGCACTCTGGTGGTCATTCCCGGTGCGGCGTAAGGCAATTCCCGCGCCTGCCTCGTCATCGCCTCGATCACGCGCGGATCGCCGTGGCCGATATTGACGCACATGGTCATCGAGTTGAAGTCGAGGTAGCGCTTGCCCCATATATCCCAGAAATAAACGTTTCGGGCCGTCTTCACCGGAATGGGATTGACCCGGCTCTGTGCCGACCACGTCCAGAAAACGTGCTCCTTGGAGAAGGGGAGGATCCGGTCGTCGGGAAGATCGAATAGTACGTTCTCGTGAATGGACAGATTTGGGGCCGCCCGACGTTTCATGTCTTTGCTCCTTCGTGGGTCAGCGATCCTTTTCTTCTCTTCTTCTGATACAGGAAAAGCAAGACAAACAGGACCGCTCCGACGATATCGCTGTACTTTTCCGGATAGATCAGAAGCGCCGCGCTGATGCCGGAGACGATGCGTTCCGGGACGGTCGATCTGTCTGCGAAGTACCCGATGACCGTTGCCCCCAGCGCAATGATTCCGAGCACGCAGGTCGCCGCTACGCGCGTGAAGAGCAGGAAATCGAAGGAGGCCGAGGGGTCGAGAAGGGTGGGAAGCCAGAGAAGGATGGGCGCCTCCACGAAGACGAAGGGAACGATAAACCCGGCCGAGGCGAGGCCGAAGGCCGTAAGCCCTGTCTTGAAGGGATCGGCCCCCGAGATTCCCGAGGCGGCGTAGGCCGCCAAAGCCACCGGCGGCGTCACATCGGCGAGAATGGCATAGAAGAAGACAAACATGTGCGATATCAGCGGATGGATGCCCAATTGGAGAAGGGCCGGCGCCGCGATCATCGAGGCGATAATATACTGGGCGGTGGTGGGTATGCCCATCCCCAGGATGAAGCACGCGACCGCCGTGAAAATTAGCGTAAAGAAAACGGCTGTTCCGTTTATGCTGAGGAAATGGAAGATGTCGAGCGTGGCTACCACGGATGCCGTGCCTTGGGCAAGCTCGATGATGGCGGCGGCGAATTTCAGGCCCAGGCCGGTCAATGTGGTCGCCCCCACGATGAATCCGATGCATGCACAGGCGGCGCCTATGGCCAATGCGTTTTTCGTGCCGAGTTCGAGGGTCTTCATGATGTCTGGGATCCTCATCTTGCTTTCCTGATAACAGGCGCCGAAGGCGATAATGGCGATCTGAGCCCAGAAGGCCGAGAGCGACGGATCCACCCCCCATAGAGGGAGGAAGAGAAGCAACCCTGCGGGGATCAGGCCGAGAAGCCAGGAGAGGAGATCGGTCTTTCGGTAGGAATAGGTGAGACCCGCGATGAGGAGGACGAGCCAGAGAACCGACCAGATGGATATCCCCCCAAGGGGATTGAACCGGAGGAGCACCGCCGGCGCTGAGAGGAGGATGGTAACGAGGAAAGGCAAGGTCCGATCATGGATCTGGCCGATTGCCACGGAGAATAAAATTCCCCAGAAGGCGGCCAGGAAGGGACTGGATCCCGTCACGAGCAGCCAAACGATAATCACAAGGGGGCCCACGAGCAGCCATTTTTCCTTCAGAACCTTTGTGACCTTGGGGAGCATCTCCCGCGGAAGTCCGACGAGTCCTATCTTTCTTGCTTCAAGGTGGACCATCGTGCCAACGGCAAAGAAATGAAAGAGGGCCGGCATGACGGCCGCTGTTGCAATCTTGATGTACGGTATTCCGAGAAATTCGGCCATGATGAAGGCAGCGGCGCCCATGATGGGCGGCATGATCTGGCCTCCCGTCGAGGCGGCGGCCTCGACGGCGCCGGCGAACTGGGGGCGGTATCCGACCTTTTTCATCAAGGGGATGGTAAAAGCCCCCGTGGTGACCGTGTTGGCGATGGAACTGCCGCTGATGGAGCCCATGAAACCGCTGCTGATGACGGCGACCTTGGCCGGTCCCCCTGCCGACCATCCCGCCAGGGCCATGGCAAGGTCAATAAAAAGTTGCCCCAGTCCCGTCTTGGAAATGAAGATGCCGAAGAGGACGAAGTGAAAGACAAAGGTGGCCACGACGCCCAGCGGAATGCCGTAGATCCCCTCCGTGCCGAGGAACATGTGTTCGATGATGCGCTCGATGGAGTAGCCGCGGTGGGCGAAGAAAGAGAGCCCCGGAACATCGAGAAAATAGGGCCCGAGATAGCTGTTGACGAGCACCAGGAAGGCGATCAGCGGCAGCGCCGGACCGATGGACCTTCGGGCCCCCTCCAGGATGAGGACGAAGGCCAGGCCGCCGATCACAAGATCCATCTCCAGGGGAAGGCCCGCCCTGGTGACGAGACTATTGTATTCGAGAAAGATGAAGACCGAGAAGGCGGAGGCGAACAGGGCCATGAAGACATCGAAATAGGGAATGTCGTCGTTCTGGTAGTTGAAGGCGCCGGCGGCGATCATCGAAGCAACGGCCTGGAGCCACTTGAAGATGAACAGCAGGGTCAGAACGAGAAGTGTGGCAAAGAGAAGGATGCTCCAGAACAGAAGCGTCATGTTGGGCTGGCGAAAGACCTGGAGAAACGCGATGGAATGATAGGCCTTGAATAGTGCGAAGGAAAATCCTGCCAGCATCGCGCTGAAAATGACAAAATCGACGTAAACAACGGGCCTTCCCTGCCAGAACTCGCGGCGTTTGAAGTAGAGCAGCAGGACGAACGAGATGAGCGCAAGAAGCGCGCTTTGGATCATCGTCAGTTTCAGGATCTCCCGGAAAATAGCCGTGATGAGGGAACTGCCGAGCAGCCCGTAGATCAGGTCATAGACGAGGGAGATGGTTTTTTCCGGTTTCGGCTTTCGGATGGAATAGTAAAAATAGACCAGCGGGAGAACAAAGGCGAGATGAAAGGCACGATGTCGCCACTCCTGCAGCACGCCGAAACCCGCCGTGTAGATGTGGAAGATCGAGAGTATCTGCGTCATGATGATGGTGATCTTCAGCGTGATTCCGGTAAGCTTTCGAAAGCGCAATTCGGGGTCATATTTCGATATCACATCGATTTCATTCAGCGTGTCTCCCGCCGAAACGGTTCGTTGCCCTTCAGCCACAGTGCCTCCTTTATCGTATGGACAATTTCAGTTTCATCCCCGCATATTGCGCGAGGCGAACCTGGGTGACGGACATCTTCAGCAACGTATCTCCAGCCAGATCGGGGAGCGCGATCTCTTTCCCATCGCCGAAAATGAGACGGTTGGCGTATTTCTTGTCGACCCATTGATAGATTTCGGGGATGACCCTGTTCATGTTTCCAATGCGAAAGTGATCTCCTTCGGTGGTGAAGGTTTCGTCGCCGAAGGGGGCGTAAGGAAGACCGGTGCGGCTGGACCAGAATTCCGTGGCATAAGTGATCATCCGGTACCCGCTGTCGATTCGGATATGATCGCGGACGGGACACCCTTCTACGGAGTGGATGAAACTGAGGGCGAATTGATCGCCCGGGCTGACCATCCGCAGATAGAGCAGCCTCCCATTCGGAGGGGCCTCAATGGAAAATACATGCAAAGGCGCGAGAGCCGTAACGGCGACAAGCAGGATAAAAAGCGCCGCCAGTGCCCTTTTATGCATATCAAAAAAACGGGGCGCCGTTGAATGCGGCGCCCCGTCTCCTTTCCTGAAGTCAGAGCAGGACGGGCCCGCAGCCGTTATTTGATCATGCCTTTTTCTTTATAATATTTCGCTGCACCCGGATGGAGCGGAATGGCCATGCCGTCGAGCGCCGTATTCAGTTGGACGTCCTTGCCTTTGGCATGAACCAGGCCCATGATCGTCGCAGCGCTTGGCGCCTTGTCGCCGCGGAGGACGTGGGTGCCCTCTTCCCAAAGCGCCTTGGTTACCTGGTAAATGGTGTCATCGGGGATCTGGGCGTCTGTCACCCATTGGGCCATGACGGCCACCGTGTTTACCGCTTTGTTCTGGCCGCGGTAGGTGCCGGCCGGGATCGTGACTTTCGCGTAGAAAGGCCACGTGGTGGTGATTTTTTTGATCAGGGCGTCATCCAGGTTGAGGATGTCGATGTCCGCGGTTGAGGCCAGTTCCATGACGGCTGCGGTGGGAATGCCCGCGGTGATGAACCCGGCGTCGGCCTGGTTGTCCTTCATCCGCTGGGAGATGCCGGAGAAGCTCAGCCAGTCGAGGGCGCCGAAGTCGTTGAAGGTCAAACCTGCGGACTTGCAGATGTTCTCGGCATCCACGGCGGTTCCGCTGCCCCGGTCGCCGGGAACGACACGCTTGCCCTTCAGATTGGCCGCGCTCTTGATGCCCGCGCTCTTCAATATAACGATCTGAATCACTTCGGGATAGAGGGTGGCGATGCCCCGGACGTTCTTGATCGGCTTGCCGGCGAACTGATCGGTTCCCATGTAGGCCTGATAGGCCGTATTGTTCTGAACGAAGGCGGATTCGATGTCATGTTTGGCGATCAGATTGAGGTTGGCCGCGGAGGCGTTTGCCGACTGTGCCGTGACGATCAGATCGGGAATCTTGGATGAAAGCGCCTGTGCGAGGGCGCCTCCCAGGGGATAATACACGCCGCCCGTGCCGCCCGTGGCGATGGCAAAAAATTTCTTTGCCGCAAAGGATGGCGCCGCAAAAACCAGGGATGCGGTAATGACGGCAACAAGCAATACGACTGTCCTTTTCTTTAGCATACTCCACACTCTCCTTTCTTGGTGTTGTGAAGGGATAAAATACCAAAAACCCAACAGAGGCCGTTCATCGGTAATAAAGATGGTATAAGCATAGGATGTTTTTTGGGGGGTTGTCAAACTATTTTTTCAATCGCATTTTGAAGGCGAATGTCGACGAACAATCCTTTTCCATCAAGAAGTTGTCCGATCTGGCACTGGAGATGGGGCTGGGCTTGGGAGGAAAAGGGCTGGCCGCCCGGTTACTGTTGAATGAAAATCCTCCCGGGGCGACCCCGCTATTTGTCCTGGAAGAACTTTTCGAAGAAATTCTGCCGTTTTTTCGGGATGAAAACCGAGCCGTCGTAGTCCACAATCAGCTTCCCGTCGAGATGGTCCGTCTCGTGCTGAACGACGCGGGCGGCGAAGTCGAGATATCGCTTGCTCACCTTCCGTCCCTCCAGATCGTAGGCCCGGACCTTGATCTCCGGATACCGGCTGATCTCCACCCGGATCTCCGGGCACGAGAGGCACCCCTCCTCCGCGACGACCGGCTCCCCCCGCTTTTGGGTGATGCGGGGGTTGAGGAGGATTTCGTAATCCTCTTTCCTCGCGGCGGGGTCCTTGTCGTCGAAGTTCCGGCTGCGGAAGGCGATGATCCTCCGGCTGATGCCGATCTGCGGGGCGGCGAGCCCCACCGCGTCTTCCCGCTCCAGAAAGGAGTCCCGAAGCGTGCGGATCGCCTTTGTCGTTGCCGCGTCAAAGGGGACCGGCGCATCTTTGCATGGCGTCCGCAGGATGCGGGTCTCCTCCTCGTTGAGCTGCTCCTCGTTCCAGAGGGTTAATACTTTGTGGCGGGGCATCCCTATCCTTCCTTCCGCTGAAGAACAATAACGGTCTTGACCGATGGCATTCGCGACGGTTTCGGCGCTATCGTATAACACCACCGGATCGGTATTTCAAGGCATTCTCCAATTCGGTCCTTGCAGAATCCGGGAATGTCTGTTAGTTTTTAACCGACTTGTTGGCTGTCGGGGTGAACAAAGTGATCCATTCCATCATTGCGGCAAAGGCGCGGCAGGAATTCTCCCGGGCCATGCGTTTCGAGGGGGGGGGCGTTCCCCATCTCTCTCCCCCCGACGATCCGCGGCCCCGCCTCCTCTACCTCCACATCCCATTCTGCGAACGGCTCTGTCCCTACTGCTCCTTCAACCGCTTCGTTTTTGAGGAAAATCTCTGCCGCGACTATTTCCGGGCGCTCCGAAAGGAGCTGCTCCTCTACCGCGACCTCGGTTATGATTTCGGGGGGATCTACGTGGGCGGCGGGACGCCAACGGTCCTGATCGACGAGCTCACGGAGACGATCGCGCTGGCGCGGGCCTCCTTCCACATCCGGGAGCTGTCGGTCGAAACGAACCCGAACCACCTGACGGAGGATCGCCTGACGGCCCTCCAGCGTGCGGGCGTCAACCGGCTCTCCGTCGGCGTCCAGAGCTTCGACGACGGTCTGCTCCGAAAGATGGACCGGTATGACAAATACGGAAGCGGGGCGGAGATCGCGGAGAGAATCCGAAACACCCTCGGGCGTTTCGGGACGTTGAATGCCGACATGATCTTCAATTTTCCGACGCAGACCGAGGCGATGCTTGACCGCGATCTGGACACGCTGCTTAAAGTCGGCGTGGATCAGGTGACCTGGTACCCGCTGATGGTTTCCGATTCGACGCGGAAGAAGGTGATGGAGACGCTGGGGAGCGTGGACTTCCGTCAGGAGGAGCGGTTTTATCACCAGATCGTTGGGCGTCTGGTTCCCGCATACCGCTTTTCGTCGGCCTGGTGCTTCTCGCGGGGGAGGGCGATGATCGACGAGTACATCGTCGATTACGACGAATATGCGGGTCTCGGCAGCGGTTCGATCGGCTACCTGAACGGCGTCTGTTACGCGAACACCTTCGACATCCGGACCTACATCGCCCAGATCGACCGGGGAGAACTTCCGCTCGCGGCCTCCCGCATCTTTTCCGTCCGGGACCGGATCCGCTATGATTTTCTGATGAAACTCTTCGGAACCCGCCTGAATGTGACGGATCTCCGGAAGAAGTACGGGGGCGCCTTCCTCCGCCTCCTGCCGGACCTCATCGCCTTTTCGCTGACCGGGGCGCTGGCGTGGCAGCCGCCGGAGATCGTCCTGACGAAGCGGGGCCGGTATGCCTGGGTCATCCTGATGCGGGAGTTCTTCACGGCGGTCAACAACTTCCGCGACTACTGCCGGGGACGAACAGGAGCGTAAGGTTTCCCAAACGCAAGATTGATCAAAGGATAGGTTGAATGGCCCTTCCCGTAAACATCCAGGACCTGATCAGCGGCCGGACGGTCGAATGGGAGAGGATCGAATTCAAAGCCGGTTGGAACCCGGACGGCTCATCATTGCCGATTTTCGAGACGGACAAAGACCGGACCTGTTTTCTGACGATTCTGAGAAGTCATCCGTTATTTCCAACAAACAAGCAGGAAGATGTCTCCACCGGTGAGCAAGTCGAGGGCCCAGTCAAGGGCCCAGTCGAATTAACCTCCATCGAAAAGCAGGTGCTCGTTTTGTGTTCCCAAGCGCCCTTATCGGCAAAGGAGATCAGCGGAAGATTGGGTCTTGCAGGCAAGCCGGGGTATATAAAGCGGATATTGGCGAATTTACGGGAAAAGGAATGCATTGAATTCACCCTTTCAGAGAAGCCGCTCAGCCGTCTGCAAAAATACCGGATGACAGATCGAGGGCGGAAAACTTTGGCAAAAGGATCGTGACCGGGGTGAGCATGAACGAATGGGAATTCACGGCGGCAGTGGCGGGCTGGATCAATGAGCTGATCGGAAAGGATAATCAGTTGCCCTTTCTGACTGCCCGATGCGAACGGCAAAGCGGTGAGACCCGCAAGCGCAACGACTTGATCTTGTTGGATCGCAATAGCTCCATCGTCCTGACGGGCGAGGTCAAGCTTCCCTACAACAAGGATGGGGGGAGCCCCCACAACGCCGCCGTTGTCCGCGACGCCCGCGCCAAGGCGCGCCGCGCCGGGTCCCGTTTTTTCTTCACCTGGAACATCAATGAATTCGTCCTCTGGGAGACCGAACCGGCCGACGCCTCCTGGCAGGGGCAGAAGTACCGCTCCTGGGAGGTGACGCAGGTTCACCGGGAAGGCCATCTGGACCTTTCCCCGACCATCCATGCCGTCCGGACCTGGCTGGATGATTTTCTGCACGAATTCGCCCGGATCGTCCATGGCGATGCGGTGATCGGTCACAAATCCCCTGATGAAAAGTTCATCGAAGCCCTCGAATCGTCGCTTCGCCTGCCGATCCAACTGACCCTGGAGGCCATTACGGAGCGCTATCAGAAACCCCGTTCCCGCTCCGAGATCGATCGCTGGATGCGGGAGGAACAGGGCTGGGTCATCTACGACGACCCGGAGGGCGTCCGCGACAACCTCGAACGGGCCGCCAAGTTCGCCTGCTACAACCTGGTCAACAAGCTGGTTTTCCACGAGGCGCTGCTGAAGCGCTACGGCGACCGGATGGAGAAGCTCTCCGTTCCGGAGCATATCGACGCGGGGGAGCCCCTCCGCCTCCACATGGAGAAGTATTTCGCCGAGGCCAAAACGGTCACCCAGGATTACGAGACGGTCTTCGGCGAGGATCACGCCGCCCTCGGCAACCGCATCCCGTTTTATTCCGACGCCGCCGTCGTCCACTGGCGGGCGCTGATCGAACAGATCCACGAGGTCGATTTCTCCAGGCTCGACTACGAGGTCATCGGCGCCATCTTCGAGCGGCTGATCTCCCCGGACGAGCGGCACAAGTACGGCCAGTTCTACACCCGGGTCGAGATCGTCGATCTCATCAACAGCTTCTGCATCGCGACCGGCCGGGAAACGGTCATGGATCCGGCCTGCGGCGGCGGGACCTTCCTCGTCCGCGCCTACGCGAGAAAAAGGGAGTTGGACCCGGCCCGGCCCCATGGCGCGCTCCTCGCCGATCTCTTCGGGATCGACGTCTCCCACTTCGCCACGCACCTGACGACGATCAACCTGGCGACCCGCAACCTCATCGATGAAGAGAACTATCCCCAGATCGCCCGGAGCGACTTCTTCGATGTCCGGGCGGGATCGGCCTTTCTCAGACTTCCGAAGCGGGTGACGGCGAAGGGCCTTGGGAAAATCCAGCACCGCAGCGTGGAGATCCCGCCCCTCGACGCCGTGGTCGGCAATCCCCCCTACATCCGCCAGGAGGAGATCCCCCGGGACGCGAAGAAAGAAAAGGGAAAATACAAAAGGGGAACGAAGGAGTATTATCTCAAACTCGTCCAGGAGGAGGGCGGGGTTCTCCTTTCCGGCCGGAGCGACATCCACTGCTACTTCTGGCCCCATGCGGCGAGTTTCCTGAAGGATGACGGCCGGCTCTGCCTGCTTACCTCCAGCCAGTGGCTCGACGTCGAGTACGGTTTCCGTCTCCAGGCGTGGATCCTTGACCAATTCGAGATCCTGGCCGTCTTCGAGAGCATCGACGAGCCCTGGTTCGTCGGTGCCCGCGTCGCCACGACCGTGACAATTCTCCGGAGGCAACCGGAGAGAGCGAAGCGAATGGCGAACACCGTCCGCTTCGTCCAGCTCCGCCGCCCCATCGGCGAGATCCTCGCCCACGACGGCACGACGTTTGATGCGATCCGCGCCGCCGACGACTTCCGCGACGAGATCCTGTCGCTTGCGGAAAACAGCGTCAACGATCGCTATCGCGCCCGCCTCATCCGGCAGGAAGAGCTCTGGCGGGAGGGGGTCCGTCTCGGCGCGGTCATGGGGAAATCCGGGGAGATCGACGAAGATCAGGAAGAAGAGGCGGCCGGCGGCGAATACCATGTTGAATTCATCGTGGGTGCTCCTGTCTTCGTTGCAATATGGTCGGCCGGTCGGCAATGAAGGGAATTGGAGTACGATGGTCGTCGACGTCAACATGATGCGGGTCCCCGACCCGCGCCGCGCGGACGACAAAGCGTTGGAGCGCGTGCAAGGCGCCTTCCGGAAATTGAAGGGCCGCAAGGCCCTCCAGTTCCTATCTGCGCGCCGGATGCGGGAGATGGCCTGGCGCCAGTCGGGAAAGGAGGCGGAGTTGGAGAAGCTCTCCGATCTCTGCGAGCTCGACATGACCGACCGCAGGGAGCTGGACGACGCCGTCCTCGCGATGCTCGGGGTCGCCCCGGCAAAGCGCCGCGGAGAGATGATCGACGCCCTCTATGGTTATCTCCGGGAGTTCTTCGAGAGAACCCGGCAGAAGGAGGAGAAGGCGATCCTCAACAAGAACAAGGCGCGGAGGCGGGGGAAGACCGATCCGGCCGAGCTTGCAGCCCAGATTTACCAGGAATTGGCGGAGAGCCACGGAGAATTCCTCCGGCGGTACGATCCGGATTTCCTCGACAAGACGAGGCCGTTTGACACTTACGAGATCCCGGCAGAAGGCGTTCCCGTCCCCTATCGGGATATGTTTGTTCCTCACAGCGTCCGCTTCATCAAGGGGAAAAAGACGCAGACGGCCCTCCTCCGGACGCAAAGCCCGGTTCAGGACGATCTGATCGTCCTCATCTGCCGTTCCGGCCTCCGCGGCCTGGTCCGGGTTCCCCACGAAGAGAACGAGTGCCGCCGGGTGCTTGGGGCATACGAGGGCTTCATCGGCAAGCGAGAGAATCTCCTTCGACGCCTGATCGAAGAGCGGTCGGCGGATGAAGACCTGCAGCGGGTGATTTATGATGCCCTGCTGCCCCTCGTATTGAGCGGCCGGAGAGAAGAGAAGAAGCAAAACCTATGAAAAACCGGATTCCTCCTTCTACAGGAAGGACGATGTGCCCTTTTAAGCTCATCCGGTTCTTGCGTACTTCGTGAAGCGGTAATTGACGGATTTTGAAAAGTATGCAAGATTACATCAGATTGAAGTCAGCAATTGACGTAGCTAATTTAAAAATGTAAATTTTATTACATAATTCTCATGCAAGACAAACTGTCGTTAGGCGCACCAACACGCACTCATTGAGGAGGGGCGTAACGATGACTCAAAACACTTGGCCAAGGAACCAATACACCGGACCGGAAGGTGGTCTATATACCGGCCCAGGAGGCGGCATGTCTACAGGGTCTGGCGGTGGAGCGTCGACCGGCCCAGGAGGCGGGCTTTCTACCGGGACAGGTGGTGGCTTGTCTACTGGTCCTGGCGGAGGGCTATCAACAGGTCCATGTGGAGGTCTGTCCACTGGTCCCGGCGGCGGTCTCTCGCCAGGGCCTGGTGGCGGGCTTTCTACGGGACCCGGTGGTGGCTTATCAACTGGGCCGGGAGGTGGAATGTCCTCAGGTCCAACGCCCTATCGCAACAACATTCCCCCTTGTCCCGTCTTCATTGAAAAGCTGGAGGAAAGGGGGTTGCATCAGTATGCCAATCTCATTCGTTCCCACTTGCCGTAGGTCAATACGCCTAACCCAAAATATAAATAACACTTTAAACATAAAACATGATATCATTTGCCTCAATTTATAATTAACTGAATAATTAGGAATAATTATCATGGCCGATAAACTACCGATAAAGCTAAATAAAGAGCCGCTGTTAGATGCAATTTTTGAAGTGCGTTGTTCCATGACTACTCCTGCGTCTAGCATTTTACCGGGGATTTTTTACAGCAAGCTCGAAGGCAAAAAAACAATTGAGCGATTGCCTGCCGCTGAACTACCCAAGCAAATGCGGGATGCTGAACCTAACTTACAGTATGCCCCAGTTATGCGAATCCACTGGGAAGAATTCATTATTTTAATTAGCGATCGAAGCGTTGCGATGGCCTGCAAAATGCCTTATGCTGGATGGGAAAAATTTAAAAATGCCATCATTCCGATGGTCAGGATTCTCGATGAAGTTGGGATTCTTGAAAGCATTCAGCGGTACTCTATGAAGTACATAGACTTAATCCCGATTAAGAACATGAGTGACCAGATTGCATCCGCTAATCTCAAAATCAGCTTAGGCGATCATAAATTGGAAAAAGAGGTGTTCCAGTTTCGGATTGAAATTGCAGATGGTGAATTTATCAACGCCGTGCAAATCGTTTCTTCTGGGGTAGTAACAACAAGGGAAAAAACCACAAAAGAAGGCTTAATTATCGATATTGACACTATCCGTAAAGTCGATAATCTCGATATCAAGACTTTTCTTTCTGAACTTCAAGAAAGATTGGAAAATATCCATCAAAAAAACAAAGCAATGTTTTTCAAATGTCTTACCCCCGCTACACTCGAGATCTTGGAGCCTATCTATGGATAACTATTTTAATAATCAAGAATCTGGCACCGTTGGTTCTGTTACCATTAATGGTATTCTCGCTGCACGATATTTAGCCGCTCAGATGAACGTTAAGCAGGATAAGGATCAATATAGACTTCGATCCATACGAGATGACTACCACCGGTTTGCGACTTCTGCGACTTCTGCTACTTTTGATCACTGTAGGACCATCGTAATGGGAGAGTACCAGCAGGAGAGTGATCGATTTGAGGTTAGTATTGCCCAATTTTATGCCAAGTTACTTGCCAGTCAAGAATCGCTTGGCCCCGCGTTTGAGAAGGTTCTGCATGAGAATTTATGGAATCTTTATGAAGGCTAATTGGGTGTCTTATGGATCTCAGTGTCGATGCCATAAAAAAACAAATCCCCTATTACCTGGCAGAAAGAGACAAAGAAGCCTTAGTTAAAGAGTTAAAGAAATTTAATTCTATCACTTATTACATAAATCTATATCCTGGCGTTGCTTTGCAAGGGGACGGTTGGTCTGCGTTGGGCTTGATTAGATACGAAACAGGAGAGCGCAGGCAAGTCCGTGGAATAGTGCTTTCCAACAGCTGTGATATTGATCCAAAAAATAAAAGTGACATACCGGCCAAACTTTTGTTTGCTCCCATTATTAAGCTAAGGGCTTATGCAAGTCTACTTGAAGATGCTGATATTTCAAAAGATAAAATCGAGGGCAAGTTCAATTCCATCCGCCAGCAACGGGTGACAACTCTCTTCTATCTCCCCAAAGGTGCAGGTCTAGAAGATGAATATATCGCCTTGCTCGATGATATTCATTCACTTCCTCTCAAAGTATTCTTCGAACAGAAGGATCGAACCAAACTATTTACACTTAGCCTTCCCGGTTTTTATCTTTTTATACTGAAGCTATCTGTACATTTTTGCCGTTTTAGCGAAGAAGGTGTGATGCGGTCTTAGGCGATTTTAAAAGCAGGACAATAGAAAATATACCCAAATGGTTTATACCTAATCCTGTATTCGAAAGTTCACCATGCCGGTGAATTGGACACCCAAGACTCGATAAATATGTTGTTACACCCTTTCAATCCGAATTCAATGATGCTTCGGAAATCGAAGCATCACGCTTCGTGAAAGTGAGGTTGCTGGCTATCGGGCTTTGATCTCATCCTTTTTCACGAAAGTACGCATCAACCGGATGAACCTGATTTATGATGCCCTGCTGCCCCTTGTATTGAGCGGCCGGATAGAAGAGAAGAAACGTGTTTTTCCGAAGACTTAAAACGTAAAGATGGGTGCAAAAACTATGGATGATCATAAAAAGGAACTGCTGAAGAATCTGCCGAAGATCGACGAGATGATCCTCCGGATCGAGAAGAGGGAAACCCTTGCCGGGTTTCCGCGGGAGATCGTAAAGGAGGCGTGCCGGTTGGTCGTGGAGGGGCTCCGGGAAGGAATTCTCCGGGAGAAGAGTGCAACGCTCTGCCTGCCGACGCCGGAGCAGGCGGCCGACCGGGCCGCGGAGATCGTCGAAGGCTATTGTTCCTACCGGCTCCGCCGGGTGATCAACGCGACGGGCGTCATCCTCCACACGAACCTCGGCCGGGCGCCCCTCTGCCGGGAGGCGATCGAACGGGTCGTCGAGGTCGCCCGGGGCTATTCCAACCTGGAATATGACCTGGAGAAGGGGGAGCGGGGGCTCCGCTACGACCACGTCCGGGGGCTCCTCTGCGCGCTGACCGGGGCGGAGGACGCCCTCGTCGTCAACAACAACGCCGCCGCGGTCCTGCTGGTGCTGAACGCGCTTTCCGAGGGGAAGGAGGCGATCGTCTCGCGGGGCGAGTTGATTGAAATCGGCGGGGAGTTCCGGATCCCCGACGTGATGGAGAAAAGCGGCGCCCGCCTGAAAGAGGTGGGGACGACGAACCGGACGCGGCTTTCCGACTACGAACGGGCGATCGGCCCGGAGACGGGGATCATCCTCAAGGTCCACACGAGCAACTTCCGAATCATGGGGTTCACTGAGGAGGCGGATCTGACCTCCCTTGTCGCCCTCGGGAAGAAACACCATATCCCCGTCGTGGACGATCTGGGGAGCGGCTGCCTGATCGAACTGGACCGTTACGGCCTGGAGCGGGAGCCCACCGTCCGCGACTGCCTCGCCGCGGGGGCGGACGTGGTCACCTTCAGCGGCGACAAACTCCTCGGAGGTCCGCAGGCGGGTCTTATTCTGGGCAAGCGTGCATTCCTGGAAAGGATCCGGAAAAATCCGCTGAACCGGGCGCTGCGGATTGACAAGCTGACCTTGGCGGCCCTGGAGGCGACGATGGTGAAGTACCTCCGGCCCGCGGAGGCGCTCGCCGACATCCGGGTCCTGCGGGCGCTGACGGAGCCCGTCGCCGACGTGAAGAAGCGGGCGAAGCGGCTGGCGGCGATCCTCCGGCGCGCCCTGCCGGAGAAAATTGCTATCAAATTCATCGCCGGCGTCTCGATGGCCGGCGGCGGGTCGCTCCCCACCCAAGAGATCCCGACGCTCCTTGTCGGCCTGCGGGCCGCGTTCCTCTCGGCTGCCGCTCTGGAGGAACGCCTCCGGCGGCGGGAGCTGCCGGTCATCGTCCGGGTGGCCGACGATCAGCTCCTGCTGGACGTCCGAACGCTGGATCCGGATGAGTTTGCCGAGATCCGAGACGCCCTGAAGGCCATTCTGGCGGAAGGAAAGGCCGGGAAAAGATGATGGCGGGAGGCCTGATTCCGTTTCCCGGCTCCGACGAGGGAGCGGGGACGGGGCGCTGCGCGGAAAGATCGGGAGGACGGCACGGGACAGGACGGCTGCCGTCCCGACGGAAGGCAAAGCCGGGGAGTGATGATGGCAGAGGGTGATATGCGGGAGCGGGGGAATGGGACCCCCGACCGGAACGATGGAGACGCCGGGGGCGATGGGCGGCGGGGCCGTTTCATGGTTGCGCAGGAAGAGGGCGGTCATTGCCCGGCGGGGGATGATACGCGGGAGCGGGAGGATGCGCCTGCCGGCCATTGGATGGACAACGGCAAGTCGGTCGGGAGGCGGGTTTGCTTCACGGTCGCATCGGAGCAGAGCGGTCTCCGCCTGGATCTCTTTCTGACCGCTCGGGAAATCGGTCTTTCCCGCACCCAGATCGGGCGGGCCGTCGATGAGGGTCAGGTCCAGGTGAACGGCCGACCGGGCCGGGCCGGCCGGAAGCTGAAGACGGGGGACGTCGTGGCCATCGATCTCCCGGCGGCAAAACCCTCCGGGGTCATCCCCGAGGCGATCCCGCTGAAAATCCTCTATGAGGACGCATCGTTGCTGGTCGTCGACAAACCGGCGGGGATGGTCGTCCATCCGGCCGCCGGCCATTCGGGCGGGACCCTTGTCAACGCCCTCTTGCACCACTGCCGCGATCTCTCGGGGATCGGCGGCGTGCTGCGCCCCGGGATCGTCCACCGTCTCGACAAAGAGACCTCCGGACTCATGGTGGTCGCCAAATCCGACCATGCCCACCGTGGGCTGGCCGGGCAGTTCAAGCGCCACGAGGTGAAGAAGACCTACCAGGCCCTCGTTTACGGGGATCCGAAGACGGACGGGGGAAGAATCGACTCCGCCGTGGGACGCCACCCGACGGACCGGAAAAGGATGTCCACACAGAGTCGCCGGGGCCGGTCTGCCGTGACCGTCTGGCGCGTCCGCGAACGCTACGGGGTTGCCGCCCTGTTGGAGGTGACTATCGAAACGGGCCGGACCCACCAGATCCGCGTCCATCTGACAGAACTCGGCCATCCCGTCGTGGGGGACCGGGTTTACGGCGGCGCCGGGAGAATCCGGACCGTCGGCGATCCGGCGTCTCGCGCCCGGATGAAGGCGCAGGGCCGGCAGGCCCTGCACGCATGGCGTCTCGCCTTTACCCATCCCGTGACGGGAGAGGCGCTGCGGTTTGTATCGCCGCCGCCGGAGGATATGGCCGGCCTCTGCGCGTTCCTCCGCGAGCGGGGAGGGGTGGGGTAGGCGATGTTCCGTTTCGCGCGGAGGGGGACCATAAAATATCTTGAATCCGGGGAGCTCTCGGCGCTGGGTTTCCTGACCCACGCCTTCTGTACGCGGCGTGGCGGCGTGAGCCGGGCGCCGTACGATGGCCTCAACGTGGGCGACCTCGTGGGGGATCGGGAAGGGAATCTCCTCCAAAATCTGAATCGGGTCAAAGAGGCCTTCGCGATTCCGGACGGAGGGCTGATCCTGATGCGGCAGGTCCACGGCGACCGGATCCATATGATCGACGAAGACGGTCCGCTCCCCGAGGGGCTGCCCGAATGCGACGGCCTGATCACTGATCGTCCGGGAGTGGCTCTCGGAATCCGGACTGCGGACTGCGTCCCGCTCTTCTTCGTGGACCGGACCCGCCGGGTCATCGGGGCGGCCCATGCGGGCTGGCGGGGAACCGCCCTCGGAATTGCGGCCCGGATGGTCGCGGCCCTCGCGGAGCGGTTTTCCTCCCGCCCGGAGGATATCCTGACCGTCATCGGGCCGGCGATCGGCCCCTGCTGCTATCAGGTTGACGCCCCGGTCTTTGAGGCCTTTTCCGCCATTCCTGGTGCGGGGCGATTTCTCCGCCCCTGCCGGGAAAAGGGGCGCTGGATGGTTGATCTCGCCCTCGCCAACCGCCTCCAGATCCGGGAGGCGGGGGTGGCGTCGGAAAACATTTACGCCTCTGATCTTTGTACGGCGTGCCGTCCGAATCTCTTCTTTTCGCATCGCGCCGCCGGCGGACGCGCCGGCAGACAGATCAGCCTCATCATGCTCAGCGAAGGGGGGATGCATTAAAAAACGCTTGACATCCGGGAACGGTTGGGTATAGAAGGAAACCAAAATTCAGAAAGGCGTATGCTAAGTCCTTCCTCTTGGAATGAATCCATAGATCAAATTAGCGACCCAAAAAAAATCCGTGCACCTCTTTTATAAGTCGATACATCACAAAATCTGAAGTTATTTTGGATGGATAAAACAAGCTAAGAGCGATAGCGGTTTCTCATACGTGGCGGATGCGTTGCATCTGCGGACATGAATCAACGCACATTTTTTAGGATAGGAAACGAAAATGCACATCGAAGACATCAAGCGACAGCCGATCAGTGAGTTGGCAAAGCTGGCCAAAGACCTCGACGTCCCGGGCGCCAGCGGCATGCGCAGGCAGGATCTGATTTTTGCGATCCTGCAGACCCAGGCCGAGAAAAACGGCGTGATCTCCGGGTCCGGCGTCCTGGAGATCCTGCCGGACGGCTTCGGATTCCTCCGCGCAGTGGATTACAACTACCTCCCCAGTCCGGACGACATCTACATCTCCCCGTCGCAGATCCGGAGATTCAGCCTGCGGACGGGGGACACCGTTTCCGGCGAGGTCCGTCCCCCAAAAGAAGGGGAGAAGTATTTCGCCCTCCTCAAGGTGGACGAGGTCAACTTCGAGAGCCCGGAGGCGGCCCGCGACAAGATCCTTTTCGACAACCTGACCCCCCTCTACCCGGAGGAGAAACTGAACCTGGAGTTCAATCCGGAGAACCTCTCCACGCGCATCATGGACATGTTCACCCCGATCGGAAAGGGTCAGCGCGGTCTGATCGTCTCCCCGCCGCGGGCCGGCAAGACCGTCCTGCTGCAGGACATCGCCCACAGCATCACGGCCAACCACAAGGAGGTCATCCTGATGGTCCTGCTGATTGACGAGCGGCCGGAAGAGGTGACGGACATGCAGCGGAGCGTGGCCGGAGAGGTGATCTCCTCCACGTTCGACGAACCGGCGACGCGCCACGTCCAAGTGGCCGAGATGGTAATCGAGAAGGCCAAGCGCTTGGTGGAGCACAAAAGGGATGTCGTTATCCTGCTGGACAGCATTACCCGTCTTGCCCGCGCCTACAACACGGTCGTGCCGCCCTCCGGCAAGGTCCTCTCCGGCGGCGTCGATTCCAACGCCCTCCACAAGCCGAAGCGGTTCTTCGGGGCCGCCCGGAATATCGAGAACGGCGGCAGCCTGACGATCATCTCCACCGCCCTGATCGATACCGGAAGCCGGATGGATGAGGTCATCTTCGAGGAGTTCAAGGGGACCGGCAACATGGAGCTCCACCTCGACCGGCGCATCGCCGACCGGCGGGTCTTCCCGGCCTTCGATCTGATCCGTTCCGGAACGCGGAAGGAAGAACTCCTGGTCCCGAAGGCCAATCTCAACCGGATCTGGATTCTGAGGAGGCTCCTCCAGGAAATGAACCCCGTCGATGCGATGGAATTCATTATGGACAAGGTTCGGAAGACGGAGAACAATAAGCTCTTCCTGGACTCCATGAACTCGTAGGCTTGTTTCACCGGCGCCTGGAGATAGAAAATTACAAATATTGCTTGAATTTGCGGCGCAAATGGTTATAATCCACCCCTTCGCGCCGACGGGAAACGCCCCAATCGATCGGCGAGGCGGTAAGCGACAAAAATAGAGAAGGAGAACGGTTCATTATGAAAGAGGGAATCCATCCGGAATACAAGGAAACCACCATTACCTGCGTTTGCGGGAATGTGATCAAGACGAGGTCCACCAAGCAGGACATCAAAACCGAAATCTGCTCCCAGTGTCACCCGTTCATAACGGGAAAGCAGAAGATCATGGACACCGCGGGACGTGTGGAGCGGTTTAAAAGGAAGTACGCCGGCCTGGGAAAAAAGGCGTAGAAGTTCTCTAAACGCTTGTCGATTTTTCCAAACGGGGGGTTCCCGCCGCGGCGGCGCCGGGCGCGGGTTCTCCTGCCCCTGAAGTTTCCTTGACGGCGCCGGGGCTGCCGGCGCCGTCTTTCCGGAAAGTTTCCCATTTCTGCAGACTGGAACAAGAACCGGCCAGGGCTGCCGGCCGTGTCCGGATGGTCCGGACGTTTTTTCCCCGGCGGCGAGCGCGGCGGATTTTTTGAGCAGGTTACGATGTTTTCAAGACTGAAGGATATCGAATCCCGATATCGGGATCTGGAACAGCTCCTCAGCGATCCGGCCGTTGTCGGCAAGCAGGGGGTCTATCAGAAGTATGCCAAGGAACATTCCGATCTCAACCCGCTCGTCGAGACCTTCCGCGAATACGAAAAGATCAGCCTTCGCATCGAGGAGGATCAGGCGCTCCTCCGGGAGAGCGACGAAGAGCTGAAGGAGATCGCCCGGGAGGAGCTGTCCCAGTTGAAGGAATCCCTGGAATCGCTAACGGAGAGGCTGAGAATCCTTCTGCTGCCCAAGGACCCGAACGACGAAAAGAACGTCTTCCTCGAGATCCGGGCCGGCACAGGGGGGGACGAGGCGGGGCTCTTTGCGGAGGACCTCTTCCGGATGTACGCCCGCTTCGCGGAGACCTCCGGCTGGAAGGTCGAGGTGATGAACAGCACCCCGGCCGGCGGGATGGGCGGGTTCAAGGAGATCATCGCGCTGGTTGCGGGGAAGGGCGCCTACAGCCGGCTGAAATACGAAAGCGGCGTCCACCGGGTCCAGCGGGTGCCGATCACGGAGGCGCAGGGGCGGATCCACACCTCGGCGGTGACGGTGGCGATCCTCCCGGAGGCGGAGGATGTGGATCTCCAGATCGATCCCAACGACCTTCGGATCGATGTCTTCCATTCGAGCGGCCACGGCGGACAGAGCGTCAATACGACCGATTCCGCCGTCCGGATCGTCCATCTGCCGACCGGTCTAATCGTCACCTGCCAGGATGAAAAATCCCAGCTCAAGAACAAGCACAAGGCGATGAAGGTCCTCCGGGCGCGGCTCCTCGATGCGGCGGTGAAGAAACACAACGACGCAATCTCCGAGACGAGAAAGAACCAGGTGGGAAGCGGGGACCGGAGCGAACGGATCCGGACCTACAATTTCCCCCAGGGGAGGGTGACGGACCACCGGATCGGGCTCACCTCTTACAGTTTGGAGAATTTCCTGAACGGCGATATCCGGTTCATGATCGACGCGCTGACGACCCATTTCCAGGCGGATGCGCTCAAGCAGTCGGCGCGGTGATATTGCCCCGGGGCCGGGTTTCGGGCGCTTTCGGAGGCGGCGATGGAGCTTCCATTCGATGACGAATATCCGGACCATCCTTCAGCGGGCAGCCCGCGACCTGAATATCTCGGGCAGCCCCTCCGCCCGGCTCGATGCCGAACTCCTGCTGATGTATGGTTTGAAGATCGACCGCTTGCAGCTCTGCACGCATCCCGAACGGGAGCTTACGGACGAGGAAGTTGCCGCGTTTGTCGAGCGGGTTGCGAGGCGCAGCCTGGGCGAACCGGTCGCCTACATCATCGGGGAGAAGGAGTTCTGGTCGCTCTGCTTCGAGGTCGGCCGCGAGGTCCTGATCCCGCGGCCGGAGACGGAGTGCCTCGTCGAGGAGGTGCTGCGGTTTTACCGTCCTCGCGGGGAGGGTCTGCGGATTCTCGATATCGGGACGGGGAGCGGCGCGATCGCCGTTGTCCTGGCCCGTGAGCTGCCCGCGGCCCGGGTGGTTGCTACGGACATCTCGGCGGGGGCGCTCACGGTCGCCCGCCGGAACGCGCTGGCCCATGGCGTATCCGATCGCGTGGATTTCTTTCAAGGGGATCTTCTAACGGCGGTTTCCGGAAATTTTGATATCATCTGTTCCAATCCGCCTTATATTCCGGATGTCCCGTACGGTCTCCTGCCGGCGGGGATCCGGGATTTCGAACCCCGCGGGGCGCTCATCGCCGGCCCGGACGGCATGGACTTTCACCGGCGGATCATCCGGGAAGGGGTGCATCGCCTGAAAGCGGGAGGCCGGATCTTCCTGGAGATCGGCGAGGGGCAGAGGGATCAGGTAGCCGCTCTCTTCCGGAAGGAGGGCGGCTATCGGGATATCGATTGCCGGAGGGACTACGGCGGGACGGACCGTGTCGCGTCGGCTCGCCGCCCCCGGCAAACCGCCTGAATGCAACCCCACCATAGGGGAAACCAGAACGCCGTGATGATCTTCCGGTTCGACACCCCGGACAAGGCAAGAAGCTCTACGCCTTGCAGGAAAAATCGGGAGCTGTCCCCCCTTTTCCCGGGAGCGCTTCATCCGGCATCAAAGTGTAAAATGCATTGACATAATAGAAGTTTCATGCCATATCGGACGTAAAGGTAAAAATTTGAATCCTTGAATGTTCCCGTAAACTGAAGACCCAAGGTAAGAGGGAAGCCATGAACAGGACAGTCAACCCCATACCCCCGTCGGTCCCCCCGGATCACGGGGTTTTTTCGTGTTGAAGGGGGAGGCGCCGATGGCGACAAATGAAACGTACATTTCCGGTCAACTCTACCTGATCAACCTCAACGAACTCCTGCCCGATCCGGATCAGCCGCGCAAGTACATGGACCCGGCGGCCCTGACGGAGATGGTGGACTCCGTCAAAGAGCACGGCATCATCCAGCCACCTACGTTCCGGATAGACGAAGGCGGCCTGAAATACATCGTGACGGGCGAACGGCGCTGCACGGCGGCGCGGATGGCGGGGCTCGCGGAAATAGCCGCCCTCTATACAACCAACGCCAACTACGACGAAATCTCCCTGGTGGAAAACATCCTGCGATCCGATCTGACGGCCGTCGAGGAGGCGGAGGCGATGGACCGGCTCATTCCCGTTCATGACAAGAATGACAATTTTATCAATATAATTGAGTTTCCATAATGCAGCAAGAAATCATAACATTTTTCTGCATCTGACTGGTATTACGCGGTGCTCCACACCCGCAGGTGATAAGTGTGTTATGTCGGTAGAAATAGAAAGAGATGGAAATGAAGACACTCACCGATTTAGGAACAAAATTTAGGGACAGGATCATTGCCCGATACCCTCAGATGGAAGAAAGAGACATACCAATCAATTGCGATGTAATTCAGGTAGATTACCGCCGGGATGACATTAAAAAATACCATGTAATATTCTGGCATCGTCTGTTGAAACGCATTTACCAAGGACCTTCGGAAATTAAATGTGAATTCCAATATTATGGTGAAACTTTTCCTTTTCGAAAAACACCGGAGACGAACAAATGGACAGTGGTTGGACTGGATGAGTCACTCGCGGCTGGAATCGAGGCAGGTGAAATTAGACCATCTCCAGTTAATTGGAAATACCTCATTAAACTACCATCCGGCGGGATTGCGGAGCTCGGCACAAGGGACAGAAATACGGTTTTCTACATTAGTAAGGTTGTGCGACCTGAAGTAAGCGAAAAAGAGGATAACGAGGAAGAAACGAAATTTATTGACATTTTGCTGGACGAGGCCAATAGGTTGAGGTTAGGTGGCCAACTGTTTAATCCGTTGAATGAGTTTAAAAAAAGCGAAGTCCCAAAATCGTATTTGCTCTTCAACGTCTACCTATCGAATTATCTAAGTGGCGAAACCATACTTAGTATAGCTGAGTCCCAAGAAGCCTCCCTATGGAAAGAGTCACTGAAGTACGATGCAAGAACCGATTATGCCGATGAAAAGAAGAGAGAATATATTAACCAATCGTTACTCAAATGTGGCACCTATTATTGCTCCGCCATCACATACTTCTATATGGCACTGGAGGGTTTTGTAAATCTCTTATTTCACGCTTTCCTAAAAAACAGCTTCAGAGACAATGACTTCAAGATTGAAGTACGATTTGATCTTGAGCAAAAACTTCGTTTTATGACTTTTCTATGCAACGGGTTTAAGGAAACCAGCGTTTTGCCCTCAACAATTCTTCAAGAATTCAAAACTTTGAGGAAATATCGGAATAGCCTTTTCCACTCCAAAGTCGAAGAATCCCTGCAAAGTATAGTTTTTGTTGAAGACGGTTTCATATACACCTATGCTCTGGATGAAGATAAAGATCACTTCTTCCCGCCCCTAAAGATCAAGATGACTGTTAATGATGTTATTGAGGCCAAGAATATTGTGGACGGAATAGTCAACAGCATACTTAATTTAATGAACCAGGATACTAAGATGCAAACGGAAAAGTATATTCTGAAGGAGGCCGCTATTCGAGTCATTGTCACGGAAACAGGGGATTATATTTTGGGAACAGAAGATGAACACCTTCTCAAAACTGTCATAACAAGCGGTTGAAGGTGGATCGGCAAATCCGCTCCTTTGCCGCCCACTCAACCACCCCTGTTATCCGAAAAAAGGAGAGTTAAAAAATGGCAAAGATAAACGTTTTTGAAGTGGCACCGAAGAAGGGAGAAATGCCTTTTCCTCCTTATCTTCATATCCACCTGTCTGAGCACTTCAGTGATTCCGAAGGCCGCATACTTCTGAGTCCCCAACTAATGACCGACAAGGAAATTGATGAAACCGTCGATTTACTTGTCATGCAGCTAGAAAAGGTAAGAAAAACTGCAAAAGTAAAATTGAAAAAAGCGAAGAAAAGCGCCAGATGAGTTTCAGAATCTCACAATTATTAGGGACAGCCACTCGTTTACGGTGAACTAATCAGTGGCTGTCCCTCGTATCCAAAATATAGAAAAGATGAAAAAAACTTTTTATATTCAATCAAGAGGATTTATGAAAAATAAATTTTATTCACCTTTGATATTATTGACTATTATTATAATTTCGTTTCCTTCCATCTGTTTCTCTGAATTGAAAACTGTTGATGGGGAATACTGTGATGTATATCTCGGGGATATGAATAATAAAAAAGAATTTGAAGATTTCAGAACGACTATAAGGACAAAATCAATAGATAATGGTCTTGGTAATCATGGTCAATTCACGGACGAATGTATTAGTTATGTTATTGGTAACTACTTGGAGAAAGTGGTGGTTGTTAGTCATACTGAAAAGGGAAGGAAAATATGTGATAAAGTAAAAATAACCTTAGACCAGGAAGTGATAAATAAGTATTTTAATCAACACCTATGTAGTGGATTCTTCGTTCCACCAAAACAAGGGTGGAATTATGACATTGACGATATTCTGACAAAGAAAACTGAAAAAATCAATATTGGTCTGGTAATTGAGACCAAAATTCCAGATTTGGAGGTATCTAAAAGAGAAATATTGGAGAATGAAGAGGAAAATCAGTTTTTCGGTATGATAGAAAGGAATAAGGACAAATACAAATTAGTTGATAGAAGACATTTGAATACGGTCTTGGAGGAACAAAAACTTTCAATGACTGGTCTTACAGATAGTGATACGGTCAAGTTGGGTAAGTTACTCAATATAGATATAATTGTTCTCAGATTGATATATGATAATAGTAAGGTAACGAAAGTCTTGAAGGTAGATACTGGAGAAGTATTGTTATTCAAAACTTATGAGACGTATAAGGAAACGAAACAAGAAGGATGGGTATTGTATGGAGAAACATCAGACGGTGAGTGGTATTATGATAATAGTTCTATGGTGAAGGTAAGTCCAAATATAACAAGAATTTGGAGTAATGTAATATATTCTAAGGGTTGGAAAGAAAAAAATAAAGAATGGATTCAAAACATACAAAAACTGATACCACAAAGTGATTATAATAAATTACACGATAGGACAACACTTTATGAAATTGATTGTTTGAAGAATACATATCAGAATACTATGTATGTGGATTATAATGATGAGGGTAAGAGTTTATTTGTTTTTACAGACTCTTTAGTAGATCACAAGATAAATCAAATATTACCAGATACAATGTTGGAGAAATTACGAAGAAAAGTCTGTGAATAATTGGTCATATTTCATTCATCAAAATCCCATTAATCTGAGTGATGGCAGAACAATTTTAGTTCCCACGGCTTGGTATCCCCGTCTGCTGCATGCTACCCCGAAAGAAAGAAAAAAATGTAGGCTGATTGGCAGGGGGCAAGGAATTCATTGGGCAGATATAGACGAGGACATCAGCATAGAAGGGCTGTCTCCCAGAACGGAAGTAAAGTCAATTTAAGGGGGCCGTATGAACCAGGTCGATTTAACCACGAAACACACGCAAAAGGCGGATGAACTTTCTCTGCTTGATCGTGTCGTCCTGATTTTAGAGCAGGCTCGCGCCAATGTGGTCAGGGCGGTCAACAGCAATATGGTGACGGCCTATTGGCTGATCGGACGAGAAATTGTGCTGGAACTCCAAGGCGGTGATGAACGGGCGGAGTATGGGAAGCAGGTGATTGAAAAGCTTTCCAAACAGCTTGCCCAGCGGTATGGCAGCGGTTACTCTGTTACCAATTTGCAGTATTTTAGAAAGTTTTATCAGGCATATACCGCACGATCCCCAATTGCACGCCCGGTGGGCGCAGAATCTTCCATTGTGAATAGTTCCATAGAGATTTCACGCCCAATGGGTGCTGAATTGACTATTTCAGGGAAAAAACATCCAACGGATAGCGAATCCATTCAGAGTTTCTCACCGCATCTTTCCTGGTCTCACTATCGCGCGCTGATGAGGGTTGTCAAGCCCGCTGCCCGTGATTTCTATGAACGAGAAGCCATCGAATGCGGATGGGACAAACGGTCACTGGAGCGGCAGATTCATTCGCAGTATTACGAACGGATGCTGGCGAGCCAGAACCCGCAGCAGATGATTGAATCTGCAAGGCGGGAAGTTGCACCACACAAGGAAGGTCTTGAGTCATTGAAAAACCCGTATGTCCTGGAGTTTTTGGGACTTCCGGAAGTGTCTTCATTGCATGAGAAGCAGCTTGAATCCGCAATTATCACCCACTTGCAAAACTTCCTACTGGAGCTTGGCAAGGGCTTTGCTTTTGTTGCTCGTCAGAAACGCATGCGCTTCGAGGATACCGATCTCTATGTTGATCTGGTGTTTTATAACTGCATCCTCAAATGCTACCTGCTGATCGACCTCAAAATAGGAGAGATATCGCACAAGGATGTGGGACAAATGGATGGCTATGTCCGCATGTTTGACGCTCAATATACCGCCACAGACGACAATCCCACCATTGGCCTTATCCTTTGTACAGAAAAGAATGAAGCCGTGGCGAAGTATTCCGTTCTGAATGACCGCAAGCAGATTTTCGCATCGAAGTACATGCTCTACCTGCCGACCGAAAAGGAATTGGCGCTGGAGCTGGAGCGGGAACGACGGCTGATTGAAGCACATCTGGCCGAGACTGACGGTGAACTGCTTTCCAATGAAACTTAATGCGAGGTTTGAGCAATGGATAAGATCGTGATCGTCGGGGGGCGGAAGCTTCAGGGGGATGTTCGGATCAGCGGCGCGAAAAACGCCGCGCTGCCGATCCTGGTCTCGTCGCTTCTCGTCGATGGATGGAACACCTTTCACAACATTCCGGACCTTCTGGACATCAAGACGATCCGAAAACTTCTCAACGGTCTCGGCGTGAAGATCGAGGGGGGGGAGACGGTCCGGATCAACGCCGGCGGCCTGACCGGTTGCGAGGCCTCCTACGACTTGGTCCGGACCATGCGGGCCTCGATCCTGGTCCTCGGTCCCCTTGTGGCGCGGATGGGGGAGGCGCGGGTTTCGCTGCCGGGAGGCTGCGCCATCGGGGCGAGACCGGTCAACCTCCACATCCAGGCGCTCCGGGATCTCGGGGCGGAGGTGACGCTGCGGGACGGGTATGTCGAGGCGAAGGCATCCCGTCTGAAGGGTGCAACCATCTATTTCGACATCGCCACCGTGACGGGAACGGAGAACATCATGATGGCCGCGACGCTCGCAAAGGGGCAGACTATCCTGAAAAACGCGGCGCGCGAACCGGAGATCGTCAACCTGGCCGAGGTGCTGATCGGCATGGGAGCAAGGATCAGCGGGGCGGGAACCGATGTGATCGTGATCGACGGGGTGGAATCGCTCCATCCCGTGGAGGCGGCGGTGATCCCGGACCGGATCGAAGCCGGCACCTATCTCCTTGCCGCCGGGATGACCGGCGGGGATATCCGGGTTCTCGGTTGCGATCCCCTCCATATCGAGGCGCTGATCGCGAAGCTGAGGGATGCCGGTGTGAGGATTGAGCTTGATGGGGATGCCGTTCGGGCGATGGGTGGCGTGACGGTGAGGAGCGTAGACGTCAAGACCTTGCCCTATCCGGGATTCCCGACGGACCTGCAGGCGCAGATCATGGCGATGATGGCGATTGCAAACGGCTTGAGCGTCATCACCGAGACGGTGTTCGAAAACCGTTTCATGCATGTGAGCGAGATGATGCGGATGGGGGCGGATATCGTCATCCAGGGGAAGAGCGCGATCGTCCGGGGGGTCCCGAAGCTCCACGGGGCGCCGGTGATGGCGACCGATCTCCGGGCGTCGGCCTCCCTCATCCTGGCCGGTCTTACGGCAGAGGGGACGACGACCCTTTCCCGGGTCTATCACATCGACCGGGGTTACCAGCAGATCGAGAAGAAGCTGTCGGCTTTAGGGGCCGATATCCGCAGGGTCTCCGGTTGACGCGGCGGGGACGATTGCGATGGGGAGGATTTCACCCGGCCGCGGGGTTTGGGGCGACCGGATTAGGAAATCAAAGGTCGCCGGCAGAGGCGCTTGCAACGCCGCCAGCTTGATTTGGCAGAGGGAAAGGCATGAAGATCATCCGAACGGACAGCGCGGAATTTGAAGTCCATTTCCGGAGGATCCGGGAGCGGGGCCGGGTCTTTGATCCCGAACTCTGGGCCGCCGTCGGCCGGATCGTGGAAGAGGTCGGCCGGAGGGGCGACGAAGCCCTTTTTGATTATACGGCCCGGTGGGACGGACATGCCGTGAGCGCGGCGACGGTCGAAGCCTCGGCTGCCGAGCGGACGGCCGCGGTTGCCGAGGTCGTCCCGGAGGATCTGGAGATTCTCCGCATGGCTGCCGGGAGGATCGCGCGTTTCCACGAGCGGCAGCGCCTAGAAGGATGGCTGATTGCGGAAGAAGAAGGGGTGGAACTGGGTCAGCGCATCCTTCCGCTGGGGCGCGTCGGCATTTACGCCCCGGGGGGGTTGGCCTGTTATCCCTCCACCGTACTGATGACGGCGATCCCCGCCCGAATCGCCGGCGTCGGCGAAATCTGCTTAGTGACGCCTTCCCATGACGGTCGGCTCCAGCCGCTGATCGCCGCTGCCGCGGAATTGGGGGGCGTGAACCGCGTCTTCAAGATCGGCGGCGCCCAGGCCATCGCCGCCCTCGCGTTCGGCACGGCGTCCATCCCTCGTGTGGACAAGATTGTCGGTCCGGGAAACGTCTATGTGGCGGCGGCCAAAAAAATGGTCTTCGGCCAGGTTGGCATCGACATGATCGCCGGCCCCAGCGAGGTGCTGATCATCGCCGACGGGACGGGGGATGCGGCCCATGCGGCGGCGGATCTGCTGGCCCAGGCCGAGCATGACGAAATGGCGGGCGCCGTCCTGCTGACGCCGGATGAGGCCTTTGCGCGCGCCGTGGACGGGGAGGTCGACCGCCAGCTCGAAAGTCTCCCGCGGAAGGAGATCGCCTTCCGAGCGCTTGCGGCCTTCGGGTCTTTGGTGGTCACGCGCGATCTCGCCGAGGCGGTCGCGCTGGCCAACCGTTTCGCGCCGGAACACCTCGAACTGATGGTGCAAAACCCCCGGGAGCTCCTCGCGGAGATCCGGAATGCCGGGGCGATCTTTATCGGAATGCATACGCCGGAGGCGCTGGGCGACTACACGGCGGGACCCAGCCATGTGCTCCCGACCGGAGGAACGGCCCGTTTCGCCTCTCCCTTGGGCGTTTACGATTTTGTCAAGCGGACCAGCATCCTCTCTTTTTCGCGGGATGCACTCGAACGGTACGGGAGCGCAACCGCCCGTTTCGCCGAAATGGAAGGGCTCAGCGGACACGGCCGTTCCGTTCGTCTGCGCCTGGGAAAAACAGCAGGCTCTTACCGCGCCGCAAAAAGATCTTGACAAAATGGTCTTGTTGATTAAGATGGGCGATCATTTCGAAGGCCAACGGACTAAAGCGGCCCTTTCGTGAGCGGGCGTAATTCAGCGGTAGAATGTCAGCTTCCCAAGCTGGACGTCGTGGGTTCGAGTCCCATCGCCCGCTCCATTTTTTATCCCCCCGGCCTCCGCGGGTAGAAATTCGGCAATATCCTTTTTTCCTCTTGCAATCGGTTCGGTTGTGTGTTAGGAATCGCGAAAATCATCGGCGGGTTTTGATGAGTGGGCTTCAGCCCACTTTTTTTTTCCCGGGGATGGGATAGAGACATGCAGACTCATGCGAAACAGATCCGGCGACTGGCCGAACCGCTTCTCACATCCGAAGGGATGGAGTTGATTCTGGTCGAGTGTCTGAAGATGAGGAGTCACTGGCTGGTGCGGATCTACATGGATCGCGAAGGGGGCGTCACCGTAGATGATTGCGCGCGGATCAGCAACCAGTTGGGAGATCTGCTCGATGTCCACGACATGCCCCCCGGCCCCTACACCCTGGAGGTATCCTCGCCTGGTCTGGATCGGCCGCTGGACCGGGATCAGGATTTTCGGAAGTATCGCGGTTCCCGGGTCCATCTTCGTCTGACGGAAAAGATCGAGGGACGGCGCGATTTTCGAGGCGAATTGGTCGAGTACGAGGATAGCGACGACGGAAAGCGTCTCGTCGTGAATGTGGAGGGGAAAACCTTCCAGATTCCCCGGAAGACGGTGGTTAAGGCCAATTTGGAGTATGAGTTGTGAGATGACCTGAGATTAATAACGGAGGTTTTTGAATGTTTCCGGAACTGAAACGCCTGATCGAACAGATGGGCAAGGATCGCGGGATAGACAGGGAGATCATCGTCAAGGCCCTGGAGGATGCCATGCTGATGGCGGCCCGCAAGAAGTTGGGAGTCGATGTCGAGTTGGAGGCCCATTACAATGAGGAGGCCGGCGAGATCGAGGTCTTCCAGTTCAAGAATGTCATGGAAAAAGTCCTGGATCCCGAAACCCAGGTCTCCCTAACGGAGGCAAGAAGAACCCTGGATGAAGAAGCGGAACCTGGAGATGTCCTCGGCAGCAAGATCGAGACGAGCACCTTCGGCCGGATCGCCGTTCAGACCGCCAAGCAGATCATCATTCAGCGGGTAAAGGATGCGGAGCGGGACAACATCTACGATGAATACCACGACAAGAAGGGGGAGCTGTCCAACGGCTTTGTGCAGCGGTTCGAAGGCGGTAACATCATTGTGAACTTGGGGCGCGCAGAAGGGATCGTCCCCGTTTCCGAACAGATCTTCAAGGAATCCTACAAGCGGGGAGAGAGGATCAGGGCCTTCATCTGCGAGGTCAAGAAGATCACGAAGGGGCCCCAGATCATCCTCTCCCGGACCCATCCCGGTTTTCTCAAGGCCCTCTTTGATGTGGAAGTTCCCGAAATTTCGGAGGGGTTGATCGAGATCGTCAATGTGTCGCGGGAACCGGGGAAGCGCTCCAAGATCTCCGTCCGGAGCCGGGACAAGGATATCGATCCGGTCGGCGCCTGCGTCGGCATGCGGGGGACGCGCGTCCAGAGCGTGGTTCAGGAGCTCCGGGGCGAGAAAATCGATATCGTCCCCTATTCGGAAGATCAGGCCAAGTATGTCTGCGGCGCCCTTTCTCCGGCAAAGGTGAACCGGGTCTTCGTCGATGATGAGAACCGGGCGATGGAGGTCATCGTTCCCGATGATCAACTCTCCCTGGCCATTGGGAGAAACGGGCAGAATGTGAGACTGGCCGTGAAATTGACCGGCTGGAAGATCGACGTCAAAAGCGAATCCACGGCCGCTGCAAAGGCGGACGAAGGATACAAGGCCCTCTTGAAAATCCCGGGCATCGGCGATGCGACTGCGGAGCGGTTGTTCAAGGTGGGACTGAAGAGCTTGGCCATGCTGGCGGCGGCCGATTCCGAACAACTGGCGGCGATTCCGGGCGTGGGCGAGAAAACCGCCGCGATCTGGATTCAGGAGGCGGGAAAGATGATCGACCAAGAGGCAGGCGAGTCCAAGGTTGTTCCTGCTTAGGATGTCCTGGGGTTTGCATTTGGATAGGGGAGAGTGTCGGGCATGGCGAAAAAAAGAGTTTACGAGCTGGCGAAGGATTTGGGGCTGGAAAATAAGGAGCTGATCTCTCGCCTGGGAAAAATCGGTATTGCGGTCAAATCCCACTCGAGCACGCTCGAAGACGGCGATCTGGAGAGGATTCAGGCGGAACTGCTTGCTCCGGAAGCCCGTGAGGTGGTTGAAAAGAGGATCAAGTCCACGGTAATCCGGCGCAGATCGGTCCGCATGCCGGTTGAGGAGAGCAAACCGGAGGAACTTGCCGCCGAGCCGGAGAAGGAAGCGCCAGCGGATACGGCGCCGCCGCTTGCGGATGTTGTTCCCGCAGAGGTCGTCCGGGAGACGGCGCCCAAAGAAGCCCCGGTGAGAACGTCCATCTACCGGGATGCGCCTGCAGGCGTCGCCGTTCGAAAGCCCGTTTCGCCCCCGGCGCCTCCGCAGCCGCCTGCATTGAAACTTGTGACCGGAGAGGCGGCCCCAACACCGGCGGCCATGCCGGCGGCGCCGACAGCAAAGACTGCGGCTTTAAAGCCGGAAGCCACGGCGAGCGAGCGGAAGGCAGAGTCGGGAAAGAAGCCGGGTCACGAAACCGTTTCGAAGGCCCCTGAGCAGCAAAGAAAACCTCTATCCGTCCAACCTCCGGAATCACGCGAAATAAAGCGCCCACCCCTGGAGCAGGAGAAAAAGCCACAGACGCCTCCGGAAGCGCCGCGACCGATGCCGGGGGGACGGAAGGAGTTTCCCCGAAGAGGGGACCTGAAGATCGTCAAGGATGTCGGGGGCGCCGTTCCTTTTC
>Ga0210056_1000495_pt1 | contig 32761 bp, 27 predicted proteins | sample CryGeyCG2014_080_2_FD_183965 | JGI IMG/M metagenome (GOLD analysis project Ga0210056, IMG submission 183965) | Groundwater microbial communities from aquifer - Crystal Geyser CG07_land_8/20/14_0.80 (SPAdes) (version 2) | ecosystem: Environmental > Aquatic > Deep subsurface > Groundwater | place...
GGAGCGAATGAGCGAATGGGCGAATGGGCGAATGGGCGAATGAGCGAATGGGCGAATGGGCGAATGAGCGAATGGGCGAATGGGCGAATGGAATCTGAAATCTGCAGTTTGAGATTGCGCCCCCCCCATCCCACTATGAGCCAACTCACTCCGCGTTTGATTGGAATGACTACCCGGGAACTGGAATCGCTCGCGATGTCAATGGGAGAACCCAGCTTCCGTGGCTGCCAGATGGCCCAATGGTTGTACCGTAAGAGTGTCCGCGATACTGCAGGCATGACCGACCTCCCCGTCGGCTTCCGGCAACGACTCATGCAGGAGTTCGGTCTCAGAAATCTGACAGAAACCCTGCAACAGGTTGCAGGCGACGGCACTCTCAAACTGGCTTTCCGTCTGCGCGATGGGGAGGTCATTGAGACCGTATTCATCCCCCACGAAGACCGAGGCACCGTTTGTGTCTCGTCGCAGGCAGGTTGTGTCGTGGGGTGCGTCTTCTGCGCCACGGGCCACAGCGGCTACCGGCGGAACCTCACTCCGGGAGAGATCGTCGAACAGGTGCTCTGCTGCCAGCCTTTGGCGCGAGTCACCCATGTCGTCTTCATGGGAATGGGCGAGCCGCTGCTGAACTACGAGGCAGTTCTTCGGGCGGTGCGGTTGCTGAACCACGAAACCGGGATTGGCATGAGGAACCTGACGCTTTCGACGGTGGGCATCGTGCCGAACATACGGCGGTTAGCCGCGGAAAAACTGCAATTGACGCTCGCCGTGTCCCTTCACGCCCCCGACGACGAATTGAGACAACGCCTCATTCCAACGCAGCACCGTTATTCCGTGAAGGAAATAGTGCATTGCTGTCGTGACTACGCCGCTCAAACGAGCCGGCGTGTCACGTTCGAGTACGTTCTTCTCGCGGGTCTCAATGATTCCGCATCCCGTGCGCGGCAGTTGGCGCAACTCCTTCGAGGCGTGCTCTGCAATGTGAACCTTATCCCATACAACCCCATCGACGCGTCGGATGACTACCAACCACCTGACGCTACAAGCATCCGAAGATTCCAGTCCCTTCTCGAGGAAGCGGGGATCACCGTTACTCAGCGGCGGGAAAGAGGACTCGACATCGACGCCGCCTGCGGACAGCTTCGTCGTCGTTTGAACTCAACGGGAGCGCGCATCGGTTTGATGATCGCGCGCGGTGTGCGTTAGGTCGCTGAATCGGCTGTGCGGTTCTGCAGCTTGGTTTCCAGCTTCTCCATGGCGGCGGCGAGCTCTTGCTGGCGGATGGCGAGAGTGAGGTCTCCACGCGTTCTCTCGATCAGCGCTCTGACGGAATCGGTGCGGCGGCGGAGTCCGCGGGTCACTCCTTCGGGAAAGTCGAAGGCCATGAGGGCATAGTAGATTTCGTCCATCTCATCCAGGCGTTGTTCGCTGACGGCAATTTCGCCGTGCCGAATGCTATCCACGACGTGTCGGCGCAACTCGCCCACAGCCTCTGCAAGACCGTTGGCGTAGGACGCCGCGTCCAGCCCCTCGGTGTCGAGAGATGGCAGTGGCTGCTCTCGAACGATCGCATAGGTAATTAGCGCTTCCGCATATTCCTTCATTGCATCGGTGACGAACCCGGCCGCGCGAAGATCGTCATGTTCGTCGGCGGTTTCCCGAAGGACGCGGGCCAGTTGCCCTCCGGTCTCGATCTGATCCTGGTACTCTTCGTATTCGCCGCGGTGAACGTGTTTGATGGCGGTGGCGCTAACACGGATTAACTCACGCGAGGTCGAGAGCGCTTTCTCCCGAGCAACATCGATGGTCTCGAACACATCGTGAACGTGTTCCGCAATTTGATGTAAACCCTCTAATGGCAATGGTGCCTCCTCTGCTGATGGCTAGTGCATCCGTTCGTAAATTCTTCGACATTAGACGCCGGATCGCTTCAGCGTCCGGTAGCTCACACAATTGACTACCGAGCGCCAAGAAAGGACATCTTTTCTCCCCTTTCAACCCGTGTTCGGCACGAACACGGGTTGAAAGGGGAGAAAAGGAGGGTAACCTCCATCGTGTAGCTGCCTGTGTGAGCTACCGGACGCTGAAGCGATCCGGCGTCCTTTTGTGGAGGAACTTCCAAAACGATGCACTAGTGGTTGATAGCTGTTTCATTTACAGCGACGGTGGCACCAACAGGTCAGCATGATTGATGCCACCGAAAGAATACAAGTTCATGGCGTCACTTGCGTTGTCTTAGCTGGACTTTATCCATTTCTGGAATCAGTGAAGTCACGGATTACAGCCATTTTGCCGGTAATCGTCCAGGCTTTTTTGAATATCGTCCCCGAAACTCGACATTCAAAAAATCCAAACTACCCAGAAAGCCTTATACAGCGCCACTTTCTGGCAACCTGCGAATTGGATAAAGTCCAGCTTACAACTCGTCCAACAATCGTTCCGCGTCAAGTTCAGCCGAACACCTCGGAGCGACGGCGATGCCTGCAACTAAAACGCGGAGTTATTGTTGGACGAGTTCTTAGGTGACGCGGTTGAGTTTCTCCTCCAAATTCGGAATAGGTCCCGGATCCACCGGGGAGACGACGAAGAGACAGCGTTTGTCCCCTCTTCCCTGGCAGGAGATCTCCTCGCAGTTCATCTCCTGTCCCGTCAGTCGAGAAACGACCGCCGAAAGGAAACCGCGGGTGAAGTGATCTTGAGGATAGAGTCCCTTCCCCACCCCCTCGAAGAGATCTTTCCCTCGAACGATCACCTTCCCGTCGCCCCTCTGGATGGACTCCAATGACAGGAGTCCCAGCCCTTGCATATGGAAAATCTGCAGGCAGTTCTCCAAGTCCCCCTGTACGTTGTCCGCGTATCGTCTCCCAATGCGCAGGCGACCGACATCCGAGATAGCGGCTTGCGCTTGTAACTCCTGAAGCACCTGTGCCACGAAGCGCGTGGTGACGGATGCGTCCAGCAGCGGACGGAGGGGGGCCAGCCCGTAGCTGCGGAGGACCTCGGACAGAAAGGACATGGAACGGCCGAATTCCTCGGAGCTGATTGCGCCGGGAATGGTGGTGCACTCCCTCAAGGCTTCACGATGGAGACGGACGATATCCGAAGGCTCCAGATGCTTCTTTATCAGCGCCTTGCCCAAGTCACGGGGTTCCTCGATGGTGGCCCGATCTCGCTGCTTCAGGTATTTCGAGAGCAGACTCGCATACATGGACTCCGGTGTGTTTTGCTGTAATGACATAGTGTCTAAGCCTCGATGATCGGCGCGCCGCTCAGGCGTCACACCAAATCGCGGAACCCGATCAGCGATAGACCGTTAACCGCAACCGGTTCCCGCGGTCCGGCCTGAACGAATGCTCAACCCTGTCGACGAAATTGCGGATGATGTACGTCCCCAGCCCACGTTTCTGATCGCTCTTCAGAAACTCCTCCACAGTGATAACCTCCACGCGATCGACCGGGTGATTCTTCAGCGACTCATCGCGGATGGTTATCACTACCTGGTTCGGGTCCACGGCAAACTGCACCTGAATCATCTTATCGGGTGCGCCTCTGTACGCGTGCTCGATAATGTTCGAGCACGCCTCGCAAACAGCGATCTCCACCTGTCCGCTCTCGACTTCGCTCAGCCCTGCGCGACGAGAAGACTCAACAACAAAACCCCTCAGAATCGAGAGGCTGTCCGTCGTTCCGGGCACTGCTACCTTGTATGTTCGTTCGTGTGTTTGCATAGCGTTGCGAAGGGCAAACCTCGAAAGGCTCATCCATAAACTTTCCCGCAGTCGCGCGCCCCGGGACTTTTGGCTTTGCTCCGGAAGGTGCGTGTTCAGTCGATCAGTCCCCGAATAGCCTCCTCTTCACCGGGAAACGACTTGATGATCCGTGAAAACCCAAGCAGGTTGAATATGTTGGTAATCTTTTCCGACATTTGAGCTACGGCCAGGTCTCCCGATTCCTGCCGCACCTGACGATACACGCTCATCAGTAGTCCGAGACCCGTGCTGTTGATGTAGTTCAGGCCACGCATATTCAGCAGAAACCGACGCGCCCCGCGCTCAAGAGAAGCATTGAGCATTGACTCAAACTCAGGGAAAGTGTGCGAGTCAATGAAGCCTTCCAGTTGAACGACCTCTATGTCTTTTCCCTCGACGTTGCGAACTTCACTGGTTATGCTCAGGTCTGGCATGGTACCTCCCTGGAATGTCCCCCTGATGTGGTCGATCTGCGCCTGGGTAGTCCGGCAGACAACGTTTTTTTCAGACATCGACTCCCCCGAGCTACCCCGCGGCTCCGATGCTACTTGCTGTAGAAGGTGGCATCGACTCGAATTCCCTGGTGCGGCTCAATTCGGAACGGGAACTCGCGTGGATCAAATGTGCCACCACGAACCTTTCGCACACGCAGGCTTCGCCTCGGGAACCCTCCCTGCTCTTCGCCGTAGTAGAGATCGACGGTTACATCGTAGGCGTTAGTCAGGCAATACATGCTCTGCGATTCCACCGCCTGACCCAGGTACAGGTCGAGGAGCACCGACGTATCGGATCGCAGCAGGCGATTCTTCTCATACACAAGATTGACGAGATCACGGCTCGAGTAGTAGGCTGCCAGCGATGTAACGGAATCGACAACGATGCGCACGACCTCCCCCGCCGCAGAAACCGCGTTCCCAATAACGTAGGCAAACTCTTCCGCGTCTGTGCGGTCGCTGATGACATATTGTGGCCCGGGGGTTTCGGAAAAGGCATCGACGAACACCAGTTGGCGAGAGTCAATATAGGGCGCGACCCCGAAGCCGAATCGCGCCAAGTTCGCCTGGGTTCTCCGCGGGTCTTCATCGCAACTGACGTAGACCACCGCCTCACCTCGCCGGAGGGCCTGAAGACAGAATTGGAACGCGAAGACAGTCTTGCCGATGCCTGAGTCACCGCGCACCATCCAAGCTGAGCCGTAGGGCACGGGCGAGGACAGAATGGGATCCAGAGGAGAGAAGACCACGCCCGTGCGCATAATTTCAGCCGCCCGGCTGTTCTTGGCAACGCTATTGATCTGAATCGCCTCCTTCGAGCTTGAGGCCGGGGCCGGTTGATTTTGCCCGACGGAAATAGACCTCGATCCCATGCGGCCCAATGGTCATGCGGCGCTCTCCCATTACATGGTTGATTCCCCGCGCTTTGCAGACTTCCACACTTCTCTTGCGGCGGGTATCATCACGAGCGGTCTCAAGCAGAAGGACGCTGTCCACCAGCGACTCCTCCACGCCGAACGTGCTTACACGATCCATGCCGCTGGGAATACTGGAGATGAAATAAGCGGTGCAGTTAAGTGACTTCATTAGACGGACTAACTGGGAAACCTTCTCGGTGACGAGGTAACGGTGCTCGCTCACCGGGTGCAGCAGGGCGGTCAGTGAATCGAGCACAATCCGACGCGCTCCGGTTCGCTGGATGGCCTCCTGGATGTCCCAGAGATGCTCGTCCAGGCTGACTTCAGTAAAGTAGTTGTGCGCAAGGAGCAAGTCTCCCGAATCCTGATGCTTCTTAAGGTCCCATCCGAAGCCTCCCGCGATCGCCTCGATCTCCGCCGCGGTCTGTTCATAGGAAAAGAGGATGCCCCTCTCCTTACTATCACGGATTCCAGCCATGAGAAACTGAAGTCCACAGATGGTCTTGCCGGTTCCTGCTCCGCCGGACAGCAACACCGCGCTTCGGGAGGGGATGCCGCCTCCGAGTAACTGATCCAGACCTTCCACACCTGTCGCAATGCGGGAGAGCTCTTGCCATGATTCCTCCGGCAGGTCGGTCAGGAAGTTAAGCGGAAAAACCTGTACCCCGGAATCGGCAAACCGGAAGGGATGCTGTCCGGACACATGCTCCTGTCCGCGCGTTTTCAGTATCTCAACGGTGCGTCGTCGCCGGAGATTATACTCGTCCAGTTGGTTGTTGATCCGAATCACGGCGTCGACAATGTAGGCCTCAAAAGAATCTCCCTCTTCATCGCGACTCTCAATCTCCTTGGCGAGGAAGGTGGTAAACCCGCGGTTCTTGAGGCTGTTCAGCAACCCGTTGACGATCGCCCGTTGCTCTTTCCTGTCATCGGTGAGGTGCTCAAGGTGCGTTACTGAGTCCACAAACACACGCTTGACCTTTAGCTGGGAGGACACTTTGTCGAGAAGGCTGTCGGGTTGCTGCAGCAGTTTGGCCAGCACCTCCGGCGAGGTGCACATGATGCGAAGACGGTCCTGTTTCTCCAACTCACGCAGGTCCCAGCCGAAGTTAAGGGCATCGCGGTGCATCTGCTCCGGAAATTGCTCAAAGGTCACTACCAGGCCGTTCTCATCGAAGCGGGAGATTCCTTCGTGAATGTACTGGAGACCGAAGGTCGTCTTGCCGCACCCCGGCGCGCCTTCAACCAGCACAGTTCCACCGGCCAGGATGCCCCCGCCCAAGAGTGCGTCCAATCCCCGGATACCGGTCTGGATGACCTGCATAACTACTTCTGTTCCTTTGCGGCAGTTTGTTGCCATTGGGCTCTGCACGGAAAGACGTCCACTTCGCGGAGCATCAGTGCCCGAACGGAAAACGACATCATTATATGCAATAGATTCCAACCACGTCAACACGGATGGAACCGACAGCGACGATCGTGTGCCCTTCAGTGGGGCTTTCTGCTCTTTCAGAACAGCGTTGCCAGTCGCCTCCGTTCGGTGGTAGAGTATGCAACTGCTTTCTTTGCCCCGCACCGAGGATGTGGGTGACGGCGATGCGTGAACAGACCTCGAACGGGATGGTCCTGTTTTCGTCGCGCGCCAGGATTCTGATTCTGTTCCGGGGTGCACCTTAGTCCGATCATGCGCATCGCTATCGACTGCCGCACATTGCTGGAGAGAAAGACCGGCGATCGAACGTACATCGCCAACTTGATTCGTCGCCTCCCTGGCCTCACGCCCGAAAACGATTACCTGTTTCTGCTCCACCGGCCCCTGCAAGAAGCAGCGGAGGATACCTCCTGGCTCGCCTGTTTGCGCGCGGAGATCCACGTTGTGCGGAACCCGTCTCCGAGGACGTGGACGGCAGTGTCCTTGCCGTCGTTTGTTAGAAAGCACGGTGTGGACGTGCTCCACGTTCAATATATCGTGCCGCCGGTTTGTCCGTGTCCCGTTGTGACAACCATCCACGACCTGAGCTTCTACCGGTTCCCACAATCCTTCCCCCCAAGGGACCGCTTCCTCCTGCAGCATCTGATTCCTTTTTCCGCGCGGAAGGCGCATCGCGTAATCACTGGGTCGGACAGCACGCGACGCGATCTGGTGGAGATCTGCCGCATTCCAGACGGACACATCTGCGTGACTCCCTACGCCGCCGATGCGATATTCCAGCCAGTGGCGGACGCGTCGCGTCTGCGGACGTTCCGGCAACAACGCGGGCTGGAGAGTCCCTTTTGGCTGTCCGTGGGAGTGTTGCAGCCCCGAAAGAACCTCACCCGTCTACTCAGGGCCTACCATCAGGTTCTCCAGAAGAACCGGGACGTGCCACTGCTGGCAATCGCAGGGAAGCGTGGATGGATAGCTACGGACATCTTCCGTGAGGTCGTGCGTATGCACCTGAATGAGCGGGTACGATTCCTGGGTTACGTTCCGGACGAGGTCCTACCGTTGCTCTACTCAGCAGCCGAAGCGCTCCTCTATCCCTCGCTGTACGAGGGATTTGGGCTTCCCGTGCTGGAGGCGATGTCCTGCGGCGCCTTGGTACTCACATCGAATACCTCCTCCATGCCGGAGGTCGCGGGTGATGCCGGGATACTGGTGGATCCGCTTTCCGTGGACTCCATCGCCGACGGGTTGTCCCGGCTCCTCCATCTGGATGAGAGAGGACGGCAGGAGGTGCGTGGGAAGGGATTCGAGCGCGCCTCAACGTTTTCCTGGGAGCGGACTGCCCGTCAGACCGCCGAAGTCTACAGGCAGGCAGCCCCCCGCGATCTCGCGTCCACGGCCCTGGACGCCCCTCATCCCTGATGGCGGGTTGTGTGCAGTACCCGTTCCTGAGAGGACTCTTGTGACCCGCATCTTGAGACAACACTGGTTCCTGGCCGCTCTGATGTGTGTCGCCATCGTCGGGGCGCGGTTTCCGCATCCGTTCGGGAATTACGCAGACACGTTCGACACACGATGGGCTGTGATGCTCATTATGTTCCTCAACGGGTTGACCCTGGAAACGTCGCGACTCTTCGACGCGCTCCGGAGGCCGCTGATCGTCGTTGTGGGAGTTCTCTTCAGTTTTGTCTTCGCTGCCGCGTTTGGCTATCCGGCTTCCCGACTCCTGATGGCCGCATACCCCGATTTCTCCGTTGGGCTTTTGGTCGTAACTGCCATGCCCACCACGCTTGCGTCGGGGATTATCTGGACTCGCATGGCCAACGGGAATGATGCTCTCTCCATGGTCATCACGGTAGTCGGTAACAGCATTAGCTTTGTTCTCTCTCCACTGATTCTCAGCATCACACTGGGAACGGCGGTTGCCCTGCAACCTGTTGATATGATGCAGAAGCTCTTTGTTGTCGTGGTTTTCCCCGTGGCAGTGGCGCAGGCGCTGCGACGTGACCGGCGGGTGCGTGAGCGCACACTGAGGCTGAGGTTACCCCTGTCGGTCCTGGCACAAGTTGTCATTCTGAACATTGTCTTTGTCGGGATAGTCGGAGGGATGTTGGCGATGAAAGAAAACGGAGGAGTGATGTCGGCTTCCGCTCTACTGAACGTCGTCGTCGTCGTGGTTGCCGTTCATCTGTTGGCGGTGGCGGCGTGCTGGGCGGGAGGCAGGGCGGTGGGATTGAACCGTCCCGACCGGCTATCCGTTATCTTCAACGGCTCACAGAAGACGCTGCCAGCGGCCCTGTACGTGTGTGAGGAATTCTTCCCCGCGTATGCCTTTGCGCCGATCCCGTGCGTGCTGTACCATGTGTGCCAGTTAGTCGCTGATTCATGGTTGGTGGAGTGGGCCAAACTGCGAGAGAGTCGCCGCGTTGCCCGTTGTGCGGAGGCTGGAGCTGAAGGCGGATGAAAAGATGACTGGCTTGATCGTCTCGGGCTCGCAGAGTCCGCTCGGGCTCGCAGAGTCCGCTCGGGCTCGCAGAGTCCGCTCGGGCTCGCAGAGTCCGCTATGATCCACTGATCAGGGAGTGTATGCGCGAAGTGCTGAAGGCGCGGCGACGACGTGCGCTCGGCCACGGATGGAGTGGAAGGAGTTGGCGCTTTTCGGGAGCGCCCATGCTACCTTTAATCCCGTAGGATAAAGCTCCGGCTTTGTCATTCATTACAGAAAAGTAGACAAAGCGGGAGCTTTATCCTACGGAGTATATGTTGGAGATTGCCATGGCTCGCATGGACGGCATGGAAGCTCTTCGGCATATTCGCGCGATGGCCAGCCGGGTAGGGGGTCATCCTTATGACGGGCCGTGGCGGGGATGCGGAGAGAATCGAGGGAGCGAACCTCGGCGCCGGCTTCCTGCGGAAACCGGCAACCCTTGCAGCGCTCAACGCGCCCTGTTCGAGGCACTGGAGGACAATCGTAGACAGTGGAGGGCGCAGGTCGCTGCCGATACTTCTGAAGGCTGAGTTCGTCGTGGACTCCGATCCCGACTATCGGGTTGGCGACAGACCGGGAAACACCACGCCCGCGCTTCCTTGACCCTGGTTTTTTCGGGATGATATAATCCATTCCACCGATGATGGGGTTCCCGGGACCCTCGCGAGAAGGCTGATATGGAACGAAGACATCTTTCAGTTGCGGATAATATCGATGATCTCCTTGGCGTTCTGCCGGAGGACATTCGCCGCAAGGTGGCCGAACACCCACAACTGCCAGAACTGTTGGAGGTTGTGCTGGATTTAGGTCGGATGCCCGAAGCCCGGTTTCAGGACGAGGGCTTTGTGTTCCTGAGAGACACCCCCATCAGCGACGCGGATATTTCCTACGTTTCCAGCCGCATCGGAGAGTTTGGCAACGACAATCGGGCAGGCATCGAGCGCACCCTGCATCGCATTTCGGCCCTCCGCAACCGACGGGACCGGATTGTCGGGCTTACATGCCGGGTGGGGCGCGCCGTGTACGGCACCATCGATATCATTCGGGATATCGTGGAATCGGGAATGAGCATCCTGTTTCTGGGACGCCCCGGGGTGGGCAAGACAACGAAGCTGCGAGAGGTTGCGCGTGTTCTCAGCGATGAGTTCAGGAAGCGTGTGGTCATTGTGGATACCTCCAACGAGATCGCTGGAGACGGCGACATCCCCCATGCGGGAATCGGGTATGCCCGAAGGATGCAAGTCGCCAGCCCTGAGAAACAGCACGATGTAATGATTGAGGCCGTGGAAAACCACATGCCGGAAGTAGTCGTGATCGACGAGATTGGACGCTCAGAGGAAGCCTACGCGGCTCGCACCATCGCGGAACGGGGTGTGCAGCTCATTGCTACGGCTCACGGCACAACCCTTGAGAATCTGCTCATGAACCCCACCCTCTCCGATCTTGTCGGTGGAATTCAGTCTGTAACTTTGAGCGACGACGAGGCCCGGCGGAGATCCACCCAGAAGACCGTGCTGGAGCGGAAGGCTCCCCCCACATTTGATGTTGTCATCGAATTGGTAGAACGTGACAAGTTGGCGCTGCACCGCAACGTTGGCGAGGTGGTCGATGCGCTCCTTCGGGGACGCAGGCCGCAGCCGGAGATACGTCAGTGGGGTGAGGATGGAGAGGTTGAGATTCTGCAGACCGCCGTCATGCCACAGGCTGAGGAGTCGGCGTTTGCGGCCATCGGGCGCTCGCCAGGGAAGCGAAAGCGCCTGTATCCTTACGGTGTGAGCCGCAACCGGCTTGAGAAGGCCATCGAGTCGCTTGGAATGGAGGTGGAGATCACGCGCACCTGGCAGGAAGCCGATGCCATCCTCACCCTCAAAGCACACTATCGCAAAGACAGCCCGAAGCTTAAAGAGGCGGTTGCCAACAACAAACCCATCTACGTCGTCCGCAGCAATACGTACGCACAGATATTGGCGCTCTTGCACGAGATCTACCCGGGCGGAGGAGAGGGCACCCAACGGAAATCCGCCGTTCAAGAAGCGGAGTCGGCTGTTCAGGCTGTTCTGAAAAGCAGAGAACCTTCCGAGCTGTCTCCACAGAATGCCGCGTTACGGCGATTGCAGCATGAGCTGGCCGGGAAAAACCACCTGCGGTCTTACAGCGTGGGGCACGATCCAAACCGCAGAGTTCGCATTCTCCCGGCATAAAGCATGGTGGCTGGATCGTCCATACGTATGGCTCTGGGAATTTACTGGGGGCGCGGGCTGAGCCGCGCCGCGAGTCCATAGAGGAAGGTAGAGAGGTTGCCGAAGGCCGGTCTTTTCGTCACGATGGAGGGTATCGAGGGTTGCGGCAAGAGCACGCAAGCCCGACTACTTTCGGCACATCTGCAAGCGCGGAGTATCGAGTGCATCCTGACCCGTGAGCCGGGAGGAACACGCATCGGGGACCTGGTTCGGGGAATCCTCCTGGATCCGAAGCACGCAGACATGTCTCCACGGGGAGAGCTGCTCCTGTATGCGGCTGCCAGAGCTCAACACGTGGACAGCATTATCCGTCCGGCGTTGCAGGAAGGAAAGGTCGTTGTGTGTGATCGTTACACCGATTCGACGGTTGCCTATCAGGGATATGGATTGGGGATCGATGTGGAAATCGTCAAGTCGATCAACACCATTGCGACGGATCGCTTGTTCCCTCACCTCACCTTCGTTTTCGACCTCGAGCCGGAGTTGGGCCTGCGCCGGAAATTCGGTGACGCAGTGACATCTTCCCTCGACGCAGACCGGATCGAGCAACGAACACTCCCGTATCACGCGCGCGTGAGGAGGGGTTACGCCAAGATTGCAGAGGAACACCCGGAGCGAGTGACCGTTATAGACGCAGCCCAGTCGGCCGAGGCCATCCATCAGGCGGTGCTGCAGCACACGGAGGACAGACGCGCGCTGCTTGCGGGAACAAGGTAGGCGCTCAGCGTTCAGTGAAGAGCGCCGGGACAAGGAGCTTTGGGTCCGGGTGATCACGCGAAAAGGAGACATTCCATGAAACTGTTGCTTGTTGTGGTCAACAATCGGGACAAACGCGATTTCTGTGATGCCCTGATCCAGATGGAGCAAGGCTTCACCGAGATCGGCAGTACCGGGGGATTCCTTCGCGAAGGAAATACGACGCTGCTCATCGGTGTCGGTGAAGAGAATGTTGAGCGCATCCTGGAGTTGGTGCGGGATATTTGTCAGACGCGCGAGCGCACGATGAATGTCGCGCCTCCCACGCTGACAAACATGGGGGCCGACGTGACGCGCCCCATGAAGATTCTCGTCGGAGGCGCCAAAGTGTTTATTCTTGACGTGGAGGAATTCATTGACGTGTGAGGGGCCGCTCCCCTCCCCTCCACCCCTCTCGGAACCGCGCCATGAGATTTGAGCTTATCAGTGGTCAGGAACAACCGCATGCGCTTCTGAAAAGGGAGTTTGCGCGCGGGCGCGTCTCTCACGCCTACCTGTTTTTGGGGCCGAATCAGGTAGGGAAGACCGCCACGGCCGTTGCTTTGGCGCAACTGCTGAACTGCGAGAAAATAGAAGCGGACTCGGTGGAGCCGTGCGATACCTGCGACGCGTGTATTCGAATTCGCGAAAACCGCCACCTGGATGTGCAGTTCGTTCGACCTCGTATGTATGCGGAGCGCAAGTCCGGTGGATCCACCGAGAGAGGTTGGGGCGGTGCGGATCTCCCGCCGCTGGCGCCCGAGTATATTGACGACTCCATTATCTCCATCGAAACGGTGAGACATTTCCTTTCCATGGCAAGTCACAAACCGGTCGCCGGAAGGCACCGGGTATATGTTTTCTGCGAGGCGGAGAAAATGAACATCCAGGCTCAGAACTGCCTCCTGAAGACCTTGGAGGAGCCGATCCCCAATTCCAGCATTATCCTTATCGCCCAGCACGCGGGGGAACTCCTTCCCACGATCGTGTCTCGGTGTCAGAGCGTGCGATTCGGTCTTGTCGCCGAAGAAGTTATCCGGGATTTGCTTCTGCAACGGACCCCGTTGGACGGTGAACGGGCTGCGCTCATTGCGTCCATGTCTGGCGGTCGTCCTGGTTGGGCGTTTCGCGCCGCCGAGAACACGGAGATTGTCGCACTGCGCGAAGGAGTGTTCGATTTTGTTGTGGCCGTGTACAATGGTAACCATGCCGAGGCGCTGGGCCTGGCGGAACGTGCGTGCGAGTTTGCCGAAACGCTCTGGCGGGCCGAGAAGATTCGCAGTGAGCGTGAAGAAGAAGACCTGAACGACGCTTCTTCACGATCAAGGATACAACGAAGCAGCCAGGCTGCCTTCCTCGAAATTCTCGCGGAGTGGTATCGGGACATCCTGTTAGGGCGGGATGGTTCCTCCGAAGTGGCGGTCACCAATGTACAAGCTCTGGAATGGATTCAGGAGGCTGCGGGAAAATACTCGCCGAGCGAATTGATCCACTACATCGAACAGATTCACCGGGCGCGTCACTATATATTGTCGAACGCCAACGGACATCTCGTGTTCGAGGCGCTGTTTCTCAACCTGACGCGAAAGAGCAAGACGCGTCGATAGCATATACTCGTTGCGGTCGCACAACCGTAACGAAGGTAACCACCAATCAACAGGAGGATATTGGATGAGTAGCGCGCTGGAAGTAACTGCAGAGACCTTTGAGCAGGAAGTGGCACAGGCGGAGATCCCCGTGCTGGTAGACTTCTGGGCGGAGTGGTGTGGGCCGTGCCGGATGGTTGCGCCCGTACTCGATAAAATTGCCGAAAAGTACGAAGGCAAACTGAAAGTGGTCAAGGTCAATGTTGACGAGGCCCGGGATGTGGCCGCCCAGTACGGCGTTATGAGCATCCCGAACCTCAAATTCTTCAAAGGCGGAGAAGTGGTCGACGAGTTGGTCGGCACGGCGCCGGAAGCACAGATTGCCGCAAGAGCGGACGCAGTTATCGGCTGACCGCAGCGCTCGGACTCCGGCAGCGAACATCGGGTGCATCCCGGAATTACGGGATGCACCCGCAAACATCTGCCATCAGCCAACCGCCACCTGCCAATGTGGGTCTGGATTCTCGAGTTAAGCTTTGCTGGATTTGTGGCGTCTTTCCTGACGCTGATCTGGAAGGGGTCCGACCGTGAGGGGCGCTTCCACTTGCGTCGCGGTAGCGTGTGGTTGGCGTTGACGATGGTGTGTCTTCTGCTGTGGCTGGTAAGCCTGCCGCGGGCCTGATCTGTCGGACCGGGCGGCGGGAACCTCTGACAAGCGCAATGCGATTACACTGCTTACGGGTGAAAATCTTCCGTCGCGATTCTTCGTAGGGGCGGTTTTCAATAGGCCCGCAGTGCGGGAGGTGCGGGGCTGGGCGTGTTGGAAACCGCCCCTACGAAGGAGCAAAAAGATGGATTCTCAACCCAAACGAGTATAAAATCCTATACGGTCTGTGCGGTCTGCTCGCAGGCAGGCTGGAAGCCTGCGCTGCAGGTGCCTTCCGGGTAGGCATTATAAGTGGACACAATCTGGAGGTGTCGAGTTGACAAAGGATTCTGATAATCGGCGGGGATCGCGATTCACGTTTGCCATTGCCCTGTCCTTTCTTGCTGCTCCATGGGCATATTCGGTGGCGACGGCTCAGGCCGCGTCGCCGGTGGAGATCCTGCAACAGTCGGTGATTGACGTTGCAGAGAAACTCAAACCCAGCGTGGTGAATATTCGCGCGGAACAGAAGGCCGCGCCGCGAGACACGCGCAATTTTGAGGAGTTCTTCAAGAATTTCCCTTTTGGCGACATGGTGCCTCCCTTCCGGATGCCGCCTCCGCAGGAGAAGGCAGAGAGCCTCGGCACCGGCGTGATCATTCGCGAGGATGGACACATTGTCACCAACTTCCACGTCGTTGACGGCGCCTCCAGTGTTAAAGTGGTCTTCGACGCGGGGTCGGATCAGCCCGAGGAGGTGGCCGCCAAGATCGTCGGTACCGATAGTGAGGCGGATATCGCCGTTCTGAAGATCGAGAAGAAGGGGCTGAATGCCGCCAAACTTGGTGACTCCGATACGCTCAAGGTGGGCAGTTTTGTCATCGCCATTGGCAGCCCCTTTCGCTTCGAGCAGACGGTTACATTTGGAGTAATCAGCGCCAAGGGACGCCATCTCATCGACGAAACAGTAGGTTCCTTGACACTACAGGACTATATCCAGACTGATGCGGCGATCAACCGTGGGAACAGCGGAGGCCCGTTGGTGGACATTCGCGGGAACGTTGTCGGGATCAATACCGCGATTTGGAGCCCCACCGGCGGCAACATCGGCATTGGTTTTGCTGTGCCCATCAACTCGATCAAAGCCATTCTGCCGCAGTTGATCAAGGGGGAAAAGGTTGAGCGTGGTTTTCTTGGCATCGAGTTCGGCCCCCTCACCCGTGAGAAAGCGGACTTCTGGGGAGTGAGCAACGGATTTGTCGTGTCCAAGGTCATGCCCGGCGGTCCCTCGGAGGCTGCAGGTCTCAAAGAAGGAGACGTGATTGTGGGGCTTAACGGAAAGCCACTACAGTCATCCGAAGAACTCCGGGCGATTGTAGCCGGTATGTTTCCGGGTACGTCTCTTACCGTGAAGGTATTGAGGGTGGTTGACGAAAAAATCCAAGAGAAGGAAATCAAGGTAACGCTGGGACAGCGCCCTTCCAAGGAAAGCATGGGAGAGCCAGCAGGGACGACGCAATCACTGCTCGGGATGTCGGTTCAGGAAGCGTCAGCAGAAAACCTGAAACAGTGGGGACTCCCAGAGAACTCTGTCGGCGTCATTGTCTCCGCGGTGAATGACGATGGACCTGCAGCGAAGGCTGAGGTGGCGCCCGGGGATTTGGTGATAGAAATCCGGCGAAGAGACCCGATCCGCATTGCCAGGGTCCGCTCGATGGAAGAATACAACCGCGCCATTGTCGACATGAAGGCCGGAGACAAGGTGATGCTCCGAGTTACCAACCGCACAAATCGCACGCGGTACGCAGTCATTACAGCCGAAGAACCGAAGAAGGACGGTCCTTAGATTTCCGGTCGCAGAAGGCCGTTGTGGGCAACGCTACTCGTCTCTCGAATGAAGCGTCGTTCGCAACCAAACAGATTCAGGTTCGAAAGGTCCGCGTCGCTACCCCCATTACCCGTTCCATGATCGGTCGACAGTCAGGCTCACGTTTCCACGTGTGTGTCCAATGATCCCCCTCAGAATTCACGCGCCCTCTTTGAGGTGATTGTTGCAGCAGCCTTCCCATCTCTTCGCGACCCCGATATGAAATCGTGCGCCTATCCACGACGCGGCTGGATTGTCAGGCAAAGGCCTTGCATTTGATGCAAAGGGGAAGTATCAGGTATACTATCAATCTACTGGTTACTAACGGTCGTCCAATGTCGTACCCATGTTTCTCATAACAGTCTGCATGTAAGGGAGGGGTCTATCTTGGTAGTCAAATTGACATGGGCGCTGTTTACTCTGTCGTTTAGCGTTCTCGGCGGCATACTGGGAGTCACGCTCGGGAACTGGTACGTTCGACTGGATCAGATACAAAGCCTGAATCTGGAATCCCATATCGAGTTGATGAGCGTCGTTTTGATGACGACCCTTGGGGTGTTGTGCGGTTCTCTTCTCGGTTCTTGGATCTCCCGCAGAATGATGGATTTTGCCGCCGGACTGAATCGTTACTCGGCGCTGGACAAGGGCGCTACTGTTCTTGGGATACTGCTCGGTCTCATCACGGTGTCTCTCATCTCACCGCTATTTCGTGAATTGCCCCAGTACATCAGCCTGAGCCTCTGGTTTTTGGGTTGTGTCATTCTCAGCTACCTGGGCGTGGCTCTCACGATGGGGATGAAGGACGAGATTACGCAGATATTCCCGAGGCTGTCCTTCAATACCGAGAGCGATGACTCCACATCCGAGGGTCTGCTGCGCAAACCGAAACTGCTCGACACCAATGTCATCATCGATGGACGAATGGCTGACATGTGCAAGACCGGCTTCATCGAGGGACCCCTTCTCGTCCCCTCCTTTGTGTTGCAGGAGCTTCAACTGATTGCCGACTCCGCGGATGGAATGCGCCGCGCGCGCGGCCGACGTGGGCTCGATATCCTCAATAATATGCGGAAGGAACTGAAGTCCCTCATCCGGGTGTATGACGACTATGATGCGGAGATCGAGAACATCGACACCGTTGACGCAAAGTTGGTCCGCCTTGCTCGGGACCTCAAGTCAGCCATTGTCACCAACGATTACAATCTGAACAAGGTCGCGGAACTCCAGGGGGTTGAGGTCCTCAACATCAACGAACTGGCCAACTCCCTCAAACCGGTAGTGCTTCCTGGCGAGGAGATGACGGTGAGCATCGTTAAGGAGGGCAAGGAAGAAAATCAGGGAGTCGCCTACCTGGAGGACGGGACCATGGTCGTGGTGGAAGATGGGAGAAAGCACATCGGCACCGTGGTGTGCGTGTCCATCACCAGCGTGTACCAGACTGCCGCAGGAAAGATGATCTTCGCGGATGCCAGGCTGCCGGTTCGCGATAGTGGAGACGACCTCTTTGATGACAATATCGGCCATTATGGTGGCGGCCGGAACCGGCGCAAGAGTCGGTAACAAGGCGAATAAACTGCTGCTTCCATTGGGCGGACGTCCGGTCCTCGCCTGGTCGCTCGAGGCCATCTGCCGGGGGGCGTCCCTGCACGAGATCGTTCTGGTAACCCGGGCAGAGATGTTCCCTGATGCCGACCGCATACTCCGGACCACACCGGCTATCCCTCCCAAAGTCTCTGTCGTCTCGGGAGGCGACGAACGCCAGGACTCCGTCTACCAGGGACTCCAGAACGCCGACCAGGATGCGGATATCATTCTCATCCATGACGGGGCGCGCCCCCTCGTGACGAAGTCGATCGTCACCGAAACGGTGGCCGCTGCGGAGCGCGTTGGTGCCGCGGTGGCGGCCACTCCGCTGTCGGATACGGTGAAGTCCGTTGACTCAGATCGTCTTGTGGAGCATACTCTGGACAGACAGAAACTGTGGACCGTGCAGACGCCGCAGGTCTTCCGTCGGGAGATCATCGTGGAAGCGCATGAGAGATCCCGGAAAGACGGCTATGTGGCCACCGATGACGCAGCACTGGTCGAGAGGCTGGGGTTTCCTGTGCAGCTCGTCAATTCCCGCGACCCCAACCTCAAGATCACCGTTCCTGAGGACTTCGCTGTGGCGGAGTCTATCCTTCGCTCACGCGGCGAGTTGTCCTTCTCCCCCTGTCGCGTCGGGTTTGGGTATGATGTACACCGCTTTACCCACGAGCGGCCGCTGGTGCTCGGAGGCGTCCATATAGAGGGTTCGCCCGGGCTGGAGGGTCACTCCGACGCGGACGCGCTGCTGCACGCTGTTTGCGACGCGCTCCTCGGCGCTGCGGGAAAGCGAGACATCGGCTACCACTTCCCCAATACCGATACCGAACTCGCGGGCATCTCCAGCATCCTCCTTCTGGAGAAGACGGCGGAAATTCTTGCCTGTGCGGGGTATCAGGCGAACAATGTTGATTGCACGGTAATCGCAGAACAGCCGCGGCTGGCCGAATATGTTCCCGCCATGGTAAGCAACATTGCGGACGCAGTCGGGATTCCTCCCCACCAGGTTTCGGTCAAAGCAACGACCAGCGAAGGGCTCGGTTTCTTGGGGAAGGCGGAAGGAATCGCCTGCCACGCAGTTGTCAGCCTTTTGCCCAAGGGAGAGTTGAGAGTGCCTAATCAAATGCTGTGAGATTTAGAACTCGTCCAACAATATTTCCGCGTCAAGTTCAGCCGAACACCTCGGAGCGACGGCGATGCTTTCTACTAAAACGCGGAGTTATTGTTGGACAAGCTCTCAAGGTATGCTATTCAGAATCGCGGCGACGCCGCTTCAGGAGGTGGGATTATGAAAGTGAACGTGAACGGAAAGAACTTCCAGGTAACACCCGCGCTCAAGGAACACGCAGAGAAGCGCCTGTTGAGACTGGCGAAATTCCTGGATCGCATTGACGAAGCCGTTGTGACGCAACGCCTCGAGCGCAACTGGCAGATTGCGGATATCACACTCAAAGCCGGACACTTAATCCTGCGCAGTGAGGAGAAGTCCGATGACATGTACACCTCAATTGATCTGGCGGCCGACCATCTTGAGCAGCAGTTGAGGAAATTCAAGGGACGGATTTACGCGCGCACGCGTCACCACCATGCTGAAAAGAATGCAGAGCTGCCTCCTCTGCCAGAAGATAAGGGCGATGAAACAGACGGGGGAACCGGCCGGCCGGAGATTGTGCGAGTTAAGCAGTTCCTCCTGAAGCCGATGTCCACCGAGGAGGCGGTGCTTCAGTTAGAGTTGCTGGGGCATGGTTTCTTTGTTTTCACCAATGCGGACAGCGAGCAGGTGAATGTGCTATACCGACGCGATGACGGCAACCTGGGGCTGATTGAGCCGACGCCGGCGTAGCCGATAGTGCTCGTTTGTGGGAGCGATCCGTGGACCTCGACGTGTTCCGACAGAAGGTCCGGGCGACCTTCGGGCCCGGACTTGAGAACGCCACAGCAGGAACGATACACGAGTTTGTGCGACAGATTGAGGCCGAGGGAAGGGGCGAACCCCCTCCCTCAGGCCGGTATTTGCTTCGGGAATCATCTCCCGCGAACATCCACCAGATACTGAGGAACTACTTTCTCCAAGTCCTCGACATGCCCCTCGACGACGCCATCGTCTCTTTGTGGCTGACGGCGGCGGATATGGCCTTCTACGATGGCCCGGACTGAAGCGCCTGTCCCTTGCGACCCCGTCCGACAAAACAGCACTACCCACCCAAGTCAAGCTCATTCCCAAAGGACGCTGCAAGGGACTGCGTCTCGTCCCGCCATTTCGACAGCGCGTCCTCTTCCAACGGGCGGCCGTCGGGTGTCACAGCCGAAACGACGGACACCGGACAATGCGACAGCGCGACGATGCTGCTGACGTCTCCCCATGAGAGGATCTTCGGAATGCAGACGCTCATGCGCTGAGTGGGAACCACGGCTGTCAGGACATACGTAGACAGAATCTCTCTTACAGTCACGCCGCTGAAGTCAGGAAAGAGAGCCGCAGCCAACACGGCTGCAAGCGCAGATTCGCCAACCGCGTAGACCTCTACGGGTGTGTTCGGCGCTTCAGCCGCAAGAGTCGATCTTACAGCCAGGAGATCCCTCACCCAGTCGCCTGCCATGGTCCGCCCCAGCCAGAGGCTCCCGCGAGAAGCATCGTGATCGATGGAGTCCATCGTTGTGTCCCAGCAGGTTTCTCCCGTATGCCGCAGATCGACCACGCACACCGACTTCCCCTGGTGAAGTTGCGCATCAATCCGCTCCGCGCTGTAGACCTTGCCCTTGCCCCCCGGGTGGACCGCGATCGTCGTGGAGACGGGCTCCGACTTGAGCGGGAAGAACCGCAGACAGGGAAGCAGCACGCCAGGCTCCGACTCGATGGTGAACTTCGCATAGGGACGTTCCCCGTCATGCCCGGAAACGGCCGGCCCCCGACTGGCATAGTCGGCGCCGTCGCGCAGTTTGATCAGTTGTTTTAGGTCCTGCCGCTTCTTCTCCGGGTTGGTTACGTCTGCGGATGCGAGCACGCGCTTCTTGTGTGCGGCGCTTTTCTCTGCCACGTACTCCAGAACGGACTTTACTGCGGCCGGCCGTTTCCCGTTGGGGAAGCACATCAGGTCTGCTTCCGGCACTGCGGGAATCTCCGGCACCGCGCAGGGCCAGCCACCCCCTTCGTCCTTCAGCCAGCGCTTGAACCACCCCAGCATGTGGCTCTGCATTTCGGGGTAGTAACCGTGGGGGAGATCGATGGCTTTGTACGCAATCTTCTCTTCGGCCCCGTAGTGACGATAGATCTCTCTCGCCGCGTTGAAGGAGCGGATCATCTCGCTCACGACGAAGGTAGGACCATCCTGCAACGAGTTGAGAAGCAGCAGAGCGTTCGGCGCGACCAGTCCCAGCACTCCCCATTCTTCCGTTGTGGGCAACCCCTCTGGCAGCACCTCGCAGACGCAGTTGCAGTTCCCCACGTAGGACTCGAAAGTGCCGACGGACACCACCGGCACAGCGGCCTTCACACGTTCGTCGAACGCTGCAACCCACATCGTCTGGTTCCCGCCTCCGCTGGCGCCGGTGACACCGATTCGGTCGCCATCCACATAATCAAGTGATTGCAGCAGGTCGATACCTCGCACGTTGTCATACACCTGCATCCCCAGCAGCGTTTCCCCGATGGATGTCAGTGACAGGCCCAACTGCTTGCCGTGGTACTCAAATTCCCCCGGACGCGTGCCGCGCTCGCCCGCACCAAAGGCATCCACCGTCAACACAACGATTCTCTCTCTTGCCAGCAGGTGTCCCCGAGCGGCCACACGCGCGGCAATCTTCCCCTGACTCCAATGCCCGTGAACGGCCAGAACTCCGGGAAAAGGGCCACTACCGTCCGGCACATAGAGATTGGCCGTGACGCGGAAATTCTCCCGACTCTGGTAGGTCAGTTTCCTGATCCGGTAGCCGTCCATGTGTAACTCCCCGTACTCCTCCACTTTCAGAGGCGCCGGTTCCGGGAAGGTCCCCGCTAACGGTCGTAACTTATCAAGCAACGCCTTTCGGTACGCTTGCCAATCCTCCAGCGTCGCGGGCGGTTGGTGTATCTGGTGCCACCGGCGCGCCTCCTGGCACAGCGTTTCCCGCATCAGCTTGCTGCCCGACTCGATCCAGACATTGGTGTTCATTGGCAAATCCTCTCGATGGACGATTTCACGAATCCCATTCTTTCATCCATACCACTCGGTATGAACCAGTCTCGACTTGGGACATCGGCCTGTAGGACACGCGATTGAGAATCCATTATACGCAGAAGCTCAAACATCCACCATACCCGCAAACATTACGCGAATATGGGTGCAGGCGGATGTGTTTCGTCGGGGGGCACAGGAATGATTTGCCGACCACCAACCATCGCGCCTATAATTCGTCTTGAATTTGTCCTGCCAGAGACCCTCCGGGGGAAGGCAATCGGGATCGGGAGGCGTCCATTGAATAGCGAGATCAACATTGGTTTGATTGCCCACCTTCCGTTCACACAGAACTGTGAAGACAGGACGGGTAGCGGCTATGTTGTGGAGAGTCACAACATCGAGCATACGACTGATGGCCCCGGTGGTGAACTGATGGCAGCCGCGGCCTTCAACGGCCTCAACTCCGGGATCAAGATAGAGCGCCATCCTCGACTGAACTTCGGGCGAGACGCGTTCTCGATTGCAGTCTGGGTGAAGACGAACAGGTTGACAGACGTGGTTGGCGACATCGTCAGCAAATTCGACCTGGACGCGCGGAGGGGCTTCAACCTCGGCATCATCACGAACACCGGAGTAACTACCACCACCCAGCCGAACTATCGGAACATCCATTTCGGCATCGACAACGCGAAGCTGAGCGATCGGTGGACCGATTGCGGCCGCCCCGGCCGTGCGGTGCAGATTCTGTCGCTGGCGGCGATTCGAGGGAACCTGTATGCGGGGACGACGGAACTCGAAGCCGGTGAGACGGGCCACCTTTGGAGGTACGCAGAGGATGGCGAATGGACAGACCTTGGTGCCGCGCCGGAGGGCTGTAATTCGGTGACGTCGATTGCCGAATACGAGGGGGCGCTGCATTGTTGCACTGGGAGATACAATCCAGTTGGTTCCCGACTCGGCCCGCCAAAGAACGAACGTCCGGGTGGACGAGTTTACCGCGTTGAACCGGACGGGACGTGGATCGAGTGCGGGCATCCTGGCTCACAGGACGCGGTTCCCGAAGAGACACCGACGATGGGGTATGAAACGGGGAAGGCCGACGAAGCAATGAGCCTCACCGTTTACCGAGGTGAGTTATATGTGACCAGCAACCACCGCCGCGGCGCGTTCAAGTATGAGAGCGATGGCCACTGGAAACGTATCGGGCCCAACGAACGGATCATGTCTTTCACGGTTTACAGGGACCGCCTTTACGCATTGATCAATGGTGGCCCCGTCTACCGCTACGAGGGTGGCGATCAGTGGACTTACTGCGGCACACCCGCTCGCTCAACGCAAACATACGGCGCGGTGACCTACCAGGACAACCTCTATGTCGGCACGTGGCCGGAGTGTGAGGTACTGCGTTACGGCGGAGGGGAAGCGTGGGTCAACGTGGGTCGTGTCGGCTACGAACGAGAAGTGATGGCGCTGGCGCTTTACAACGGCAAAGTCTATCTCGGCACCCTGCCGATGGGGAACGTGTGGCGCATGGATCAGGAAGATTTTACGTTTGTCGGCAATCTCGACAATACCCCCACCGTGTTTCTGCGTCGCGTTTGGTCGATGGCAGTGTATCAGGGCAAGCTGTTCGGAGGCACGCTGCCTTCAGGACACGTGCTCAGCATCGAGGCCGGGCGCATGGCAACGCACGACCATTCGCTCGAAGCAGGCTGGCGCCACATCGCGGCCGTTCGGGACGAGAGCTGTCTGAAGTTGTATCTGGATGGTCGCCCTGTCGCGACTTCATCCACGTACAGCTCTAACGACTACGACTTGAGCAATGACGCACCTCTGAAAATCGGCTTCGGCAACAGCCATCGCTTTCACGGCTCGATGTGCGATTTGCGGACCTATGGCCGCGCGATATCCCCGCACGAGATTCTTCAACTGTCGGACCAGGCACACGCGTGATTTACGCACGTGGAGCGGGGTCTTCCATGGGGGGACGGCGGGGTTCACGAACGGAGCCTACCGCCATGACATCTCGCCGCCAGACGCGCGATATCTTGGCATGGACGTGAGAATTCCCCAGCCTGCAATGAGGGGCATTCCTGGAATGGGTGCATTCAGGAATTACGGAGATTGCCGTAGGATAAAGCTCCAGCTTTGTCAGATGCACATTGGAATTGCGGGAAAGAAGTTTGCCGCTGACAAAGCTGGAGCTTTATCCTACGGCGACAAAGTCGATGTATCCGCTTTTCCGTAATTCCGGGATGCACCCCCTGGAACAGTTGAGTCCTTACTCAGGAGGAACGTGAGAATGAGGGAACGGGAGAATCGTGTGGGAAGCATCCAAACCGGTCCATTGCTCCAGCCGCGGCCTCTGCATCCACTTGTGTGGATGGCTCTGCTCGTGGCTCTGTCTGCCTCATCCATTGGCGTCTCTTCTGCCGCCGATGACGCGTCCGGTGTCCCCAGGCACGTTCTCTTCTACGACAGCAACTACAGCGTCGTGTACGGCGGCGAGATGGAACCGGCGATCCAGTACTTTACCGCACATGGCTTTACTCTCCTCGACACACCCAAGCTGCTGGACTGGATCAACCGTCGAGTTAAAGACGGAACCTGTGCCGGGACTGCAGTCCTGCAGATCAGTGATGTGACGCCGGTCGCGCTGGTGGCGCCGTGGGACAAATCGTCCGCCCTCTACCGGTATTGTCATGCGGGTGGGAGATACGTCGCTCCGGGAGGAACCACGCTCTACTCGTTTGAGGGGGAGCATGATTTCACCATCACAGACCAGGGGGCGTACACGCCGGAGAAGCAGCGATACTTGACTGCCGTGTTCGGCGTCCGCCGAATCTACGCTCTGAAAGGCACAGGCAAGAAGACCATGCCCATCGCCAGGCAGTGGGGGCTGGGCAACGGCGCCTGGGTCAACTCCCTCCAAACAGGCGTGCCTCCCGAAGACGTGACGTGTGCGTTCGCGCAGAGCGAAGACGACGCGGCGGCATTGGCATGGTTGAAGACCGTGAACCCCGAGCACCCCGACTCCGGACTCGTGGGCATGTGTGTCTACATGAGCGGCCAGGAACCGTTGCTGGATGCCATCTACAAAATCTGTGTTTACAGCGGCACACCGGTCACCGAGGTCCCGGCTGTCGACTGGCGAAAGATTGAGCCGGAGCCCGAATTCGGCGTCCGGTTTTCCATGAAGCTTGGAGGTTTGGAGCGCCGGGCGTTTCAGCGCGGAGAGACGATCCCTCTTCGCGTCGAGGTTCACGGAACAAAATACAACGGGCAGACGATGAAGCTGGGGCTGGACGACGGGAAGTCGGAGCTTTGGAGCAAGACCTATCCACACGGTGGCGCAACGGGCCTCTACGTAAACCTGAATATGGAGACCCATGATCTCCGCTGTGGCGTGTATGAGCTGCGATGCACCGTCGAGGGAAAGACGTTCGACGAGACCCTCTGGGTCTGCCCCTCACGTCGCAACAATCCGTTCCCGTGGTTCCTCTGCAAGATGCACCGCAAGAACCTCAATCGTGAGCGACTTGCCCTGGAGTATGTGCGCGCCAACAACCTGAACGTGAACTTGTTCGACCTCTACCAGCTTGAGGGCGCTCCTGAGAACCCATCGGTCGCGGACCGGCTGGCGCGATACATGGATCTGATGCTGCGCAACAACCTGATGTGCTCGGCGCGCCCCAATGCGATGCCTGTGTACACGGACAAGGATGCAGAGAAACTCATCCTGGGAGATGGCCGTGCGATGGATCATGGCGTGCTGGGAGCCATCGGATGGCGCGCAATTCTGGACGAGCGAATCGACGGGTATCGCGACAGCTTGCGGCGACAGGTGGCCTTGCTCCGCGATGCTCACTGCCCCGCGTTCGTCCCGTTTTTCTTCACCAACGACGATGGTTCCATGCCGGGTTACTATGATTTCAGTGAACCTGCCCTGGCGGATTTTGAGAAGAAGACAGGAGTGTCGCGGGACAAGCTGCCCCCCATGAAGGAGATGAGCAAGAATTACTTCATGCCGCAAGTGCCGCCGGGCGTCATCCCCGACGATCACCCCTGGCTCAAGTACCAGCGCCTCCACTCGAGCCGGTATTCGCAGATCAGCCAGGCAGCCATGGAAGGGATACAGACGGGCTGGCCGGGGAGTCTGGTAGCGGACACCGGGTGCATGGGCGGGCCGCTGTACATCTCCCGGGGGTTCTATCCGCCTCTTTCCCACAAGTCACTGAACACCGCGGGGTTCTATCAATACGATTTTTGGTTTCACAGCTACTCCTTTTCCATTGAGGCTGCGCGGATGGGGAATCGCGGCAAGCCCGCGGCGCCAACGCTGTCCGCTTCGTGGATTCCCTGGGGGCGCGCCTTCCAGCGCGGTGTGATCTACCGCGCTCTCGCAGAGGCCCCGGCCTACGTGGGGTTCTGGTCCCTGGATGCTCGCAACCGGGAGAAATGGGACATCGAGGAAGAATCGTACCAGGAGATGAAACACATCGGCGAACGGATTGCCGGGGTGGCGGAGTTGCTGAAACGCTCTGAAATTCGCCGCAGAGAGGCCGGGCTGTTTGTGGATCTGGCGCAGCTCTGCTTCCGTGCAAACGACAGGCATTTCCAGAATCACGACTTGCGCGCGGTGTACGAGAACTTCCGCCGCGCCGGTGCCGAGCTGGACATCGTCTGTACGGAAGAGATCATGGAAGGAAAGGCCGCCGACTACAAGGTCATCTTCGTCAGCGGCCACCAGTGGATGACGCAGGGCGCCAAAGACGCTCTGGAGGCATACATTCGCAATGGTGGCGCGGTGGTCATCGATAGCGGCACTACGATCCCCATCGAAGGCGCGACGAAGGCCGAAGGAACCTTCGGCACGGTCTACCCCACCGATAACCACGGATTGTATGACACCGGCAAGCCGGAGTGTGTGGCGCTGTGCCGCAAGTACGTGCAGTTGTACCTTGCGCCAGACACGATCGAGGCCGTGAGTCCGGATACGCTCATCCGCGTCAATCAGGCCGGTGCCACGCCCGTGGCCTGGGCGTTGGATGCTTTGAGCCGCGATGAACTCGAGCAGTCTCTTAAGGCCCGCACGGATGACTGGGATGGCGGCGTGCGCAATCATCTGCTGAAACTCGAGGCGGCTGAACCCACTTCCCGCAAGCCCTTCCGCATCCGGAACAACTACTGGGCGTACGACCTGTGGAAGAACCGGGAAGTGCCTCTGAGCCCCGCGGGAGACGGATGGAATCGCGGAGAAGTAGAAACCGAGTTCTGCGGGGCTACACTGCTCTGCCTGTACCGTGACCGCATCAAGTCGCTCAAGCTGACGCGTCCAGTGACTGCGGTGGAACGCGGCGACACAGCCCGCTTCCTGTTCGAGCTTGTCTCCGACCGCTCAACGCCGGTGCGCGGTCTGGTGCCGGTGGAGGTGCGCGTCTACTACCCGGACAAGTCCGAGGCGTGGGAGTATGGATTCAATGGTCTCATCGAAGACGGCATGCTGCCAGTCACCCTCAACACCGCCGTGAACGACCCCCGTGGCGCCTGGCGCGTCGCCGTTCGCGAGTTGTGTTCGGGCAAGACTGCGGAGACGACGTTCTCTCTCAAGTCGTAGGGTCGGGTCTGAGACGCGTTCCTATTCGTTCAGTCGTCCTTGCGGTTTGACAGATCTCCCAGATGATGGTAAACCATATTCCTTGATACTGCGAATGTTGAAGAGATCATCGAGGTGAAGAGGCTCGGCGTCATTGACGGGGTGACGACCAATCCAACCCATGTCGCCAAGACCGGCCGTCCATACAAGGAGCTTTACCGGGAAATCTGCGACATGGTGGATGGTCCGGTAAGCCTGGAGTGCGTCAGTATGACAGCGAACGAGATCATCGATGAAGCGCGGGAGTTGGCGAAGTTTGCAGGTAACGCGGTGGTGAAGATTCCCCTGATGCGGGAGGGACTCATCGCCGTGAAGCAACTTGCGGCGGAATGCATTCAGACCAACGTCACAGTGAACTTCTCCGCTGTTCAGGCGTTGTTGGCTGCGAAATGTGGCGCCACCTACATTAGCCCGTTTGTGGGCAGGTTGGATGCCATCGGGCACGATGGTATGGTGCTTGTTCAGGACATCCACACTATCTACTCCAACTATGGGTACAAAACGGAGATTATCGTCGCGGCGTGCCGCAACCCGCTGCACGTCCTGGAGGCGGCAAAGATTGGCGCGGATATCTGCACGGTGAATTTTGAGATCCTCCAGCTCATGTTCGACCATCCTCTCACGGACATCGGGATCCGCCGGTTTCTCAAAGACTGGGAGAAGGTACCCCAATGAACCCCATTGCGTTCTCGATGGTACTGAAGGACGACGCGGAGGCGGCGCGTTGGTTGGAGCGCATCAAGAGCGCCGGTTTTGATGGCGTGGAACCGACGTTTGCGCCTGAGGGAACGTTGCCGACGGTGGCGGCCCCGCGCCCCTCCGCGGAGAAGTTGCGCAAGCTGGCGGACGCGGCAGGGCTGAAGATTCCCAGTATGCGTGGGGGACCGCTCTTCTGGCCAACGTTTGGTTCACCGGATGCGTCACAGCGCGACCGGGCCGTTGAGGTAGCGCGACAGGCGATGGAAGCCCTCTCCATCATGGGCGGAGACACGCTGCTCATCGTTCCCGGGCGGTGGGACGGCGATCAGACTTACGGTCAGTTGTGGAATTACGCTTTGGACACGGCGCGCCGCGTCGGTGATATCGCTGAAGAGGCCACCATCCGTGTTGGTCTTGAGAACGTGGAGAACCGCTTCCTGCTTTCTCCGCGGGAGTGGCAGCAGTTCATGGACGCTGTTGGGAACGAACGCGTCGGCATGTACCTCGATGTTGGCAACGTTGTCCACTGCGGCCTTGGGTTCACGGAGCAGTGGTTGAAGGAAATCGGGGCGCAGCGGATCAAACGTATCCATTTCAAGGACGCGAAGAGTGATGGCACACTGACCTATTTGCTCGAAGGCGACGTCAACTGGCCGGCGGTTACGGCAGCGATGCGTGCAATCGGATATACCGACTGGGTCGGCATTGAACTCGCCCTGCCCGCACACCACCCACAGGCCATGCTCGACGGTACAGTCCGCGCCGCCCGAGCCATTTTATGTGGTTCCGTGTGATTCTGTGCGGACTCTTTGAGTCCGAGGCTACTTTACAGTTGGGCAGGTGGAGTGGATGGCAATACGTGAGTACGGTCTATATCTTGGCGGGAAATGGCAGCGCCCTGGACCGATGCTGAATGTGGTGAATCCCGCGTTAGGCGAGGTCTTTGCCCGTGTGGCCACCGTAGAGCGTGAACGCGTCCGCGCGGCGCTCGACGCTGCGAATCAAGCGTGGGACGGTTGGCGCCGCACTACTGCAAAGGAACGTGGTCAGTTTCTGCTGCGGATTGCCGATGAACTGGGAAAACGCGCGGACGAGGTGGCTCGCACCATCACCCTTGAAAATGGCAAGCCCCTCGCCCAGAGCAAGGCGGAGGTGGGTATGAGCATTGACCACCTTCAGTGGTTCGCCGAGGAGGGTCGCCGCGCCTACGGCCGCGTGGTGCCCCACCAGATGGACGGCAAACGGCATCTTGTCTTGCGCAGCCCTGTCGGTGTGGTGGGAGCGATTGCTCCCTGGAACTTTCCTCTTGTTCTCGCCGTGCGCAAAGTGGCTCCTGCACTTGCTGCCGGTTGCCCGGTGATCCTGAAACCTGCGAGCGCCACTCCTATCAACGCAGTGCTGTTTTCCGAGTGCGTGGCAGCGGCCGGCGTGCCGCCGGGGGTCTACCAGATGGTTGTCGGACCTGCTCAAATGATCGCTGACGAGTTCCTCACGAATCCAATCTGTCGGAAGCTCTCGTTTACCGGTTCCACCGCCGTCGGGCGTAGCCTGATCGAGGGTTCCGCAAAGAACATGGTCAGTCTCTCGACGGAGTGCGGAGGCCATGCGCCCTTGCTGGTTTTTGCCGATGCAGACTTTGACGCTGCAATGGAAGGCGCCCTTGTCGTCAAGTTCCGGAATACCGGACAATCGTGCATCGCGGCCAATCGAATTTTTGTTCAACGCCCCATTTATGGCCGGTTTCTCGAAGTGTTCGTTGACAGAGCCGGAAAGCTGAAGGTGGGCAACGGTCTCGATGAAGGAGTGGACATCGGCCCGCTCATCAACGAGGAAGCGCTCAACGGCGCTCTCAATCATATTAACGACGCAGTCGCCAATGGCGCACAGATCCTTTGTGGCGGCAAACGTCACGAATGCGGAAATGGTTTTTTCCTCCAACCCACTGTACTGGTGGAGGTGCCAGACGATGCCCTGTGCATGAGAGAAGAAACGTTCGCGCCTGTTGCCCCCGTGTGCGTTTTCGACGACGAGGACGAAGCCATGCGACGCGCCAACGCCTCTCGCTACGGACTGGCGGCCTATGCCTTCACCTCCAACTTCAGCCGCGCGATGCGCGTGATGGAGCAACTTGAAGCGGGGACCGTGTGCATTAACGATCCTGTTCCCGCAACCAGCCCGTGTCCGTTCGGAGGGATGAAGCAGAGCGGATTGGGGCGCGAACTGGGCATCGAAGGGTTGGACGCGTACCTCGAGACGAAGCACGTAAGTATCGGAGGAATTGGATGAGCCTGCTGCCAGACTACCTCAACATTCCCCCTGAGCGCCTGGGAGAAGGGACTCCGGTGCGAGTTGCAGCGGTCGGGGACGCGGCGTCGGTCGCACTCCATTTCGCCGAAGCATTGTTTCAGGAGATGCGGGAGAATCCTCGGTCAACCGTGATTGTGCCGGTTGGCCCCGTGGATCAGTTCCCGATGCTTGCCGAGAGGATTAGCCGTGAGCGCCTCGATTGTCGTGAGGTGATGCTCATTAACATGGATGAGTACCTGACTGACGATGATCAGTGGGTCGACATTGGACACCCGCTCAGCTTCCGAGGCTACATGAACCGGAAATTCTATGACCTGGTCGATCAAGGCCTCGCCCCGCTACCCGAGAACCGAGTGTTTCCAGACCCGGCGTGTCCGGAACGGATGGGTGACGTGATCGACACCCGCGGTGGCGTTGACACTTGTTACGGAGGTATCGGCATCAACGGACACGTTGCCTTCAACGAACCTCCGGAGCCCGATGAACTGGTCAGCAATGACGAGTTCGGCGCGCTGCCCACCCGAATTCTCTCGCTGACTCGCGAGACGAAGACCATCAACAGCCATACCGTCGGCGGAGAGATTTCCATTATACCCGACCGGGCGGTGACGGTGGGCATGAAGGAAATACTTGGCGCCGGACGGTTGCGGTTGTACTGCAACCGGCCCTGGCAGAGCGCGGTGATCCGGCGGGTTTTGCACGGCCCTGTCAGCGCAACCTGCCCCGCGTCTTTTCTGCGAACGCACGCCGACGCGTCAGTGACGATCGCTGACTACGTGGCTCAGATACCCGACATTCGGTTGCGATAGAAATCATGCGACTCGACTTCTCCAATGAACGTGTGATGGCCGTTGTTGCACATCCCGACGACGCGGAACTGCTGTGTGCGGGAACGCTCGCGCGGGCGCGCGATGACGGCGCAGCGACCGCCATCTGCGTCCTCTGTCAGGGGGATCGTGGCCAGCCGGAAACGCCCATTGAGGACCTGGGAGCGGTGCGACGAAGGGAAATGGCCGCGGCAGCGAAGCTGCTGGGGGCAGGGCTTCTTGCCTGTGGTTACAGTGACGGCTCCCTGGTTGATTCCGTCCCCACGAGACGCGAACTCATCGAGGTGTTCCGCAAATTCAGACCCACCCTCGTGCTCGGCCACGCCCCCAATGATTACCACTCTGACCACCAGGCCGCGGCGCGCTTGACCGAGGCTGCTACTTGGTTCTGCGCCTCGCGCGGTCACCAAACGTCCAGTTCTGCGTTGCATCATCCGCCAGCGCTGTGGCACATGGACACCATCGAGATGATCGACTTCGAGCCAGGTTTCTACGTGGAAGTGGGCGACAGCATGAGACTCAAGTTGCAGATGCTTTCCTGCCACAAGAGCCAGGTGGCCCGTGGAGATGACTTCCCCCCGCTGGCAAGCGTTCTGCAGCGTCAGGCTGGCGCTCGCGGCGCGCAGGCAAACGTTGAGTTTGCGGAAGCCTTCCGCCACGCGCCGCTGATGAAACGTATCCGCGCGTGGTAAGCAACGGATTACACATTTCTCTTGGAGGGAACATCGATGCAAAAGACTATTGAGAGGCTCCGCAACCACCAGACCACTACCATCGTCGTCACGGGCGACTCTTGTTCCGTGGACACTGGGGCGGAAGAACTGGATACAATACCTCACCGAGGCACTGTGGAGAACCTATGTGACGGCTTTATCTATGTCATCAACTCCAGTCAGTGCGGGAATAACTTCCGGACCGAATGGGAGCGGATGGAGGTTTCACTCCTCCGCTTCAGGCCGGACCTTGTCGTCTTCAACATCCCACTCAATGCCGGCGCGGCAGGCTCTTTCGAGTCAGAAAAGGAAGCAGCGCGCAAGGTGATCCGCGCACTTCAGGAAGCGTGCGGCAGTGATGTCCTCCTGACAACACCCAACCCCACCGTGTTTGGCTTCTGGAGTCCACTCCCCGAAAGAGCGCGTTCCGGGGAACCCTATGAGGACTATGGGACTCACTTCGCGGCAGGCGCGCGTGCACTAGCCGCGCCGGCCGAAAAGCTGGGTCTCCCGTGCGTGGACCATTACTGCATCCTTTCGTAAATTTTTCGACATTAGACGCCGGATCGCTTCAGCGTCCGGTAGCTCACACAACTGACTACCGAGCGCCAAGAAAGGACATCTTTTCTCCCCTTTCAACCCGTGTTCGTGCCGAACACGGGTTGAAAGGGGA
>Ga0210056_1000501_pt1 | contig 32643 bp, 34 predicted proteins | sample CryGeyCG2014_080_2_FD_183965 | JGI IMG/M metagenome (GOLD analysis project Ga0210056, IMG submission 183965) | Groundwater microbial communities from aquifer - Crystal Geyser CG07_land_8/20/14_0.80 (SPAdes) (version 2) | ecosystem: Environmental > Aquatic > Deep subsurface > Groundwater | place...
CATTATTCTTCCCACGGTTTGAATAGAAAATATTGGACTATGCCATTCCCTAAACAAAACTAAAATTTGGGCTCTCGGGCAATCCCAGCCCAAAGCAATCGCCTGTTTAAAAATTAAAACCTCGACCTCGCTATCGTTCTTTTCGACATCTTCTTTATTAACGTGCTCTCCAGAAAGCCAGATCGCCAACTTACCATTTTCAGTTGAAATCTTATATTTATCTTTCAGAATTCTGATAACTCTATCTTTCATAGTATCTTCCAGCTGTCCAATTTTATCGGGAAGCTGGATTAAGACAAGAGGATGTATATTTGTTTTTTCTTTTTGAAATACCTTTAATAATTCTTCTTGTTTCTTTAAAGCCACATCAATAACTAACTCTTCACTTCCACCACTTAAATCCGAATCAATTTTCCCCTTCTTCAAAAGATTAACAAATTTTTCATTCAAGACTACTGCCTTTTTAATCATTCCCTCTGCTTTTACATCTTCCAAATAAACATTTACCTTCTCATCACCTTCTAATACTGGCGTTGCTGAGACCTCAATAGTTAAACTTGGTCCTATCATTTGAATCAATCCCTGCGAAATATCGCTTGTGGCATGATGATGCGCCTCATCAATTACTAAAATTATTTTGCGCCCTTCTTCCTTTGTTCTCTCAAGTACTGTAGTTAAATTAAAATCCTGTTCATTATCTCGAATATAGATATTATCCGCCCTATTTATGCTTTCCCAATTAAAAAATAATACTTCTTTTTCACCAATTTTTCTATCATCCAAATCCTCGAAAAATAAACATTTTAAAGCCCGGCTTTCTTCAAAATAACTTTCTAACTTTTTTCTACTTTGGATATGTAATTGTCTTGGGGCTGTCCAAATAAAAGATAATGGTTGCCTGATTTCTCTATCATCTACTAATTGCTTTAAAAACTGTGCCATCATAATTGTTTTTCCCGATGCTGTTGGCGATTTAAAAACTAACTTTTTTTCACCGGAGTAAGACAAAAGTTTTTTAGCTTTCTCTAGTAATTCTTCTATTGTATTTTCTTGATAGATCTTGAGGTACATAACTTATTGTTCCTTAACAAATTTTAGTTTGCGCTCTTCAAAAAACTCATAAAGGTCTATAGATTTAACGCTATAATGCAAAGCAACCATCGGTATTCTATTAGGAAGGTCTTTTCTTTCTTGGGTAATAATAGTAGCGCCTTCTGATTTAGCCAAAGCAATCAAGAATGGGTCGGCATCGGGTTCGCCTGTTTGTAATTTCTTCTTGTTAAGTAAATCGGGAAACTTTTTTATAATATCTTGTGCGAGTTGCCATGTTTCTTTGTTAGGCGAAATAAAGAAGCGTTTTTTATGCGATATTGCCCATTTCTTTAGCTGGTCGTTTTTGCCCAAATATTTTATTATTTCATCATATACAATCATTGTGGAAAAGATATTTTTCTGTTTAATAAGAGTTTCTATCTCATCCCAAATGGCCTGGTAGGCCGGTTTATCCTGAGGGTGATATGTCGTCAAAGTTATCAAAACATCGGTATCAACAACATAGTTATTCCCAAAAGCTAGTTTCATAATCTATATCGCCTCTTTAATTTTGGATATCTTATCAGATGTTACACCCAGATAGTCCGCCAATCCCACCCCATCAATCTTCTTACGCTCATAGGCATCAAAAGCCATAGAAATATATTTTTTCCCTCTCTCCTGGAGGCAAATCTTGATTTCGTCCTTCTTGCCTCTACCAAATGGTTCTTTATATTTACCTTCCCATTCTTCGTGTTTTTTGTGATAATATTCCTTAGTGGTTAAATCTAAAATCCATAATCGCCTTAAGATAACTTCCTTGCTGACCTTGAAATCCCAGGCAATATCTTTCAGAAAATTCTCGGGCCATTCTCTTATTTTCTCGTTTGCTTTAACAACAGAATGATTTAATAACCTATCTTTCGGTACCAGAAATGCCCCGGCAAAGTAGTTACAGAATTTTTCGTGTGATATATCAGATTCCTCCAAATCACAGATACCACCCTCTCGTAAGAGCAGATGAGCCAACTCATGGAAGAGTGTAAAAATTTTGGCTGATGTCTCATCAGACCTTCTTAGGACAACCACTGGAATATCTTCATCAATCAGAGAAAATCCTCTTATTTTCTTATTCATTGTAATGCTAATCTGAAATACCAATATCCCATTGTTTTCTAATGTTTTTATCCACTCATCCAAGGCGGCTTCTTTAGTAAAATAGACTGAACTGGGAAATTCCTTAACTCCAAACTGTATTCTCATCTTTTCTGCCAGCGTTTCCGGATTATCCGATAAATTTGCCTTTATGAATAGTTTCTTACTTTCTTCACCCAATTCTTTAATTAGCTCAATAGCGGAGTATTGAAAACGTTTGGCTTTTCGGATAGCCAAATATGTTTTAGGCTTGAGCGGTTGTTTCTCTTTAGATGGAAGTGTCCGGAAATCCGTAGGGAAAGGGGTCTCTTTGGGTGGAGCAGGTAATAAAAATGCACCTAGTGGTCTCTTGTAAATCGTGGATAACCTTTCAATATGAGCAAAAGTGGGCTTTGCCACACCATCTTTTTTCTCCCACTCTCTTATGGTGTCTGTCGTTATGCCTTTTATCTTCTTGACGACATCTTCTATACCCATACCAATACTTTCTCTTGCCCATATGAGTACGGTCGGTTCTACTGAAACATTAAATGATTTACTGGCCATAGTCATTCTCTCCTATTTTTTACAATTTTTGTGTTTATCTGTGTCTTTACAGAATAAATAATCTTTGGCTCACTTAAATATCCTCCTATACACCCTTAAAATCGCCTCGGGTATAGGAGATAATTTAACTTTTTGCTTAATATCTGCAAATTCTTCATCAAAAGTTTCATCGCTTAAAGAAAAAACATAGATGGTAAATTTACCTTTGATATCTTTAATTGCTTTTTTAAATTCTGGAATCGCTAACTGGTCAAAAATTATCCCTGTATAGTGCTGGCTATTTTTGAAAATTTTAAAATCCTTTTTATCTAAAACTAATTCGAAAGTCCCTCCTTTTATACAGAGCATTTCAGTTGCTTCCTGGGTAAGTTTGATTTTATTTTTATCTGTCGGCTCAGCATCAACAAAATCTGTTCTAAAGTATTTAAGGTTTCCACCCAAGGCTTGTCTATTTTTGAATCCAAAAATAGCTCTTTTAATTCTTGGATAGCAAATATCGGTAGCAATATTATTTTCATTATTAGTGCAAAGAATGAATTGACGATTGCCATTGTCCTCTTTATTTAAATCCAAAACTGCTTCACCAGCACTTCCTGTACCAGCAAAAAAGTCACAAATTATACTGTCTTTGTTAGATATTACTTCAAGTAAAAATTTTATAAGCCCTATCGGTTTTTGAGAAGGAAAATCTTCAATTCGTTCGCTTGATAAATTAAGAACTGGTTTAATATTTATACGTTTATAAAAATCCCCATCTTTAAATAACTCGAATTCGCCTTCTATAACATCTCTTAAATTAACTAAAGCATAAAAATTCCCATCAGCATCTTTTTTAGCACCAAAAAAATCTTTTTGATAGTAGATTTTCTCTTTCAATATATTAAAAAAATATTTATCTGATTTTGAGTAAAAAAGAATATAGTCATGTTTACTTCCAAAAACATCTTTTTTACTAGGAGAGCCTCCTGTCCTGTAAGCCCAAATAATGGTATTCCTAAAATTGCTAGGACCAAAAACTTCATTACACAGTAACCTCAACTGTGCAATTTCATTATCATCAATCTGCACAAAGATTACTCCACTTGGCTTTAGTAGAGTTTTAGCTAATTGCAATCTCTTTTCTATAAAAGATAACCACTTGCTATGTCGATAACCATCTTCAAAATCTACATACCTATCATTATATTTGAAATCTTTATTTCCTGTATTATATGGTGGATCAATATAAATAACATCAATTTTACCTGCATGCGTATAATTCAAAACCGAAAGGCTGTGGTAATTATCTCCTTCTATCAGCAAATTTACCGGCTTGTCTTTGTCAGTTATTATTTCTTTATTTTTAACTTCTTTTAGCACAGGCAATTTATCTTTACACATCTCAACCACATCTTCTGGCTTCTCCTCCCAAACTAAGCCATATTTCTTTTTCTTTTTTAATTCGTTTTTAAGTCGTTCAACCTCGGCTCTCAATTTTTCAACTTCTATTTTCTTATTATCTTTTGCCATAATTTTTATAGTAGTTTTTTATCTTTAAAACTGAAGAAGCTATCTTTTACCACGATAATATGATTCACAACTTCAATGCCCAAAATCTTACCAGCCTCTACTAATCTTTTAGTAATTTCTAAATCATCTTCTGATGGCTCAGGATCACCTGATGGATGATTGTGAGCCACAATAATTTGTGCTGCGTGACGTCGAATAGCAGTATTAAATGTCTCGCGAGGATGGATAAGGTTTGCATTTAATGTCCCAACTGAAACTGTATCCATTCCTAAAAATTTATTGCGGGAATCAAAGGCAAGAACAACTAAGTGCTCTTTGGTATAATTACTGATTTTCGATTTAACAAGACCGTAAACTTCTTTTGCAGAAGTTATTTCTTTCTGTTTTGCTTCTTCATCTATCTCATTTTTTGTAAAGACTCTTCGGGCAATTTCAAAGCAAGCCTTAAGTTGCGAAGCTTTTGCTAACCCCAAACCCTTGACACTTTGTAAATCTTCCAGCGAAGCATTCATTATCCCTTCTAATGAGCCAAAATATGAAAGTAGTTTTTGAGCTATCATTGATACCGATTCACCCCTTACGCCTCTTCCTAAAATTAACGCCAAAAGCTCTTGAGCCGAGAGTGCCTCTGACCCCATTTTTTTCAACCGTTCTCTCGGTCGTTCTGATTTTGGTAAATCATGAATAGTAAATGACTTGCTCATAACTTATGATTTTATTAAATCATCAACCTTAACATCTAAAGCATTAGCAATTTTAGTCAGAGTTTCAATTGTAGGATTAAGATTTCCACCCGATTCTATATTAACAACAGTATTAAGCGATAGATCAGCAAGTTTTGAAAGCCGATCTTGAGAAATGCCTTTTTCCTGCCTAAATTTCTTTATATTCTTTCCTATCAAATTCTTTGAATTATTTCTTGACATAGCAGGCATCTTGATATACCATTATAATATATACATTATTTTGGTTACTTTTAATCTTAACTATTATAATGATAATCCAAATGATAAAAACAGTCAAGCAAAATATAGACTCGTTCGTTCTCTTGACATCAATAAAAATGGGCAAATTTTGGGTGGGGGCAAAATTTGCCTATAGATGCTTTTTGAAAAAGTTTTTGTTTTTCTTCCCCCTCTCCTTATCTGTCTGTATTACCTTATTGTATAAGGAGAGGGGGACATTTAGGGGGAGAGGATTAAAAGCCCTCTGCAAGAGTCGCCGAGCCCTCCTCGGAGGGCGTCCCTGAGCGAAGCGAAGGGCGGCGAAAGGGAGGGCATAAAGCGAGTTTGGTTTAATGTGTATCCGAGCGCTACATATTCGGCGACTGCGCCGAAAACCAAAGTTTCTTACTTCTCTTTTTGAGGCGCAGGTGGACGAGCCCGAAGCAACATCTTAGAAACAAAATTTCCTTGCGAGGGTGAGGACACAAGACACCGCCGAAGGCGGTGGCTTACGCCGAATGGAAAGATTAAGTTTTGGTTGTCAGTCTTTCAAAATGAGTTCGAGCAGCGTTCAATAGCTGCGACCATTCTTCTTCGCCCTTCAGCGATAAACTATGGTAAGGGCTACGCAGGGATAAATAGCGAATAGAAAGACTAAAGCAGAGAAAAATTATCAGAAACTTCACTAAAAAGATAATAAACGTTGTTGACTATATAAGCGGGTGCTTAACTTGTGATGCTAGACAGGAAGCTCGGCACGATTACGAGAATGTATTTTTAAAAGCCAAAAAAGATATTAACCAGCTGATACAATGCCCCGCTCGCGAGACTTCGATGCTAGTTCTAGGGTGCGGTTACCACTATCCAGAGGTCATACTATTCTTCAATGCTTTGAGATATGCGGTAGGGCTGGATGTAAAAAACACGTTCTATAAAAACGGAATCGTTAAAACCTTTAGAACGAAAAAGAAAGAAAGAAATGCAGTTACCGCATTTTTAGGTACTGCGGTTACAAGATATATATATCAGAGATACTACCAACATTTAGAGAAAATATCAGGTATAAAGATCGATCATAAACAGTATAACCTGTTGTCATATGATGGCTCTCGCATGCCGTTTAAAAATATGGCATTTGATGTTGTTTTATCTAATGCGGTTCTTGAGCATGCAGGAAATCTTGAACAACTCGTTCAAGAAATTTATCGCGTTACTAAAAAGGAAGGCATTTCTTACCATTTGTGGCATAATTTTTATAGTTTTTCAGGCAGTCATGCGTCAAAATTTATTTGCCGTAGATATCCATGGGGACATTTAAGGGCGAAATATGAAACGCATGGCTTAAACAGATTTACCCCAACTGACATTCAGAATATCTTTTCGAAGCATTTTGATATCATAGCCCTATATCAAATCGATAAGAATCATTGGAAAAAAGGGTATGATAGCGCTTTTCAATTTGAAGAAGAATCGTTATTGACGGAAAGCATAAAAAAGGAGCTTATAGATTTTCCGATCGAGATGTTGCTGACAAGGTCTTATTTAATAATTTGCAGGAAAAGAGTATGAAAAAACGCATACACCTATTCTATTCCGGAGACGTCCAAGGAGTAGGGTTTAGGTTTACTGCAGTTAGAGCGGCAAATCTTATAGGCGTCGGCGGCTGGGTTAAGAATCTTCGCGACGGCAGGGTTGAGGTCCTGGTGGAAGGCGAAGAGGATAAAATTAATAAATTTCTCGAAGATATCAAGACGAGCCCCCTAAAATATTACATTCGCAATATAGATTATAAGTGGGAAGAGCATAAGGACGAGTTCCAAGAATTTAATATAAAATTTTAGATGAAATACGCTATATTCTCCGATATCCATTCAAATCTCGAAGCATTAAACTCTGTCTTATCCGCAATGAAGAAAGAGGATCCGACCGAGTACTTTTACGTGGGCGATATTGTTGGGTACGGCGCAGATCCGGCCGAATGCATTAAAAAGGTTAAAGAAATAAATCCAGCAATAGTGTGCGGAAATCATGACTGGGCGACCGTAGAACTCTTAGATATCGAGTATTTCAATAGCGCGGCAAGGGAAGCGATCCTGTGGACACGCGAACACATAACCAGCGATGATGCCAAATACCTCAAGTCTCTACAATTAACTTACGAAGATAAAGATATAACTCTTGTGCATGGGGCGTTGGATTATCCGGAAGACTTTTCTTATGTTATGGATGGCTACCAGGCAGCGAAAACGTTGAACATTATGAGAACGCAGGTTTGTTTTATCGGGCACTCCCATGTCGCAGGCACGTTCTATGATAATAACGGTATTGTAAATTACACCCCGAGCGCCAGAATTGAGATCCGCTCAGGAGTAAGATATCTTGTCAATGTCGGAAGCGTAGGGCAGCCAAGGGACGAAGACCCGCGCTCTAGTTTCTGTATATATGATACCGACAAAGACACTATAGAGATAAAAAGGGTTTCGTATGATATCGCAGAGGCGCAACATAAGATCATTAAAGCAGGTTTGCCTAAAATCCTAGCGACGCGCCTTAGTAAAGGAAAGTAGTATGGACAAAGAAAAAGCCAAAATCCAGCTGGAGAAACTTAAAAAAGAAATACGCCGTCACGATAGATTGTATTACGTGGAGAATAGGCCCGAGATCGATGATTCCGAATACGACAAGCTGATGAGGCAGCTAAAAGATCTAGAGGGACAGTTTCCAGACCTCATCACCCCCGACTCCCCCACCCAGAGAGTAGGCGGTGAGCCTACAAAAGTGTTTCCGCAGGTAAAGCATCTCGTTCCCATGCTTAGCATGGATAATACATATTCTCCCGAGGAGCTTAAAGAGTTCGACCAGCGTGTAAGGAAAAATTTACCCGGAGAAAGAATAGAATATGTCGTCGAATTGAAATTTGACGGTGTTAGTGTTTCTTTATTATATAAAAACAGCCGCTTCATGAAAGGGGCTACGAGAGGGGATGGTGCCATAGGCGACGATGTATCGAACAACTTGAAGACCATAAGATCGATACCGCTTGTTTTAGAAGACGAAGAAGCCACCCCTCGGCTTTTTGAGGTGCGCGGCGAAGTTTACATGAGAAGGGAAGAACTTCTGAAACTCAATGAAGAAAAAGAAAGGATAGGCGAACCGCTTTTCGCTAATCCGAGAAACGCAGCAGCCGGTTCGCTTAAATTATTAGATCCGAAGATAGTCGCCGAAAGAGGCCTGGATATATTCATTTACGGAATAGGGCATTGCGAAGGAAAAGAATTTAAGACCCATGATGAGGTGCTGAAATTTTTAAAAAAAATAGGGTTTAAAGTCAATAAAAGCATACTTCTTTGCCGCAGCATCGACGAAGTCATTGACCATTGTAATCAATGGGAAGGAAAAAGAGATTCTTTGGAATACGATACGGACGGGATGGTCATCAAGGTGAATTCCCTTGACCAGCAAAGAAGATTGGGCCATACGTCAAAGTCCCCGCGGTGGATGATAGCTTACAAATTTCCTGCGAGAAAAGTAACCACAAAATTAAAAGATATAACAGTCCAGGTGGGAAGGACCGGGGCCCTTACTCCGGTAGCCATATTGGAACCGGTGCACGTTTCAGGTAGCACCGTATCGCGGGCCACGCTTCATAATATGGACGAGATCGAGAGATTGGATGTTAGGATCGGGGATACAGTTATTCTTGAAAAGGGCGGCGAGATCATACCGAAAATAGACAGCGTTGTTAAGAATAAGAGAACGGGTAAGGAAAAAAAGTTCGTACTTCCTGACAGCTGTCCGGTCTGCAGCTCAAAAGTCTTAAGATCGCCGGATGAAGTCGCGCTGCGTTGCGAGAACGTTGCCTGCCCGGCGCAGCTCAAGATGACCATACTGCATTTTGCCAGCCATACCGCTATGGATATAGAAGGAATGGGGGAGCGGATAGTAGATCAGATGGTTGATAAAGGCCTCTTGAAAGATTACGGGGATATATATCATTTAAAAATGAACCAGGTTGCCCAACTGGAAAGACTGGCCGAGAAATCCGCCTCGAATTTAATGGAGGCGGTCGAGAAAAGCAAGCAAAACGAACTTTACCGTTTAATTTTCGGGCTTGGCGTAAGGCATGTCGGGGTGCGCGCGGCTAGGATCTTGGCAGAAAATTTTTCATCGGTAGATACTATAGCCGAAAAAACCGCCGAAGAACTTCAACTTGTTCCCGAGATAGGTCCTGTTATGGCGAAAAGCATATATAATTTCTTCAGAAAAAAAGAAAACTTGAAGGTCATTGATAAATTGAAAGATGCCGGCGTGAAAACAGCCGAGAGGCAAAAAATAAAGAAGGAAACCAAATTTTCAGGTAAAATCTTTGTATTTACCGGCACGCTTTCTAAGTTTTCCAGGGAAGAGGCCCAGGGGATTGTTATCTCTTTAGGCGGAGAGGCGTCCTCCAGCGTTAGCAAGAACACAGATTTTGTCGTTAGCGGCCAGGATGCCGGCTCAAAACTGGAGAAGGCAAAAAAATTAGGCGTAAAGATAATAGACGAAGAAGAATTCGCAAAAATGATAGGAAGGGTATAGAATGGCAAAAAGAAGAACTATTATTAGAGAATTATTTATAATTTTAATTGCGATTTTCTTTATTTTTGAAAGTACCGGTTGCGAGACTATTCAGAAAAAATTTGTACGAAAGAACAAAGAAACGAAACCCATAGAAAAATATTACGAACTGGAGAAATATTCCAGGGAGCCGAGCGACGTCGTTTACAAAAGGCATTATATTTACTGGAAGACTTGGCAGGAGGAATTAATAAATAGAATAAGTGAGGATAATTATAAAAAAAATATGAGATGCTCATCCGAAATAGTAAGCAACCTTGAAGACATGCAAAGATACCTTGTAAAAGAAAAAGCGAAAGAGCTCGAGCCTTATATCAATAAAATGCGCGATATAGCCAAAGAGCTAGACAACCGTCTCTTGGGGTTTGCGAAGAAAAACCAGATAAAAAGTATGCTGGAGAAAACATACAGGGAGATAAAAAGAGAATTTTCATATGCAAAAGTGGGCAATTATATAGTAGCGGATACAAATGCGCAGCCTGACTCGAATTGATATATGATACTTAAAATTTTTATAGTAGGCGAATTAGAGGTTAATTGTTATGTATTAGCCGATGACGATACGAAAGAAGCTATTATTATCGACCCTGGCGCGGAGCCGGAGGCCATAAAAAGGTGCTTAGCCAAGAACGGGCTCAAACCGTTATTTATTGTGAATACGCACGGCCATGCCGACCATATCGGGGCAAATAGATTTTTTGACCTCCCCATATTGATCCATGAACTAGAGAAAGATTTTTTGACCGATTCACGCAAGAATCTATCAGCCGCTTTCGGATTTGAGGTAATCTCCCCGAAGGCCAGCCGGCTCTTGAATGACGGTGACAGGATAAAAGTTGGGAGCCTCTCATTGGCGGTATTGCATACGCCGGGCCACTCGCCTGGCGGCATATCGTTAAAGGTAGATGATGTGTTATTTACGGGTGATGCATTGTTCCATGAGGGGATAGGTAGGACAGACTTGCCCAATTCGTCAGGGCCACAGCTGTTGGAAAGTATCAGAAATAAGATTTTAGTTTTGCCGGATAAAACTATAGTGTACCCCGGACATGGCCCGTCTTCTACAATCGGCCACGAGAAGAAAAATAACCCTTTTTTGTGATAATATGAAAGAATTATTAAACGAATTCATAAGTTATTTATCTGTTGAAAAAGGGCTCGCTCAAAACACCCTTTCAAGCTACAAGCGTGACATGGCCAAATTCATTGCATACCTGGCCACGAAAGGCATAGATAAGGCAGAGAGGGTGAATAAAAATGACGTAACCGCCTTCCTTATGAGCGAGAAAGATAAGGGGCTTTCCAGCAATTCGGCGGCGAGGGCATTTGCCGCAATAAAGGTGTTTTATAAATACCTTGTAAGTGAGGGGAGGGTCAAGGAAAATGTAGCGTCTTTAATAGATGCTCCCAAGTTGTGGAAACACCTCCCGGAAACGCTTAATGTGGATGAGGTCGAAAAACTTTTAGAACAACCAAACATAAGAAATTGGATGGGCATAAGGGATAAGGCCTGTCTCGAGCTCATGTATGCGGCCGGCCTTCGCGTGTCAGAACTCGTTAGCCTAAAGGTCCATGATATAAACCTAGAATTTGGTTTTGTAAAATGTAAAGGGAAGGGCGAGAAAGAAAGAATCGTCCCGTTGGGTAGAAAGGCAAAACAGGCCCTTTCAAGGTATTTGGAAAAAACAAGGCCTAAATTAGCTAAGCAGGCTGTCGCAGATCAGAGATTGTTCCTGACAAGATTAAGTAAAGGGATGTCTCGCCAGCAATTCTGGAAAATAATCAAAAAGTACGCGCATAGCGCCCGCATCAATAAAAGTATAACCCCCCACACCCTGAGGCATTCGTTTGCCACGCACCTTCTTGAGCGGGGCGCGGATTTAAGGGTTGTGCAGGAAATGCTGGGCCACGCGGATATTTCGACAACCCAGATCTATACACACATAAATAAAGAAAGGCTGAAATCTATACATCACAAGTATCATCCTAGGCCATAGGCAGCGTATAGCGTATAGCGGTTAGCGTATAGAGGTTCTAAGCGCTAGACGCTAATCGCTAAACGCTCAAAATAGCTAAAAAGCATAAATTCAAAAATGCAGAGACCATTAAATAATATAAGTAACAAACTTAAGAAGGATCTTCCTGGCGAGATATACAGTATTTTGACACTCATCGGGAAGACCGCAGACCAAATGGGCTATAAGGCCTACATAGTCGGCGGTTTCGTGAGAGATCTTTTTTTGGGTAGGAAAAACTTCGATGTAGATATATCTGTGGAGCCGGATGGGATAAAATTCGCCGGCGAACTGGCCAAAAAACTGAAAGGGACAATCGTGGTTCATAAACATTTTGGTACGGCCAGTATATACATAAAACGGAAGCATAAAGGAAAAAGAGCGGCGAAAATTTTTCCGGATGTCATGAAAATTGATGTTGCTACAGCCAGACGAGAAAGCTATGAGAAGCCGGCAGTTTTGCCAAAGGTGAGTTTTAGCTCCATAAGAGAAGACCTTTCGAGGAGAGATTTTACAATAAACGCTATTGCCGCGAGCCTTAACCGGGGCGATTTCGGGGAAGTGATTGATTTTTTCGGAGGCATAAAGGATCTTGCGGCCGGAATAGTACGGGTGCTGCATGGCAAGAGTTTTATAGATGACCCCACCAGGATATTCAGGGCCGTTCGCTTCGAACAAAGATTTAGTTTTGAAATAGAGCCGCATACGATCGAACTTATCAAGAATGCTATGAGCGTAAAAATGTTTGAGAAAGTTGAAAAACAAAGAATAAGGGAAGAGGTTATTCTGATTTTAAAAGAGAAGGATCCGGTAAAGGCCTTGATGAGGATGAATGAACTGCATGAGTTTAGGTTCATTCACAGAAAAATGAAATTAACAAAAGGTATATTGAAAACATTGGGTTCAGTGAAAAAATCAGCATGCTATTTCAATTATCTATCGGGAGAAGGCAGGGCGCCGGACATATGGCTTGTGTACTTTATGGCTTTAGTCGAAGAATTGCCTCTAAAAGATGCGCAGCGCCTCTCTGATAGTTTTGTTTTTAGGAACGAGGATAAGGCACGCATACTTTCCTGTAAGGAAAAAAGCGATAAAGTGCTTGATCTTTTAATTAAGCCCAAAAATGCCAGAGGCCCTAGCGCCGTATATAGAATTTTAAAACCGCTTTCGCTTGAAATAATTTTATTCATTTATGCCAAGTCCGAGAGGGAAAGAACGAGGTCCCTCATTAAGAGTTTTCTTATAAAACATAACAAGGTGAGGCTAGATATAGGCGGGGACTATTTGAAGCGCATCGGCATGAAACCGGGACCGAAATTTAAAACTATTCTGGAAGAAACATTATATGCTAAAATAGATGGAATGCTGAAGACGGCAAGGGACGAAAAAAAGTTTGTCCTTCAAAAGTTTTGTAAAAAATGATAATAGGGATATTAAAGCTTGAGCTTTATTTGCCAGGCAATTCTTCGCTCAAAGAAAAACGGATGGTGTTGAAAAGCTTAAAAGACAGGGCGAGGAGAAGTTTCAACATTTCTATTTCAGAACTGGGCGAACACGATAAATGGCAGAGATCCGTTATCGGCATAGCGGCGATAGGAATGACCAGGGATATGATGAACAGCCTTTTGGATAAGGTATTGAATTTTATAGAAAACACAAGAGACATAGAAATATCAAATTACGAAATGGAGATCATATGACTAAAGAAAGAATGCAACGAATAGCGGCTGCCCTGAAACACGAGATCAGTAAGATCATTCATGATGATTTGAATGACCCAAGAGTGGGTTTTGTTACAATAACAGAAGTTGAGTTATCTGCCGATTTACAGCACGCGAAGATATTTTTTACCATATTAGGCAGCGAAAAGAATAAGAAGGATACCTCGATCGGCCTTAAACAGGCTACGGGCTATATTAAGAAACTGATAGGCGAAAGAATAAAGCTGCGCTATATCCCTAATCTTACGTTCTATCTTGACAAGGCTAACGATTACGCCCAGCATATAGAAGAAGTTATTCAGAAAATACGTAAAGATGAAGATAAAAAAACCGAGTAAAAACAATATCTTAAAATTACAAATTCCAATACACAAATTACAAACAATATACAAATTTCAATGAATGAAATTACAAATGTCGAGAAAAACGCCCATATTTTTGGTTATTATGATTTTTATACTTTAAATTCTATATCTTAAAAAGGAGAGTCTATGTCAATAAAGAAGGCTGCGGATGTTTTAAAAATTTACAGTACTTTTTTCATAACAACGCACATAAATCCCGAAGGCGATTCGCTCGGAAGCCAGCTCGCGCTTTGTCAGCTTTTAGAGAAAATGGGTAAAAAGGCGATAATGATCAATGATCATAAAGTGCCAGGCGCCTACCAGTTTCTGCCGAAGAGCGATTCCATAAGAACCAGGATCGATAAGAATATAGATTATGACGTTGCGGTTGTAGTTGATGCGCCCAATTTAGACAGAATAGGTAGGGCAAGGGAAGTTTTGCATGACGGTAAACTGATCTTAAATATAGACCACCATATTAGCAATACCAATTTCGGTAAAATAAACTGGATAGACGCTAAAGCCTGCTCTTGCGGGGAGATGATATTTGAATTATACAAACATATGGACTGCGAGATCGACAAGGACATAGCGACGAATTTATATGTGGCTATTCTTACCGATACAGGCTCGTTTAAATATAGCAATACAACAAGCCGGACTCATAAAATAGCGAGCGAACTTATAGAATACGGATTAGATATAAATAAGATCCAGGAAAATATATATGAACGGAAAAACCTGGGCGAGATTAAGCTCTTGGGCCTGGCTCTTTCGGGGATACAGACTGACGCAACCGGAAAGATAGCCTATGTTGCTGTTACGAATAATATGGCCGAGGAATGCGGTGTCGATTTAAAAGGTACTGAGGAATTCGTGAATTTCCCCAGGGCTGTGGACGGTACAGAAGTGGCTTTATTTTTTCGCGAAGAAAAAGACGACAAAATTCACGTGAGTTTTCGTTCTAAATCCAGTGTCGACGTAAATAAGATCGCCTCAGCTTTCGGAGGGGGTGGGCATATAAAGGCTGCCGGATGTTTGACAAAAGGTACTATAGATGAAGTTAAGGAGAGGGTGCTAGCCGAAACCGCAAGAGAAATAGCCCAAAAACCCGCGGAAGGAGTAGTCGAAGGTAAAAGTTGATTTTTTTAGGTAAATATATTAAGCTATATACAATGAATACAATAAAAATACAGCCTTCCAATATATTAAATACGAAATCTCGCAAAAAAGCATTCATTCTCATAGAACTTTTATTATCCGCAGCCCTAATAGGCATTGTCTTAGGCGGCACCTTAGTTATTTATTCGATGGCCGCAAACGCCTGGCAATATGAAAGCAGGCGAATTACGCTCCAGCGGCAGGCTCGTGTGGCGATGGAAAAAATGACTAGGGGGCTTGGCGGCAGTAACGGGATCAGGGAGGCAAATTCTGTTTGGATAGATCCTATTTTTGGCAGGTTTTATTATCGTAGCGGTGTAGACGACAATATAAGGAGCCTTAAGCGAGGCTTTCTGGGATTCGCGAATGATGAGATAATATATTGGGAACTGCCAAGCTGGCCGCAGTCGATAGCTACCAATGTGCAAAACCTTACATTCACTATAAGCGGTAAGATCGTTACGATTAATTTGACGGTGCAGGATATATACAGGGGTTCGATAATAAGTGTTAACTTGGTCACCCAGGTCAGGATGAGGAATTAGGAGAATTGTTATGCATTTTAATCCGCAACGCGGCTTCGCTTTCATAATGGTGCTTATCTTTATTTTGGCTTTAGGGTTAGCCGGCGCCTCCTTTATGGTAATAAGCAGTTCAGAGATAATCATGACAAGAATGCAGAATGATTCGACCAAGGCGTTTTATTTAGCCAATGCCGGGATCGAGAGTGGGCTCTATGCGCTTTTGCAGGATTTTAATAGCGGAGGAGGAAGTCCGAGCTGGAGAGACGGAGATATTGACGGTATAGCGTGCGGGCCAAATAGCGCGAGCTTCTATACTTTATATGGATCAACTAACTTGGGGGAGGGGTCTTATACGATTTCTTTGAAGAATACGGCGAATAATGACGAAATTTTTGTCAGGGCAACAGGGACTTGCGGAGATAATTCAAGGTCTATCGAAGTATATGTCAAGGCCTATAATGTTTCACCGTGGAATAATGCTATTTTCGGAGGCGCAGGCACCGGAGGCATGCTCATAAACGGTAATGTAAGCATAGCCGGTTCAGTTCATATTCTGGGGACAGGAATAGCCGATACGGATTTTGCTATGAATATGAGCGGAAGTGCGGGAATTCAAAATAACTATGACGGAATACCCGCGTCGCTATCGAGCCGCATACCGGCTTGTCCGACAGTAGACTTCGGAGGAGAAAATATTCAAAGTTTAGGCGCTACCTTGAGGGTCAAGAATGGTATTGTAGGATTAAGCGGTACCGCTGATGCAGGCGGGACTGATGTTCCGGGCAATTCTTACAAGGAGACCTTAGACGGCGTATATGTAACGGACGGTTACGGAGGGAATAAGGGGGCCGCTAATGTCTATTCTGATAACGGCTCTTCAAATCCGTATGACCTCGGGGACAGCATTAGTTTTCCAAGCCTTAACGATTCCTATACTGAGCCCGGAGGCCCGACATATACTACATATAAGGATTATTTAAAAGCTAATGCGCTGGTTATTTCCAATGCCGCGCAGCTTGCTGCGCTGGGTTCATTGACCCCGACTTCTAATTTTAGTTATACGGATGGCGCCAATAGTATATCTATGAACGGAAGCGGCGCTATGACTATTTCCGGGATCGTGTATATTCAGGGCGGGGATCTGGGTATGAATAAATCCGGGTCAAATAAAACTATTACATATACTGGCATAGGGAGCATTTTAGTTGAGGGGGACGCTGATGCTTCAGACGGGGCAACGCAGGTAAATGTAAATCTCCTGACATCCAATACATTTCCTACTTCAAGCGCCCTTGGAGTTATGAGTGTGGGCAAAATCACATTTGATGCAGCAAATATAGATGTTATAGGAGCTTTTTATTCTCAAGAAAGAATTAATGTCGCAAAACAAACAAATGTTGGAGGTACGCTTGTTTCCAATCTTATAGATATGGGATCAAATGTTCCGAGCGTTTATCAGGTTCCGGCATTATATACCAATCTGCCGCCGGGCATGATCGGCGCCGGAAACTCTTGGATTGTTGTTACAAGTGATTGGCAGGAAATATAAAGGAGGATTGTGGATGAAAATCTTTAATTGCTTTAAGAAAGATAAAAAGGGCGTTACCTTTGTGGAACTTATGATCTCGGTGTTGATATTAGGCGTTTGCCTTGGGACCATGTTAAGCTCATTTGTTATAAGTAAGATAAGCACGGCGATGGCCAGGCATCGCATGGAGGCGATGAATTATGCCCAGGCCGCGATGGAAGTGCTGATAGATGATCCGACCGCCATCTATACATTGCCGGCCGGAGAAATGCTGGATCTGGGAGGGACCTATACCGGAACAGTTGCTAACTTTGCCGCAGGCATAGACCAAATTACCGTCACGATATCTTGGACTGAGCGGACAATGGGCGGAAGCGGTGTGCGAACAGAGCAGTTAGTGACGCTTGTAAGACAATGATGAGGGTATCATGATAAAACATAATCATTTCATAAAAGGAATTACATTAATAGAGATGCTATTGGCTGTTACTCTTATGGGCTTGCTTTTAGGAGTTGTTATAGCTATTTATTCAATGGGCGCCACAGCATGGAAAGAAGGCGAAATCATGATCCCGCTGCAGAGGAATGCCAGCTTCGCTATGGAGAAAATGGCAAGGGGAACAAATGGGGCTGACGGGATCAGGGAGGCCAGAACTGTCACCCTTACAAGCGCTAGCGAGATTCAATATACGAGCGGCATTGATAGCGTTATGAGGAGGTTCTATTTAAGCGGCAGCCAAGTTATGTATGACCCTGATAACTCTTTAGTCGGTGATGAAATCGCTATTGTAGATAATGTCAGGACTAATCCGGCTGGCCTCACGTTTTCCGTAAGCGGTGATGTAGTTACGATCAGCTTAACTTTGGAAGACAGGGTGAGGGACCGGATCGTAAATATAGAGTTAACAACTAATGTGACTTTAAGAAATTAGAGGAGGGGATATGAATTTTAAATACCGAAAAAAAGGTTTAGCCCTTGTTATAATATTGATTTTTATATTAGTATTAACAATTGCAGCCGCCTCCTTTATGTTGATAAGCAGTTCGGATATAAGGATGACAAGGAGCCAGAACAACTCGACCAAGGCATTCTATATAGCCGAGGCCGGCCTCAATAGGGCGCTTTACGCATTACAGAAGGATCTTAATTCGAACCCTACGAATCCAAGCTGGGCCGATGGGACCATAGACGGTATAGTCTGCGGCCCAGATACATCAAATTTTTATACTCTATATGCCTCTACTGCGTTAGGGAACGGTGACTATACTGTTACGTTAAAAAATACAGCTAACACCACAGAAATTTATGTGAGAGCAACCGGGACATGCAGCGGTAATTCCAGGACTATAGAAGCGTTTGTTACGGCGTACAATATAGGAGTTTGGAATAATGCTATTTTTGCGGGAGCAGGTACGGGTGGTACGTTGATAAATGGTGACGTCGAGGTTGCCGGTTCAGTGCATATATTAGGAAACGGACTTGCGAGTACCGATTTCGCGCTTAATCTATCAGGCGGAGCCTCTATAACGAATAACTATGACGGCATGCCCGCGGTTTTTACAACCCGCGTGCCTGCCTGTCCGACAACAACTTTTGGCGGGGAAAGCGTTCAAAGCTTAAGCGCTAACTTGAGGGTAAAGAACGGCCTTGTGGGTTTAGGCGGGACATCTTCAGTCGGCGAAGCCAATGTTGCCGGAAATAGCTACAAAGAAACGCTGGACCACGTTTATGTGACAGACGGCTATGGCGGTACTAAAGGTTCTGATAGTGTTTACTCGGACAATGGTTACTCAAATACGTATGACCTAGGTGATAGCGTTGAATTTCCTAGTCTTAGCGACCCTTATACAGACGGGGGAGGAACGTCATACGCGACTTATCAGGCTTATTTAAAAGCTAATGCGCTGGTGATCTCTGACCCGGCTCAATTAGCCGTGCTCAATAATATTAAACAGACGTCTAATTTTTCCTACACAGATGGCACAAATACGATAGCTATGGATGGGGATGGTCATCTTACCATTTCCGGAATTGTATATGTACAGGAAGGAGATCTAGACTTCAGCGATGCACCCGGAAGAAACACCTTTACATATACAGGAAAAGGTTCGATCTTAGTTGAGGGCGACGCTACCGCTACAGACGGAGAAGTAAACATTGATACTAATATGCTTAGCAGCAACACATTCCCCACTTCAAGTGCCCTTGGTATTATGACCCCCGGGCAAATCACTTTTAATGAAGCGAATATAAACTGCATGGGCGCTTTTTACGGCGAGACAAAAATGATTGTAAAGAAGCAGACTAATATAGCAGGGACTCTCGTTTCTAACCTTATAGATATGGGCTCAAACGTTCCGAGTGTCTTCCAGATCCCTACTTTGCATACAAATCTGCCGTCAGGCATGATCAACTCGACTACTAACTGGGTTGTCAGCACGAGCACCTGGCAAGAGATATAATTTATGCGTTTCGCATATAGCGTGCCTCTTTGGAGAGCCTTACGGGCCTTTCCCGCTTTAATATGAACGGAATCCTTATTGTCGATAAGCCTAAAGGGCTGACAAGTCATGACGTGGTCAATTTTGTCAGAAAAAAGTTTGGCATAAAAAAAGTAGGCCACGCCGGCAGCCTTGACCCGATAGCAACAGGCGTTTTGGTTTTATTGCTCGGAGAAGCGACAAAGCTATCCGCTAAATTAATGAGTGACGATAAAGTATATGATGCCGCGCTTGAACTCGGGGTCACGACCGATACTCTTGATGCCGACGGGAAGATTGCGGCTACAAAAGATGTATCAGGCGTCGACAATGAAAAGATAAAAACAGTATTTTCAAAGTTTTGCGGCGAGTTGCTTCAGGAGCCGCCGTTTTTTTCAGCGGTAAAGCATAATGGTACTCCGTTATACAAATTGGCCCGGCGCGGTATTTCCGTAAAGAAAGAACCGCGCAGGATAAATATAAAAGAGTTAGTTATTGAAAAAATCGATCTACCCAAGATTTTTTTCAGGGTCCATTGCTCGAAAGGCACCTATATCCGCAAGCTTTGTGATGATATCGGGAAAGAACTGGGTTGCGGTGCGCATATGACGTTTTTGAGGAGGGTTAAATCCGGAGATTTCGGGATAGAAGAGAGCATATCGTTCGAAGAATTAAAGAGTATTACGCCTGAAAAACTCCAAGGAAGGCTTCGCCAGGTATAATGAGAACAACATTCGGCATAAAAAACATGCAACCTTTGAAAAAGAAGACAGTGGTGGCTATCGGCGTCTTTGACGGGGTTCATTTAGGCCACAGGATGATAATAAAGAAAGCCATAAAAGAGGCCAGGCGCATTAAAGGCGAAGCGGTTGTTCTTACCTTTGATCCTCATCCGCTTTACATCCTTGATCATATAAGAAGACCTCCGAGGCTTATGTCCTTAGCCCATAAATTAAATATATTTAAAGAATTAGGATTGGATACCTGCCTCGTTATAAAATTTGACAGGAAATTTTCAAGGCTCACGCCCGAGGAGTTCATTAAACGCGTATTGGTCGATAAATTAAATGCCTCAAAGGTCCTGGTCGGAAAAAATTTCGTATTTGGTAAAAACAAAAAAGGCACACCAAAAACTTTGAAAAGGTTAAGTAAAAAATACGGCTTTCTTATAGAGCGTTTAAACCCCTTAAGGATGGATGGAAAAATAATCTCAAGCAGCCTCTTAAGGCAGCTTATAGCTAATGGCGACTTACGCACTGCCTCGATATTGTTGGGCAGGCCCGTCTCTGTTTTAGGAACAGTAGTGACCGGAAAAGGCCTTGGGAGAATACTGGGTTTTCCTACGGCAAACGTAAATCCGCACCATGAGGTTATTTCGCCAAGCGGAGTTTATGCCGTTAAGATTAAGTTGCAAAATAAATTGTTTAATGGTATATTAAGCATGGGTAGACGTCCTACCTTTGAATTCGATAAGAATATAGAACCTACCATAGAGGCTCATATATTCGGTTTTAATAAGAATATTTACGGAAAAGATCTGGAGATATTGTTCATAAAAAAGATACGGGGCGAACGGCCTTTCTCAAGCCATGAAAGTTTGGTAAAACAGATTAGGCGCGATGTGAAGATTGCAAGAAAAATCACGGGTAATAAAAAAATATTTTAGGAGGTGTAAAGGTGGAAATTGATAAAGAGAAGAAGCAGAAACTGATGGGCGATTTAAAAATGCACACGAAAGATACCGGCTCTCCGGCGGTGCAGGTGACTTTATTGACTTGCAGGATAAACAACCTCACCGAGCATTTTAAAAAACACAAAAAAGATATCCATTCAAGGCAGGGGCTGTTGAAGATGGTCAATAGACGCCGCAGGCTTCTCAAGTATCTTAAGGAGAACGACGAAACGAAGTATCGCGAGGTTGTTGACAAGCTGGAGTTACGCAAATAAATAAGAAGAATTATAAAAAACGAGAGAAGAGAAAATGATAAAGAAATTTGAATTGAGTCTTGGCAGGGAAAATATCGTATTTGAAACCGGTAAAATGGCAAAACAGGCGAACGGCTCATTGACGGTACGCCTGGGCGACACCGTAGTGCTGGTTACGGCTGTAGCCTCCAAGGATGTAAGGGAAGGCATCGATTTCTTCCCTCTTACTGTAGAGTACCAGGAAAAGACATACGCCGCCGGCAAAATTCCAGGCGGATTTTTCAAACGCGAAGGCAGGCCTTCAGAAAAAGAGATATTGACCGCCAGGCTCATTGATAGGCCTATACGGCCGCTCTTCCCGGAAGGCTTTATTAATGAAGTTCAAGTGATGGCGCTGGTAGTGTCCAGCGACGGGAAAAATGATTCGGATATTTTAGCCGTAAACGGAGCGTCAGCTGCGCTTATGATATCGGATATACCTTTTAACGGCCCGATCGGGGCTGTAAGGGTAGGGAAGATTAAAGACGAATTTATATTAAATCCTACATTTCAAGAATTAGCTGAGAGCCCGCTCGACCTTGTGGTATCAGGCACAAGGGAAGGCGTAATAATGATGGAAATGGGTTCGAAGGAGCTGGATGAGCCGCTTTTGCTTGAGGCGATGAAATATGGTTATAAGGAAATATTAAAGATCATAGGATTGCAGGAAAAGATGGCGAAGGAAATAGGCCGTCCAAAAATGAGCCCTGAACTCAAATTAGTAAAAGAGGATCTTTACGAAAAAGTAAGAGGGCTCGCAAAAGAAAAACTGAATCATATTAATAAGGTAACTCATAAAGAGGGCCGCATAGAAGAGAAGATTCTGCTCTTAAAAGAACTGATAGATAAATTAGTTACCGATGAATCGGGTTATACAAAAGAAGATGTCAGCCTTGCTCTGGGCAAGCTCGAAAAAATAGAGGTAAGAAAATTTATTTTGGAAGGAAGAAGGATAGACGGCAGGTCTTTTACCGATATGAGGCCGATAGCGTGTGAAGTAGGGATATTGCCCAGAACGCACGGTTCGGGCCTTTTTACGAGAGGCCAGACCCAAAGCCTTGCGGTTACGACTTTGGGCACAAGCGCTGATGAGCAGGTAATAGATGCCTTGGAGGGCGAATCGCTTAAAACTTTTATGCTGCACTACAATTTTCCGCCGTTTAGCGTCGGAGAGGTTAAACCTGTAAGAGGGCCCGGCCGAAGAGAGATAGGACACGGCGCCCTGGCAGAAAGATCGCTCCATCCGGTAATGCCTTCAAAAGAAGCGTTCCCTTATACCGTGCGGGTAGTCTCGGATATCCTAGAGTCAAACGGCTCCAGCAGTATGGCTACGGTTTGCGGCAGCTCACTTTCCTTAATGGACGCCGGAGTGCCGATAAAGGCGGCAGTAAGCGGCATAGCCATAGGGCTTGTCAAGGAAAAGGATAAGGCAGCCATCCTGACGGATATCGCCGGCATAGAAGACCATTGCGGAGACATGGATTTCAAGGTAGCAGGCACCAGGAAGGGAGTGACGGCAATACAGCTGGACCTTAAAATAGACGGTTTGAATTTTGATCTTATTAAAAAGGCATTGGACCAGGCAAAGGCTGCGCGACTCGAAATACTGGATAAGATATATGCGGTGATAAGCGGACCGAGAGATAAGCTATCGGCCTTTGCCCCGCGCATCGTTAATATTAAAATAAGCCTGGACAAGATCAAGGATGTGATAGGGCCGGGAGGCAAAGTTATAAGGAAGATAATAAGCGAAACCGGCGTTACGATAGACATCGATGACCAGGCCGGGGAAGTGAAGATAGCCTCGGCTAACAAAGAGTCATTAGAAAAAGCCGTTGATATAGTAAAAAAATTGATAGAAGAACCCGAGATCGGGAAAATGTACTTAGGTAAGATAACGAAAATCGCTAATTTCGGGGCGTTCTGCGAAATTTTACCGGGAAAAGAAGGGCTTATCCACGTTTCAGAGCTCGCGGAAAAATATGTATCGGACGTGTCGAGCGAAGTAAAGGTCGGCGAGGAAGTCCTGGTTAAAATCATAGAAATAGACCAGCAGGGCAGGATCAATTTAAGCAGAAAACAGGTTTTGAAGGCAGCTAGTGGCGAAAAAAATAAAAATAAGACTTAGGCAAAAAGAAGACGCCTTGGACCTGCCGCTTCCGGATTATGCGACTGACGGCGCAAGCGGCATGGACATGTACGCTGACGTCAAGGAAGATGTAGCCATAGATCACGGGGAAATTAAATTAATTTCTGCCGGGATTTATATCAGCATACCTGAAGGATACGAGGCTGAGGTAAGGCCGAGAAGCGGCCTTGCGCTAAAACATGGCATAACGCTTGTAAATACTCCCGGGACCATTGATAGCGACTACAGAGGCCTGGTGAGTCTCATCGTAACGAATTTGGGCAAAGAGACATTCGTAATAAAGAGGGGAATGAGACTCGCCCAAATGGTTATTAAAGAAGTTATTAAGGCAGAGTTCGAAGTCGCCGATGAACTTGATACAACAAAGCGTTTTGCGGGCGGATTTGGACATACCGGGATTTAACGTGGCGAAGATCTTAGAAAGTATAGTTTTCGGAATTATTCAAGGGATAGCCGAATTTTTACCAATAAGCAGCTCCGGCCACATCGTGATAGCGCAAAAACTTTTTGGGTACGCAGAACCTAGCGTTGTGGAAAATGTGCTGCTCCACGTGGGTACACTTGTCGCAATAGTAATATTTTTTTTCAAAGATATATTAGACTTATTTAAAGTCAGGCGTAAAGAAATTTTTTTGATAGCGATAGGAACTATTCCAATCGTAGCACTAGTTTTCTTTTTCGGAGACAGCATAGAAGGCTTGTTTAAAAGCACAAGAGTCATCGGGGGCGCGCTTATAATAACTGCCATATGGCTTCTATCCGGAAGCCTGGTTTCGCGATATGCGTCGAATAATTCAGAAAATTCAAAACTTTCGGGATGGCAGGCTTTATTGGTGGGGATTAGCCAGGCGATTGCCATAGTGCCGGGTGTGTCCAGGAGCGGGGCGACGATATCAACCGCGTTATTGCTTAAAAAAAACCAAGACCTGGCCTTTCGTTTTTCTTTTTTACTTTCGATACCTGCGGTTTTCGGTGCGCTTCTGTACAAGGCAAAGGATATCGTAGCAGTTAACGTGGCGGACCTGGCCGCTATGCTGTTGGGCAGCTTTATAGCTTGCGTTATCGGCGTATTCGCGCTTTGGTTTTTGAAGAGGGTACTAATCAAGAATAAGTTTTATTATTTCAGCGTGTATTGCGCCATTCTCGGTTTGGTCCTTTTATTTATTTAAGAGGAGAATTTATGGAGGAAGAAAGGTTTAACGATATTTTTGGAATATTGTTTTTTGTAGTCGCCGCCCTTATTTTCTTGAGTTTAATAACATATAATCCTGCCGATTTGAATTATTTCGTATCCACGCCCAATAAGCATATGACCAATTTTGTCGGCGTTATCGGGGCCTATTTAGGAGGAGCGCTCTTCTTCGCTATAGGATACGCCAGTTTCGCCATACCGATCCTTATCGTGTTCTGGGCTACCTCCAAGATTCTAAAATATAAATCCCAGAAACTTATTTTCAGGCTTATTGGAAGCGTTATTGCCTTATGCAGCATAAGCGGGCTTTTCAGCATGCTTCGATCAGGTAGCGAAGTCGAGAATTTTAAAGTAGGAGGGATGGTTGGCTTTACAATTTCGAATTTTATGCTTCGTTATTTCGGCGCGATAGGTGCCTTTATCATAATAGGCGTTTTGTTGACGCTTTCACTTTTACTCGCGACAGATTTTCTTATAATTCCTTTCACAAAGTACCTGTTAAGGGCCATTTCAGCGTTAACTGGTAGGATTAAAGCTCCACAAAGGCTTAAAGAGCCTGTTTTTAAATTTACCAAGAAAGAAAAACCCCAGACAATCAAAACGACAAAAAAGATAGAGCTGCCGGGCGGGTTACGTATAAAACCTGCTCCAAAGATGGAGCCTAAGGCCGAGCAGAAAATCGAGCAGCCGAAGTTAGCTTCTAAAGAGCTGCCTCCGGAAAAACCAAGAGAAATTATTAAAGAAAAAATCGTTCAAAGGGATGCGAGCGAAGAAATGAAGGTGGTAAAGCCAACGCCTGTCCCAAAACCCGAATGTAAACTGCCTTCGATAGATTTATTGGAATCGCCTCCTCCGATCGAAGAGAGAAAGATAATGGATGACGTAAAGGTAAATTCCGATATTCTCGAGGGAACATTGAGAGATTTCGGGATAGAGACTAAGGTTGTTCAGGTCAATCAGGGACCGGTGATAACCAGATATGAATTGCAGCCGGCGCCTGGGGTTAAGGTGCATAAAATTACAGCGCTGAGCGATGATATAGCGCTGGCAATGAAGGCGCAATCCATTAGAATAGTAGCACCGGTGCCAGGAAAGGGGACCGTGGGCGTTGAAGTACCTAACAGCGAAAGTACTGTCGTATATCTAAAAGAGGTGCTTGAATCGCCCGAGTTTAAAGAATCCAAATCGAAACTTAAGCTCGCGCTCGGCAAAAGCATTTCAGGACATGCGGTCGTCGCCGAATTGGGTGACATGCCGCATCTTCTTATAGCGGGTACAACAGGATCGGGCAAGACCGTTTGCGTAAACTGCCTTATAATGAGCCTTATTTTTACGGCCACGCCGGATGAGTTAAAATTTTTGATGATAGACCCAAAAATGGTCGAGTTGTCCATTTATAACGGGCTGCCGCACCTTCTTTGCCCCGTCGTGACAGATCCAAAAAAGGTCTCTAGCGCGTTAAGCTGGCTTGTGAACGAGATGGAAAGCCGTTATAAGATTTTTGCCGAAGCCGGGGCGAGAAATATAGATATCTATAACGATAAAGTAAGAAACGGAACGATTAAAGAGCCCCACGCGCTTATCCCCTATATAATTGTAATGATAGATGAGCTAGCGGATTTGATGTTAGTCGCCCAGACGGACATAGAGAGTGCCATTACGAGATTAGCGCAGCTGTCAAGGGCGGTCGGCATACATATTGTCTTAGCGACCCAGAGGCCGTCCGTTGATGTAATAACGGGTGTGATAAAAGCAAATTTTCCAGCGAGGATATCTTTTAAGGTAGCTACAAAAGTCGATTCCCGCACGGTCCTGGACATCAACGGCGCAGATAAGCTGCTGGGTAGAGGGGACCTCTTGTTCTTGCAGCCGGGCACGGAAAAACCCATCAGGGCTCAAGGAACCCTCGTTACCGATTCCGAAATAGAAAAGGCGGTAAATTTCATGAAGTCCCAGCGAGGTGCGGATTACAATGAAGAGATCTTAAGCGCACAGAAAAAACAGAGTTTTAAAACTTTCGAACGGGACGAGGTGTACGAGGAAGCCGTAAAAATGGTTTTGCAGACAAAGCAGGCCTCTGTCAGCATGCTGCAGAGAAGACTTGGCCTGGGCTATACGAGGGCTGCCCGCCTAATAGATATGATGGAAGAAGAAGGCATAGTAGGTTCTTATCAAGGATCAAAACCGAGAGTGATATTGATAGAAAATCTCGACGAGATAAGAAAAGAGGGGTAAGATTATAATGGATTCCATAGGAAGCCGTTTAAAGAAAGCCAGAGAGGAAAAATCTCTCACATTAGATGATGCGCAGAAATCGCTCAAGATCCACCCGAGGATTTTAAAGGCCCTAGAAGAAGATAATGCGCACGAGACCTTAAGCCCGGTATATGTAAGGAGTTTTTTAAAATCGTACGCCAGGTATCTCGGTCTGGATGCGGAAAAGATCGTTGAAGACTATTCGAAAAGCCAAACCGAAGAAATCAAACAAGTGCTGCATATAGAGCCGAAGAAAAAAGAAATCGCATATCCCCAAAACAGCCGAAATTATGTCCCTTTGGTTCTTAAGACTATAGTTATTTTATTGGTAGCAATCTTTGGAATCATGGCTATAATCGGAACTACCAGATTTATTAAAAGGTCAGTTGCTAAAATTGCGGACGCCCGGAGGATGCATAGAGAAAATGCCGCAAAAGAAAAATTGAGCGGAGATTCGAATGCAAAGAAGACAAAAAGCGTAGAGAGGTCCAAGCCCGCGCCGGCCGTTGCTGTCGAAAAGTCAAAACCATCAGCGACCGTTGAAAAACCTGTTACAAAGACCCCGCAAGCCCACCCGTTTCTACTGGTCACAAAGACCAGCAATGATGTGTGGATGGAAATAAAAGCCGACGGAAAACAGATCTTTAAAAGCGTCCTGCCAAAGGGAAGCGTAGAGGCGTGGAGGGCTAATGAAAAAATAGAACTGTGGGTCGGGAAAGCCGAATCGGTAGAGCTTATTTTAAACGGCACTTCACTGGGTTCTCCAGGAAAAGGGGTTAAAAAAGGCATCCTCATAACCCCCCAAGGAATGAAAATTCCATAAAAATAGCACATATCCCTCGCATATAGCCTTATGCAATATATGCTCGGGATGATTCGCCAAAAGATATCCAAGGACGAATCAGCGTTTAGTGGAGAGCGTATAGGAATATGGCAAAAAACCGTAGCGTGAACATAATCAGTTTAGGTTGTCCTAGAAATCTTGTCGACTCGGAAGTTATGCTCGGTTTGCTAAAAAAAGCGAGGTTTCATATTACGGACGATATTGAGGGCACCGATACGGTTATAGTGAATACGTGCTCTTTTATAAACGACGCTAAAAAAGAATCTATCGATGTGATCTTAGGCCTTATAGATTTAAAAAAGAAAGGCAGCATTTCGCATATTGTGGTTAGCGGATGCCTTACACAAAGATATAAGGATGTGCTAAAAGGTGAGCTCGCTGAAGTCGATGCGTTTATAGGCGTAGGGGATATCGCAGATATCGTGAAAGTAGCCAAATCCGTTTCCAACGGTAAGAGGATCGTGAAGATCCGTGAAAAGCCCGAATTTTTATACAGCCACAAAAACCCGCGCTTATTTATAACGCCTTTGTATTACGCTTATATAAAGATTCAGGAAGGTTGCGTGAATAAATGCAGTTATTGCGTGATCCCGGAGCTGCGAGGCGATTACAGAAGCAGGGCCGTTCGCTCTATCATAAAAGAGGCCGATATGCTGCTCAATAAAAATAGGGTCTCAGAGATAAATTTGATAGGGCAAGATACGACTTTGTACGGCATGGACCTGTACAAAAAAATGATGCTTCCGAAAGTGCTTAAACAAATATCAAAACTCTTGAAGCGCGAGGCCTGGATAAGGCTTTTGTACACGCACCCTGCGCATTTTACCGACGAGTTAGTTGATGTTATAAAAGACTATCCTATTTGTAAATATGTAGACCTGCCAGTCCAGCACATAAATGATAAGATCCTGAAAGCCATGAATAGAAAAGTGGTAAAAAAAGAGATTTTGTCGCTAATAGAAAAGTTAAGAAATGACATTCCCAATGTTGTAATCCGGACATCAATAATCGTCGGTTTCCCGGGCGAAGGAGAAGACGAGTTTAAAGAGCTTTTGGATTTCATAGAGAAAACAAGATTTGACCGGCTCGGGGCATTTATATATTCCAGAGAAGAAGGAACGGACGCTTATAATTTCAAAGACCATTTGCCGGAAAAGGTGAAAAACGAGCGGTTTGATCAAGTTATGAAAATTCAACAGGCTATATCCGAAGAAAATAATAAAAAATTATTAAAAAAGATAGTAAGAGTTCTGGTTGACAAAAAGGTAGAGAAGGAAGATAATTTATTTTTGGGCAGAACCCAAGGCGATGCGCCTGAGGTGGACGGCGGGGTATATCTGAAGACCAAAAACGCGAAGGCAGGAGATTTTGTAGACGCTAGGATCATAGATGCTCTGGAATATGATTTAGTGGGAGAAGAAGTGTTATGAACCTTCCTAATAAAATTACCATATCAAGAATATTCCTTACTTTTATATTTATGTTATTTTTGTTCAGCAAAGGGGTGATGTTTAAAGCCCTGGCCTTGGTTACATTTATAATCGCCGCGCTTTCGGATCTCTTAGACGGATATTTTGCAAGAAAATACAATGTGACTACGGACCTGGGAAAGCTTCTTGACCCGATAGCCGACAAGATCCTGGTTTTAGCCGCGTTTTTAGCCTTTGTTGAATTGAAACTTGTCCCGGCGTGGATGGTTTTACTCGTGATCATAAGAGAATTAATAATTACGAGCATTAGGATCTTAGCCCTAACAAAGAAAAAAGTTATTCCTGCCTCACAAGGAGGAAAACACAAAACCGTTTCTCAAACGGTCGCCATAATAGCCATACTGAGTTTCCTCGTGCTACGCGAAGTTGGCATTAAGAAGTTTGGCTTTTGGACCCCGATGTTTGAATGCTATTTTATATGGCTTATTTTCACATTGATGCTTATTACGGTGAGCCTCACGCTTACTAGCGGGATAAGCTATTTGGTAAAGAATCGAGATATATTTTTAAGTGCAGAAAATAATTAAACTATTTGCCACATTTTTCTACATCGGATACGCGCCCGAGGCGCAGGGTACATTAGCGAGCCTGGCCGCGTTATTTCTATATTATTTCGTAAAAGATAATCTTTCGCTCTATATTTTTACGGTTCTATTTCTGATCGTATCCGGGTTTTTGGTAAGCGGGAAGGCAGAAGAAATATTTAAAAAGAAAGACGCTTCGCAGATCACAATAGACGAGGCAAGTGGTATGTTAGTAGCCCTTTTTTTAATCCCGCCAAGATGGCCCTACGTTATCGTCGGTTTCATACTCTTCAGATTGTTAGATATCATAAAGCCGCAACCGATAAGAAAACTGGAAGGTCTTAAAGGTTCTGCCGGGGTTATGCTCGACGATATAGCGGCAGGGGTTTTGACGAATGTAATCCTTCAGACAGCACGCCTGATATTTTAAATCCGAATATCGAAGCACGAAATCCGAAACAATATCGAATAACTAAAATTCGAATGATTAAAACCCAAGTTTTGGAAATTTGAACATTAGAATTTTAGATTTGTTTCGAGTTTTTGACTAAATTGTAAACTTAACTACATGAATCGGGGTATATATAGAACCTTTCGGCGTGAGGGTGCTTTTGAACAGGGTTACGTGGTCTACAAGCGAAGTTTTAGCGGACGAGAATTTTAAGTTTTCTATAGATGATTTTAGGGCCTCTTTATTTTTAAGCGACTTGACCCTTCCTATTGTAAGATGAGGCGAAAACGGCCTTTCCTCCTTCTCGAAGAATTCTTTTTCTAGTTCAGATTCTAAAAAATCGTATATTTCTTTGGCCTTTTCTTTGCCGTCGTTTACTCCGACCCATATTACCCTCGGATATGAAAGTTTTGGGAATGCTCCTACTTGAGAAAGCGACATTTGAAACGCCTTGAATTTATTTTTTGTTTTATCCATGACGTTTTTAATAGTGTCGATTTCATCAAGAGACATGCCGCCAAGAAATTTTAATGTTAGATGTATGTTCAGAGGCTCCACCCACTTTACATCAGCTCCTGAGCTTTTTAATTTTTCTATCAAAGAGGCGAGCTCCTCTTTTATATCGCTACAGAGTTCAATTGCAATAAAACTACGTGTTTGCTCTTCCATTATATCCTAACCAAGGTCACTTTTTTAAATGCATCCAGATCAGCTCTAATGCCGCTTGAGAGGCTAGAAACTTGGTATCCTCTCTTTTGCCGAGGAAAAAGCATTTTTTAGACATCTTTTTCTTATCGCTGACTAAAGCTATATGGACCAAACCTACAGGCTTGGTTTTTGTTGCTCCGGTCGGGCCGGCAATACCCGTTATGCCTATGCCTATCTTTGTGTTTGCTGCTTTTTTTATACCTTTTGCCATAGCTATTGCCACGGGCTTGCTTACCGTGCCATATCTTGTTATAAGCGCCCTTGAGACTCCTAGATGAGCGATTTTGGCGTCGTTACCGTAAGCAACTATGCCCATCTTAAAGCAATTTGAGCTGCCGCTTATATTTGTGATCCTATGGGTTACCAATCCGCCGGTGCAGCTTTCAGCGATGCCTAGCGTATTTTTAGATTTTATAAGAAGATCCACCACAACCCCTTCGAGGTTTTCGTTGTCTACGCCGTATATGAACTTTGACAGCCGCTTCCTGACGACCTTTTCTATTTTTTTTATATTTTCGCCGCATTCTTTTTCATTACCGGCCTTTGCGGTTATTTTGATATGCACTTCGCCGGGATTGGTATATATTCCTACGGTGGTCGGCCGCTCCAATTTTAAGATATCTTTTATTTTTGAATCAACGCTCACTTCCGAGAGGCCGATTAATTTTATTAAACGGGATTTGATCAGCCCCTGCGTTTTTATGTGCTTTTTGAAGTATGGTATCAATTCATTTTCTAGGATAGTTGTTACCTCCCTTGGCGGACCGGGCAGGCATACTATAAATTTTTGACCGTCTTCACATTGGATTATCAGACTGGGCGCAGTGCCGACGGCATTTTTTAACCATAAAGAGCCTTCGGGTATATAGGCCTGCCTGAAACTAGCTTTTATAAAAGGGATATGTTTTTTTCTGAAATAATCTTTTATTTTTTCGGCAATCGCCTTGTTGAATACTAACTTTCTATTGATAGTCTTGGCTATAGCCGCAAGAGTTATATCGTCAACCGTCGGGCCCAACCCGCCGGTAGTGATAATGATATCGGACCTTTTTAAGGCCCTATGTAACGAATCAGAGATCCTTTCTTCGTTATCGCCTACAGCGGAGTGATAAAGGATATCAATGCCGATTTCCGCCATGCTTCTTGAAATATAGCTGGCATTGGTGTTGACAACGTGGCCAAGTATTAGTTCAGTCCCGACTGATATTATTTCGGCTTTCATCTTCCTAACTTGAATTATATATCATACTTACCTAATGGGCAAGCGGAAAGTATAGCACACTAAGTCGTTCATGGTAGCAATATGGGGTTCGCGGCTTTAAGTAAATTTTTCCCGTGGTTTTGAACTTACTCCTCGCGCCTATGTGCTATTCATTCTGTACACTCCTTCCGGCGCTCGTCGTAAGTCCGAAAACCACATTTGGGAAAAATTTACGATTTCGCCGCTCACCCCATATTGCTACCATACAGTGGAAAAGGAAATACTT
>Ga0210056_1000506_pt1 | contig 32453 bp, 31 predicted proteins | sample CryGeyCG2014_080_2_FD_183965 | JGI IMG/M metagenome (GOLD analysis project Ga0210056, IMG submission 183965) | Groundwater microbial communities from aquifer - Crystal Geyser CG07_land_8/20/14_0.80 (SPAdes) (version 2) | ecosystem: Environmental > Aquatic > Deep subsurface > Groundwater | place...
CGCTATTTTATTTGGTTGCAGCGTATGTATTTGGTCATACAGCAACAAGACTTCAGATAAAAATATGATGGGTAAGGTCAATAATAAACTTTACCCTGATTTTTTACTTTCGGAGATACTGTATATTGCCCAAACAGCAAATACTCAAGGGGAGACCACAAAATGAGCTGGGGTATGTTCAAAAAAGTAGTGAATGAGCTGGCTGAGTTGGATTATTCTGGGGAGTTCCACCCGCATTTGTACAACGAGCCTCTGCTTGATAAAAGGCTTCCAAGACTACTGGAGTATTTAAGAAAGAAATGCCCGAAAGTGAAGATAGTAATCTATTCGAATGGAGATTTTCTTGACCAGAAGATGCTAGACAGATTGCCGATGGTTGATTTATTCAGAATAACTAATCATGGTGGGCTGGTTGTAGAATCATTGCCAAAAGACAAAAGAATAAGCGTCAAGGTTTTGGAGGAACAAAATCCAAGAGGTGGGTTAATCAATCCACCAAACAGGGAGAAAACATCAAGATTTTGTTTTATGAATACTCATTATTTATGGATAGATTTTAGGGGTAATGTTGTTCTATGTTGCAATGATTATTTTTCAAGGCATGTTTTTGGCAATGTGAAAAAAGAAAGTATAATTGACATTCACGACAAGCCTAGATTCAGGATGATGAGAGCTAGTTTGAGGAGAGGAAGGTCTGTCACTGAGATGTGCAGGTGGTGCTTAAAATCAGGAGGTGTTTAATTGGTTGATGAAATTGACATGAAAAAAATGGAGACAATAAAACCTTTTGTCAAGGGAGAAAATATACTAGATGTTGGTAGCTACAGAAACAAACTGCACGAACTACTGAAATTGGAATTCCCAAAAAAAACAATCATAGGTCTTGACATAAAAAAGAATGACAATGTGGACTTGGTTGTTGACTTGAACAGCAAAAAATATTCTATAAAAAATGAAAGCTATGACTGCATAGTCGCATCTGAGGTGATAGAGCATCTGAGTTCACCTTTTGATTTCCTAAATGAATGTCATAGAATCCTGAAATATGGCGGTTATCTGATAATAACAACACCAAGCATACATTCGATATTATACATACTCAACATCATACACAATGATTCGGAAGATCAGCACGTGTATACCTGGAATTTTGAGCAGTTCAACGAGCTTGTAAAAAGAACAAAGAAGTTTAGCATAGCCCACAGCGGAAGCTTCAACTTGCTGATAAAAAAAGACTTCTGGATGGAATGGATAACAAAATTATTCCCTATTACGAGGACAAATCTGGTTTATGTGTTGGAAAAAACGCGGTTCATCTACCATCATAGGAAATCTTGATTCTGCAATAACGGAGTTTATCCAAATCTGTTGCATGGCGTCAGCCAAAATACTTATTGAGCTTCGCATATGTTTTAATAAAAAAATATGTAACATTCTTTGCGATGGATTTTAAAGTACTAAAATCAGTAATATCACCAGCTACTTTTAATCGTTTTAATAATATAATCGACATCGTCATCAGATAAATGATTGTGTATTGGAATGTTTATTGCAGTTTCTTGAGCCCTTTCCATGTTAGGCAAATCTTTTCTTAGAGGTCCGAATATGGTGTACATGTCATTCCTGCAGTTATGCAATTCAACTTCAATGCCTTTAGAACGCATCATTTCTGCAAAATTCAATCTTTTTTCGACATGGATTGTAAAAAGAAAATTACCATTTGTCCTGTCATTTTTATTTTCAAGAAGGGTGACTCCTTTAATGCCATCCAACCCTTCTCTATATTTTTTTGCTATTTCAACCCTTCGTTTGATTATTTCATCCAGGTATTTCAACTGCTCTAAACCTATTACAGCAAATACATCGTTTGGATTGTATTTAAAACCAACCTCAGAAACATCGAAAACTTTACCTATCGGTGTATTTCCCCTCTTATCTCTAGGAATACCGAACCATCTCCTCCTTTTAGCAGACTCATAATTTTCTTTTTCTTTGATGCATAGCATTCCTCCATCTACTGTTGTTATTTGTTTTATAGCTTGGAAAGAAAATGAGGTATAATCGGAGATAGAACCTATAGGCTTTTCTTTGTATTTTGCGCCTAAAGCATGGGCAGCGTCTTCAACAACTGGGAGATTATGCTCATTGGCTATCTTATGTATCTCATTCATATCGCAGGGATAACCGCCAAAATGAACGCATTGGATGGCTTTAGTTTTTTCAGTTATTCTATGTTCAATATCATTTGGATCGATATTCATTGTTTCATATTGGATGTCTGCAAAGACTGGTTTTGCAAATTGCTCTAGAATCACAGTATTTGTGGCTATCATTGTATTGGGTGTTGTTATTACTTCGTCCCCTGGTCCAACTCCTATTGTTGCCAAAGCTAATCTAAGCGCTGAAGTGCAGGAATTTACATATAGAGCATTTTTGACATTTAGTTTTTTGCAGAATTCTTTTTCAAATTCATCTACTTTTGGGCCTTGACCTATCCATCTACTCTTTAATACTTCCACAACCTTTTCAGAAACCCCCTCTGGGATAAATGGATAGAACATTACAATTTTTCTTTCCATAAATATCACTTATGTGGAGATTTATTCCAATCATATGGTTTTCCTGTTTTTGAGTCTATAATTTTATCTGAATTCCACGGAACCCTTTCTTCATCTGGATTTTTGTAGTCATAAAGATTGTTTACAAAATAAAAACTAATACTCGGCTCACTGCTAACTGTTTTTGTTCCATGCCAGCAAGCTCCAGGCACTCTTATCACTTGTAATTTTTCTCCACTTAACACAAATTCATTTAATTCCCCTTTAGTTTTAGAACTTTTTCTATCATCATAAATGACTATTTTCATGGAACCTTTGAGGACCATAAAGTGATCAATCTGACCCTTTTCGTGTCTGTGCCACGCCCTTATGATACCAGGGTAGCTATAGGTTAAATTCACCTGTTTTAACCATTGATCTTCAAAAAAATCTCCCCAATCTTTCCTTGCAACTTCAGCGAAAAACCCACGTTCATCTATATTTTTTTTAATATCTATAACTCGTACTCCATCTATCAAATAGACACCTCCCAATTAAAGATTATTAGTAATTTAAATTTAAAATCATAAATAAAGTGAGGTTTATATGGTAATCCTAGTGACAGGTGGTTGCGGTTATATAGGCTCTCAATTAATCAGAGAATTGCCAGGAAAATTCGAAAATGAAACAATAAGAATAATTGATAATATGATAAGAGAGAAATATGTCTCTCTTTGGAATTTACCAAAAAAATGTAAATATGAATTTTTTGAAGGCGATATAACAAAAGAGGATGATATAAGAAAAGCTATGAGGGATGTTGAAATAGTTTTCGATCTAGCTGGCATAACCAATGCCCCGTTGTCATTTCAAAGAAAGGAACTTACAATGGAAGTTAATGTAGGCGGCGTTCAAAAAATACTAAAAGAATGCTTAAATAACGGTGTTAAAAAATATGTCTATACTTCAAGCGCAAGTGTTTATGGACCAACAACAAATGAAGCTGATGAAAATTATGAATGTAAACCCATTAGTCCTTATGGTGAATCTAAATTATTAGCAGAAAAAGAAATACAAAAAACTATTGATGAAAATGGTTTAAACATTTCTATTCTTAGGTTGGGGACCGTTCATGGATGGAGTATTGGCATGAGGTTTGATACTGTTATTGATAGATTTGTTTTTCAATCTTGCATTGGACTACCAATGACAATTTGGGAAGTTAATAAAAACGAAAAAAGACCTTATCTTCATGTTAAAGACGCTTCTAGAGCTTTAATATACTCTTCAAATAATAAAATTAAAGGTATTTTTAACGTGGTCAGTGAAAATGCAAAACTTATGGATGTTGTGGAGACAATTAGAAATCTAATTCCAAATTCAAGTGTTATTTTTACAAAAAAGGAGAATTTGAACCAGCTTTCATATACATTGTCAAGTTCTAAATTCAAAAAAAACGGTTTCAAATTTAACTATAAAATTAAAGATGGTGTAAGAGAAATAGCTGAAAAATTTGAAGCTCTTATGAGGTGATTTTATAACACAAAAATTTATGGTAAGGGATTACATGAGAAAGCCTGGAACTAAAGAAAAAAGTGTAAAGGATGAATGCAAATTTTGCAAGAAATTAAAAGCAAAAGAAGAGCTAGTTTTTGAAAATACTCACGCTTTCGTTACGATCAATGATAGTCCCTATAAGGAAGGCCATATAATGATATTTCCCAAGGAACATGTAATTGATTTAAGAGATCTGGATGAAAAATCATTAAAAGGTTTTTATGATACTATCAATTTTATGTTGAAGGTTCTGGAAAAAAATTATAATACCAAATCATTTAATATCGGATGTAACATAGGCTCTCCAGCTGGGGCAACTTATGAACACCTCCATTTCCATATCATCCCAAGATGGGTTGGGGATTCAGGATTCATGGAGACTTTTGCATCAACGCGTGTCTTAAAAGAGCCTCCGGAAAAAACGAGAGAAAGATTGATCCAAACAATGAAAGAACTTACTTAACTATTCTTTCTTAAATCTAATTTATAGAAAAAATTAGTGATATCAATGAAAATTCTTATAACCCATGAAATATTCCCTCCAGAATTCGCTGGCGGAGGAGAAAAACTCACTTTGAAATTAATCAAATTGCTAGTCGAGAAAGGTCATGAAGTCAGAGTTGTGACTTCTGGCGACCCGAAAATTAAAGACTATGAAGGCATTCCAACAACCAGGTTAAAAATAAACAGATATTTGATGAACCTAGCTCTTCCAACAATTTTAAAAGAGGCTAAAGATGTTGATATTATCCAAACAAGCACTGGAAATGTTTGTTTATCTTCTTGGTTAGCTTCGAAGATACTTAAAAAACCTATTTGTTGCCATGTTCATCATTTGTTCGGCCATTATTGGAATGATGTGAGGGGACATATTCTTGGAAAAATATTCCGAACAGGAGAAGATGTTTATTTGAAAAGATCTTATGATGCTTTAGTTTTCCAGAACTTTACATCTAAGAATATAGGCCTGAAAATGAAGCTGGACGAAGAAAAAATGCATATAATACAGCCCGGAATAGACTGGAATAATTACCAAATGAAAATAAAAAAAGAACCGTTTATTCTATTTGTAGGAAATTTTAAAATGGATAAGCCTGCGATGAATATCAAAGGTTTGCGTTATCTGCTTGAAGCAGCAGAGAAATTGCCAGATGTGAATTTCTTGATCGCTGGAGGAGGACCGGAAATAGATAAAATCAAAAAATATTATAAAAAAAATATAATATTCACAGGTCCATTAGTAGGGAAAACGCTGATCGAATTATATAACAGGGCATTGATTTTTTGCTATCCTTCTTTGACAGAAGGTTTCGGCATTTCTTTGCTTGAGGCTATGGCTTCTGGCTGTGCAACCATTTCTTCAATAGACATAGGTCAACAAGGAATTAAAATAGAGCCTAAAAACACAAATCAAATAGTAAATTCAATTAAATATCTAATTAATAACGAAAAAGAGGCAAAAAGAATAGGGATTAATAACAGAAAAATAGCTAAAAAGTTTACATGGAAAAAATTTATTGATGATTATTCAAAACTTTATGAATCACTGACCAAGTAGATTTAAATGAATTAATTACGAAAACTTAAAGATGAAAAAAATGGGAACAAAAAAAATTGAAATAAAACTAAGTTTAATTGTAATTCCTATAATAGTCTTATTTCTATTTCTTTTCACTACTTGGACAAGACTTGGGACGATGAAGGACGAAACAGTACTTGATTATGATCCATGGTGGCAATATAGATACGCGAAGATGATTCTAGAAAACGGAATGAAAATACCAAAATGGGATCTACTCAGTTTCTTTCCACCAGGAAGACCAACAAATCCAGCATTAGGTTGGGAATACACGATGATATTTTTTTATAAGGTTCTTTCTCCTTTCATAAGAGATTTTACATTCATGGAAGCCGCTAAATTATCTCCTGCTCTTATGGTGGGTTTTGCCAGCGTAGCAGCTTTCTTTTTGGGAAAAACTTTGACAAACAATTGGGGCGGTATTGCAACTGGAATATTTGCAGCGCTTACGCCAACTTTTATTGGGGTCTCAATGGCTGGTTATTGCGATACTGATGTTGTCGTTGTTTTCTACTCTTTCATTTCCATACTTTCAATAATTGTGGCATTGAAAAAAAGTAAAATATATTATTATGTTATTGCCCTTGCCGTTAATTTACTTTTCATTTACAATTGGTTCTTTGGATGGTACGTAACAGTTTTCTTCTTCCTCTTCATACCCATTTTGATAGGATATAGAATTTTTGAAGGTTTGATACAGAACAGAAAATTAGATCAAAAGACATTGGTAGCCCTTCTTTCACCTCCAGTGATCATAATATACAAAATTTTTGAAAAAACTGGATTATACGTTAATAAGAATCTCGGAGAATTATTGAAAGACAATGATTTAGTCAAAAAAACAGTTGAAATTTTTGTTTTTGTTTTGTTAATGGGCTTACTCAGTTTTTTAATAGGTTTTGGCAGTATAATTGATTTCGTTCAAATAGGCTTAGGTTTTGCTGGCGGGTCCGAAGGTGGAATAGTTAATGTATCTGTTGCTGAATTGCAACCAATAAGTATTCTAACTAAATCAGGTTTTATGTCAGTGGTCCAGAGAATTGGGTTGGGTCCAATGCTGTTGTTTATTATCGGGCTGCCAGTACTTGTTTTCTACAAAATTTATAAGAAGGAAAGAGCAAGCTTTGTAGAGATATTCTTGTTTATGTGGTCTGTTATAACATTTTATTTGATACTTCATGGCGTCAGATTTTCATTATTATTCTCGGCTGCTTCTACAACTGCTGCTGGATATGTTGTCGGTAATTTGATTAAAAAAATAAATTTAGGTTTTTTAATATTTTCCGGGTCTTTCCTGATATACTCTTTTATGATATTTAATCCTTCTGCGATATTGACACTTTTTTTTGTCTTTGGATCTATAGCTCTAGTTCTAGCATCTCTATTTGTGTTTTTTAGACTGGAAAGAAATGATGAAAAAGAAAACGATTTAATCAAGGCTACATTTCTTGGCGTGACTGCTTTATTAGTTTTAATATTTATTTCAGATGCCATGATCTTTGCTAACCAAGCAGGTGGGATGGAAGTAAGCCACAACTGGATTGAAATGTTGGAATGGATGAAGAAAAATGCTGATCCAAAAGCTGAGGTTGCGACTTGGTGGGACCCTGGTCATATAATTGCAGGTTACACTGGTTTGAGGGTTCATGCAGACGGCGCACACTGCGGAACTGAAGAATGCATTCCTTATCCACACAACACTAGAATACAAGATATGGGAAGAATGATGACAACAAGCAATGAAACAGAAACAGTTGAGTTGCTGAAAAAATATATGGTTCTTACACCAGAACAGTGCAATGAAGTTAAAGAAAAATACGGGGATATCGTTCCAAAAGAAGCATGCGAGTCTGCAACAGAGATGTACTTCATAGCAAGCTCTGATCTAATTGGAAAATATACTTGGATGGATTATTTTGGAGGTTATAGGGCTCCAATTGCTTCACCACAAAATTTTGAAAAAAACCCAGGAGTTTGCTGCCCATCTACACCCGATGCAGAGCCCGGTCAAATGTCATGTGGTGAATTTGCTGGTCAGGGAAAAGGAGTTTGGGTATGGTGCCCTTGGATATTTAATTTTGAAGGCCAGCAGCAAGACCAGCAAGGAAACCCAGTTTTTGTTTATGATTATTCTGGGCTGAAAATTGCAATAATCCAAAAAGGCAATGAACTAATCCCAGTTTACAGCAACAAGTATGCAATCAATAACATGATATTTTACAACCAAGGAAAAGAACAAAGACTGAATTTGTCAAACTCTACTCTTAATCTGGAAAAGATTGATGGAATGATCTGGGTTGACCCAAGTTTTCAGAATTTGATTTATTTCTCACCTTCTGTCAAGAGCAGCATTTTCACAAGGCTATTTTTCTTCAACGGGGAAGGATTAGATCATTTTGAATTGGTTTTTTCGAACAGTGAAGTGAAATTGTTTAAGGTTAAATTTTAATAGAATTCAAACTAATTACTATCATGAATAAATTAATTTTATATTTTATAGCAGCATTTTTAATTTCACTGAACATTTCTTTTTCATGGTGGGATGATTCATGGGGATTTTGTAAAGATATAACAATAGACGAGGTAGCTGGTGTTTCAAGATTGGAAGAGCCTGTAGAAATTTTTGTTGATTCATCTGAATGGAAAATAAAACCAAATAAGGATTCGATAAGAATAATAAATTCTGATTGCAGCTCAACAGGAGAAGAGATAGAATACGGAATGTGGAATGAGACTTTTTATGAGAATAATACTTTAAAATCTTTCAATATAGTTCTTGAAATCAACGCCACTGAAAATTCGAGAAATAAGTTTTCAATCTATTACGATTCAGAGGATAAGCCGCAAGTGAATTATTCTGGAATAGAACTGCAGGATTACTACTATAGCTGGAGGGCTAGGACAAGAGATTATGACATGATTTATTCACAGGGAGATTATGCAGGCTTTAAAATATTCAAGTACACTGCTTATGGAGATGAGGAAACGAATTATCCTGGAAGTTTTGCTGGTGGACCCATATCAATTATGGATATTGGCACAAGGCAGAGCTTTTCTTGGATATATAATACGCCAACCTGCATAAAATATAGGAGATATGATTTCGAGGGCAGCGTTACTTGCAGGGTTTGCTATAAATCAAACATTCTTTCATGCGAAAATGAAGGGAAGAATAAAACAAAAGGAACGATTGCAACATCAAGAGACCTTTTCTACGACCCAATAAACCCAGAGAATTTATACTACAGGACAAATGAAGAGGATGAAATTAAAAGATCGAATATAACAATACATCAAGCTCAAAGGTATGAGTTCAGGTTTGGCGCTGCAAATTCAACAAAAGGGACAAATATTGTTTCTGCGATGACTAATGGCTCATCTTCTTGGAATGCAACTGCGTTATGGCTTATGGTATACAACCCAACAAATAAAGAAGACAATTATGGGGCTTTACCATCTTTCAATCCAATAGACTGGAAAACAATTTGGTTTGCAATCACAAATGAAACACTTGAAAAAGCATATGAAAGAGCAGCCAACTGGAGCATAGCAATAGACCACCCGCTTGAAAATTATGTAAATATAAAAGAGAGAGAAGAGCTGGAAATAGAAATGCAATTTCCTTCACATGTTTTTATAAATGAAGCAAATAAAATCAGCGCAGTAGTTTATTACAACAAGATTGCAATCAACAATCTGACGCAAAACAACTTTGAACTTTATCTGGATGGCACCAATATACAGCAAAAAGAATTCTATAATCTCAATAACGGCTCTTACGCTTTTGACGTGAAATTATCCTCTCAGAATATAGGCTCGCACAAATTAAAAATCAAAGTGAATTACAATAATAAACCATCTGAAAGCGAAAAAGAAATAATACTTCTAATTCATCCAAAAAACAAGCCGTTAATAATAACGGATGGGAACTGGAAAAACTACATTTCTGCAGCAAGCACAGGATACCCTGTTCTAGTCTACAAATCATCCAGAAAATTAATCGACCAGTTTATAGATGAGTACAACCCAGACCAGATATTTCAGCTTGGAACAACTCTCACCTTTTTGAAGGAGAATTATTTTGCGGATTCCAGCGAGACGTTAGTTAAGATCTTTTTCACGCAGTCTGACCTTATCATTCCTTCCAACAAAGAGATAGCATTAAAATCTTCTTTCATGGATTTGCCTATGCTTTTTGGGCCTTCGCAAAAAACAATTGAATACCTTAAGCCTAATGTGATCCATAATTTTACAAGCCTGCAGCAAGCGGATGATCTATTCAAAGAGAAAAATCCAAACCCGGATTATTTCGTGCTGACAAATCCAGAAGAAGAGAATTCAATATTTTCATTCTCAGCTGCTAAAAACAAGAACGCATTCGTGGCAATTTCTTCAGGGGATGAGCATCAATCTAAAAACGAACTCATAAAAAAAATAACCCGATTCAATCTGCCGCAATCCTATTATTTTGATGGAAGAATCTATCTTTTATTGATAGATGCTCCATACTTCTCTATTGCTGACCCGACTGCACCTAAAACAATAATAAGCGACACTCCCTACTGCGATGTAAACGGGGACGGCTATCAGGATTTATCTTGCGGCAGGCTCCTAGGGAATCAAGAATCATTATCATACCAGATAGAATACTCTAAATTATTCAAGCCTGACAAAACAGCATTGATTCTGGCATCTTATAATACTCCAGGTAGGTATTGGGATGTTTTAATTGCAGGTGGAACTATGCCTACTGTGTTAGACATAGAGCTTGAGTTGTTGGAGAAGAATTTTAATGTAAAAAGACTGGTTGAAAAGAGATCAGAGTTCGATGAGCTGAACTTTACAGTTGTAAAAAAATTAAATGAAATAATTGAAAAAATAGGCTCATTGGAAGAAACTAGTTATGTTTCTTTGTTTTCCAGCCTGCTTGGGGACATTACTAAAATAGTTTTAATTGCTAAAGCCGGGGATACAGCGCTTTATTCGTTCTATGAATTTGACTGGGGGGATTCATGGAAGAGCCTGCTCGACTTAAAGCCAAAATACCCAAAACACCTGCCAATATTTAATGAGGCCAATCTTAGAGATGAGGCAAAAAAGAATCAAGCAGTGATATACCTTTCAAAGGGGAATGAGACGCACTGGCTTATTCCAATAAATTCAAGCTGGCATTCAACCCTATACGATGAATTTGACCCTTCTAACCTCGGGAATAAACCTTTATTCTACTATCTAAAATATTCCAACAGCTTCGGCATCAGGGATAAAATTCTTGGTTTAGGAGCATTGTCAATAGTTTCATCAACAAGCGACTCTTATAATATTTACTCTGATCGGACTGCGCACTATTTTTTCAAATATTTCGACCAGCCAGTTGGAAAAGCCTTAATAGAGGCAAGGAACAGAAATTATGAACTCTCGCAAATAATGAAAAACAAAAATATTTATGAAAAGGAGTATTATGACACTATTCTCTTGGGAGACCCGTCCATATCATTTGACCCCAATCTACATCTTGAACAATCCGTTAATATAAAAGAAGAAAACGGAAATTTTGCTGCTGAATATTCATTTGACCCCAGTTATAAAATAATTGATTATGACAGCAATTCTTACATCATCTTCGAGGATGCGGATGACTATTTTGTGGACGAAAACAAGCCGATAATACCCATCTACAAAAAAGAATTTATGCTCCCTGCAGACTCTGAACTGCTTGGATTTTCAATAAAGCTCTCAAATAAAACTTATGATAATATTGAACTGCCAATCATTCCTTCTGACCCAGATCACTTTACCAATGAAACTTTTAACGGCATGTTTCCGGAAGAAAATTATTGGAATCTAGAAGCAAGGCTGCTGGACAACAGGACAATTTTCACCGGCTTGTTCTCTCCGATAGTCTATTATTCGAATAATACAGCCAAGATTTTTGAAAGAATCAACATATCATTAAAATACAAATCCCCTCTTGAGATATTGGAAATTAGTGCTAAGGATATCAAACAAGGCGAAAGCGAAAAAATAGATTTAAACTTATTCAGCAACTTGAATCAGAATAAAGAGGCAGAAATTATCCTAAAAATCCAGACAGATGGATTTGAAAATATATCCGCAAGAAAAGCAGAAATAAAGCCAGGCGGCAACAGGATTCAATTAATTTTCGAAAACACTACATCTACGGGAAATTATTCTGTTTCCATTCTAGCAGTCTCAGATGGAGCTGTTATCGGGCCTAAATACACATACTTCAAGGTTGTTAAGAGATCCTTTTTTAAGGAAATTTTATATCCAATATACAAGCTTTTCAAAATTAACCCGGCAGGCTTTCTTAACCAGGAAAAAAGCTTTAAAGAAAAATATACAGCCAAGAAGATCGGAGATAAGACCATTCTCGATTATGTTTCCTTGAATATAACTATTCACATCGAGCAGACGCCTGAGAAAACAACCTCGCAAATAAAAACAAAAGAAGGGGATTTGGCAATAGAGCAGAGCAGCCTTTCTACAAAATATACTTTAAATACATCTGAAGGGTCTCTGTTAATAATCAAAGAAAAAGGCCAGATAAAGAAGGATGTTTTTGGGAATGAAGCGCATCTAAGAAAAGTTTTAGATGATATAATGGAGGCATACAAAAATAAATTAGAAGAGTTGAATCTAACATCTTAGCCCTTAAACCTATTAAACCAATCACCAATATTATTAAATATCTTCTTTTCCCTTAAAAATATAAGGAGGTGTAATTTAATGGCAAAAGCAAAGAAAGAACTGCCTTTAGCCCCGCTAGAAAGAATTTTAAGGGTAGCAGGTGCAAAAAGAGTCTCTAAAAGCGCTGTAAAAGAGTTTGCTGCTGTTATCGGGGATTATGCTTTTGATCTGTCTTCAGAAGCATCCATACTAGCCAAGCATGCAGGCAGAAAAACAATAATAGAATCAGACGTCAGAATGGCAAGAAGAAAAATGGCGTAGTTTTTTTCTTTTCTATTAAATATAAGCCTAACCTATTTTACTTTTACTGACCATAAATGTCAAGGGGGTATACTATGGAAACAATAGTTGATTTTATAGGGAAAATGTCGGAAATGATAAAGAAGTCGATGGACGAGACTAGCAAATGCATAGGCAAGGATATTGTCGATATCAGCGCTGGGAAGAAAGGGATATGCATAGACAGGATAACAAATTTTCTGGACGCAAAAATATCATTCTTAGGCGTCAAGTACAGCAAGGAAGAGCAGGAAAAAATTAAATCATTCAGCACAGATGTCCTCGTTTGCCAAGCGGCTACAGACAGGGTTTTCATTCCTATAAACGAGATTAATGCTGTTGGGGAATCAATCATCCTGCTGAAAAGCGAGCTGAAAGTGCCTGAAATTACTGTAGAATCCACAAAAAAGAATGATGTTTTCAAAAGATATCATCTTACAAATGAAGCAATCAAAGACGTCCTTCCATCTGTAGTCCCGAAAGATACCGAAAAAGAAAATAAAGGCTGGTTAAAAAAATTAGTTGGAGAATAGAATGCTTAGCCTCGAAGAAATATTAAAAGAATTGGAAGATAAAACAAAACTCTCACGCCAGGAACTTCAGGAAAAAATAAACCAAAAACAAACAGAGCTTTCAGGATTGGTTTCTTTAGAGGGTGCAGGTCATCTAGTTGCAAGGGACATGGGGGTTAATTTGCTTACTGTTGAGAGGAAGCCAGTAAAAATAGAAAACCTCTCCGACGGCTTAAAAAACGTTAGAGTGAAAGGAAGGATAAGCGACATAACGCCAATAAGGGCTTTCAAAAGGAAAGACGGGACAGACGGCAAAGTCTCCAATATAATTATTTCTGATGGGTCAGGCCAAATTAGAATTCCTTTATGGGATAAGCAAGTAGATATGATAGAGAATAATACAATTTCAACCGGAGATATAGTTGAAGTATCGGATGGGGTTGTTAAGAAGAATATGTATGGTGGCCTGGAAGTTAGGATGCCTAAATATTCCCAAATGAAAAAACTAGAAGATGATTCTTCCATCCCTGAGACCGCAACAACTAAGACCCCCCTGAAAAAATCTGATATAAAAGATATAGAAGAAGGCTTTTATGAAATACAAGGCAACTTTGTCCAGCTTTTTAACACTAATACTGTTATCCAGTTATGCCCGAACTGCAGGTCTGGCCTGGAAAAGAATGATGAAGGCTACTCATGCAAAGAGCATGGGAAAGTCAAGCCGGAGAATGTTATGATAATTTCAGGGATAGTTGATGACGGAACTTCCAGCATAAGGGCGGTTTTTTTCAGGGAGCAGGCACAAAATTTTTCTGGGCTAGAGCCTACGGTTTTAATGAATTTATCCCAAGATGAGGCGTTCAATCTGATAAAAGAAAATGTCCTAGGAAAGGATGTTGCCTTGTCTGGAAAAGTCAGGAAAAATACCATGTTTGATAATCTTGAAATGGTTGTTAATGATGTCAAAGAGCTGAATGTTGAGCAGGAGAGCAAAAGGCTTATAATTGAAATGGAAAATTACGGTGGTTGATATGGTGAAAAAGGAAGTTGTGAAAGGCTTGGAAGAAGAGAATTTTGATGATGAAATCAAAGAAAGCAAAACCAAGGTGATACCAAGAGATAAGATCAGCCTTGAAGACATACCTGGTGTTGGCCCTAAACTTGCTGAAAAACTGGCGGAGTTAGGATTTACAGATCCTATGACTATCGCTGTTTCTTCACCTGGAGAGCTTGCGTCTATTCTAGAAATAGGCCAAGCCACAGCAGGAAAAATAATCAACGGGGCGAGACAAGCGCTTAGGATGGGATTTACATCTGCAGACCAGGTCTGGAAGCAAAGGCAAGCAATGACAAAGATCACAACTGGAAGCCAGAACCTAGATGAATTACTTGGTGGAGGTTTAGAGACACAAGCCATTACAGAATTTTACGGTCAGTTTGGAACAGGGAAATGCGTAGAAAAAAATACACCAATATATTTTTTCAATGATGAGAATTTACATTTTGATAAAATAGAAAACATCTACAACACTTATAAAGAAAAAACAGGAGAAATACCTAGAAAAGGAGGTTTTATTGTTCCTGTAGATAAAATACAAGTTTTTGGAATTACTGAAAAAGGAATTGAAAAAGTTAAAGTTAGCATGTTATGGAAGCAGTTTGCAAATAAAATCAGTAAAGTTCAAACTATAAGAGGAAGAGAGCTCCAATTAACTAAACAGCATAAGCTTTTGACAGTAGATGAGGAAGGGATGAAGTGGAAACCCGTAGGAATGTTAAGGAAAAATGATATAATAGCGGTTCCTAAAAATTTAGATTTTGATGAAAAAAATACCTTCGACGAAGAAGACGCTTATTTTTTAGGCTTGTTTGTTGCAGAAGGAACTCCCAATCCATTATCGATAACTACGACAGATACTGATACAAAGGTTTTCATTGTTGATTATGTTAAAAAGAAATTTAAGTACGAACCCCATGTAAGGTTGAGAACAGCTCCTAAAAGAAAAGACAGTTTTTTAATATTATTTAGAAACCCAACAAAAGATTTTTTAAAGGATTTGGCAGAATCAAAAGCAGGTCAAAAATACATTCCAGAGCTTATAATTCAATCAAACAAAAAAATACTATCCGCCTTCTTGAGGGGTTATATAAAAGGAGATGGGCATATATCCGAAGGTTTAATCGAAATGACAACCAAGAGCGAAAAGCTCGCCACACAGTTATCGTATATGCTTAAAAAATTTGGCATTTCATGCACTTTTGCGAAGAAAATAATCAAGAAGGAAACTTATTACAGATTATATATAGTAGGCTTTGACAGGGATAAAATGAATCAGATCCTCGGTTCCAATTTTGATACAAAAAATTCAAAACACGGCTATCCACCAAAAATACAGGAGTTTCTTCGAAAAATCTACAAGGAAACATTAAGCGGCAATAGAGGGAATTTTAGAAAAAAAATAGGCAAAAGATCCCTGAAAAATAATCAAGCTTACATAACTCTCACTAATAAACGTCTTCAAACAAACATAAGTGAGAAGACTTTTGTTGGAATCTTAGAGATATTTTTGGAGGGAAAAAAGGATTTAGAAGAAGCATTAAAAATTTCTAGAAATTTGGAAAAAGTTGGGAAAAAAGAGTTTAAAAGATTCTTGGATTTGTTGCCTTTCCCTTATAGAAAAATGATTGAATCTAAGCTGAAGATCAAGGGCTCAACCTTATACAACTATGTAATTAGGGGCTTGCCTGTAAAAAAAAGGCCAGACATTGTATTAGGGATTAGAAACGTTTTAGTCGCAGAAATAGAAAATAGGTTGAATAAACTTAATTTTGGATTGTCTATTTGCAAAAATATCCATAATCTTGATTGGGATGAAATCTCAGATATACAAGAACAAGTCTATAAAGATTTTGTTTATGATTTCGTAATCCCAGAGAACCATTGTTTTATTGGAGGCATCATGCCAACTCTTATGCACAATAGCCAAATAGGTTTTCAATTATCAGTTAATGTCCAGTTGTCAAAAGAGAAAGGTGGATTGAATGGTAATTGTTTGTTTGTTGATACAGAAAATACTTTTAGAGCTAACAGAATAATTCAGATTGCAGAAGGATTGGAATTAGATACTGATAAAGTTTTGAAGAATATATTCGTGGCTAGAGCTTTTAATTCAGATCATCAGATGTTTTTAATTGATAAAGCAACTGATATGATAGAAGAAAAAAATATAAAGTTGATTATTATTGATAGTCTTATGTCCCATTTTCGTGCTGATTATATGGGTCGTGGAGAATTAGCTTCAAGGCAGCAGAAATTAAATAAACATCTTCATGCGTTGCAAAGATTGGCTGATGCTCATAATCTTGCAATTTATATTACTAATCAAGTCCAAGCAAATCCTGCTATTCTTTTTGGAGATCCTACTAGACCGGTTGGTGGACACATTTTGGCCCATCAATGCCTACCCCCTGATACATTAATTCAGCTAAAGGATGGAAATATTATTAAAATTGAAGACATGCATAATCCTCTTGAGGTCAAATCTATGGATTTTAATGACAGTTTAAAATTATCTGACGGAAGATGCAATGGTGTCTTTGTCAATCCAAATATATCTCATATCTATGAAATTAAATCTAACTTTAATCTAAAATTATCTGGAGATCATACTGTTTTTAAAATTGATGGTCTAGACATTTTGGAAGTTCCTGCAAGAACCTTGAAAGAAGGGGATTATATATCATACGCTAGAAAAATAGATATAGAGGGTCAAGTACAAAAAACCCCTGAAATAAAGATAGCAACTCTTGTGAAAGTTCCCGAAAAAACCGCGGAGAAAATTAAAAAAGAATTGTCATCCAGGGGAATAAAAAGAGAAACAGCCGCAGAAAAAATTAATATTAAACCAAGACAACTAAGGAGAGTATTGAATCAATGCTATCCAACTCATATCGAAAAAATACAAAAACTCGTTAACACTTTTGGATTAGACAAAAAGATTTTGGATGAAATAGAAACTACCGAAACAGGAAAATACAAGTTAATAAAAATACCAAGAACTTTAACTCCAGAATTATCACAGTTATTTGGATATATACTGGGAGATGGAAATTTTTACAGGTATTCTATTAGAATGAGAGATCAGAGGAAAGAAATTCTTCAACACTGTAAAGCTCTTTTCAAGGAGTTATTCAATATAGATGTCAGGATAACCAAAATTAAAGACAAAAACTGCTATAATCTTTCTATTAATAATAAATTTGTTTCAGAATTTTTCAAGAAACTAAAAGAACAGACGTTTAAGTTCATATCAAAATCAAGAAAAGATTGTGTAGCTGCTTTTATCAAAGGATTTGCAGACGCAGAAGGGTATGTTACAAAGAATGGAAGGATTACAATAAGTCAGAAAGACGAAAAAATACTTAAATTCATACAATTACTCTTGTTGAGATTCGAAATAGTTTCAGTTATATCGGAAATTAATGACTGTCATAAGTTGCAGATCCACGGCACCAATATTTCTATTTTTCAGAAACATATAGGGTTAACTGCGACAGATAAGGCTGAAAAACTTAGAAAATGGGCGAGTTATTACAAATATAGAAAAGAAATAATACCAATCGATCGAAAGATGTTATGGAAATTGTTGAAAAAAATTGGAGTTTACCCTTCACATATGATGCAATCAAGGCCAGATAGTTCCAAATATGCGACTAGAAGAGAATTGAAAAGAGTAATAGGGAAATTGAAAGAAAAGGAGTTGAATATAGAAAGAAAAGAATATGAAGAAGCTTTGAAAAATTTGGAAAAACTCGCAAATTCTGATATTGGTTGGCAGAAAATAAAAAAAATAAATGTATTAAAAAATAATTACCCACTATACGACATTTCTGTACCAGAATTCAAGAATTTTATTGCAAATGGTTGTTTAGTTCATAATAGTACCTATCGTGTTTATCTGAGAAAATCTTCTGGCGAGAAAAGAATCGCAAAGATAATGGATTCTCCTGATCTTCCTCCTGGTGAGTGTGTTTTTAGGGTTTTGACTGAAGGGATTAGGGATTAGATTTATTCCTGAATGTTTAATTATTTTCATGAAGCCAAAAGTAATAGTCTTCGATTTCTGGAACACGCTAGTCTATGACCCGTCTGTTGAAAAGAACACACAAATTGCGAGACTCCTCGGCTTCAATGACAAGCTTGAATTTTGGAAGCATTTGGATAAGCACTACATGCACACAAGCCTCACTTTTTATGATATTGTCAAGGAGATAATGGAAAAAAGAAATCTCCCAGAAGGAATATTAGATGAAGTAAAAAACCTGTGGGAAGAATGCAAAGAGCATGTTGGCATCTTTCCTGATGCAGTAAAAACCCTTGAAAGGCTTAAAGAAAAATACAAGCTGGCTTTGCTGTCGAATACAACTAAGGATGAAAGCGAAGAAACATTGAATAGATTTGGCCTCAAGAAATATTTTGATTATATAATCTATTCTTCTGATGTTGGCTTGTCTAAACCAGATCCGGAAATATTCAAGCTAGTTCTGAAGCGCTTTAAAATGAAGCCAGAAGAATTTGTAATGATAGGAGACACCCTTAAGCTGGATATTGTTCCTGCGAGGATGTTGGGGATGAAGGCAATACTGATCGACAGCAGGGGAAGATATCCTGAATACAAAGGTGAAGATTGGTATATTGCTTCTTTAAAGGAACTTAAGCTATAACATCAAAATAATTGTTTATGAAGGTTTTTGCAGATTTTCATCTACACAGTAAATTCGCAAGAGCGACTAGTCAGGACATGGATCTAGAGAATATTGCAAAATGGGGCAAAATCAAGGGTCTTGACATCATTGGAACTGGGGATTTTTCGCATCCTAAATGGTTTAGTGAAATCAAAAGCAAATTGCAACCTCTTTCCGGCCATGGCATCTATGAGTATGCCGGTATGAAATTCATGCTAACAACTGAAATTAGCACAATATACCAACAAGACAAACAGACAAGGAAAGTCCATCACCTTATTCACGCTCCTTCATTTGAAATAGTTGAGCAAATCAATGAGGAATTAAAAAAAATGGGCGGAAATTTAGATCAAGACGGAAGATTGCTTCTCTTCAAGTCAAGCCCGGAAGTTGTTGAAAGGCTCATGAAAATCTCTCCTGAAATAATGATTATACCTGCGCATGCATGGACTCCATGGTTTTCGGTATTCGGGAGCAAGTCTGGCTTTGATTCCGTGGAAGAATGCTACCAGGACCAGACTAAACACATTCACGCCTTGGAGACGGGTTTAAGCTCGGACCCTACAATGAACTGGAGATTGTCGAGTTTGGATAAATTCTGTTTGGTTAGCAACTCTGACTCCCACTCTGCTTGGCCTTGGAGATTAGGGAGGGAATTCAATGCCTTTGAACTGGATGAGATTACTTACTCGGAGATTGTAGATGCAATCAAGAAGAAAGACAAGAAAAGATTTCTTTTCACAGGAGAAGTCAATCCTGCTTACGGAAAATACCATTGGACTGGGCATAGGAATTGCATGGTTCAGATGTCACCCAAACAAGCATTAGACGTGAATAATATCTGCCCAAAATGCGGAAAAAAACTCACTGTAGGCGTTGAACAGAGGGTAGAGGAGTTAGCTGATAGGCCTGAGGGGTTTGTCCCTAAAGATGCGATACCGTTCAAGACTTTGATCCCATTATCAGAGCTGATAAAAGCTTACCTAGGCATAAAAACGCTTTACTCCCAAACAATCTGGAAGGAATACAACAGATTGATAGAAAGCTTTGGAAACGAGTTCAATATACTCCTAGATGTCTCACGAGAAGAATTAGAAAAGGTTGCTGATCGGAATTTAGCGGAATTGATTATGCTGAACAGGGAAGGAAAAATTAAAATAAACCCTGGTTATGATGGGGTATACGGAGAGCCTATTCTTGATGAGAAATCTCAAGAAGTTAAAAGAATAAAAAATTCAGAACAGAAACAATTGCTAGAATTTTCGGGTTTGTAGTCTAACGGCTTAGGACATCGCCCTCACACGGCGAAAACAGGAGTTCGACTCTCCTCAAACCCATCTAAACAACAGGAGTCCTCTCAACTTTAATTACCAACGGGCTTTTTACAATATAATTATACCCCATGGTCACATCTATCCTGATGTTTTTCCACTGCTCTTTTTGTGTAGGCTCGCCTAAAGGATCACACCTCAATTGCTTGCTCTTTCCCCTTATCAGGGTTACTTCGCCAGTCAAGCCGCTACATGTCATTCCTTCGACAGAAATTATAATTTTATCGTTTTCTGCGACCCCGCCTCCAGTGTTTTGAATATCTAGAATTAATCTTGAGCCGCTTGCTGCAGCCTTTATTGTAGCAGATATCGGGCCAGTCTGTGAGCTTGAACTAACCTGGCCTTGCTTTTTAGTTTCCTGATCCCTTTGATCTGTTGGCAGAGACCTTAACCAATCCCTATTTCCTAATCTAACCAAAGTTTCTGTTTTTTGATTGTCATATCTGTATTTTACTGCCCCTTCCAGAGGATAATCTATATCTGTTTGCGATTCCGGCGACTTTAATGTCCATTCTACTGTTGTTGATTCGCCTTCCATACCCTTTTCCGGCGGCAATAATTCTGCGGGCGGAGGAGAAGTCTGCTGAACAATCCAGCCTGTACTCCCTCCGGTTGGCAGGCCTATAATATTAGCTTCGATACTGTTCGCTTTAGTCCCACCTTTATTTTGAATATCCATTAGCAAATAAACTTCTTCACCACCTTGGATTACAGTTGGGTCTGCTACGAAGCTAGTGATAACAACCCCAGCACTTCCACCGGTTGAAGCAGTGGACTTGGTGCAGCCTGAAAGAACAACAACACCTAAAATCAAAAGAGCAATCAATATTTTTTTCATTTGATATCCCTCATTTTTTAATATTTAATAATACTTAACAATTCAACTTTTTAATATTTACATTTTATCCTTTTAATCCTTTTTTTAAGAAAGAGGCTTGCTAAATATAATACCAAAGACTCAATTAAAGTTATGGCTATCAAATAAGACCCGCTGTCAACCCAAAACTTCCTAGGATATAGCTGTATTAATGAGCTATCTTCACTAAAAACCCACGTTCCTTTTTGAAATAATAGCGTATGCAGGCTTTCGAACAGCAAGTCAAATTTAAGGAATATGAATAGAAGCAGAAACAGAACTATTAAGATCGTGATCAAAGAGCCGATGTTTATGTAATTAACTATACACCACCTATTCTTATCCACAAGGACTACAAAAAGCAGAAGATAAACAACAGCCAGCAAAGAGAACTTTTGGACAAAATTAAGCCTTTCATTCATTTCTTTTACATCTTTTAGATGGTCGATCTCTTTTCCTGTGAATATCTCCATATTTTCTAGGGTGGATATATCGGTTCTGTTGCTTACATAATCCAACACTTTTTCACTGTATACCATTTTTTCTTCGCTTGTAAATAGGCTTGACCCCGAGAAAACATCCTTTGAGTTTTCCCATCTGAGATAATAAGGATTTGCCAACAGCTGGATGTTATTAGAAAATAAGGCGAAAGGCATTGCCAAAACAATCAGTATTTTCGACACTGATATAGCAGCTTTCTTTGGATCCATGGATAGTTTATATATTTTCCAGATAATATTCTTTTCATGCCTTTGGATTTCTTTTACAGGTATTTTGTAGAGCCGATTGAGCTAGGGTACGGCTACAATCCTGTCAACACCCTGGCTTATGCTTTGCTGTTCGTTTCTTTAACATACCTGCTCTTTGTTTTTTTGAAGAAATCCGGAATAAAGACTGATAAAAGGTTTGTACTTGCGGTTGCGCCTTGGATTATTTTTGGCATTCTGTTGAGGATCTTGGAGGATATGGGTATAATCAGCGGCTATCTTTTTGTCACGCCGAACATCTGGTTATTGTTCGTTTTTCTGATAAACTCACTTTTAGTGGCTTCGAAGCTAATTGAAAAAAAATATAAAATCCCATACTATAAGATAATGTTTATTTCTGGAGTAATGTTCTCTGGCCCTCTTCTAGGATTTTTTAATATTCAAAATGCTTTAGGCTTATGGTATGTTCTACTTTGGCTTGTTCCCTGGCTGATAGTTTTAAAGATGGTAAAATGGCCTGTTGAAAATAAAATTGTTACCGCGCTCCACCTCTTTGATGCGACTACAACTTTTGTTTCCCTTCAGTATTTCAATTATTTCGAGCAGCATGTTCTGCCTAGGACTATTATTGAGTTGACGGGAACGCCTTTTTCATTTGTTGTTGTCAAGCTGATAGTAGTTGTTGCTGTTCTGAATATTTTGGACAGGTATTCTGATGATAAGGAATTCACAAATTATTTGAAGATTATGATAGGTGTTCTCGGGTTTGTTACAGGATTAAGGGATTTGCTGAGGCTGGTGTTGCTGGTTTAAAAAGAAAAAGGATTTCTTTCTTTAATTGTTATTCCATATCTACTCATTAAATCAGTTGAAAATCTTCTATAAGCTTCCCTTCCATATAAATCATTTGCAAGAAGTAAAATTTTGGAAATAGCATCCAGATTAAATGAATCCCAATTTTCATAAACAAATCTATATAAACTTTCAGGACTTTTTGGGTCAATTCCGCATCTTATGAGATTTTCTGTTTCAAATTTATCTTTTGCAGTGGTTAACATTAGTTCAAATTCGCCATATCCTAAATTTGTACGAGCAACTGCTGTCATATCAGGTGTATCATATTTAGCTCTGGCAGTTCCTATTACCTTTAATTCTACGCCACTATGTAAGTTATCATCATACAATTCAAGTCCTAGTTCATCCAAGGATTGTCTTCCGAATGCATCAGATATTTCTTCACCTAATCTAACATATCCAACAGGAAATACGGCTAATTTTCCTTGATCCGTCCCTGTTTCACGACCTCTTCTATGAAGAAGTAGAAAATCCCCATATTCATCTTTACCTAATACTAGTATTCCAACATTCAGTGGTGCTATTAAATCATTAAATCCTTCTAGATCAACTCTAATTTCTTCAACATCATGATCCAAATATGGTCTATCGGCTCCCCGTTTCATTAATAGAGAACTTCTATAATCCGTTCTATTAACTCTTACCACCCTTCCATCTTCTGATAAACCTGTTAGGTTGGGTGAGATTCCATTTCTATATCTTGGACTCCACAATTCAGACACTATATCGTCAAAATAATCTGGAAAATTTAAAGGTTTTTGTACATCAGTATGATCACCAGCTGTATCAGAATGTAAAATATTTGCTGTGTTAGTCGATTCAGTCCTTATTTCTTTTGGATCCAAACCTTCATATAAACCTAAGATAGTAATATCTGGGATCATAACCTCTATAATCGTGATGTAGAATAGCTCGGTGGATAATAATAAATAGAACCCAAGAATTTTCAGGTTAGATATAGGTAAAATCCAAGAAAACTCAACTTTGCGACTTCTAAACTCTTATTGTATTAAAATACCAAAAAACTCAAAGTCCCCCGTATGTTTCTACACCACGCTCTATAATCATAGTAAACTACTTAAACATCACTTCCCCTTAATCTCAACATTGCTCAGAACAAAATTACCAGCAGTAGCCTCAAAGGTAACAGTATTATTTCCCCTGTCAACATAGTCCTTGTTGATGTCGATTTTCTTGGTCTGTCCGATTGAATAGGACTGGAATACTTCGGCTGGGTGCTTATTTCCTGCAGTGTCTGTTATCGTAACCATCAGGTTGCCCTTGTAGTCAGTGTCGCTGATATAGAAGCTTATTGTTCCATCGAGGTTGTCATTCCAGGAATTGCCAACAGTAAAGCCAAAAGACTTGGATTTTGTCGCAGACTCTTCCCTTATTATGCTTACAACAGCATCCCCGATGTCATAACTCGCTCCGCTTTCTGCACTGAAAGAAATTGAGTTAAGGCCTCTTGTCAGTCCGACATCATACTGGCTAAAAGATTGGTGAAAGTCTAAATTCGGTTGACCGCTAAAAATCCTGCGGCTGTTTATGGATATGATCATGTCACCGTCGCCTGAATAATCTTTAAGCTTGAAGGATACTTCCGCAGACCTAAAATTATTCAATTCATCAGGATAAACCTGGAATTCTTCTGTTTTTGCAAGGTTTCCATAAAAACTCGCGCCGAACTCAACCCTATCAATCTTGTAATATGGCGTCACCCAGAATTTCCATCCAGCCCCAGAAGCACTCACTTCTATAATATTGTAGTCAGTCAAATCCTCTTTTTGCAATGGTATTTCTATCTTCCCAGCAGTAACCCTTTGGTTGAAGACTTCTTTCCCATTAACTTTTACTATAAGATTTCCCTGCTGGTTTGTTTCTCTGACATAAACATTCAAGAAGCCTCCAGTAACCACAGACATATCCTGGTCTATTGCTCCGGACATTGAAAATTTCTCCTTGCTGCTAACACTCACATCTCTTTTTGCCTCAAGAACACCAGAGCCGACAGCATAGCTAACCTTAAAGTCGCCTATTGATACCTGCCTAGCCACATCCTTCGGGAACATCCCTATTGAAAACGGCTCGCTGATTATTGTTTGGTTCCCGTTTACACCTTCTTCTCCGGGAACACCCCAGACTACTATCAAAACCCCGATAAATATTAATCCAGCCAATAATACGAATATGAACTCATCCATAATCACACCTTTTGAAAAGACTTTTGTTTTTGAACTAATTATATTTTATTATTTAGGGATTATTAATGAAAATAATTAAGTCTGACTTAAAGCAAGGCTTGCTTACTGTAAAGGTTGAAGTGGAAGAGGATTTATGGCATCTGAAGAATATTGTCGAGATCGGGGATAAAATAAAATCCAGAACCATGAGGAGCCTGTTCATCGAAAGGAACGGCCAGAAAATAAAGACTGGTAAAAAACCTATGATATTAAAACTAGAGCTCGAAAAAATTGAATTCAATGAATCCCTGTTCAGATTAAGGCTCATGGGAAAGATATTGGAAGGCCCTGATGATGTTCAGCTAGGCTCATACCACACAATAGAAATTGGAGTAAACGACATACTCTCAATAATCAAGAAAACCTGGAAAAAATACCAGCTTCAGAAAATCCAGAAATCCCAGAAAAAAACCCCGAAGGTGCTGCTGGCTGTTGTAGACAATAATGAAGCAACTTTTGCTATGATGGGAAGCTCTGGCTTGAAGATAGTCTCCGACCTAAGGAATCAGTATTCCATCCAATATGAAGAAGAGAAAACCCAGGAATTCTACAAGGCTGTTGCCACGGAGATAGAAAGGCTATCATCCCAATCCAAAAAAATAATCCTTGCAGGGCCTGGCTTTGCAAAAGAGCACGTCAAAAAAATAATCCAAAAAAACAACCCTGAAGTCGACGAATTCATTATTCTTGATTCAACATCATCAGCAACAAAATCGGGCATAAGCGAACTCTTGAAAAGAGGAAATCTAGATAAGGTAATCCAGGAAAACGAGATAGCAATTGAAACCAAGCTAGTTGAGGAGTTCTTCTCTCACTTGAAAAAAGATGATGGTTTAGTTGCATACGGGTTTGATTCTGTTAAGGGAGCGGATGATATGGGAGCTATAGAAATCATTCTTGTGTCCGACCAGAAAATCAAGGATTCTAGTGTAGAAAAACTGCTGAATTCTGTCGAGAGCAAAGGAGGCAAAGTTGAGGTTATTTCGACAGCGCATGAGTCAGGTGACCAATTCGACAGGATGGGCGGTTTAGGGGCGATATTGAGGTTTAAATTCTCTTATTAAGGCGTTATTCTTTTGATTGAGTAATATGTGGCATCATTCTCAGAGTCGATTACAGCCCAAATCATCTCTGTTCTAATGTTCTGGGCAAGCCTTACTGCACGGGATAATTCAGGAAAAGAGCAGTTAAATTCTTCTGGTATTGCATGAACAACCCATTTCGTGTGCTCATGAGATTCTTTAGGGCCTTTTTTGACTTTAACACCTCTCTCATACACACGGAAGTCACAACCAAACTTAAACCCAGTCTTAACAACAAAACCCCGCTCACGGAGGTCAGAATAGACAATCAATTTGGCATGAAAATTGCGCTCAGTCTCTTCGGAATATTTCATGAGACCTTGTTTGCTCATTTTCTTGTCGTCTTTTTTGACTTCCAGTTTGTCTTTATTTACCAGATACATCGCTTCTACTAGCGCTAACTCTAATTTATCCTCTAGCTCTTTTCCGTATCCGGCTTCTACCAGTTTTTCAACATCTTCTGATTTTTCGAGTATGAATACTCTTTGTTCGACTAATTCTCCCTTAATCATAATTCTCACTTGTTGTAAAAGTATTTAAGATTTGTGTTTTTGGGGTTAAATTTATTGGAGTTTGATTCTTCCTGCTAATAAATATTTCCTTGAAGATGTCTTACTTGATGGCTATATTTTCATGAAAAACATTTCTTGTTAATTTTCTTTTAACTAAAAAAGGGATACTGTACTAGGCACTGGAGCACCTTCATATTGTGGTAACCAAGGAGGTCTATATAAAAAACCCCTATTAGCTTTTAATAAACCCATTAATTCTCGAGCATAATCAGCAGAAATTATCAATCTAGGGTCTCTATTAACTTCTTGAATAGCTCTTATACAAGCCGCTAACATAGCTTCTCTAGTATCTCTTATTTCTTGTATACCAAACACTACTGGAGGACTTTCTGTAGGATAAATTTCTGAATAGGCATACCCTAGTGCCCCTTCGACATATAAAGGCACCGGAAGTCCTCGACTATTTCTTATTTTTGTTAAAAACTCATTTTGTGAAATTTGTACCATTCTATCAAGTAAAATATTGACACTAATTTATTTAAATTCAATTAAAACCCCCAGGAACTCAAATTTCCCTAAAAAATATTCTACTAACCAAACTTTAGAAAAAAATCATGGGACGGATGTGATTTGAACACATGACACCACGGTCTTCAGCCGTGTGCTCTCCCAGGCTGAGCTACCGTCCCACAATTACTAATTATTATCCACTTAACTTCTTAAATTATCCCTCTTTTGAAAAAACCAGCCTCGTCTTTACCAATCTTCCGTATATTTCCAAATCCACTCCAAACCTATACCTGAAGCCTTCCTCGATTATAAAGATAAAATTGCCTAAGAAAAACCTTAAGCCAGTTTTGACATCCCTCTTCTCCGAGTAATGAACTTTGACAGGGACTTGCTTTATTTTTAGTTTATTTTCAACTGCTTTTGCCAGCATCACATTATCAATAATATATCCGCCATAGCTGCCTTTAGAAATGATTTTCATGGCTTTTCTGTTCATTCCAATATAGCCGCAGTTGCTGTCGAATAAATCCACCCCGAAAAGAATATTAAAGGCCTTTCTCCATAGAAAGTTGGCAGCTCTATGCCTGACAGGAACATCCCTTTTCCATCGTCTAAATCCAGTCACATAATCATTCCCTTGCTTCAATGCTTTAACCAGTCTAGGCGCATCTTCGGGGTCATACTGCGAGTCGGCATCAATAAGAATAGCATATTCTATGTTTGGATGATTTTTTAGAACTTCTTTGAACCCTGTTACTAAAGCCTCACCTTTGCCTTTATTGGCTTTATGCCTGATAACTATCGCTCCATTCCTTCTAGCGATCTCTCCTGTCCTGTCTTTAGAGCAATCATCCACAACTATAATCCTAGCCTCAAGGGATTTCTTTAATCTTACTATGACTTCTTCTATATTTTTTTCTTCATTGTAGGCGGGAATTATAACTCCAACATCCGTTCCCATAAGAAATAATTCAGGTTTTAAAATTATTAAATGTCTAATCTAATAATTGGTCTACATAAAATCCATCCCTATATACGACATCAGTTTCACATTGCCCAGTTGCAGAGATTCTCCATCTCGACTCTTCTGGTAGGAAATCTGGAAATAATACTGTCAAATCCCGCACACACCCATTTATTCTAGCCTCTCCAACCCTCTGATCTTCTGTTCCTAAATTTCTTACAGAAACTAATGTATACCCTGCTAATAATTCTCTTAATTCGACTGGTGTAAATGTCTCCCCACGGATCGCATTATATAGTCTCATATTTGAATTATCGACCATGATTTTTAATGGCGGGTAAAATTTATAAAACCCACGCTTTTCGAAATATTCTATCTTTTTCAGAGTTTACGGAAAATTTTCCTTCAACTACACCCCAAATTTATTACTTTGCAAATTTTAAATTTTATTAATCCCATGAAAAAGAATATAAACATATAAAGAAAGTTTTAAGAAAGGTGCAATAATTGAAAAAAATCTTTGATGTATTCAAGCTTCAAAGCGAGAATAAGGTGGAAAGGCTGGAAGGCTTCTGCATACTTTCTATTTTTGCGGGTGCAGGCATCCTAAGCTTGGGGATAGGTTTAAGTATTTTAAATCCAAAAGGGATTTCTGCGATATTAGCCATGTTAGGGAGTGTTTTGGCATTCCTTTCGACTTTGGCATTGATAATTGTTTGGCTCATAAAAGAATGGAAGAGTGAATAGATGGCAAGAATACATGCAAGAAAAAGAGGCAAGTCCAGCTCAAAAAGGCCTGTTGGGAAAGGTTCTCCCAGATGGGTCAAGTACAAGAAACAGGAAGTTGAGAAATTGATAGTCAAATATGCAAAAGAAGACAAATCCTCCTCTGAAATAGGCATGATATTGAGAGACCAATTCGGGATACCTCTCACAAAAAGAGTGACAGGAAAAGGCATGACTAAAATTATGAAAGAGAATAATGTTTACCCCAAGTTCCGTGAAGATATATTCAACCTTTTCAAGCAGGCTATGAACCTAAGAGAGCATCTCGCCAAAAACAAAAAAGATTATACATCTAAGCGCGGGCTAGAATTACTGGAATCAAAAATAAGAAGGCTTGGAAAATATTATGTCAAGAAAAAGATTCTGCCTGAAAACTGGAAATATGAACCAGAAAAAGTCAAATTATTGATACAGCAAAAGTGATGAAATGGCGAAAAAACTCAAAGGAAAGGAATGGTATAAGCTTTTAGCGCCTGATATCTTTGGCAAGAAGCTCCTCGGGGAGACGCCAGTCGGCGATCCGGAGTACTTGAAAAACCGCGTGGTTTCAGCTTCACTCATTACTTTGATGAACGACCCGAGCAAATACTATTTCAAATTCAATTTCAAGGTAACAGATGTCAAGGAAAAATCTGCATTAACAGAATTCTGGGGGTTTGAATGCCTCAGGGATTATATTTCAAGAATGGTCAGGCACGGCGTCTTAAGGATAGATAATGTAGCTGACATCTCAACAAATGATGGAACGAAATTAAGGGTGAAAACCCTCACTTTGACAAGCAAAAAAGCAAAGAAAGAAGTTGAATTGGCTTTAAGGAAGTTTATTAAAGAAAAACTAGAGGAAAAAATTTCAAAGATGAGCCTGGAAAACTTCATTCAAGGCGTCTTGGACGATTCTATAAAAAGGTCTATTATTTCTGAAGGAAGCAAGATTTATCCTATCTACAATTTTGAGATGAGAAAGGTTGAAAGGCTTGGGTAGAGGGTTTTAAATATCTAAGCTCCAAAAGAAAAACATATGACTTACGCATATAGAATTAGATATAATCCTGCTTACGGTGAAAATACATTTTTAAGGAAAGGATATTTAGTGTGGTTAGTGTGGGGCGAGAATGGTAATTTCTTAGATGTTTATTCTGATCAAGGAGTTGGAGGATGCACATCTATTGAAAATATGCTCCTTACTTTAGGCATCAATCTGGAAGATTTGCCGACCGATGGAGAAAAAATCGTTTTTGGGACCAATCCACCACCAGAACAAAACCAATTATTATAGTTCAGCCAAACACTTTCAATCCAATCAGGTTGATCACAAGCAAAGCATAAGTCACAGCCGACAGCACTTTTATCATCTTCTTCGCAAGATCTTTCTTTTTGGTTATTTTCTCGAATATGCCCTCCCAAATAACGCCTCCATCAAAAGGCAGGAAAGGAAGAAGATTTGCAACAGCAATGCTGATATCAAGCATAAAAATCCAGCCTAGAAGGCCAGAAACCCAGGAATAAACTATTAGAGATTTGGATGGGTCTCCTAGAGGGCTAAACCCATTTTTGTATTCCAATTTTGTAGAAACCCTGGAAATGCCTATAAAAGAATAAGAGGAATTATCAGGGTTTTCAATAGTTTTAATATCATATTCGCCCTCTGTTGTAGCAACTCTTATAACCTCGCCTGGATTAACCTTTTTCATCACATCAGAGAGATCTACCAGATCCTTTATTCTTTGGCCGTTTATTTCCGTGATCATACCTTTTAAGCCAACACCAGCAGCGGGCGTGTCAGGCATAGTGCCCTCAAAAATCACACCAATTCCCTGGTATAAAATCGATCCGAGAAAATTCCAGAGAAGAACCAATAAAATCAAAAATATACCCACACAAATGTTTGCAACACTGCCAACAGAGGCAACCCTTATTCTTGTGATAGGCCTGCTATTTTTAAATTGCTTTTCATCAGGCTCTACAAAACCACCGGGAAATATAAGAAAGAGAATAAGGCCTGTTGATTTGATCTTGATCTTTTCAACCGCAAACAAGAACCCATGAAAAAGCTCGTGCGGTATTAGAATAACAAACAACCCGATAACCCAGTACCAGAGAGGCACAAAGAAGACAACCTTCTCAACGCCTGCGCTCACTTCCCCAGGAAAGACTTTCGGCAGGACTAGCCTTACAGCAGATTGAAACCTCAGAAGATATAAGAAGCCAAACACAGACAGTAGGATTGCAAGTACTACAGCAACATTGCCGAAAATATTAAAGAATTTCTTGTGGCTGTTCGCAAAATTCTTTATCCTATCCCTGCCTCTTTCAGTTCTCCTGATGAACATCAATCCGAACTCTATGTTTTTTCTGTCTATGATTATAAGGGCTGCAATTATCCCGAAGAATAATCCTATTGACAAGAGCTCGAAATCCATTTAATCACAACTACTTTAGGAATTGATTAATAAATTATTAAAAGGCAAGAGAGAAATTATATTTGATAAAATGGCAACTGAATATATATCAAGGGCTTGGAAAATATATAAGAAGAATTATCTCAGCTTTATCGCTTCAGAATTAGTTATGGGATTGATACCTGGGCTGCTCTTCTTCTTGGGTTTTATGGTATTTTTTGTCTCAGTCTTGCCTAGTGTTGATTGGAGCTTGATAATTAACACAGCAGATGAAGCCATTTTAAGGCAGTATTTTACGCAGTTGTTTAGGAACCCTAACTTTCTCGGATCTGTTATGGTCGGGTTTTTAGGCATGGCGGTGTTTGTTATTATAGGATTTATAGTCGCGCTTTATTTGAGCATAGGGCAGGTTGGAATGGCATACGAGTCTTTAGGAGGCAAAACTAAATTAAGAACGCTTTTCAATGTATCCGGGAGGCTTGGGTTTAGATGGGTATTAACCGGGCTTTTATGGCTTCTCATTATCCTGATTTCTATTATCCCTGTAATAATTATTGGCGTTTTCACCCTAGGCCTTGGGTTTCTTGCTCTGTTCCTTCTTATCCCTATAGTGTCTTTGATGCAGCCTGCTATGGTAGTTGACGATGCCTCGCCAATCGGCTGCTTTAAAAAAGCATGGCATGCGGGAAAAAAGAATTATTTGAATTTGTTCGCCTTGTGGCTGATTTATTTTGCGATTTCTGCAGGGATTAGTTTTTTCGGGGCTATTTTTTCATACATTCCTTTCTTTGGCTGGCTATTTCAATTGGGCGCTAACCTCTTTTTATGGCTTGTTGTATGTCCTATGATGCTGATATCTTTTGTTGACTATTACGCGAGAAATAGGTCCGGGGCTAGGAAATAAAGTCTATTCTTTTGTTGGAATAGTGCAGGGGGGTGACCAGTCTACATCTGAAATCCCGCTCAAGACGAAGGAGAAATAACTTTTGATTTGGTAAATAGTTTTTAGTCTTATAAGTCTGATTTTTTTGTAGGTGTTTTTCTCGGGTTTTTAGAAGGTTTTTTCGGGGGTGATTTTTGAGAGGGGATTGATTCAGAATCTCCGAACCACCTAGGATAGAGGACTGAAGACGAAGGTATAATGTTCACTAATTCAATACAGAACTGTTCCTCATCTCTTACTGATAATTTTCATCAACAGTTAATTTTTCTCGGTGAATCAAGGCTTTAGTACCCTTTCAAGTCTAAACAAATCCCCTTTCAGGAAACCATTGTCATGAGACTCTTA
>Ga0210056_1000509_pt1 | contig 32383 bp, 28 predicted proteins | sample CryGeyCG2014_080_2_FD_183965 | JGI IMG/M metagenome (GOLD analysis project Ga0210056, IMG submission 183965) | Groundwater microbial communities from aquifer - Crystal Geyser CG07_land_8/20/14_0.80 (SPAdes) (version 2) | ecosystem: Environmental > Aquatic > Deep subsurface > Groundwater | place...
CCAAGCTATCTTTCCTTACCGTGACAGCCAAATAGCAATTGTATGAATATTTCCAGTTCTAAAACCAACAAGATAAGAGCGCAAAGTTAGTGATAAAAGTACTATTTGTTTGCATGGGCAATATCTGCCGATCGCCAACTGCTGAAACGGTGTTGCGGCGGTACGCCGAACAGGCGGGTTTAACTCAATCGATTTGCATCGATTCGGCGGGCACCCACGACTACCACATCGGTGATGCGGCGGATGCGCGCACGCAACGTGCGGCGGCGTGCCGTGGTTATGACATGAGCGGGTTGCGCGGGCGGCAGGTGGCGGCGAACGATTTTACGCGCTTTGATTATGTGCTGGCGATGGACAAATCCAACCTTGCCATTCTGCAGCGTTTGCGACCCGGTGAGGCTAATTGCCATCTCGGTTTGTTTCTTGAATTTGCCCGCCGCCACGCTGAACGCGAAGTGCCGGATCCTTACTATGGCGGCGCCGACGGTTTCGAGCGGGTGCTTGATTTGATTGAGGACGCGGCGGAGGGCTTGCTGGAACACCTGCGGCAACGCAATCTGCGGCAATAAATCCGCCTCCGCAAAAACTGCGTAATCTGCGGACAACTGTTTTTTGTGGGATAGCAGCGCGAATAGCGCGACCGGAATAAAAAAACGCGCGGCATGCCGCGCGTTTTTCGTGTCTGCCCCCGTATTTATTTGGACGGGCGAGTCTCCACCATTTGCAGCGGCTCGCTGTTTTCCATGGTGTAGATTTCGCGCGGACGCTGGCGACGGCGCGGCGCATGGTCGCGTCGTTCCGGCACTGCTGCCACACTGGCAACCTTGTTTGGATCGGTTTCGATCAAAGTCAGGCCGCTGGCGTCCATATCTGAACTGATTGGCGCGACAGCGAGGGCGGTCGCCACCGGAGCACGGACTGGCACCGGGCCGGGTTTCGGCATCGGGTGGCACACCACTTCGGTCGGGGTGAGCGGGCGCGCCATGCCGGCCGGGTAGGCAACGTATTCCGAAGGCGGCAGGCGGGCAGGGGCGGTGTTGCGGGCAACATTGGCTTCCGCCATCGGGCTGCCCTGATTCTCGCCGTTGCCGTTTTCCGGCGGCAGCTCGCGCCGCTCGCGTTCGCGCCGGCCGCCGCGCCGGCCGCGTTTGCGTCCTTCGCGCGAAGGCGCTCCGTCGGCTTGCTGTTCCGCCACTGCGACAGGGACGGTTTCCAGCACCGGTTTTGTTTCAATGTTTTCCTGACGCGGGGTTCGCGGTTGCTGGCGTTCCTTGCGGTTTTGCACTTTGCCCTGATCGGCGGTCTCCGTTGTCGCGGCTTGGCGCGGGTTGTCACCGCGCTCGCGGCGCGGCTTGTTGCCGGTTTCGGCGCGCTCGCGCCGCTGACGGTTGCCACCCTCATTACGCTCGCGCTCGCCGCGTTCGCGCCGCGGCGAGTTGCGCCCGCTACGTGCCGAGGTGGCGGGTTTGGCCGGTTCGCTTTCGCCGCCAAGGGATTTGAACCAGCTGACCAGAGTAGCCAGCAGGGAAGTTTTCTTCTCTGCTTTTTCCGCATGCTTGGGCGCAGGCTGGGCCGGGGTCACGTTGCGCACAGCCGGCTGCGGGCGTTGCGCCACTTTGGTTTCCGCCGCAGTTTCCGCCGCATCGGTCTCCGGCGCGGTGACAAGTTTGTAGCTGGCTTGCAAATGGTCGACCGTGATGTCATCCAGCCGCAGACGGGTTACGCTGTAATGCGGGGTTTCCATGTGCGGATTGGGAATCAGGATGATTCTGACCTTTAAGCGATTTTCGATGCGGGCAATGTCGGCGCGTTTTTCGTTGAGCAGGAAAGTGGCAACATCGACCGGCACTTGCACGTGGATGGCGGCGCTGCTTTCCTTCATTGCCTCTTCCTGGATCAGGCGCAGGATGTTCAGAGCGGAAGATTCTGTGCCGCGGATATGGCCGATACCGTTGCAGCGCGGGCAGGTGGTGTGATTGCCTTCTTCCAGGCTGGGGGCCAGGCGCTGGCGCGACAATTCCAGCAAGCCGAATCGCGAAATCTTGGCGGTCTGGATGCGCGCGCGATCGGAGTGCATGGCATCGCGCAGACGGTCTTCCACCGCGCGCTGGTTCTTGCTTGATTCCATGTCGATGAAGTCGATCACGACCAACCCGCCCAGGTCGCGCAAACGCATCTGGCGCGCGATCTCGTCGGCCGCCTCCAGATTGGTATTGAGCGCGGTGGCTTCGATATCGCCGCCGCGCGTGGCGCGCGCGGAGTTGATGTCGATGCTGGTCAGGGCTTCGGTATGGTCGATCACGATGGCGCCGCCGGAAGGCAGGTTGACCTGGCGCGCATGCGCGGATTCGATCTGGTGTTCGATCTGGAAACGCGAGAACAGCGGCACATCGTCCTGGTAGCGCTTGATGCGATCAACGTGATCCGGCATCACCGTGCCCATGAAGGCTTGTGCCTGCTCAAAAATGTCATCCGTGTCGATCAGGATTTCGCCGATATCCGGATTGAAATAATCGCGGATGGCGCGCACCACCAGACTGCTTTCCAGATAGATCAGCGACGGTGCTTTTTCGGATTTGGCCGCGCCCTCGATGGCATCCCACAGTTGCTTGAGGTAATCCATATCCCATTGCAGTTCTTCCGCGTTGCGGCCGATGCCGGCGGTGCGGGCGATGATGCTCATGCCTTTCGGTACTTCCAGCTGGGCCAGCACATCGCGCAGTTCGTTGCGGTCTTCACCCTCGATGCGGCGCGACACGCCGCCGCCGTTCGGGTTGTTTGGCATCAGCACGATGTAGCGTCCGGCCAGACTGATGTAGGTGGTCAGCGCCGCGCCCTTGTTGCCGCGCTCGTCTTTTTCCACTTGCACCAGCAGTTCCTGGCCTTCTTTCAGCGCTTCCTTGATGCTCGGGCGGTTGCCGGCACCGGACTGGTAGTACTGCGGGGAGACTTCTTTAAACGGAAGGAATCCGTGGCGGTTGCCGCCGTATTCGACGAAACAGGCTTCGAGACTGGGCTCGAGGCGGGTGATGACGGCTTTGTAGATGTTGCTTTTGCGTTGTTCCTTGCCGGCGGTTTCGATGTCGAGGTCAACGAGTTTTTGACCATCAACAATCGCGACGCGGAGTTCTTCCGGCTGCGTCGCATTGAATAACATGCGTTTCATTTTTTTCTCCCGCGCTCTGACACGGGCAGGGCAAAGCTACGCGCCGTTCAGCGCGCGAGAAGACGGATGTTCGGATAAAGAGGCCGATTATTGTCCAAGTGCTTGATCTCGTTGTTAGCTTGTCTGACTTCGCATGCCGCCCGAGCGTCGGGGCAACACGCCAAAAATTTTTCTGCTGGTGCTTAGAGCGCGCAAATCAATTACCATCACTGCTTGTCTCCGGTGAGTGAGATTAACCGGGCGGGGCTGCTTCGTAGGCGGCTTGATTGCCTGCCATCCTTAACATCAAGCTCGCGTAGTGATTCGTTTATCCCCTTTTCCTCCGGGGGAGGGTTTGGGTGGGGGAAACGGGCATGGCGAAACTCAATATCAAGAGTGGCACATTTGTCATGACCGTAAGATTGGACGGGGAAATAAACATCCCGTTTTGACGAAGGCGCACACGCGAGGCGCGGAGTATATTCAAAAATGAGCGGTTTGAGCAAAGAATCCGTCACTTGGATCGAAATTGACGAAGGTGGCGAAGGGCAGCGCATCGACAATTTCCTGTTCCGGCACCTGAAAGGCGTGCCCAAGAGCCATATCTACCGCATCCTGCGCGGGGAAGTGCGGGTCAACAAGAAGCGCATCGACCAGACCTATCGCCTGCAATTGGGCGATATCCTGCGCATCCCGCCGATTCGGGTGGCGAAAAAACACGAAGCCGACTATGTCCCCGCGACTGAATTCCCTATTCTGTATGAAGACGATGCCTTGCTGGCCATCAACAAACCCGCCGGCACGGCGGTACACGGCGGCAGCGGGGTCAGTTTTGGCGTGATCGAGCAGATGCGCAGCGCGCGTCCGCAGGCCAAGTTCCTCGAACTGGTGCACCGACTCGACCGCGAGACCTCCGGCGTGCTGCTGCTGGCCAAGAAACGTTCGGCGCTGACAGGGATGCACGAAATCATGCGCGAGGGCAACAGCGACAAGCGCTATTACGCGCTGGTGCTGGGGCAATGGCTGAACGCGCGCCAGCACGTCAAACTGCCGCTGCACAAGTTCGACACGCCGCAGGGCGAGAAGCGGGTGATGGTGCGCGAGGACGGCCAGCAGGCCCACACCATCTTCAACCTGCAAAAGACCTGGCCGGATTTCTCGCTGCTGGAGGCGGAACTGAAGACCGGACGCACCCACCAGATCCGCGTCCATCTGTCGCATCTTGGTTTTCCCATCGCCGGCGACGCAAAATACGGCGACTTTGCGCGCAACAAAGAACTGATGAAGCAGGGCCTGAAGCGCATGTTTCTGCATGCGCACCGCATCACTTTCAAGCATCCACTGACCGGCGAGCTGCTGACCCTCACCGCGCCGCTGGCACCGGAGCTGCAAAAATTTCTCGATCGGCTGGACAAAACTGCATGAGCCAACCCGCTTATTCGGAGCGCGCCCTGCTGCTGACCCTGGCAGGCATTCAGTTCAGCCACGTGCTGGATTTCATGATCATGATGCCGCTGGGACCGATGCTGATGAGCGAGCTGGGCATCACCACCCATCAATTCGGCCTGTTGGTGGCTTCCTACAGTTTCAGCGCCGCCGTGTCGGGGTTGCTCGCGGCGACCTTCGTGGATCGCTTCGAGCGCAAAAGTTTGCTGCTGATGGTTTTCCTGCTGTTTGGCTTGGCCACGCTGGCCTGCGCGCTGGCGCCGGGCTACGCCACCCTGATCGCGGCGCGCTGCATGGCCGGCGCATTCGGCGGGGTGTTGGGGGCGCTGATCCAGACCATCGTCGGCGATACCATTCCCTACGCGCGCCGCGCCAAGGCCAGCAGCATTGTCGCCACCGCGTTTTCCATCTCCACCGTCGCGGGGGTGCCGCTGTCGCTGTGGTTGGCCAGCCTGTTCCACTGGCGCGCGCCCTTTATCTTCATCGTGGTGCTGGTGATGCTATTCCTGCTGGTGGCGCTGCGCGTATTGCCGGAGCTGCGGCATCATTTGAGCCGGGAAAAACGCGCGCACCCGTTTTCCGATCTGTTCGCGGTGATGCGCGACGGCAACCATTGGCGGGCGATGACCCTGTCGGCACTGCTCATCTTTGCCGGATTTACGGTGATTCCCTATATCACGGTGTATGCGGTGAACAACATCGCCATCAGTCAGCACGACATCGCCTACATCTATCTCGCGGGCGGCGCGGCGACCCTGTTCACCGCGCGGCTGATTGGCCACTACGCCGATCTCCACGGCAAAATGGAAGTCTATCGCCTGGTCGCATTCTCGGCGATGCTGCCGCTGTTGTTGGTGACCCAAATCCAGAGCGCATCACTCGGCTGGTGGCTGCTGTGCACCACCTTATTCTTTGTGCTGGTGTCGGGGCGGTTCATTCCGGCGATGGCCATCATCACCTCGGCCGCCCAGCCCAGACTGCGCGGGACGTTCATGTCGCTGAATGCCACCGTGCAGTCGCTGGCGATGGGATTGGCAGCGACCCTGAGCGGCTTTATCATTACCCAGGATACTGCAGGCAGGATCGTCGGTTACCAGAACGTCGGTTATGTGGCGATTGTTGCCAATCTGTTGGGCATCTGGTTCGTCTCGCGCATCGTGATGCACGACGCTCCGGCCAATCTGCCGGACGTTGCGCCGAAATAAGCCTTCAGGTTTTTGCGTCGCCGGCCGATAAAAGGTTCATGCTTCTGTCGAGGAGGTGTGCCATGCGTTTCAGCGATAACCTGCCGCCCGTCATCCCAACGCCCGCTGACAGCCGGGTGCCGGGACTGTCCGCCGTGTACGCTGCCAAGCCGGTGCATGCGCGCGATCCCGGCACCGACCATTCAGCATCCCGGGCGGGGCATGAAGCGATTCCCGCCAACGATTTTCCTGCACCGCCTGACGCGGACAGGCGTCTTGCCTGTCGCCGTATCCGGCAGCAAAAAGTGCTGATCGAATTGCGCTCGGGAGGAGATCGGCGCCAGCACAATCTGCTGCAGGGCGGGATCGCTGATCACATTGACGAACGGGCCTGAATTATTTTTTGGCTCTGGTCAGGAATACGGTCACTTCTTCACGGTCGTGGTAGAGCTGCTTGGCTTCCAGCCGATAGCGGATTCCCCTGGCGTTCAGCGCAGTGCGCAGGAATTCAAGTGCGGTACGGAGCGCAACAACCCGTTTCTTCATCGGCAGTTTCAGATTGAAGATCGCGTGGCTGGTCAGGCCGCCGACAAACCATTCGGTCATCAGGGCGGCGACGCGTTGCGGTTGTTCCACCATGTCGCACACCAGCCAGTCCACCGGACGTTGTGGGCGAAATTTGAAACCATCCTGACGCAAATGGCGGATGGCCGGATGGCTGGCCGCCGCGCCCTTGAGCGGGCCGTTATCGACAGCGGTGACTTGCAGGCCGCGTTGCACCAGTTGCCAGGTCCAGCCGCCGGGCGCAGCACCCAGATCGACTGCCGTCATCTGCGGCTTGAGCCAGAGCGCTTGCTCTTTCCGGTCGAGGAATACTTCGAACGCTTCGGCCAGTTTGAGATAGGAACGGCTGGGCGCATCGCTCGCCATGCTGACTCGATGGATGCCGTTGGGCACATTGTTGCTGTTGCGCGGGTCGCTGCTGGCGATGAGGGCACGCGATTCGGAGGGGAAAAGAATGTGCAGGCGCGGAAGAGTGGGGTCGTCCAGCAGGCGCGAGTTCTCGCGCAGCGCTTGTTCCAGCAGAGGCTGAAAGCGTTTGGTGAAACCGGACAATGTCTTGCCGTCGTTGGTGTCGGGCACCTCCAGATAGAGTGCACCGAATTGCGCGGGCGCCTCCGGAATTGCAGCCAGTAAAGGGGTGAGCCGGTCGCGCTCGGTCAAGTCATTCACTTCGCCATGCAGCGTCAACAACTGGCGCGCAAAAGTGAGCTGGCGGTAAGCCAATTTGGCTTTGCCTTGCAGTATCAGGAAGCCACTGTTCTCGGCGGCTTCGATGACTTTGGCCTGGGTTTCTTCCGCGCAATCGCGTTCGAAACCGGGACGGCAATAAACCAGCCAGGTGGGAAGCGTGTTGCCCATCACTCGTAGGCGCGAAAGCGCGGCAGGTGGATGTGCCAGCGGATCGCGACCAGACGGATCGCGACGATCACGAACATGGAACAGATCAGGGCGATGTTGTGTGTCATGCCCATGCTGTCGAGAGCGATCAGCAGCAGCGCGCCGATCAGCGCTGCGGTGGCATAGATGTCGGTACGGAAAATCAGCGGCACTTCGTTGCACAGGATGTCGCGGATGACGCCGCCGAACACACCGGTGATGACGCCCATCAGCGCCGCGATGAACCAGTGCGCGCGCAGGCTCATGGCGATGCTGGTGCCGATGACGGTGAACAGCGCCAGACCGATGGCATCGGGCAGCAGGAAGAAATTTTTGGGGATGTCTGTCTTGTGCATCAGGCCAAAGGTCAGCATGGCGACAGTGATCCCGACCGCCACGTAGAGGGGATCATGGATCCAGTACACGGGCAGGCGTCCCAGCAGGATGTCGCGCACGGTGCCGCCGCCAATGCCGGCGATCACCGCGATGACCGCCACCCCGAACAGGTCGAGCTCGCGCCGCTGCGCTTCCAATGTTGCAGTAATGGCGCACACGGCAACCGCGCATAAATCGAGGATGTAGATCAGGCTCATGGCAAAAGCGGGAAAAAGGGCGCGCATTATAAGGGCTGGCCGCGCGGGCAGTGGTAGAATCCGCGCCTCATTTTTCGGGTGGCGAAGATGGCAAAACGTTATGACCTGATCGTGTTCGACTGGGATGGCACGGTGATGGATTCAACTGCGGTGATCGCCTCGTCGATCCAGGCCGCCTGCCGCGACCTCGATTTGCCGGTGCCGAGCGACGAGGCGGCACGCCATGTGATCGGCATGGGACTGGTGCAGGCCTTGCAACACGCGGTACCGGATGCGCCGGAATCGATGTACGAACCGCTGGCCGAACGCTACCGGCATCACTTCATGGCGCAGGATGCCTCCATTCCCCTGTATGCCGGGGCGGCGGAGACCGTTGCCGAATTGCACAATGCGGGATACAGGCTGGCGGTGGCGACCGGCAAGAGCCGCAAAGGGCTGGAGCGGGTGCTGGACAGCAGTGGTTTGCGCAGCTATTTTCAGGCGACACGCACCGCCGACCAGACTTTTTCAAAACCGCACCCGGCGATGTTGCTGGAACTGATGGATGAACTGATGGTCGATGCCGGGCGCGTGCTGATGATCGGCGATACTACGCATGACTTGCAAATGGCAATCAACGCGGGCGTCGCGGCGGTGGGATTGACCCACGGCGCGCATCCGGCCGATCAACTGGTCGCATTGCAGCCGTTGGCCTTGCTGGATGATTTTGACGCATTGCGTGGCTGGCTGAAGGCCAACGCTTAACCGAAGGGAGTAGCGATGTCAGAAGGAAACAATTGGGAACGCGGCGTGCTGGAAAAACTGGCGATGTCCGCCATCCAGGAACAGCGCCGCGCACGTCACTGGGGCATCTTCTTCAAGGTACTGACCTTCGGCTACCTGTTCTTTCTTTTGTTCCTGTTCATGGGATGGGTGGGCGACCACGGGGATGGTGGCCTGTCCGGCAGCAAGCATACGGCGCTGATCGACCTGAACGGGGTTATCGCGGCTGACAGCAACGCCAATGCCGACAACCTCATGTCCAGTTTGCAGGACGCGTTCGGAGACAAGAACACGGCAGGTGTCATCCTGCGCATCAACAGTCCAGGCGGCAGCCCGGTGCAAGCCGGGTTGGTGAACGACGAAATCCGTCGCCTGCGCACTTTGCATCCCGAGATTCCCCTGCATGTGGTGGTGGAGGATATGTGCGCTTCGGGAGGTTATTACATCGCGGCGGCGGCGGACAAAATATTCGTCAACAAGGCCAGCATCGTCGGTTCCATCGGAGTGCTGATGGATGGTTTCGGTTTCACCGGCACCATGCAAAAGCTGGGGGTGGAACGCCGCCTGATGACGGCGGGCGAGAACAAAGGATTCATGGATCCGTTCTCCGCGCGCAACCCGAAACACGAGGCTTTCACCAAGAGTCTGCTCGACGACATCCATCAGCAGTTCATCGGCGTGGTGCGCGCGGGGCGTGGCAAACGCCTGAAAGAGACGCCGGAAATGTTCAGCGGCCTGTTCTGGACCGGCGACAAAGCGATCGAGATGGGCTTGGCCGATGCATTCGGCAGCGTGGATTCCGTCGCGCGTGATGTCATCAAGGTTGAGAATATCGTCGATTTCACCGCGCGCGAAAATATCGCCGATCGCCTGGCGAAGAAGCTGGGGGCGGGCGTGGCCAGCGCATTCACGGGTTTCGGTGCACAGGTGGAAGGCGTGACGCTACGCTAGCTTCGTACGGGTCGGCGGTTTGTGTGGGTCGGGATTCATCCCGACACGGATGGTGAATCGCGCAAAGCTGTCGGGTTGCCCGCAGCCTTGGGTGAAACCCGGCCTATAAAAGCCCGGCGCATTCTGCCAGCAGCGTACCCGGATCGGTGATTGGCGGCAGGCACTGCGTGCCGCGACACAACCAGGCTGTTGTGGTTGAAGTGGCGGGTTTATCCAGAGCGGAGGGCAATCCGGTCTCCTCGCCCGTCAGTATCACGGTCATCAGTTGCGGCCGATACTTCGCCGCCACAGCCGCCCGCCAGGCGGCTGTTTCTTTTTTGTCGCCGCAAAGCAGCAACAACGACGGCGGCCGGAGCAACTCGTCCAGGGCGGTGCACAAGCTGCTGAAATGGCTGGCTGATCGTTGCATGAGCGGGAAGAAGAGCATCAGGCAGCGCTCGGCGGCTTCAGCATAACGGGCATCTCCGGTCAAGGCGGTTAATCGGATCAGTGCCTGCGCCGCGCTGCCGTTGCCCGACGGGGTGGCGTTATCCTGCCCGGCCTTGTTGCGCTGGATGAGCGCCTCATGGTCATGGCTGGTGAAGTAGAACCCGCCGTTTTGTTTGTCTTCGAAGCGCGCCAACAAGGCATCGGCAAGCTGCACGGCGAAGTCCAGATCGATGGAACGAAACCCCGTTTGCAGCATTTCCAATGCTGCATTGAGCAAAAACGCATGGTCGTCGAGATAGGCATTCAGATGCGTCTTGCCGTCCTTGTGGGTGGCGAGCAATTTCCCATCGCACCACAATGTGCCGCGCACAAAATCCATCGCCTTTTGTGCCGAGCGTAACCAGTCTTCGCGCTGAAACACCCGCGCGGCTTTTGCCATACCGGCGATCATCAAACCATTCCAACTGCCCAGTATCTTTTCATCACGACCCGGGCGGATGCGCCGTTCGCGCGCGGCAAATAACTTTGCCGTGGCGTCCGCAAGCAATTCGGTCGCCTCTGTTTGATGCAGGTGCAAGGTCGCGGCAACCGCACTCAATGGCCGGGTGACGCGCAGGTTCCATGCGTGGTGCTCGAAATTCGGCGCGCCATCGAGTCCGTAATAGGCCCCCGCGACCGCGTATTCCTCGGCACTCAGCAGCCCGCACGCCTCGTCACGCTGCCACACGTAGAACTTGCCTTCCTCGTGTTCGGAGTCGGCATCCAGCGAGGCATAGTAGCCGCCGTGCGGCGACTGCATCTCGCGCATGACCCAGCCGGCACTCTGTTCCACCACGTGTGCAAAGAATGGATCGCTGCTGCTCAACCACGCATCGCAATACAAACCGAGCAACAATCCGTTGTCATACAGCATCTTCTCGAAATGCGGGATGTCCCAGACATCGTCCACGCTGTAGCGGCAGAAGCCGCCGCCGAGCTGGTCGTACAAACCGCCCAGTGCCATCTGTTGCAAAGTGAACAAGGCGGCGTGACGAGTCTGTGCGTCTTGTCCGGCATCAGCTTGCCGCAACAGCAAGTCCAGTTCAGCCGGATGCAGAAATTTTGGCGCACCGCCGAATCCGCCATGGACCGGATCGAAATCCGCCTTGAGTTGCTGCACTGCGGAGGTGAGGGGCGTGCTGTCAAGCGTGACGCCCGCGCTGTTCTTTTCCGGTTGCCAGGCGGCGAGGGCGGCGATGACGTGTTGCCCTTGCGCCGCCAGCTCGCCGCGTTTTTCGCGGTAGGCGGCAGACACGCGCACTAAAAGTTCGGGGAAGCCGGGCAAGCCATAGCGCGCCTGTTTGGGGAAATAGGTGCCGCTGTAGAACGGCGTGCCGTCCGGCGCAAGGAACATGGTCAGCGGCCAGCCGCCGCTACGGCGCGATAACAGGTAGTGCGCGTTCTGGTAGATCTGGTCGAGGTCGGGGCGCTCTTCCCTGTCCACTTTGATATTGATGAAGTGTTCGTTCATCACTGCGGCGACGTCAGCGTCCTCGAACGATTCGTGCGCCATGACATGGCACCAGTGGCAGGCGGAATAGCCGATGGAGAGCAGGATGGGTTTGTCCTGAGCGTGCGCAAGCTGCAGCGTTTCGGCAGTCCATGGATGCCAGTCCACCGGATTATCGGCGTGCTGGAGCAGGTAGGGGCTGGTTTCGTGGATGAGGTGGTTTGGCATCAGAGCAAGGGGATCAGGGCGTGGAAGATGTTTTGCATGATACGGGGTTGGGCGCTTGCGTCCGGGTGCAAATTGTCGGTCTGGAATTGTTCCGGGGTGATGCCGTCGAGCATGAAGGGCAGGCGCGCGACGCGATATTTTTTTGCCAGCACCGGATAGAGTGCTGCAAATTGCCGGGTGTAGTCCGGTCCGTAATTGGGCGGCAGGCGCATGCCGAGAAGGAGAACTTTGGCCTTGGCGCGCTGAATGAGCGCGATGATCTGCCCCAGATTGTGTTCTGTCGCGCTGAGCGGAGTGCCGCGCAGACCGTCGTTCGCGCCGAGTTCGAGGATGACGATGGCGGGGCGGTGCTGGCGCAACGCCTGGTCGATGCGGCGCAATCCGCCCGCCGTGGTTTCGCCGCTGAGGCTGGCGTTCACCACGGCGAACTGCGGATGGGTCCCGGCCAATTCGGATTGCAACAGATTGACCCACGAATCGGCGCGTGCAATGCCGTAGCCGGCTGATAAACTGTCGCCGAAGACGAGAATGTTTTGTGCGGCGCGGGCGTTGCCCGACAAGGCGAGCAACAAAAGACAAATCATGGCGGGGAGTTTCATGAGTGCAATTGTGCAGGCAGCAGGACTGGGCAAGCAAGTTTTAAGCGGCGATCAGCCGCTGGTTATTTTGCGCGATGTGAATTTTGCCGTGGCGGCGGGCGAGAGTCTGGCCATTGTTGGCGCTTCCGGTTCGGGCAAGTCCACTTTGCTGGGTTTGCTCGCCGGGCTGGATCTGCCGAGCAGCGGCAGCGTGCGCTTGACCGGGATTGATCTGTTCGCGCTGGACGAGGACGGGCGGGCGCGCTTGCGCGGCAAGCTGGCCGGTTTTATGTTTCAGTCTTTTCAATTGTTGCCGGCGCTGAATGCGCTGGAAAATGTCATGTTGCCGCTGGAGCTGGCGGGGGTGAAAGAGGCGCGGGAACGGGCGCTGCTGTCGTTGCGCCAGGTCGGCTTGGGGGCGCGCGCGCAACACCGGCCGCAGCATCTTTCCGGCGGCGAGCAGCAACGCGTGGCACTCGCGCGCGCATTTGTTACCCGCCCGAAGATTCTGTTTGCCGATGAGCCGACCGGCAATCTCGATGCCGCCACCGGCGCGCGGGTGATCGAACTTATCCTGGAGCTTAATCGCGCGCAGGGGACGACGCTGATACTGGTCACCCACGATAACGCGCTGGCACGGCGTTGCGCCAGGCAGTTGCGCCTCGAAGCGGGGAGTGTGGTGTCGTGAGCGCCGCCGCGCGCCCGCAATCCGTCGCGCCGGTGCTGGAACTGGAGCGTCTGGTGGTGCGCCTGCGTGGCGGGCCGCCCATCGTTGACGGCGTTTCCTTCCGGATTGATCCGGGCGAGACCTTTGCCCTGCTCGGCGAATCGGGTTGCGGCAAGTCGATGACCGCGCTCGCGCTGATGCGCCTGTTGCCGGACGGGGTGGCGCGCGAGGGCGGAACGGCGCGGATGGAAGGTCTGCAACTGTTCGAAATGAGCGAGCGCGAGATGTGCCGGGTACGCGGCGGGCGCATGGCGATGATTTTTCAGGAACCGGGCTTGAGCCTGAATCCGGTGATGACTGTCGGGCAGCAAATCACCGAAGGGCTGTCACTGCATCGTGCAGGTCGGGTTTCAACCCGACACTCGGATGTCGGGTTGAAACCCGACCTGCACCAACGCTGTATCGAGTTGCTGGATCAGGTTGGCATCCCCGATGCGGCGCGGCGCGCGAACGAATATCCGTTCCAGCTTTCCGGCGGGATGAAACAGCGCGTGATGATCGCCATGGCGCTGGCGGGCGATCCGCGCCTGCTCATCGCCGACGAGCCGACCACCGCGCTGGATGTGACGATCCAGGCGCAGGTGCTGCAACTGCTGCGCGAGACGCAGGAACAGAACGGCATGGCGCTGCTGCTGATTACACACGATCTCGGCGTGGTGGCGGAGAACGCGCACCGCGTCGGTGTGATGTATGCGGGACAGCTCGTCGAGCAGGCATCGCGCGCGCAGTTGTTCAGCCAGCCGCTGCATCCCTATACCCAAAAACTGTTTGCCGCCTTGCCGGGTGCCGCGCGCGCCGGGCAGACGTTGAGCGCGATTCCCGGCAATGTGCCGCCGCTGGGCAGCATCCAACAGGGATGCCGCTTCGCGCCTCGCTGCGACCGGGCGTGGGGGTTGTGCCGCGAGCAGACGCCGGAATGGACGGAGGTGGATGGAAAGGGAGTGAGGTGCCATTTATATGCCGCTGATGCGGCAGAAAGTGGGAAGGGTGAAGAGAGAAGGGCTGATGCGACACCGGGGGGGGCGCTTTCCCCCTTCTCCCTTTCTCCTTCTCTGTTGATTGTTGAAGACCTGCAAGTCCATTTCCCCATCCATAAAGGACTTCTGCAGCGCGTGGTGGGACAGGTGAAGGCGGTGGATGGCGTTTCCTTGTCCATTGCCGGGGGACGCACGCTGGCGCTGGTGGGGGAGTCGGGGTGCGGCAAGACCACGCTAGGCAAAGCCCTGTTGCGTCTGATTCCCGCCACGGCGGGCAGTGTGCGTTTCGCGGGAAATGAATTGATCGGCACGCGTGCTTCGCGCGCGGCGCTGCAGATGGTGTTTCAGGACCCGTATGCCTCGCTCAATCCGAAAATGCGCGTGGCGGAGATTTTGGAAGAAGGGATGAGCGCGCTCAACATCGGCGCCGATGGCGCGGCGCGCCAGGCGCATATCGACGAGTTGCTGGAGCGGGTTGGGCTGGCGCGCGACAGCAAATGGCGCTATCCGCACGAATTCTCCGGCGGCCAGCGCCAGCGCATCGCCATCGCGCGCGCGCTGGCGGTGTCGCCGCGCCTGCTGATTTGCGACGAACCAACCAGTGCGCTGGATGTATCGGTGCAGGCGCAGATATTAAATCTGCTCAAGTCTCTGCAAGATGAATTGGGGTTAAGTTATCTGTTCATCACGCACAATCTCGCGGTGGTGGAATATCTCGCGCACGAGGTGTGTGTGATGTATCTGGGGCGCATTGTCGAGCGCGGCAGCACGGCGGATGTGATGCGCGCGCCGCTGCATCCCTATACCCGGGCGCTGCTGTCTGCGGTGCCGCGCATCGACGGTGGGGGGCGCGTATATATCAAGCTCGAAGGAGACTTACCGTCGCCCGCCAACCCGCCTGCCGGCTGCCATTTTGCCCCGCGCTGCCCGCAAGCGATGGCGGTATGTGCAACAGATTATCCCGGCGTCAGCCAGGCGGGCGAGGAGGGTCATAGTGTGCATTGCCATCTTTATCCGCGCGCAACGATATGAATTGACAATCCGACAAGGTGGGCTTAAAAAGACAATGAAGCCGCAAGCCGTCCCAGAAGGCGCGCATCGTTGGCAATATCCGATTCACCAACCAAAAGGAGAGAATCATGAGCACCAAAACAGCAAGACACACTTTCGATGACAGCAAGGAAAAATTGGCACAGGATCTGCGTACCGTGGTTTCGGATACGGAAGATTTGTTGCGCGCCACCGCTGATCAGGCGGGCGAAAAAGCCGCATCCCTGCGCGAACGGGCACAGGCTAATCTGTCTGTTGCCAAGGCCAGGCTACAGGACACTGAACGCGCGATGATTGAACGCACCCGGGTCGCGGCCCAAGCCACCGATGAATATGTGCATGAGAATCCCTGGTATGCGGTCGGGGTTGCAGCCGGCGTCGGTTTGTTGCTGGGGATGCTGATCGGGCGCGGACGCTAGGACATGGCGGAAGGATCGGGGCTTTTCGCTTCCCTGAAACGGGTCGTTGCCGGTTTGCTGGGAATCGTTGCCTGCCGCGTGGAGTTGCTGGCCAACGAGTGGGAGGAAGAGCGACTGCGCCTTATTCAGGCGCTTTTCTTTGGACTGTTCGCGCTGTTTTTCCTGTGCATGGGCATCCTGTTCGTGGCGATTTTGATCGTGCTGTTCTACTGGCACGAACATCCGCTGTTGGCGGTGGCGTTGCTGGCGCTGGTGTTCTTTGCTTTTGCTGCTTTTTTTCTGCACCTGTCGCGCGGCAAACTGCAACAGAAAACCATGCCGTTTTCCTATACCTTGTCTGAGTTGAAAAAAGATCTCGACAGCTTGCGGGGCAACCATGAATAAACGCCTGTTTGCCGTGCGCCAGCGGCGCGGCGAGTTGCTCGGCATCATCGCCGCACAGCGCATGGAATTGGCGGAGTCGGCCAAGCCTTTGCAAAATGCGCTGGCCGTGGCGGATAAAGGGCGTGAAGTGCTGGCTTATCTGCGCCACCATCCGTTATGGCTGGGCGGCATTTCAGGATTGGTCATGTTGCGCTGGCGCAAGCTGTCCGGCTGGATCAAATGGGGCGGCTTACTGTGGCGGGGATATCGGATTTTCGCCGGAGCGAAGCACAAGCTGAACCGGGAAACCGTCCTTTAATCTCCCTTCTGTAGATACTGTCTTCCCTGTCAATCGATTTTGCCTAATTGTGCAGATAAGGTTTGCGTGTTTTGAGCACACCGAAGCACAGCTGCGCCAGCTTGCGCATCGAGGCGCCGAGCGCAGACATCTTGGACTTGCCACGGGCGAGCAAGCGTTCATAGACGGCCTTGACGTGCGGATTATGGCTCGTCGCCACCACAGCGGCCATGTACACAACAGAGCACGGATGCGTGCAGGCCCGGCCTTGGAAAGCCTGGCACGCCCCAGCACCAAACTGCCCGACTGCCGTTCCACCGGCACCAGCCCCAGATACGCCGCCAGTTGCTTGGCTGATTCGAAGTCATGGCATGCATGACCGAGAGCAGATTGCCGCCTACTTGCGGGCCGACCGCCGGAATGCTCTGGAACAGAGCCATATCGTCCTTGAGATCGGGATGCCGTTCAATGTGCTGTTCAATATCTTGTTGCAACTCGGCAAGCTGTTTGACCAGAAACTCGATGCTGCTTGCAAGGGATTGCCGTATCCGCTCCGGGGTGTTGGTCTTATTGGCCTTCTCTTGCCGGTTGCGCTCACGTTGCAGGTCTTGGGCGATGGCCTTGCGGCGGGATAGCGGCGCTTGCAGCATCCGCGCTTCCGGGGCGGGGGCTGCCCACCTTATTCACAGCAGTTTAGGGGCTCAATCCTTTAGCCCGATATGTCGGGTTGAACCTGACCTGCAACATCGCCTGTCGTGATGCACTACACTAGATTGCAGCCAACATCCCGAATCTGCCGGGCCTGACCGTCGCGAATAGAAAGTTACCCGTTATTTCCAACTCATCCTCCCGGTGTGGGAGGGCGCAAAGGTGAAAGGCGATTCGCGCTAACGGCTGTAGATTTCGCGGTCGCGTTTGGCCAGTGCGTGTTTGACTTTCCTGCCTGAGTTCCGTTGTTTTGACGCGCGTTGCGCGTTGAGTTTGCCCGAACTGCCGGGCAGGATGGTGAAGCGCTGGCCGATACGCAGGCGGTGGCTGTTTTTGTTCATCGCAAACAGGCTACGCTGGCTGACGCGAAATTTTTTGGCGATACCGGAAATCGTGTCGCCCTTGCGCACCACATAGACAAAACCCGCCATTTCCTGCACCGCGCCCGCATGCATGTTGAAGGGCGAGAATTCTTCGGAGGCTTCGTCTTCTGCCGACGGCACCAGCAGGGTTTGCCCGTTGCTTTGCATGGCATAACGCGACAAGCCGTTGGCCGAACGCAATTTCTCCAAATTAATATCGAAGCGTTTGGCAATCACCGCGAAAGTCTCGCCTTTTTTGCTTTCGTAGGCGCGCCAGGTCACCAGACGCTGGTCGCTTTTTTCCAGGTTGGCGCGAAAAACTTCCACCTTATCCACCGGTAACAGCAATACTTCGGCCTGGTTCTGCAAAATCACCGGGCGGTTGTGCCCCGGATTGAGCGACAGGAATTCTTCCATCGGAATTTCGGCCAGCTCGGCCGCGATCTTCACATCCATCGGTTGCGGCGGGGTGACGGCGGCAAAGTAGGGGTGATTCGGAATGACTTGCAAGGTTAATCCGTATTGGGCGGGATCGTTGACGATGCTTTTGATTGCCAGCAGTTTTGGCACGTAGTTCTGCGTTTCGCGCGGCATTTTCAGATGCGCGTAACCGGTCGGCTTGCCGCGCCGGCGGTTGCTTGCCTGCGCGCGCGCCACGGCATTCTCGCCCCAGTTGTAGGCGGCCAGGGCCAGATGCCAGTCACCAAACTGGTCGTGCAGTTTTTGCAGATAATCCAGCGCGCCGTTGGTGGCGCCGATGATGTCGCGGCGGCCGTCATACCACCAGTTCTGTTCCATGCCGAAATGTTTGCCGGTAGAGGGAATGAACTGCCAGATGCCGGATGCGCTGGCGACCGAATTGGCACCCGGATTGAACGCGCTTTCAATGATCGGCAGTAGCGCGATCTCGGCCGGCATGCCGCGCCGTTCCACTTCCTCAGTGATGTAAAACAGGTAACGGCTGGCGCGTTCGCTCATGCGCAGCACATAGTCGGGGTGACTGGCATACCACTTGGCGTGCCGTTTGATCAGCGGACTGTTCAGGTCGTTCATGCTGAAGCCGTTACGGATGCGTTGCCACACATCATCTTCCGCCAGCGCAGTCATTTCCGGATAGGCTTCTTCCTCAACGGCGACTTCCGGTGCCGGACTTTGCAGCACATATTCCGGAGCGACGATCATCGCTTCGCGAATCGGGGCCGGTGCCTGGGTTGGCACCGGAGTGGCGGCAATATCGGCCTGCGCCATTCCCGCCCATGCGGTGGTTAAAGTCTGCGCAATTAAAAACAGGGACAGCAACGCGATGCGTGCAATCCCTGTTGTTAATGCGTGATTAAAAGATGTGTTCAATGCATCAATCCCCGTTGGTATTTTTAAGACGCCAACAGTTTACCTCACAATCCATTGGGGTTTAATGCCTTCATCGAAAGACGTTCCCAATCATTTGATCACCTCTTTCAGTTGCTCAAGGATGGCCGGGTTTTCCAAAGTGGAGACATCCTGGGTGATTTCTTCGCCTTTGGCGAGTGCGCGCAGCAGGCGGCGCATGATTTTGCCGGAACGGGTTTTGGGCAGGTTTTCACCGAAGCGGATTTCGTCTGGCTTGGCAATCGGACCGATTTCCTTGGCGACCCAGTTTCGCAAATCTTCCACCAGTTTTTTGGCGGTGGCGGCATCTGCCGGACGCGAACCTTTGAGTACCACAAAGGCGACTACCGCTTCACCCTTGAGGTCGTGCGGTTTGCCGACCACAGCCGCCTCGGCGACCAGCGGATTGGCGACCAGTGCCGATTCGATTTCCATTGTCCCAAGGCGGTGGCCGGATACGTTCAGCACATCGTCGATGCGGCCCATGATCCAGAAGTAACCATCCTCGTCGCGGTGGGCAGAGTCACCGGCGAGATAGGCGCCTTTCATCTCTTCCGGGAAATAGCCTTTTTTGTAACGTTCGGGATCACCCCAAATGGTGCGAATCTGCGAAGGAAAGGGTTTTTTGATGACCAGAAAGCCGCCGTGTTTGTCGTGCACTTCGTCGCCCGCTTCATTGACGATGGTGGCCATGATGCCGGGCAGGGGCAGGGTGCAGGTACCCGGCTTGATCGGCATCGCGCCTGGTAAGGGGGCGATCATGTGGCAGCCGGTTTCGGTTTGCCACCAGGTGTCAACAATCGGGCAGCGCGATTTGCCGACTATGGTGTAGTACCACATCCATGCTTCGGGATTGATCGGTTCGCCGACCGTGCCCAATATGCGCAGGCTGGAGAGGTCATATTTATCGGGCAGTTCGCTGCCGAGCTTGATCAGGGAGCGGATGGCGGTGGGCGCGGTGTAGAAGGTGGTGACCTTGTGGTCCTGGATCATTTTCCAGAAACGGCCGGCATCGGGATAAGTCGGCACGCCTTCGAAGATGACCTGGGTTGCGCCCATCGCCAGCGGACCGTAGGTGACGTAGCTGTGGCCGGTGATCCAGCCGACATCGGCGGTGCACCAGAATACGTCGTTTGGTTTGTAGTCGAAGACCCATTCCAACGAGACCATCGCGCCAAGCAGATAGCCGGCGGTGGAATGTTGCACTCCTTTCGGTTTTCCGGTGGAGCCGGAGGTGTAGAGAATGAACAGCGGGTGTTCCGCGCCGACCCATTCCGGTTCGCAGATCGAGGATTGGCTGTTGAATAGGTCGTGCCACCAGATGTCGCGGTCGTCATCCCATACGATGTCGCCACCGGTGCGGCGATAAACGACGACGGTATGGACAGCCTCGCATCCGCCCAAGGTCAGCGCTTCATCCACCGCCGGTTTTAGTGCCATTGCTTTGCCGCCGCGGAATTGACCGTCGGCGGTAATAACCGCGACTGCCTGCGCATCGGTGATGCGTTCGTGCAGACTTTTGGAGGAGAAACCGCCGAATACCACCGAGTGGATCGCGCCAATGCGCGCGCAGGCCTGCATGGCGACCACTGCCTCAACGCTCATTGGCATGTAAATAACGACGCGGTCGCCCTTTTTGATGCCGCGCGACTTGAGCCCATTGGCAAACTGACAGACCCGGCCATGCAATTCACGATAGCTGACGCGGGTGACTTTGCCATCATCCGCTTCAAAGATGATGGCGATCTTGTCCGGCTGAGTTTCCAAGTGTTTATCGAGGCAGTTGTAGGAAACGTTCAGCTCGCCGTCTTCAAACCATTTGTAGAACGGGGCATTGCTTTCATCCAGCGTTTTGCTGAACGGCTTTTTCCACAGGATGTAGTCGCGTGCCAGCTTCGCCCAAAATCCGGCATAGTCCTTTTCCGCCTCGGCGCACAGCGCCTTGTAGGCTGCCATCCCCGATACGTTGGCCTGTTTGACGAAGGCATCGGAGGGCGGAAAGACACGAGTTTCATTCAGTATGGATTGAATATTGGACATCACTTTCTCCCTGGCGTGTTGTTGATGATTTCAAATTCCTACAATTTTCTTCAGATCGAAACCCCATTGTGTCGGGTCCTCGGCGCTGACAATCGTTTCCTGCGAGCGGCTCAAGTCTAGCATTTCGGGCATGATCGGCGCATTCGATTTAGTCGAAAAGAAGACCTTGACCACAGGCGTGAGCAAACTTTTGCTGCTCTGTTCCAAAACTATAGCCAGCCTTCCTGACTTCAGTCTTACGAGAGAACCGGAAGGATATATGCCAGTGGTCTTGACGAATGCCTGGAAGACTTTCTCGTCGAAGTGACCCTCGCGCCATTCCGCCATCTTGCGGATGGTCTCGGCCGGTTCCCAACCTGCCTTGTAGCAGCGGTTTGAGGTGAGCGCGTCATACACATCGCACACCGCCCCCATCCGCGCAAACAGGGTCAACTTGTCTCCGGAGATTCGATCAGGGTAACCCTTGCCATCCACCCGCTCATGGTGATGTAAACAGACGTCCAGTGCGATTGCGTTCGCGCCTTTGGCCACGGTTAACACCTCCCATCCTTTGCGCGGATGGCCCTTCATCACCTCAAATTCTTCATCAGTCAGTTTGCCAGGTTTGTTCAGCACCTCATTCGGAATCAATGCCTTGCCGACATCATGCATCAGACCGGCGATGCCGGCATCTTTCAGGTCACGTCCACTCATCCCCAACGTTTTACCCAGGGCGATCATCAACCCGCACACGGCGACCGAATGCAGATAGGTATAGTCGTCCACATTCTTGAGGCGGGCGAGGTTGAGAAAAGCTTCCGGGTTGCGCGCGATCGACAGGCTGATCTCATCCACCAACGGTTCAGCCTCGCTGACCTTGATCGCATTGCCCATACGCACTTCATGGAACATCGAGGTGATGGCTGTTTTGCCTTCGGCGAGCAGGGCGCGGGCGCGATCCAGTTCTTCATGCAGGGGGATTTTGGCCGTTGTTGATGCGCTGATCCGTGCCAGTTCGTTCTCGACATCCTCGGCGACTTCGTCCTCATAGCGGGCATGACTTCCAGCTTCGACATCACAACCCAGCCCGGTATCGATCCACACTTCGCTGATTGAGCTATTTTGCAAAGTGATCAAATCTTTTTCTGATTCCAGGAGAAAGGATTTTTTCCAGAAAGGGTGGTCCATCCAGCTACCGCACAGCTCTTGGATGTGCATGCCAATACGGACATCGCTTACGGGGATTTTCTTGTGCATGCGGATTAGAGTCAGGTTGTGTGGGAACTCGCTAAAGATTTTACCCCAAACCGGAATTGCCGCAGTGGATGATATCGCCTGTGCTCGTTGAGCGCCGATTGATCTACACGGCAAGTATGAGAACCCTGATGATGCAACTTGCCATGCACGTTTCCCTCTATCCAGCTTCCCCCGCAAGCGGGAGAAATGACAAACGAGAAGCGGGGTAAGCAGGCAATCCGCAAGGCGGATGCCCGCAAAGTCAATTTTTCACGCTAATGCGGGGCGTGCCCGTCATCGTCACTGCGCCACAATTCTTCCGCATCAAGCATGAGCCGGTAGCGCGATTCGTTTGCGTCCAGCCGCGCCATATCTTCTGCCAGCGCCGCTTCCAGCGCTTGGCGGCGCGCGAGCAGGGTGGCGTCCAGCGTGCTTTCCCCCAGCGCGTAAGCGCGTGCCATCAATGCGGCGTATTGCTTGAGCGCTTCGGCGGCATCTCGCGCTTGTTGCCAAATGCCGAAACTGCTGACGGCGCGGGTGTAGGCGTTGAAGATGTTGCTCTCCAGACCGGCATCCAATACCAGCCGGTGGTTGGACGCGATACCGGCATTCGCGGCGGCGGCTTCGGCTTTGGCGGAGCGCGCGCTGTAACCGAGCGGAATGGAGAAATATACCCCGCCGATTTTTTGCTGATTATTCAGTTCGGAACTGTAGCGCAGACCCAGCGTGGGGTCGGGCAGACGCTCCGCCCGCGCCCGCGCCGCCAATCTGTTTTGGTATTCGGTTTCGGCGGCAGCGAGCGCGAGTTCATGGTTGTGGTCGAGTATTTTGTCGCGCCAGTAGTCGATGGGCCGGGTGATGGGCTGCGGTTCGACTTGCGCCACGCTTTGCGGCAGTCGTATCGCGCCGAACTGGCGCTTCAATTCGTCCGCCGCCAGTTCGGCCCGCAGCCGCGCCTGCTGTAGCGCAACGGCTGACGTGGCGGCGGAGGCCTGTACCTGTTTCAATTCCATGGGCGGAGCTTCGCCGGCCTTGATCCGCTTTTCGGTGATTCGCGCCTGTTGCTGGAGTAGTTGCAATTGTTCCTGCCACTGCGCTGCCTGCACTTGCTCGCGCTGCCATGAGAACCAAAGCTGCAACAGCAGGCGCGCGGTTTCGTGGCGGGCGTCGCCCAGCGCGCTTTGTCCGCGCGCCACGGCGGCTTCGCCGATTTGGCTGTCTATCCTTGCTTTGCTGGGCAGGCGCAAGGGACGCTCGATGGAAACCTCCCAGTCGCGCGTATTGGTTTGCTCGCCGCTTTCCGCCACCTGATCCCTATAGAGCCCGCCTTGCAGGGTGAATTCGTATTCGCCGCTGTCGCGCAGACGCTGTTCACTCTGCCCGATTTGCAAACGGGCCCGGGCATTGCGCACATTGAGATGCTCGTCCAGCGCGCGATCCACTTGCGGGTGCGCCGGCAAATCCGCGTATGCATGGGCAAACACGGGAAGCAGGCAGAGGCTGCAGGCGAATAGCAGGCGGGGCAAACGGCTCATGCCAGTCTCCCGAATTCGAGCACCGGCACCAGCCAGTAGGCGATTTCATGGTTTGGTTCGTTGAGTTTGAGATGGGCGATCAGCAGCCGCGCATCGTCGAGATTCATCACACTGTCGATCTGCGCCCGCTGCGAGCGACCGCGCACCTGTTCCAGCATGCTGGGCAATTTTTCTTTCTGGCTGCCACCCTCGATGCGTTTGACCGAGAAGCCGCGCACCCAGGCCGGGTGCGATAACAATACGTCAACCAGACGCTCTTCGAGCGATTTGTGGCATACCAGGGTCAAACAACAGTTCATTTCTTTCATGCTTTTTCCTTGAATTTTTCCAGGCCAAAGCGGCGGTAGAGCAGCGGCAGCATGATCAGCGTCAGGGCGGTCGAGCTGATCAGCCCGCCGGTGACCACGATGGCCAGCGGTTTTTGGATTTCAGAGCCGGGGCCGCTGGCGAACAGTACCGGCAGCAGGCCGAAGGCGGTGATGCTGGCGGTCATCAGCACCGGGCGCAGACGGCGCTTGGCGCCTTCGTACACCACTTGCGCGAGTTCCAGCCCTTCATCGTGCAATTGGTTGAAATAGGACACCATGACCACCCCGTTGAGTACCGCGATGCCGAGCAGGGCGATGAAACCGACCGAGGCGGGAACCGACAGATATTCGCCGCTGATCCACAAGGCGAACACGCCGCCAATCAGCGCGAACGGGATATTGGTCAGCACCAGCGCCGCCTGCCGCACCGATCCGAAAGTGGCGAATAACAGCATGAAGATCATGCCCAGCGCAACCGGGATGACCACCGCGAGACGGGCTGCCGCGCGTTGCTGGTTTTCGAACTGGCCGCCCCAGGTCAGGCGATAACCGCTCGGCAGGTTGACCTGAGCCGCGACGGCGGCCTTGGCCTCGTCCACAAAGCCGACCAGGTCGCGTCCACGCACGTTGCTTTGAATCACCACCATGCGCTGGCCGTCCTGGCGGTCCACTTTGACCGGCCCGTCGGCGCGCTGCAGTCGCGCCACGGCGGACAGCGGCACGGATTGGCCGTTGGGCAACGGCAGGGTGAGGGCGGCGAACAGCGCGGGCGACTGGCGGATCTCGTTCTGGCCGCGCATGATCAGCGGGGTGCGGCGCCCGTCTTCGATCACGCTGCCGAGTTGTTGCCCTTCGATCTGACCGCGCAGGGCGTCGCCAATCTGATCCACATCAAGCCCCATGCGCCCGGCGGCGAGGCGATCAATGATGACACGGTAATACTGCACGCCGCTGTTTTGCATGGTGAACACATCTTCGCTGCCGCTGATCCCTTCGAGCGTTTTGACGATTAGCCCGGCGCGATCATTGAGAATGTCCAGGTCGGGGCCGAACAGTTTGAGCGCGACATCGCCGCGCGTGCCGGTCAGCATTTCGGACACACGCATGGCGATCGGCTGGGTGAAACCGAATTCGATCCCGGGGAAGTCTTCCATGACCTCGCGGATCCGGTCGATGATCGCGTTTTTGTCGCTGTCCCGCCATTCCTGCGGCGGTTTTAGCACAAGGAAGTTGTCGGTCTCGTTCAGCCCCATCGGGTCGAGTCCCAGTTCATCCGCGCCGGCCCGCGACACGATGCCTTTGACTTCAGGCACCCGGGCCATGATGGCGGCCTGGATGCGCTGGTCCATCGCGGCCGTTTGTTCGATGTTGATTGACGGCAGTTTGGTGACTTGCATGATGATGTCGCCTTCATCCATCTCTGGCATAAAGGTCTTGCCCAGCAGCATGTACACGCTGCCTGCCACCAGCAGCAGGGCCAGCGCGCCGGCAATGACCGCGCGCTCATGCTTCAGCGCGCGTTGCAGCAGCGGCAGATAGATGGCCATTGCCTTGCGCACCAGCCATGGTTCCCCGTGTCTCGCCTCTTTCAGCAGGAACGACGCCAGCATCGGCACGAAGGTGAGGGAGAGCAGCAGCGAGCCGAACAGCGCGAACACGATGGTCAATGCGACCGGGATGAACAGCTTGCCTTCCAGCCCCTGCAACGTCATCAGCGGCAGGAATACGATAATGATGATGGCGACCCCGGCCGCCACCGGGGTGATGACTTCCTTTACCGCGCGGTAGATCACATGCAGGTGGGGGATGTGTTCGTGCTTGTGCGCCAGATGGTTGATGATATTTTCGACCACCACCACGGCGGCATCGACCAGCATGCCGATGGCAATGGCGAGACCGCCCAGCGACATCAGGTTGGCCGACATGCCGAATTCGCGCATCAGAATAAAGGTGAACAGCACCGCCAGCGGCAGGGTGAGCGCCACCACCAGCGCGGCGCGCAGATTGCCGAGGAATAGCACCAGCAGGATGACCACCAGAATAATGGCCTCGCCCAGCGCCTTGGATACGGTGCCGACCGCGCGCTCGACCAGACTGCCGCGATCGTAGAACACGCGGGTGGTGACGCCGGCAGGCAGGGTGGGGGCAAGCTCGGCCAGTTTGGCGCGCACGCCGTCCACCACTTTTTGCGCGTTCGCGCCGCGCAGGCCCAGCACTAGTCCCTCGACCGCTTCCCCTTTGCCGTCCCGGGTTACGGCGCCATAGCGGGTCAGACTGCCGATGCGGACTTCGGCCACATCGCTCACGCGCACCGGATTGTTGCCGGTGTTGCGGATCACGATGTCGCGCACATCCTGCAGATCGCGAATGCTGCCTTCGGCGCGCACCAGCAGCGATTCATCACCGTCGCCGATCCGGCCGGCGCCTGCGTTGCGGTTGTTGGCTTCCACCGCGCGCTGCAGCTCGCCGAATGAAATGCCGCGCGCGGCCAGCGCATGGTGGTCGGGCACAATCTCAAAACTGCGCACAAAACCGCCGAGCGAGTTGACATCGGCCACCCCGGGCAGCGTGCGCAGGGCGGGGCGGATAGTCCAATCAAGCAGTGTACGGCGCTGCTCCAGCGAAAACGTATCGCCTTCCACGGTGAACATAAACATTTCGCCCAGCGGGGTGGTGATCGGCGCGAGGCCGCCACTGGCCGATGACGGCAGATCACGCAGCGCATTGTTCAGGCGCTCCGCGACTTGCTGGCGCGCCCAATAAATATCGATACCGTCATCGAAATCGATGGTGATGTCGGCAATGGCGTATTTGGAGATGGAACGCAGCACATGCTGGTTCGGAATGCCCAGCATTTCCACTTCGATCGGGGCGACGATGCGCGCCTCGACTTCCTCCGGCGTCATCCCCGGGGCCTTCATGATGATCTTCACCTGGGTGGTGGAAACATCGGGAAATGCGTCGATGGGTAATTCACGGAAGGCGGAAATTCCGGCGCCGATCAGCAGAACGGTCAGGGTAGCCGCCAGCAGGCGCTGGGTTAGCGCAAACTCAACCAGTTTTTCTAGCATCACTGGTTCCCGCCGGCCGCCAAGGCGGATTTCAGTGCCGCAATTCCCGCCACCGCGATTTGTTCGCTCCCTTTAAAAGTTCCGCGCACGACAGAGGATTGCATGCCTTCAATCGTGACCCTGACAGGGTTCGTCCGAAATCCCTCGGGGGTGCGGACAAAGACCATCGCTTGATTGGCGACACGGACAATCGCGCTATTCGGTATCCACCATTCCTCGTTGCTGTATGGCCGGGTGACGATGCGCGCTTCAACCAGCTGTCCCGGACGCAAGTTGTCCGCGCCATTGTTGATCAAGGCGCGCACCGGCACCGACTGGTTGCCGATATTCAGGTTGCGCCCGATTGCGCTCACCACGCCTTCCGCCCCGAATGATGGAATCTTAACTTGCATTCCGACTTTCAGGTAATTGACGGCAGCGAGAGGGGCTTGAATTTCCAGCGCCAGCGGGTTTAGCTGCGCCACTTTAAACAACGGACTGGAGGCTTCCAGACGCTGGCCGGAGCTCGCCAGTCTCTCGAGGATCACGCCGTTGATGGGTGAAGTGATTTCCAGCCGGTTGCTCAGGATCTGCGACTTTTTTAGGGCGTCTATAGCCGGCTCGGACATTCCGAAAAGGCTAAGGGCTTGTCTGCGTTCGGTCAACAGGGAGTTGGCTTCATCGGCTTTGCTGCGGCTGGCGCGCAAACGGCTTTCCGCGATGATGCCCTCTTGCCATAACTGTTCATCGCGCGCGAGATTGCCGGAAGCCAGCAGAGCTTGGTTGACGGCCTGCAAATAGACGCGTTGCGCTTCGGTCAAAGCCGGACTTTGCAACACGGCAAGCAATTGCCCTTTTTTTACGTTATCGCCGAGACCGGCAAGGGTCCGTTCCACCATGGCGGACAAGGGGGTGCTAACGGTATAGAGCTGATTGCCGGGAATCACCACGCTGGCCGGGATGTCCGCCAACTCGCCTTCCCGGTTCGACGGGAGGGCGGCGGTGGCGATGCCCAGTGTGTCGATTTGCAGCGGACTCAGAATAATTTCCCGCGCTTGCGCGCCTATCATGGATTGAAAAATAAGGATTGCCGCGAAGATTATTCTTTTCATTTGAACGGGGTGACCAATGGCAAAGCGTTAATGGATGGGCGCGGGAAAGACGAAATCGGGCTGAAACTCCGGGGGCAATTTTATCCTTTGCCCGCCGTTGGCGCGAAGTTCGCCTTTTGCATTTGTTGATGTACCGGATTTTAGTGCACGATGTTTCACATATCCCGCCGCACAGACTGCAATCCAATCCCGAAGTTCCGCAATCACCAAGACTTTTGATACTGCAGCCTAGGGTTGGCGAGGCAACAGATGTCGCCCCCAGCCTGGAATAGGCTCAGCCAGCCTTGACAAATTTTCGCGCTCGCATAAAATGCGCGCCTCTTTCGGGTCGTTAGCTCAGCTGGTAGAGCAGTGGACTCTTAATCCATTGGTCGAGTGTTCGAATCACTCACGACCCACCAACAAGATGAAGGCCTGCAGCGATGCAGGCCTTTTTCGTTGGCGGCGGGGCGGCCAAACTGCCGCGTTGCAATATAACCGTTTGGCCGCCGGGCCTGGATAAATCCGTGCTTATCCGGTTGTCACACCCGGCCCACTGCCGGTAGCGGGTTGGCAATCAGAAAAATACAACATATTGCGTGGTGGGTGCGTTAACCAGATAAGCACGGATAAATCTTTGCGTTGCCCGTACAATGCCCGGTCAACCATGAAAACCATCGCTTTCCCGAATAGCCCTTACACCCTGCACCTGCCGTTCGATCCGGCGGGCGATCAGCCCACGGCCATCGCGCAACTGGTTGAGGGTATCAACGACGGCCTTGCCTATCAGACGCTGCTCGGCGTGACCGGCTCCGGCAAGACGTTCACCATCGCCAACGTCATCGCGCGCACCGGGCGCCCGGCGATCGTGATGGCACCGAACAAAACGCTGGCGGCGCAGTTGTATTCCGAGTTGCGCGACTTCTTTCCCGACAATGCGGTCGAGTATTTCGTCTCCTACTACGACTACTACCAGCCCGAGGCCTACGTGCCGTCGCGCGACGTGTATATCGAGAAAGACTCCAGCATCAACGAGCAGATCGAGCAGATGCGACTGTCCGCCACCAAGTCGATGCTGGAGCGGCAGGACTGCATCATCGTCGCCACGGTGTCGGCCATCTACGGTATCGGTGACCCGGTGGATTACCACGGTATGATCCTGCATCTGCGCGAGCACGAGAAGATGGCGCAGCGCGATGTGATCCAGCGTCTGGTGGCGATGCAGTATGATCGCAACGATGTGGATTTCAGTCGCGGCAATTTCCGCGTGCGCGGCGATGTGATTGACATCTACCCGGCGGAAAGCAGCGAGAACGCGATGCGCGTGACGCTGTTCGACGACGAGGTGGAATCGCTGGCGCTGTTCGATCCGCTCACCGGACACATCCAGACGCGCGTGCCGCGCTACACCGTGTATCCCTCCAGCCATTACGTCACGCCGCGCGAGACGACTTTGCACGCCATTGAAACCATCAAGGTGGAGTTGGCCGAACGCATCGCCTTCTTCGTGAAAGAGAACAAGCTGGTGGAGGCGCAGCGCATCGAGCAGCGCACGCGGCACGATCTGGAGATGCTGACCGAGATCGGTTTCACCAAAGGCATCGAAAACTATTCGCGCCATTTGTCGGGGCGTCCGGATGGCGCCGCGCCGCCAACACTGATGGACTACCTGCCGCCGAACGCGCTGATGATCATCGACGAAAGCCACGTCACCATTCCGCAAATCGGTGGCATGTACAAAGGCGACCGCGCACGCAAGGAGAACTTGGTCAACTACGGCTTCCGCCTGCCGTCCGCGCTGGATAACCGTCCGCTGCGTTTCGACGAGTTCGAAAAGATCATGCGCCAGACCATCTTTGTTTCCGCCACGCCGTCGGTGTATGAGGCCGAGCACACCGGGCAGGTGGTGGAGCAGGTGGTGCGCCCGACCGGCCTGATCGACCCGATGATCGAAGTGCGCCCGGCCACGCACCAGGTGGACGACCTGATGTCCGAAGTGACTTTGCGCACGAACGTGGGCGAGCGGGTGCTGGTTACCACGCTGACCAAGCGCATGGCGGAAGATCTCACCGAATACTTTTCCGAGCACGGCATCAAGGTGCGCTACCTGCACTCCGACATCGAAACCGTGGAGCGCGTGGAGATCATCCGCGACCTGCGCCTCGGCATGTTCGACGTGCTGGTCGGCATCAACCTGCTGCGCGAAGGGCTGGACATTCCGGAAGTGTCGCTGGTCGCCATTCTGGATGCGGACAAGGAAGGTTTCCTGCGTTCCGAACGTTCGCTGATCCAGACCATCGGCCGCGCCGCACGCCACCTGCATGGCACCGCGATTTTGTATGCCGACCGCATCACCGAATCAATGCGCAAAGCCATCGACGAGACCGACCGCCGCCGCGCCAAGCAGGTGGCCTACAACGAGGCACACGGCATCACGCCGCAGTCCGTGGTTAAACGTATCAAAGATATTATCGACACCGAATATGATGTGGATGCCGAACGCAAATCGCTGAAGGCGGCGCAGAGCGAGGCGAAGTATCTGGCCATGAGCGAAAAGGAAGTCGCCAGGGAAATCACCCGTATCGAGAAAGAAATGCTGAAAGCCGCCAAGAATCTTGAATTTGAGAAAGCCGCGCAATTGCGCGATCAATTAAAGAGACTGCGAGAGAGCGTGTTCTTGTCGCCTCTATAGCCAGCGTTCGCTGCAATTTGCGATGGTGGCGGCCTGAGATAAAAATGGCGCTTGATCTCAAGCGCCATTTTTGCAGAATAACTGGCGTCCCCTACGAGATTCGAACTCGTGTTATCGCCGTGAAAGGGCGGTGTCCTAGGCCTCTAGACGAAGGGGACTGCGGTGTTGCTTTCTCTTTTTGGTGGAGGTAAGCGGGATCGAACCGCTGACCTCTTGCATGCCATGCAAGCGCTCTCCCAGCTGAGCTATACCCCCGGGATGCCCCGAAAAGAGCGCGCATTATAGTGATGCCCCCCAACCTTGTAAAGCAGGTCAGCCGGTTTTTTTTGCGAGGTTCTGTTCGATTCGCTGCAGCACCATTTCGCGCGGGAATAGCGCGGCCAAAGCATCCACCGACGGGGTTTGCTTTTGCCCGGTAAGCATGACGCGCAAGGGCATAGCGAGCTTGGGCATTCTCACCCCGTGGGCGGCGATGACTTCTTTGATCGCGGTGTTGATCGCGGTGGCTTCCCATTCGATTGTGGTGAATCGTTGCGCCAGATCGCGCAGGGCGGGGATTGCTTCTGCGGAAAGTTGCGCATCGAGCAGCGCGTCATCCGGATTTAAGTCAATGTAAAAAACTTCCGCCGCATCGGCCAGTTCGTTCAGAGTGGCAACCCGCTCTTTATATAAACCGACGATGGCGGCGAGGTCCGGTGTCGGGCCGACTTCGATGCCGCGCGCGGCTAGACGTGGACGCACTTTATCAGCCAGCAGCGAATTATCGGCCTGCTTGAGGTAATGGTTGTTCAGCCAGTTCAGTTTTTCGGTGTTGAACTGGGCGGCCGAAGGCGTGATGTGATCCAGGTCGAACCACTGGCAGAATTGCGCAACGGAAAAAACTTCCTCGTCGCCGTGTGACCAGCCCAGCCGCGCCAGGTAATTGATGACCGCTTCCGGCAGATATCCGTCCTCGTCATATTGCATCACGCTGACTGCACCATGCCGTTTCGACAGCTTGGTGCCGTCGTCGCCGAGGATCATCGACAGATGCGCATACTGCGGCACGGTCGCGCCTAGTGCCTTGAGAATGTTGATCTGGCGCGGGGTGTTGTTGACGTGGTCGTCACCGCGGATGACTTGGGTGATGCCCATGTCCCAATCATCCACCACCACACAGAAGTTGTAGGTCGGCGTGCCATCGGCGCGGGCGATGATGAGATCGTCCAGTTCGGTGTTGCTGAATTCGATCACGCCTTTGACCAGATCCTTCCAACCCACCACGCCTTCGGTTGGATTCCTAAAGCGCACCACGGGTTTGATATCGGCAGGAAGGGCCGGCAAGGTCTTGCCCGGTTCGGGCCGCCAGGTGCCGTCATAACGCGGTTTTTCACCGCGCGCGCGCTGCGCTTCGCGCATCGCATCCAGTTCGGCCGGTGAGGTGTAGCAATAATAGGCCTGCCCCTTGGATAGCATCTGTTGGGTGACTTCCTTATAGCGCGGCATACGCTGCATTTGGTAATAAGGGCCTTCATCGTAGTTGAGGCCGAGCCAGTTCATGCCGTCCAGAATGGCCTGTACCGCTGCCGGTGTGGAGCGCTCAACATCCGTGTCTTCGATGCGCAGGATGAATGTGCCGCCATGCTTGCGCGCGTAGGCCCAGGAGAAAAGCGCGGTGCGGGCACCGCCAATATGCAGATAACCGGTGGGGCTGGGGGCAAAACGGGTACGAACAGTCATGGTATTTCCAGGGGAGTGGCTTGAAAACTAAGGGCGCGCATTTTACGCCAGAAGGCTTGGCCGGATAAAACAAATTGACCCGTGATGCGGCCCTGTGATTAAATGCGCGCCCTCGATTGGGCGGTTAGCTCAGTGGTAGAGCACTGCCTTCACACGGCAGGGGTCACTGGTTCGAACCCAGTACCGCCCACCACAATCAATGAGTTACGATATTTT
>Ga0210056_1000514_pt1 | contig 32355 bp, 34 predicted proteins | sample CryGeyCG2014_080_2_FD_183965 | JGI IMG/M metagenome (GOLD analysis project Ga0210056, IMG submission 183965) | Groundwater microbial communities from aquifer - Crystal Geyser CG07_land_8/20/14_0.80 (SPAdes) (version 2) | ecosystem: Environmental > Aquatic > Deep subsurface > Groundwater | place...
ACCCGAGCCTTAAATCCTGCTTCAAATTTCTTCCGCATCATACCAGACCCCCCTTCAGACTTTATTATACTACTTTTTTCACCTTAAGTCAGCCTAAATTTTGGTCCAGTTTTTCCCGATCATTATAACAGGAAGTGGTAAAACTCTTATAATGGCAGGTTCTATATTATATTTGTATGAGTTAGGTTATCGCAATTTTATTTTCTTCGTAAACAATACAAATATAATAGAAAAAACAAAAGGAAATTTTTTACAACCAATTTCACTTAAATATTTATTTGCTGATAAGATAACATTTAAGGATAAAGTAATAAAAATGAATAAAGTTGATAATTTTCAATCAGCCAATAATGAAGATATAAATATCGTATTTTCAACTATACAAGCATTGCATATACGATTAAACACGCCTAAGGAAAATACAATAACTTATGAAGATTTCAAAGATAAGAAAATCGTACTTATTTCTGATGAGGCTCATCATATAAATGTGGATACTAAAAGAAGAGATAAGCTTTCAAAAGAAGAAAAAGAAGAACTTATAAGTTGGGAAAGCACTGTAAATAGTATATTCAGAGCAAATCCTAACAATATATTACTTGAATTTACTGCTACGGCTGACCTTTCTAACCCTGAAATTGCAGATAAATACTTTGATAAATTAATATTTGATTATCCATTAAAACAATTTAGACTGGATGGATATTCAAAAGAAGTAAAAGTATTAGAAGCTGACTTAGAACATATTGATAGGATATTACAAGCAATTCTTTTGAACCAATATAGAAGAAAAATATTTGAGAAAAATAAATTAGCAATAAAGCCAGTTATACTTTTTAAGTCAAAAACTATTACAGAGAGTGAGAATATATATGAGGAATTCTTACATAAAATTAAAACACTAAAAGCAAGGGATATAATCAAGTTCAATAATGTGCATAATGTAGATACTATTAAAAGGATATTCAAGTATTTTAATCAAAATAACATTTCAATTGAGGATATTGTTTCAGAAATAAAAGAAGAATTTTCTGTAGATAAATGTATTATTGTAAATAGTCAACAGGAAAGCGAAGAAAAACAAATAGAATTAAATGAACTTGAAAATGAAAATAATGAGTATAGAGTTGTATTTGCTGTTAATATGTTAAATGAGGGTTGGGATGTCTTAAATCTTTTTGATATTGTACGTTTGTATAATACACGCGATGCAGATAATGGAAGGCCGGGTAGAACCACAATATCCGAAGCGCAACTAATTGGACGTGGAGCTAGATATTGTCCCTTTCAAATAGAAGAATCTCAGCCTAAATATCAAAGAAAATATGATAAAGATATAGAAAATGAACTTCGTGTATGCGAAGAATTATACTATCATAGTCAATATAATCCTAAATATATACAAGAACTTAATACAGCATTACAGGAGATAGGAATAAAAGCTAAAGAAACAAGAGAAATAAAATTAAATTTAAAAGGAGGTTTTAAGGAATCTGAATTATATAAAAATGGAATAATATATCTTAATGAACAAGTAAAGAATGACCGCTCTAACATTACTTCCTTACCTACTAAAATTAAAGATAAAGTATTTGAATTTAAGCTAAAAACAGGTATTACTCAGTCAATAACGGTTTTTGAAGGTGATAATACATCTTCAATAGAGTTAAAAGAAAAAGAGTATAATCTGATAGATTTTGGAATAAATATTATTAGAAAGGCCATGAATAAATTAGAGTTTTATCACTTCAGTAATATGAAATCATTTTTGCCTAATATAGGTTCTGCAAGAGAATTTATTTTTTCAAAGGATTATTTAGGAGAAGCTAAAGTAAATATAAAGGGATTAAAAAATCAAATAGAAAACCTAACACCAAAACAAAAATTGGAAACAACAATTGATGTGTTAGATGAAATAAGTAAAATTATAGTGTCAGAAAATATTGAACATAAGGGTACAAGTGAATTTAAACCCTATGAAGTAAGAAAAACATTTAGAGATAAAACATTAAACATTTTTGTAAGAGAAGGCGGAGACCAGGAATATGGCGTAGGACAAAATGAGACAACGAATCAAGAATTGAAACTAGATTTAAGCAATAAGGAATGGTATGTATTTAATGATAATTATGGAACTTCAGAAGAAAAATATCTAATAAAATATATCAATAAAACTTACGATAAGCTTAAAATGAAATACAATAAGATATTCCTTGTCCGTAATGAAAAGTATTTTCAGCTATACAACTTTGATGATGGGCGACCATTAGAACCAGACTTTGTACTTTTCCTAGAAAAAAAGAATACCGGGGAAACACTATATTATCAAGTATTTATAGAGCCTAAAGGTGAACATTTATTAAAAGAAGATGAGTGGAAGGAAAAATTCCTGAAATCATTAAAATCTGCCTCAAAAATAAAAACTCTTTGGCAGACAAAAAAGCATATTGTTTGGGGAATGCCTTTTTATAATGAAGCTCTAAGGAAAGTAGAATATGAGAAAGAATTTAAACAAATACTGGAAATTAATTAAAATATAAAATAATTACAATAACATAGATTAATAATTTAACAGCTCTTTAATTTACTTATTTCAACAGTCTTTTGCCTTATAAATTCTGATTAATCAGAATTGACCAGCTAGATAGGGATATGGAACTGTCGTTTACACCTATGAAAAGGTGCGGGCGACAGTAAGTATTAGTTCGATAATATCTGAGGCTATAAACAACAAAAAATAGTTGTGACTGTAACAAGAATTAGGAGGAGAAATGGATAATCAAGAAAGGGCCATTGAAGCATTAAGAAAAATTGAAACTGTCATTAATGAAGTTAGGGATATTTTTCCCAACATAATAAAGAAAGAGCAAATTAAAATAGTGCCTAAAGATGACAATGACCCCATAAGAATATTAAAAAGGGTTAGTGGAATAATTGTTAACTATAATGAGAGTAACGCGGAAAGAAAGTTAGAAAGTTTATTGAAATATTTAGGTTCTATTTCTAGAGAAAAGAAATAGGGATATATAATTTATAAATTATAGGATTTAATGGGTGTATCATGGAAATAGTTAGTATTATTGCTGGCTGTGTTTCTATTATTTTAGGTTTTTTAGCAATTGCTTTGTCTGTTTATTTTTTCATTCAATCAAAAATTTCTGAAAAAGAGGTTTCAAATACTCTTGAAAATATTAAAGCCCAAACAAATACATTACAAAAGATAACAGCAACACAAATGACACGTTTAATAAAAGGTGTAACAGAAATTAGACCTGAACAAGAAATAATTACACATTTGATATCATTAATAAATGTAACCCCACAGCAAGATATGATTCGAGAAAAAGACCTCCAAATTGAAAATTTAACCCAGGAGGCAATAACAGCATATATTGCTTCATATTATTATTCTGCTGTAACAAATTGCTTGTTTCAGGCAAATTTACTTCCTGAGAACGAGATTGAAAATTCTGAATTAAATAATAGAGTAAAGAATATGATTGATAAAAGTTATACTGATTTTAATGCTTTAGAAAATATTTTAAATAGAGTCCATACCACAAGGATTCAAGGAAATCCTCTTTACAATTACTACCAAGAAACTCGAAATATATGGATGCAGGGAGTCAAAGATTCTAAGACCACTATGGAATCAAAACAAAACAGCTAAATTCCTTTATATTTCTAATCCCTAAACCTACCAATTTAAAAACAATCACTGGCGGAAAAATGGCGGAATGGGGTAAAATGAGGTTCAAATAAAAAACCTCGTCATTCAACGAGGTTTTCTTATAATAACATTGCGGGGAGTGGATTTGAACCACTGACCTCCAGGTTATGAGCCTGACGAGCTACCGGGCTGCTCCACCCCGCAGGTATAGAATAGTAAATCAAAAAGTTATTGTCAAGTTTGATTTACTATTTTTTTTATGATATTATTTAAAGTAAAGGAAATTATAAAAGGGTAAACCCTTAATTCCTGGATAACCTGATAATCGTCCATCTGAAGATGGACGCTACATTTTTCGTCCTAATGAATCGGGACGATTTCTTGAGGAATAAAAGATGGCTATAGGAACCAGAAGGAAAACAGCAAAAGATATTTTGATTGAGAGTGGATTGATAGGCGAAGAACAACTCAACAAAGCCATAGAGGAATCTAAAAAACAACAGAAGCCCCTGCAGCAGGCAGTAATTGACATGGGTATGATTGACAGAGCGGAGTTGTTACGGACCCTTTCTAAGGCATGGAGTGTCAAGGCGGTGGATTTGGGAAATTTTGAAATAGACCCTGACGCTGCAAAAATTGTTCCTGAGAAAACTGCAAAACGTCATACGCTTATACCTTTTGCTAAGGAAGAATCAAGTTTATATGTTGCAATGGCTGACCCGCATGATTTGTTTGTTACGGATGATATAAGGTTGAGAACCGGTTTGAAAGTTGAACCTTATTTAGCACTGCCGGCTGATATAAATGATATGATATCAAAAATATATGTGAAAGACGCAGCCATAGACGAATTACTTCCTGAAGAGGAAGAGGCAGCGGCACCCGTGTCTGCAGGTGCTACAGCAGCCGAATCAAAAGAACTTATGGATGAACTTATAGCAGGATTGGGTAAGACACCGACTGACGAATTGCAGATAAGCAAGGGCGGCGAAGCTGAAAAGGTTGATATTATGGAAGTGGATGCAGCTGCTCCAGAGACGGAAAAATTAGTTAATGCCATATTACTGGAAGCATTGAGACTCAATGCATCAGACATTCATGTTGAACCACTGGAAAAGAGAATGTCTGTGAGGTATCGCGTTGATGGAATAATGCGTAAATCGTCGTTTAAAGTGCCTTTGAGTTTCAGACAGGCTATCATTGCTAAATTAAAAATTCTTACCGGTTCAATGAACATAACAGAGCGAAGGAGACCTCAGGACGGGAGGATTGCCCTTTTTGCTAAAGGCAGACCGATTGAACTGCGGTGCAATATGATACCGACAGTATATGGCGAGAGCGCGGTTATGCGTATTCTTGACAGGGGGAGCGTGAGAGTTGATTTAGAAAAACTTACTTTTGCGCCCGATATACTGAAGCAGTTTAAAGCAGTTATTGAAAAACCATACGGGCTTGTCCTTGTTGCCGGTCCGACAGGGAGCGGGAAATCCACCACGCTTTATTCTGCATTAAATTATCTGAACGACCCCGCTGAAAAAATTCTTACTGCTGAAAATCCTGTTGAATACAACCTGGATGGTATAATGCAACTACCGGTGAATCAGGAAATCGGCGTGACGTTTCCGGCTGCGCTCCGTGCCTTCCTGAGACAGGACCCTGATATAATCATGGTGGGTGAAATAAGAGACCAGGAGACAGGGCAAATAGCAATGGAAGCGGCAATGACAGGACATATGGTGCTTTCCACGATTCATACCAACGATTCTCCCACGGCGGTTGCAAGGTTAGCAGAAATGGGTATTCACACGTATTTAATATCCTCAACCTTAGAAGCGGTTCTGTCGCAGAGGTTAGTGCGTAGAGTCTGTGAAAAATGCAAGAAACCCGACCCCAACCAGCCAAAAGAGTTATTAGAAACATTGGAGAAAAACGGCGTTGATATAAAATCAGCAACATTTATGAAAGGTGAAGGATGTCCGTATTGTCTTAAAACGGGTTATAAGGGTCGTCTCGGCGTACACGAGTTCCTGCTTATGAATGAAGAGATTCGTAAACTTATACTCACGGAGATTGCCGCTGCCCCTATCCGTAAACTTGCTGTAAAAACCGGTATGCGTCCGATGATGATTGACGGCCTTATAAAGGTAAGTCAGGGCATGACTACTTACGAAGAGATACTGGCTGGCATTTCATCAGAGTAAATGGACCCAGCACCCTTACCTCAAACTTGACCAAGTTTGACCTGCACAATGATTAGCATTCCAAGTGGATTTAATTTTGTCGGCACACACTGCGGTATAAAAAAAAGCAAAAAAGATTTATCTTTATTTTACTCCGCTCATCCCTGCATTACTTCAGCGGTATTCACAAGAAATCTTGTAAAAGCCTCACCTGTTATTGTCAGCAAAAAACATCTATCAAAATCCGGAAGAAACATACAGGCAGTAATCGTTAATTCAGGCTGTGCTAATGCCTGTACCGGTAGGCAGGGGTTAAAAGATGCATTTGAAATGTGTTCTTTGACAGGAGAGTGTTTGGGTCTCAAACCGGAACAGGTTGTTATTGGTTCAACAGGTGTCATTGGCAGGTATCTCCCGATGGCTAAGGTTCGTTCAGGTATCAGGAAACTATGTAATGACCTTAAAGAGAATACTGATAGAACCTCGTCAGTATTCGATGCAGTTGATGCGATTATGACAACCGATAGAGTGAAAAAAATATCCACCAGAACCTTGAATATCGGCGGTAAAAAGGTTAAAATATTATCTTGTATAAAAGGCTCCGGGATGGTACATCCTGATATGGCAACTTTGTTAGGTTTTATTTTTACCGATATAAACATTACAAAAAATCTTTTAGATACTGCATTGAAAAACGCAGTTGAACAATCACTTAATTGTATAAGTGTTGACGGCGATACTTCAACGAACGACAGCGTATTTGTCCTTGCCAACGGTTTGGCAGGTAACGAATGTATTAGTTCAAAGAATAGCAAAGAATTTAAGAAATTTTCATATACTCTGACTGACCTTTGTGAAGAATTAGCAAGGATGGTTGTATCTGATGGCGAGGGAGCAACCAAGCTCGTTACTGTGGTGGTTAAATCTGCCAGAACCAGGTTTGAAGCAAAAAAAGTTGCACAGACTATTGCTACCTCACCTTTAGTTAAGACGGCGATTTTTGGTTCTGACCCGAATTTCGGCAGGGTCATGGCTGCTGCCGGCAGGAGCGGTGTTAATATTAATCCCGAAAGAATTGATGTTTATTTTGATAATCTGTGTGTCTATAGCAAGGGTTGCCCGATAAATTTTTGCACCAAGGAAGCAAAAAAAGTATTGTCAAAGAAAAAACTAAGTATAATTGTAAATCTCAATCAGGGCAAGACTGCTGTTAAATATTATACCTGTGATTTAAGTTACGATTATATCAGGATAAACGCCGAATACTGTACATAATTATGAATATATTGTTTATATGCACGGGTAATACCTGCAGGAGCGTAATTGCCGAAGAACTGGCAAAAAAATATTTTTCCGGTTATGAAGATATTAAAATAAAATCCTGCGGGATTGCATCTTCTACCGCTTTTTCCACCCCTGAAATAGTCCTGGAATTGATGAAAAAAGAAAACATAGAATTCAAAGGCCACATATCAACACCCGTAACAAAGAAGTTAATGGACGAAGCAGGTATTATACTCGTTATGGACAAAAACCACATGGAATATATAAGATATAATTTCCCGAGGGCAGAAAAGAAAACTTATCTTCTGAAATCTTATGTTAAACTCCGCGAAGGGTCTCCGGTCCTCCCAGATATGGATATATCCGACCCCATCGGCGGGACAGAGGAAGTTTATACTGAATGTTTTGATGAAATAAAGGAATGTATAATCAAATTAGTTGATAAGGTTATTATGGAGAACCCCAATGAACCTCAAAAAGACAGATTCTGAAATTTACTCGGTAATCAGGAATGAACTGAACAGGCAAAGGAATGTAATTGAGCTGATAGCTTCAGAAAATTATACCTCGCCTGAAGTGATGGCCGTGCAGGGTTCGGTTCTGACGAACAAATATGCCGAGGGTTATCCCGCCAAAAGATACTATGGCGGTTGTGAGAACGTGGATGTTGCCGAACAGTTAGCGATAGACCGTGCAAAAAAACTTTTTCATGCCGAACATGCCAATGTCCAGGCACATTCAGGCACACAGGCAAATATGGCGGTTTATTTTGCCATGTTAAATCCCGGTGATACAATAATGGGTATGCATCTGTCACACGGCGGACATCTTTCACACGGGCATCCTACAAGTTTCAGCGGAAAATATTTTAAAACTGTCCCGGTTGGCGTGACGGAGAAAACAGAATTGATTGATTATGATAGTGTGAGAGCAATGGCTAAAAAACACAAACCGCATTTAATTGTTGCCGGGAGTTCAAGTTACTCCAGGGTGATTGACTGGAAAGAGTTTCGTAAAGTATGCGATGAAGTGGGGTCATATTTTATGGCAGATGTTGCACACTATGCAGGACTCATTGCAGCGGGAGTCTATCCTTCACCCGTTCCTTATGCAGATTTTGTTACATTTACAACGCACAAGACATTGAGAGGGCCTCGCGGCGGGATGATACTTTGTAAAAAGGAGTTCGCACCTGTCATAGATAAAATGGTTTTCCCCGGGATACAGGGTGGTCCGTTAATGCATGTAATTGCAGCAAAAGCAGTAGCATTGAAGGAAGCAATGTCGCAAAAGTTTAAAAATTATCAGTTGCAGGTATTGAAAAACGCCCGTCAATTAGCGAAATCATTAAATGGACTCGGGTATAAGATTGTTTCAGACGGGACAGATTGTCATATGTTAGTGGTTAATTTAGAGAATAAAAAACTCACCGGTATCCAGGCAGAACGTATGCTTGACAAAGTCGGTATAACGGTAAATAAAAACTCCATTCCTCACGACACGGAGAAACCGTTTATTACATCAGGTATAAGAATTGGCACACCTGCTGTTACTACCCGGGGTATGAAAGAAAAAGAAATGATGTTAATAGCAGAACTTATAGATTTAACCTTAAAACAACATCAATTAGACAATGTCCGTAAACAGGTGATGAATCTTACCAGTCGGTTTAATATATACAGGAATTTAGACTGTTATAATGATTAAAGTGTATTTACTTTCTTTTTTTTGCGGACTTGTGCTGGTGATTCTTCTTACACCGGGGACAATTTTTTTAAGCAAACAGTTAAATGTTTATGACTGGCCTGCCCGTCGTAAAGTTCACTCAAGACCCATCCCTCGCTGGGGTGGAGTCGGGATATTTTTAGGTTGTTTTTTAACAATTATGATAGCATATAGCCTCTTTCCGCAATTTCGAGAATTACTTTCCTACCAGTTAGAGCAACCCAGGAGCAGACTTGTCGGCGGTCTCTCCCTTCACACACAGTTGATTGGAATTTTTATAGGCAGTCTTTTTGTATTATTACTCGGAATGATAGACGATAAAAAACCTGTCCGTGCCCTGACAAAACTTCTTGTTCAGATTATCGCAGCTTACTGTGCACTGGATTTCGGCGTAAGGATATTCGGGCTAAATCTGCCTTTTGGATTAAAGATTGTTTTTACAAAAAACGAGTTTCTGATGTTTTTAAGCCAGGTGGTAACAGTTTTATGGCTTATTGGTTTTATGAATACAATAAATTTAGCTGACGGGCTGGATGGACTGGCATGCGGGATTGTATCAATTGCAAGCGGGACATTTTTCATAGTTTCATTGCTCCTTAAACCCGATAAATTATGGCTTATAAAACAGCTGCAGTTAAGCGGTTTGCTCTCAATAATATTGTGCGGTTGCTGTTTAGGATTTTTATTCTATAACTTCAATCCGGCAAAAATTTTCCTCGGCGATTGCGGTGCATTATTTCTTGGGTTTTTGCTGGCGAGTATAAGCATAATCGGCACGTTGAAAACACCGCTTGTCATTTCGCTGTTTGTACCCATTATTATTGTCGGGTTACCGATACTTGATGTGTTTCTTTCAATTTTCAGAAGATTGCGTCGCGGGATGGATGTAATGGAACCGGATAAGGAACACATACATCACAGACTTTTGAAATGGGGATGGTCGCACAGGGAAGTTGTTCTTCTGATGTATATTGTCACAATGGTACTCTCAATTATCAGCATTTCAATAGTTTCATTCCGGTTGTTATAAGAGGATTTTTTAAAATTAGTCCCCCCTTGATTCTTTTCCCCAATGATTTCTTCGAAATCAATACTCGGGGACAGGCAGAATCAATACAGGGGGGACATCCGAAAGGGGGTATTTTCGGATGAAAATACTGTGTGTTTTTGGGACAAGGCCTGAAGCAATAAAAATGGCGCCCGTGATAAAACAAATGCAGGGTAAGATGCAGGTTAAAGTGTGTGTGACTGCCCAGCACAGGCATATGCTTGACAGTGCCCTTGATGTATTTGGCATTAAGTCTGACTATGACCTGGATATAATGGAAGAAAGTCAGTCATTGTATCATATTACTACCACCTGTCTTACGCGTCTAAAAAAAGTATTTGATAAAGAGAAACCTGATTTGATATTAGTCCACGGCGATACAACAACAACCTTTGCCGCAGCGCTTTCTGCATTTTATGAAAAAATACCGGTAGGTCATGTAGAGGCCGGTTTGCGGTCTTTTGATAAATACAACCCTTATCCTGAAGAGATTAACCGTGTCCTGACGGATAAAATGTGTGATTTGCTTTTTGCACCTACCCGGACTGCAAAACAAAATTTGCTTAAGGAAAACATACCCTCTGAGAAAATTTTTGTCACCGGTAATACTGTGATAGATGCATTATATATTGCCTTAAGAAAAAAACACAGGTTTTCCAATGAAACCCTGAAAAATTTGTTCAGCACGTCAAGTCCATCAAAACGCTATATACTGGTCACTGCTCACAGACGGGAAAATTTCGGCAGACCTTTGGAGAATATCTGTTTTGCATTAAGAGAGATTTCCGAAAAACATTCTAATCTTGAAATTATATATCCCGTTCACTTAAACCCGAATGTTCAAAAACCTGTAAAGAGAATACTTTCAAATCATCCCGGGATACATCTTTTAGCACCCTTGGATTATCTGGATTTTATCAATCTTATGAACAGGGCATATTTTATTGTTACGGATTCTGGCGGCTTACAGGAAGAAGGACCCGCGCTCGGTAAACCCGTGCTTGTTTTAAGAAAAGTCACGGAGAGACCTGAAGCGGTAAAGGCCGGCACAGCAAAAGTTATCGGCACAGATAAAAGAAAAGTGTTTGAGTCAATCAGCAGACTGCTTGAAGATAAAAAAATGTACAATTCTATGGCAAAGGCAGAAAATCCATACGGCGACGGTAAGGCGAGTCAACGTATAGTAAAGATAATAGGGGACGCTACTTGAAATTTGCTACTTTTAAGATTGTAAATTATGTTGAATGTTGAGACCTGACCCCTACACTACGATATATATGAAGGAAGCACTGTACTGGGAACCGGTTGACAAAAATAATAAAGTTGTCCACTGCCTTCTATGCCCTCACAACTGCAGAATTTCACCGGACAAGACAGGTATCTGCCGTGTAAGAAAAAATGACGACGGTAAACTTTACAGTTTAATATATAATGAATTTACATCAATTCATCTTGACCCCATAGAGAAAAAACCACTCTACCATTTTTATCCGGGCAGTCACATACTTTCAGTCGGGACATTCGGATGTAATTTCAGGTGTCTGCACTGTCAGAACTGGGAAATCTCCCAGTCTAATCAAGGAGATGCCCCAACTCATAAGATTACGCCGGAATCCGCCGTTGCGTTAGCAAAAAAGGATGATTCAATTGGAATAGCCCATACCTATAACGAACCTCTGATAAATTATGAATGGGTTTTTGAAACAGCGAAGTTAATCCACAAGGAAAACCTGAAAAATGTACTTGTTACGAACGGTTATATAAATGAACAGCCCTGGGAGAACCTTCTGCCGTTCGTTGATGCAGCAAATATTGATGTAAAATCTTTTCGTGACGAGTTTTATAAAAAGATATGTTCCGGAAGACTCGGTCCTGTCCTGAGGTCAGTGGAGATAATGGTTAAGCGGAACAAACACGTTGAAGTAACCTATCTTTTAATACCCCACCAGAACGATTCAGAACAGGAAATAGAAGATATGGTTGACTGGCTGAGTTCAGTCAACCCCGAGATACCCCTGCATTTTTCACGGTATTTTCCGCAGTACAAGATGGATGAACCGGAGACACCCATTGCCACTCTTGAAAAAGCGAAAAAAATTGCATTAAAGAGACTCAAGTATGTTTATTTAGGTAATGTTAAATAGGGACAGCGACCATTTATTTCCAAAGGTAAAGGTCTGTTAGAGCCACCACACTGGATTAGGATAATTAAGTGATGTGTCCCCAAAATTCTATGATTGAATATATAGGGAACTGGCTGCAGGCTATAAAGGACAATTATAATGTCAACCCGTATATTTTTGGTGTAATTTATCTGGTCAGTGTAATCCCGTGGTGGTATGGTTTATATAGAACCATTGACTGTTTAAGAAAAAAACAGATGGGGATTACAGTCAGATGGCTGGTGATAGTGGGGTTTCTTACAATTGCACCATTTTTATATGTGGCTGTTTTCGGGAGAAATTTACCTGTAAGTTTTTGGATTATAATTGCTGCCATAGTGGTAATATCTTTCATAAATTTAGCAAAAAAACTTCAGCAAAGCTTAAAAAGCAATAGTCAAAAATAAGGAGGAAAAATGTCAAAAAACATTTTGTTTTTCGTTCTGGTAATCATCGTAGGTGCACTGATTGGGTCATTTTTAGGTAAATTTGTTGAACAGGTATTTCCTCATGCAAGCATGATGAGAGACCTGTTTGCGACTGAAATAAATGCCGGTCTTTCTCCTACCACTCTTGACCTTCGCGTCCTTGAACTTACGTTCGGTTGCCTGGTGAAACTTAACATTACAGCGGTACTTGGTATGATTGTCGCAGGATATTTGTTCAGGATGGTAATGGGCAAATAAAATCAGGGTTTACCCGATGAAACTTATCCTCTGTTCATCTTCAGCAAGAAGAAAAGAATTAATAAAGAAACTTTGCCTGCCTTATATAGTATATCCGGTTAATATTGATGAAAATATCAGGACAAAAATACCGGAAAGTCTTGTAACTAAACTTGCCTTAAGAAAAGCACTCGCAGGAGCAGGCAGGTTCAGGAAAGGCATAGCAATCGGTGCTGATACGATTGTTGTTCTCGGCGATAAAATTATTGGCAAACCCAGAGACCATAGAGATGCAGAAAGAATACTCAAAAAACTTTCAGGAACAGTTCATAAAGTATATACGGGATTAGCATTAATTGATTGTGCAAGCGGTAAATTGGTTGTTGATTATGAAGTCAGCGGGACAAAGATGCGTCCACTTTCAGTTTATGAAATAAAGTTTTATGCCGGTAAACATCTTGATAAAGCAGGCGCTTATGCAGTACAGGAAAAAGACGATGCTGTAGTAGAAAAAATTTATGGTGATTATTATAATGTTGTGGGCCTGCCTTTAGAAAAACTTAAATTATTATTGAAAATGTTCGGGAAAAACCTGGACCTTGATTGAATTGCTTAATGTTTTATACCAGTCGTTTAGGAGAGCGAGAGTTTTTTCATTTTGTAATTTTTTTAGAAATTCGTCCCTGTCTTTTTCGTATTTCTTCATATTACCCTGATGTTCCATAAAATATTCAAACTGTACTTCCTGTTCGGTGATTTTCAAACCCGAAATTACTATATCCCTTATCTTAAACATGGCAATTCGTCTTTTCTGGGATTCTTCAAATTCCTGCGGAGTCATCCGGAGGCGATAAAATAAAATCTGGAAGTATACCTGCTGGTCAAATCTACCATCCTTCTGGAATGCAGGGAAACTCTGGACAGTTGCCGCCAGTTCTTTATCTGTAACCAAGATACCATATTTAGCCGCTTCCTGCCAGAAGACTTCTTCCTGTATCAAATCCTGAAGGACCTCCTGCCGTTTTTGCTGGACCACAAGGTCTGTTATATCAGTATTTGACTCGCGCAGGTTATCCATAACACGAGTATATAAAGACTGGTATTTTTTAAAAGGAATTTTCACACCATTAATTTTTGCAACAGCGTCAGTAGGTGCCCCTTTTTCCCTGAAGTATGCTCCAAAACCTATAAAAACCCCTGCCAGGAAACCAATTATTGTAATTATAAAAATTGTCCGTGTGTGTTTTCTTAAAAAATCCATCGTTTTGCCACACCTTCCTACATAACTTTACATAATAAATATCATCTTGTCAAATATATGTTTGTAGGATATTGACAAGTAACAATTATTTTAGTATATTAATATATGTTGATATATTTGTATGCTTAAGGTGGTTAATATTGAAAGATTTGGTTAAATCCTTTAAAGCTATGTCAGACCCGATAAGAGTCAGGATACTGAAACTCCTTGAAAAAAAGAGAATGTGTGTCTGCGAATTAACAGCGGTTCTTAAAATCGGACAATCAAATGTTTCCCACCATTTAAAAGTGCTGAAGGAAGCAGGACTGGTGAATGACAAGAAAGACGGGCTATGGATTGATTACGAATTATCCCGAGGAGAGTACAACAGATACGCTCCTGAAATATTGAAGACGATTTCAAAAGTATTAAATGATAATCCGGAGATTCTGGAAGACATAAAGATGTCAACAAAAGCAGACAGAGAAGAAATATGTAAGAAGTAATTTTTTTTACTCAATCCATATGAATACTCTTTGATATATTGATACACTTACAAATCATGAGGTAACATCATGAATGAGATTTACAGGCTATTTATTTTATTGAGTGTTTTTTTAATTGCTTATTTTCTCCCTGTTGGGAATCTTGTGTTCCAGAATTCCTTGCTTGAGTCATTATACATGCTTCAGGAATATGCAAGACAGCATGTTCTCTTATGTCTTATTCCTGCATTTTTCATAGCAGGTGCCATTGCCAATTTCATAAGCCAGAACTCCGTCATCAAGTATCTGGGACCGAAAGCCAATAAGATATTATCTTATTCAGTAGCATCTGTTTCAGGAACAATACTTGCAGTGTGTTCCTGCACGGTGCTTCCGTTGTTTGCAGGAATTTATAAAAGAGGTGCAGGAATAGGTCCCGCTACTGCTTTTCTTTATTCCGGACCCGCGATAAATGTCCTTGCAATAATTCTGACAGCACGAGTACTGGGAATTGAACTCGGTATTGCACGAGCATTAGGGGCTGTAATTTTTTCAATAATAATCGGCTTGTGTATGCATCTTATATTCGGTAAGGAACAAAGCACGGGGAACGATGAAAGTTTTAAAATGGCTGAAGATAAAAAGGAAGCCAGGCCTCTATGGAAGACAGCCCTCTATTTTGCAGTAATGGTAGGCATACTTGTTTTTGCGAACTGGGGCAAAGATGAATCAATCAGAATCTGGCAGTTGATATACAATAGTAAATGGTATATTACCGGGATACTAATGGTTGCTCTTATTTCTATGTTGATTGCATGGTTTAGAAAAATGGAATTAATACAATGGACTTCATCCACCTGGGTATTTGCAAAACAAATCCTGCCTCTGCTCTTTGCGGGTGTAATAGTTGCAGGATTTCTGTTAGGCAGGCCGGGTCATCAGGCATTGATACCGAATGAGTGGATAACAAAATTTGTGGGCGGGAACAGTATCTGGGCTAATCTTTTTGCTTCGGTTGCCGGCGCATTGATGTATTTTGCCACATTAACAGAGGTGCCAATATTACAGGGACTAATAGGATCTGGTATGGGCAAGGGTCCTGCTCTTGCTCTTTTATTGGCAGGTCCTGCTTTGAGTTTACCCAATATGCTTGTGATAAGAAGTATCATGGGCACTAAAAAAACAATTACCTATATTATGCTTGTTGTAGTAATGGCAACAATAACGGGTATGATATTTGGATATTTATTTTCATAGAAAGAGGTGACGAAAAATGCATAAAACAGATATCAACAAACTTATAAAATATTCTGACGACAAACCTCAAAAAGAAATATTCTATGATTCCGGGGGGTTAAAAGCACAGGTTGTATGTCTGAAAGCGGGACAGATAATACCACCATGCAAGATGACCAATGATGTCCTGTTTTATATTATTGAAGGCAATGGTGAGATTACAGTCGATAATAAAAAAGAAGCACTATTTGCCGGGGTGAGCGTAATTGTTTCTAAAGAAGCGGAATCAAGAAGTATTTCCGCAAAAATTGATATGGTCATTCTTGGTGTTCAGGCAAGAAAGGAGACAGAGAGAGAATGAAAATTGAAATATTGGGAACAGGATGCCCTAAATGCAAGAAACTGATGGAACTTACAGAAAAAGCAGTAAAAGATACAGGGGTTTCCGCTGAAATATCAAAAGTAGACAAAATTAACGACATAATGAATTACGGCGTGATGGTCACACCGGCACTTGCAGTTGACGGCGAGGTAAAAGTTTCAGGAAGAATACCATCCGAAGAGGAGATAAAGAATTGGATAAAAAAATAAAGGTAACTGAATGGATAAATGAATTGCAGAATGGAGGCGGTGAATTATGACACGACCAAACATAAAATTCTGTATCGCATTATCACTAATAACTTTGTTTATATACGGGTGTGGAAACAACAACAATAAAACCGAAACAACCAATAAGCCCGCTGAAAACCCTGTCAAAGAAATAGTCAAAACAGATTCTGAAGAATTGAAAAAAGAAAAAAAGAAAACACAAGAAATAAAAGTTACATTTGTGGAACTCGGGTCAGTAGGGTGTATCCCCTGCAAAATGATGCAGCCAATTATGAAAGAAATTGAAGAAGAATACGGAGACCAGGTAAAAGTTATATTTTACGATGTCTGGACAGAAGAAGGCAAACCCTATGCACAGAAATACAGAATAAGATTAATACCAACACAGGTGTTTCTGGATAAAGACGGAAACGAATATTACAGACACGAGGGATATTTCCCTAAAGACGAACTGGTTAAGGTTTTAAGAATGAAGGGAGTGGAATGATAAGAACATTATTTGAATGGCTTTCAACCTCTATTGAATCAACTGCAGGTATAGCATTTATCGCTTCTTTTATCTGGGGGATTTTCAGTATATTATTAAGTCCCTGCCACCTTTCAAGCATACCTCTCATTGTGGGATTTATTGATGGACAAGGCAAGGTTCCTATAAAAAGGGCTTTTATTCTTGCATCACTATTTTCAACAGGTATATTAATAACAATCGGTGTTATCGGCGCTATTACCGGCTTGATGGGAAGAATGCTGGGAGACATAGGTCCATACGGCAATTATATAGTAGCCAGTATACTGTTTATTGTGGGATTATACCTGCTTGAAATAATCAACATACCTTTCCTTAATCCGTTTTTTCATACGGGCTTTAAAATGAAAGGATTGTTTGCTTCATTTATTCTCGGGCTTGTATTCGGAGTAGCGATAGGGCCTTGCACTTTTGCTTACATGGCACCCATGCTGGGTATAGTATTCAAGATAGCTTCAACTAATTTTGTGTTTGCCATGTCCCTCATACTCTTCTATGCAGTAGGTCATTGTTCAGTTATAGTTTTAGCGGGAACATTTACAGGCATAGTTCAGAAATACCTGAACTGGAATGAAAAGTCAAAAGGCGCAGTCCTGCTTAAAAAAGTCTGTGGGATTTTAGTAATAATCGGGGCAATTTATCTTGTCTGGTCAACGATGTGATAAAAGGCTTAACATAAATTGAGAGGTGAAACAATGGAAAGCGCTGGAAGTGAGAGGAAATTAGGTTTTTTTGAAAAATATCTGACAGGGTGGGTATTACTTTGTATTTTCGCAGGTATAATAATAGGGAAGATAGCACCTGGTATTGCGAAATCCCTTGATGGTATGGCGATTTATGTCAACCACGCTCCAGTTGTTTCCATCCCTATAGCGATATGTTTATTTTTCATGATGTATCCGATAATGGTAAAGATTGATTTTACCGATATATTAAAAGCAGGAAAATCTGTTAAACCCGTGGGATTGACGCTATTTGCCAACTGGGCGATTAAACCATTTACGATGTATGCGATAGCTATTTTTTTTCTTGGTATATTATTTAAAAATTTCATCGGGGCTGATGCTATTGACCTGGTGAAACTTCCTCCCGGGGCAGATTGGGCAATAGGTTCCATACACGGCACTGGTAAAGTCGTATTGGAAAACGGTATAAGAATGCTTGAAATACCTCTCTGGAGAAGTTACCTTGCAGGATGTATTTTATTAGGCATTGCTCCCTGTACTGCAATGGTGCTTGTCTGGGGTTACCTTGCAAAGGGAAACGACGGACATACCCTTGTAATGGTTGCAATAAATTCACTCACTATGTTGTTTTTCTATGGCCCTTTGGGTGGTTTCCTGCTTGGAGTTGGCAGGCTGCCCGTCCCCTGGCAGGCATTACTGCTTTCAATCAGCATATATGTGGCACTTCCTTTATTGGCAGGATATCTCTCCCGTAAATGGGTAATCAAAATTAAGGGTGAAGAATGGTTCAAGGATAAGTTCCTGCATCTTTTAACACCAGTATCAATAATTGCACTACTTATTACTCTTGTTCTACTGTTTTCTTTCAAGGGCGATATCATCATTTCAAAACCGTTAACAATACTCTGGATTGCAATACCGCTCTTTATCCAGACAAACCTTATTTTCTGGATTACATATGGCCTGGCAAAAGTATTAAAACTAAGTTATGAAGATGCCGCTCCATCGGCAATGATAGGAGCAAGTAATCATTTTGAAGTTGCTATTGCAACAGCAACTATGGTTTTTGGATTAAGTTCAGGAGCGGCTCTTGCTACGGTTGTGGGAGTATTGATAGAAGTACCTGTAATGCTGATGCTGGTTTCAATATGTAAGAGAACTCGTTATTTATTTTAAGAATTCTTGACGGAAGAATATACTTCAAAAAGTTTTTTTGCCAACCTCTTGACAAACTAATACAATATATTGTAGGATTGTATTACTCAAGTCTATATGTAGTATTAGTCCAAAACCTCCTAAAATAAGGTTCTTACCCTATGAAGTGTCCGTTTTGCAGCAGTCTTGACGCTATGGTTATTAATTCCCGCGGTGTGGATGGCGAGAGCGTTATACGTCGCAGAAGACAGTGCAGGGAATGCAGTAAACGTTTTACCACATATGAGCGATTGGAAGAACTTCCTTTATATGTTGTTAAAAGCGATAAACGCAGGGAACTGTTTGACAGGAACAAACTCCGCGAAGGAGTTATACGTGCCTGTGAAAAGAGACCGGTATCAACCGATAGAATAGAAAAACTTATAAATGAAATTGAACATGAACTGGAAGATTATGTTATGGAAGTGCCAAGCAGTATCATAGGCGAGAAAGTCCTCAAGAAACTTTTTGAAGTTGACAGTGTTGCCTACATAAGATTTGCGTCAGTTTATCACCAGTATGACATAGATACTTTTATGAAAGAAATAAGGTATCTAAAAAGACAGCAGTTGAAACAGCAGCTGAAGGTAAGGGGAAATGAGCAAAAACCGTGAAGTTAAACTAACTTCAACAGCACGAACAATACTTGAAAAACGCTACCTTAAAAAAGACCAGCAGGGAAATCCGATTGAAACCCCTGAAGAGCTGTTTTACCGTGTTGCGGAGAACATTGCTCAATCTGATTTGATTTATGAACCCCAGAAAGATATAAAACCCGTAATAGAAGAATTTTACGATACAATGGCTAACCTTGAATTTATTCCAAATTCACCCACACTGATGAATGCCGGCAGAGAGTTACAGCAACTGTCCGCCTGTTTTGTTTTGCCGGTAGAAGATTCTATGGAGTCAATCTTTGAGACACTCAAAAACACTGCACTTATACATAAATCCGGCGGCGGGACAGGATTCTCCTTTTCAAAATTGCGGCCTAAAAAAGATATAGTGCAATCCACTTCAGGAATTTCCTCAGGGCCTGTTTCTTTTATGGAAGTTTTTAATGCTGCAACTGAAGCGATAAAACAGGGTGGTACGCGCAGAGGGGCGAATATGGGAATCCTTCGTGTTGACCATCCGGATATTCTGGAGTTTATATCCTGCAAGAATAGAAACGATAAACTGATAAATTTCAATATCTCAGTGGCACTTACAGAAGAATTTATTGAAGCAGTAGAGGATAATAAAGAGTATCCATTGCGTAATCCGCGCACAGAACAGATATCAGGTATGCTTGATGCCAGAATGGTATTTGATAAAATTGTTGAACATGCACACAATAACGGTGAACCCGGGGTAGTATTTCTCGACAGGATTAACGAATCAAACCCTACGCCTGAATTAGGCAAGATTGAGTCAACTAACCCATGCGGAGAACAGCCACTTTTACCTTATGAATCCTGTAATTTAGGCTCTATAAATCTTGCACTGATGTATAACCATGAGAACAACGATATAGACTGGAATAAACTTGCAAGGGTAACACGTCGTTCAGTACACTTTCTTGACAATGTCATTGATATGAATCATTTCCCGATACCCAAGATTGAGGAAATGACAAAAGCAAACCGTAAGATTGGTTTAGGTGTGATGGGCTGGGCGGACCTTCTGATACAACTTAAAATATCATATTCAATAAAGGAAGCCCTGAGGCTGGCAGAGAAGGTTATGGGTTTTATTCACAGCAATGCTGTTGAAGCATCAGTTGAATTAGCAAAAACACGGGGAGAATTTCCTAACTTTAAAAAGAGTGTTTTTAAAAATGACAGGCCGAGACGGAATGCTACATTGACTACTATTGCACCCACCGGGACAATCGGGATGATTGCCGGTGTATCAAACGGTGTAGAACCTTTATTTGCCATAGTCTATAAGAAATCAAACATTCTTGATAATCAGGAATTTTTGGAAATCAATCCTTATTTTGAAGAAATTGCAAAACAGGAAGGATTTTATTCAGAAGAATTAATGAGAGAGGTTGCAAAGAATGGTTCAATACAAAAACAGAAGTCAGTTCCTGCCGAAATAAGAAGAATTTTTGTAACAGCACATGATATACCACCGGAGCATCATATTCGCATGCAGGCAGCATTCCAGAAATATACAGATAATGCCGTATCAAAGACCGTCAATTTTCCGCATGATGCAAAAAAGGAAGAGATTGCAAGAGTGTATATGCTGGCCTACCAGTTAGGATGTAAAGGTGTAACCGTATATCGGGACAGGAGCAGGGATAAACAGGTTATTAATATAGGAGAGAAGTCTTCTATAGAGAAACAGCTGATGCCGCGTTTAAGACCTTCAGTAACACACGGTACGACCATTATGATGAACACAGGTTGCGGGAAAATGTATATAACTATAAATGAAGATGAGAAAGGCGCATGCGAGTTATTTGCGCAATTAGGCAAATCCGGCGGATGTGCTCAGAGCCAGGCGGAAGCAACCGGCCGTTTAGTATCACTGGCATTGCGTTCAGGGATAAATGTAGAAGAAATAATAAAACAGTTAAAAGGCATCAGATGCCCGACACCGATGTTCAGTAATGGTGGGACCATATTTTCCTGTGCTGATGCAATTGGCAAAGCGGTAGAAATTTATATGAAAGAAAGAAATCTGCCCGGACTATTTGACCAGAATTCAAATCCTGCCGAACACCAGCAGAGGACACAGGACGCAGCAAACAGTTCAAATAATTTGAATTTTATTGGTGCATGCCCGCAGTGTCCTGACTGCGGTGAAATGCTGATTGTGGCGGAAGGCTGTGTCTATTGTCGGGGCTGCGGCTATTCTAAATGCTGGTAAAATTCTTTGCAAAATAAGTTACAAAGAATTTTACCCCCTATGTATTGATTCCGTTCCAAGATTTATGGAACGAAATCAATAGGGGGTTAAAAATTAAGGGGAGCATAAAATCGTGATTAAGTCTGACACCTGGATAAAAAAATTCTCTATTGAACATAAAATGATTGAACCATTTGTAGAAAACCAGGTCTCAAAAGATGTTATTTCTTATGGTATTTCTTCATATGGATATGATATGCGCATTTCAGATGAGTTTAAGATTTTTGAAAACAGAAACAGCACAGTTATAGACCCTAAGAAATCTAATGTTGAATCATTCGTTGATTTTAAAGGCAGGGCATGTATTATACCGCCCAATTCTTTTGTATTGGCAAGGTCAGTGGAATATTTTCGTATACCAAGAAATATTATAACGATTTGCTTCGGTAAATCCACTTATGCAAGATGCGGTATAATTGTCAATGTTACACCTTTTGAACCCGAATGGGAAGGATATGCTACGATTGCAGTTTCTAATACTACAATGCACCCGGCAAAGATATATTCTTTTGAAGGTATAGCACAGATATTATTTCTTGAAAGTGACGAAATATGCGAAGTTTCATATGCGGATAAAAAAGGTCGTTATCAAAAGCAGAAAGAAATAACTTTGGCAAGAAAGGAATAAATTATGGCTTTTTTTATTGGTCGTGATAGAGAAGCACGTCGTGCATATGGTTTTGATGAAGTGGCAATAGTCCCGGGAGAAACTACAATTGACCCTGTAGATACGGATATAATCACGCGTATAGGTCCAATAAAACTTCCTGTACCATTCCTGGCAAGTGCAATGGACGGCGTTGTTGATGTCCAATTTGCTGTGAGATTTGGACAGTTGGGTGGTTTGGCAGTGCTCAACTTAGATGGAGTACAGACACGGTATGAAAATACCGAAGATATATTTACACGAATAAAAGAAGCAGATAATGACGAAGCAACGAAAATCGTACAGGGAATATATAAAGAACCCATAAAAGAGGAACTTATATTAAAAAGGATACAGGAAATCAAAAAATCAAATGTAATGGCTGTGTGTTCTGCTATACCGCAGAAGGCGTTGGAGTATGGCCGTATAGCAGTTAAGGCAGGAGCAGATATTTTTGTTGTACAGGGGACGGTTTTGACAACCGTGCATAAATCTACAAAACACACACCTGTTGATTTAAAGAAATTATGTAAAGAACTGAAGATACCTGTTGTTATGGGTAATTGCGTTACATATAAAGTTGCGCTTGAGTTGATGCAAACAGGTTGCGCGGGTATCCTTGTGGGAATCGGTCCGGGAGCATCCTGTACGACAAGAGGCGTCCTGGGTATAGGCGTGCCGCAGGTTACCGCAACAGTTGATTGTGCAAAAGCAAGGGACTATTATTATAAAAAGACAGGCAGGTATGTATCAATTATTACAGACGGGGGTATGTTAACAGGCGGTGATGTATGTAAAGCATTTGTCAGCGGGGCTGATGCGGTTATGTTAGGCAATGCGTTTGCACGTGCTATAGAGGCACCCGGTAAAGGTTATCACTGGGGTATGGCTATGCCTCATAACTATTTGCCGCGCGGGACAAGGATATACGTAGGGACTACAGGCAGTTTAGAAGAAATACTTTTAGGTCCTGCAAATACTGATGACGGCACACAGAATCTGGTCGGTGCGCTTCGTACCTGCATGGGCTCGGTTGGCGCAAAAACCATTAAGGAATTGCAAAAAACCGAATTAATCATAGCACCTTCAATAAAATCCGAAGGTAAACTTATGCAAAAAAGCCAGGGCGTAGGGATGGGAAAATGACCCGAATTCGGGTCACCCTGAACCGAAGGTGAAGGGTCTCGTTAAAGGAGTTCAATAAAATGGAAGTGTTTGTTATAGCGGGTAGTAAATCAGATGAAGAGTTGATAGAAAGAGTAAAGAAAGTACTGGATGATTTTGGTATTGACTGCGAAACGATGATAATTTCGGCACACAGGCAGCCGGAAAAATTATCTGAGGTAATAAAGAAATCAAATACCAAGGTTTATATCGCTATTGCAGGTATGGCAGCGCATCTACCGGGTGTTATTGCTTCCTATACAACCAGACCTGTGATAGGCGTGGCAAAGAACGCAAGTTTTTCAGGGCTTGATTCACTGCTGTCTATTGTCCAGATGCCGAGAGGCGTCCCTGTAGCATGTGTTGGTATTGATATGGCAGAGAATGCTGCTATACTCGCATGTCAGATACTTGCGTTGAATGACAAAAAACTTGAAAAGAAACTTATGGACTATAAATTGGAACTCGGAAAGAAATGAGACTTGTTAGATGAATGATTTTTTACCAGACAGCAAACCGTTTTACCGTGGTAAAGTCCGAGATGTATATGAAGTAGATAAGAAGAAATTATTGATTGTTGCAACAGACAGAATTTCCTGCTTTGACTATATCCTCCCGACACCCATACCTGGTAAGGGTAAAATTCTTACCCGGTTATCCGTATTCTGGTTTGATTATGTTAAAGATATAATACCTAACCATCTAATCACTGCCGATATCAATAAATACCCCAAGCCTTTTAATGAAAAGAGTATTGATAGCCGGTCAATGCTGGTACACAGGGCTGATAGGATAGATATTGAATGTGTCGCCCGCGGGTATCTTTCCGGTTCGGGCTGGAAAGAATACCAGAAGTCGGGTATTGTCTCAGGGATAAAACTCCCGGCAGGATTAAGAGAATCAGACAAACTACCGGAACCGATTTTTACCCCTTCAACAAAAGCAGATTCAGGGCATGATATGAATATTACTTATGAGGATGTTGTTAAAAATAAAGGCGTTGACTTAGCGAAATTCCTGAAAGAAACGACCATTGAACTTTATACAAAGGCAAGTAAATATACTGAAACATGCGGTATAATTCTTGCAGATACAAAATTTGAATTTGGGGTTTTTGACGGTAAGAAAATACTTATTGACGAAATTTTTACTCCCGACTCGTCGCGTTTCTGGGACAGGGAGAAGTATGAGCCCGGTCGTCCTCAGGAAAGTTTTGATAAACAGTTCGTCCGGGATTATCTTGAATCCATAAAATGGAACAAAGAACCGCCGGTACCGGAACTGCCGGAAGAGATAGTTAAGAAAACCCAGCAGAAATACCAGCAATCATACGATAGAATAAAAAAATAGGGACAGCGACCATTTAATTTATGAATAAAGCAAGACTTAGGTCAAAGACGGCAAAAGGTGGATTTGCAAAAAAATCGAGGGGAATAAGTATTGAAAACTCTTTGCAGCAGAAGGATAAGACAGAAAATATGTTCAAAGTTGCAATTCAAAAATTAAATATTCTCATAAATAGGTTTGGAATTGAAAATGCATGGTATTCAATTTTGGCCACCCATATCTACAAACTCCATCAACCTCATTTTGATTATCTTTTGAAGCAAAAAGAGTTTTCTAATACAAGTATTCAGGATTCAGATGTACTTGATTCTATCTCAATTGGAGAAATAGCAACGCTTTATGAGTACTCTTTATCATATTTTAATAAAGATAAAAGAAAACAAGAAGGGCAGTATTTTACGCCTAATGATGTCGCTCAAGTGATGGCCAAAAAAACACTTACTTTCCCAGTTGGTAAAATCTGGGTTGACCCTTGTTCGGGAGTGGGCAATCTTTCTTTTTGGATGGTTAAGTTGCAGGAAAACCCTGAAAGTTTTTTAATCAATCAACTCTATTTGATTGACAAGGATGCGCTGGCATTATTTATTGCCCGTACTTTATTCACACTGGCATTTCAAAATAAATCAAAAAGTTTATTTCTTGATATAACACCTCGTTTTATAGTTGCTGACTTTCTCTTTTCATCCAATCTCCCGACATTTGATTTCGCTATTCTAAATCCACCATATGTGGAAGTGGAACCAGATAATCTGTTTGAAACTGCAAAGGCACGAAATTTATACGTCTACTTTTTAGAACGAGTTATCAAGGTATCAAAGGGATTTATTTCTATCACGCCACAAACTTTTACGCACGGACAAAGACTTAGAACTTTACGCCAATTACTGCTCACAAATATGAGGGACATTTCAATTTATTGTTTTGACAATGTTCCCGACACTATATTTAGAGGAGTTAAATTTGGTTCAACTAATACAAATAAAGTCAATAGCATAAGGGCTGGCATCATCGTAGCCAAAACTGAAAGCAAATCCCGTTCTTTCAGAATTACACCTTTATTACGTTGGCATACAAAAGAAAGGACAAAAATGCTGGGTCATATTGATGACTATTTAACCGATGTAGAACCGATTTCGGACACTTTTCCAAAAATCCAAAAAGACCTTTTGCCCTTATATGATAAGATGAAAAAAACAAAAAAATGTCTGGCATACCTTGTCTCTCCCCGTCCAACGCGATATAAACTCATCGTCCCCTCAACACCACGATATTTTATTTCTGCACTGCGAAAAGAAGTTAGTCGTTCCTCATTCAGGATTTTATATTTTTATAATAAGCAAGAATATGACCTTGCATACCTTCTGCTGAATAGTAGTTATACTTACTGGTGGTGGCGTATTAATGATGGCGGTATGACTATTTCGGAAAAAACTCTGCTCTCATTACCAATCCCGGACAACATTCCTGTTGACCCAGTGCTTATCTCAAAGATTGAGCAATCAGAGTTCACAAACCGTGTAGTCAAAAAAAATGCAGGCAAAAACAACGAAAATGTGAAACATAATGCGGACCTGATAGAAGAAATAAATCAAAATCTTTTTCCAAGATTTGCTCCTGCGCTTAAATGTTTACATAATAATTCGGTTATTACTATATGATAATGTCAAAACAACTATTAAATAAAATTCTCACAGCGTTATCACAAATGCCTAATAAATGGGATGCTCGTCAAGTTTATTTAGATTGGAAAAATGCTAACAGTCCGTACTTGCGACAAACGGAATGGATTGGCTGGCGGTTCCAAGAACTCTGCGAATACTATCTAAAACAAACCAAAATGTTTGATTTTACGGAACAAAGGTATGGTTACGCAGATTTTGATGCTTTTGCGGAAATTCCTTGGGACTTCAAGGCACATATTCGTCAAAATCCTCGTGGACTGCTAACTCACAAAGTTCCAGGCACTGACAAACGAGCAACTCTCCGAGCGATTGAAAAACATGGTGCAGCAGGGTTTATCGTCGGGATAGGAACTGCTATTTTTAATGACGAAGACAGGGGTTTTCAACTTTGGCATGATGAACTCAAGGGCGGTTTATCAAAGTACGAAGAAGAGAGAATATCCCGTAGAGCTCCTTCTCGTCTGCGTAAAACTAACTTCACATTGAAGGAAATTTGGATTATTGAAATTGACAAAAAATTATGCAAGAATCTTGGAACTTTTATGGAAGGATTTAGAAATAAAGACGGGAGTCCACGTAAAGCAAAAGTAATGTTGGATTTAAACAACATTGAACCGATTGACAAGATTGTTTTTTCTTGAAAACCGAAGCCATTGAGGAGCAGGAAGGAAAGTCAAGATTTAAAAAAATAGGGACAGCAAAAAAATAGGGACAGCGACCATTTAATTTATGAATAAAGCAAAACTTGGTTCAAGGACGGCAAAAGGTGGATTTGCAAACGAAAAAACTATTTGCAAGAAGTTTAACAATTGGAAAAAAGATAAAGAATCTCAAGAATGGTTAGAAATAATGGGATATGAAATTGATAAATTAGATTTTGTCAAGGCTATTCAGGTACCGACTAGAATTAAAAAAGAAAATTTACAAAAGTTTAATATTTCTGAAAAAGATTATAATGAGTTTGTAAGATTTAAGAAAGCCGATGCTCAGATTAGAATAATGATTAAAATTGGTAATATTCTCAAAATAGAGAATTTATCACTCAAAAAGGCTAATTCTAATGCTGACTATAACCAGATAGATAAAAGAACTGTTGACTCTTATCAAGGGATGTGGAATTTTGATAAAAGCCTGTCTCTATGGTTAAAACTTTTTACCGGAGAAGTCACTCCTAAGTCACAGACTAAACTAATCGGAAACATTAAGCCAAGAGATAAAAGAAGATTATTTTTAGATGAAATGCCTGAAATGATTCAAAATAAAATCATCCAGTTTTTCACGAAGAATAAAATCCTCGTTGTCAGCGACATATTAAAAGGTAGAGGTGGATTGTCTGCAAACTGGATGTTAGTCACAAAATACAATAAAAAAGAAAAATCCACCAGTTGGACACTTCAAGATATCAATATAGTAATGAACTTATTTGGTGAAGGAGCTGTTAGAATTTCTCCCCAGGGAAGCCTTTACATTGGGAAAATCACTGTCCAAAGGAAGGGGGGAACACCTGACCCTACCAAATTACAATTCAAATTCAAACCTTGTGAGTTATTTAATATGGAGTGATAATGGAAACAAATAAAGTATATTTAGGTGACTGTATTGATATAATGAGAGGATTGCCGAAGTGTTCCGTTGATTTAGTATTTGCTGACCCGCCGTTTAACATTGGTTTAAAATATGATAACTATAACGATAATAAAAGTTACGAAGAATATTACAAATGGTCTGAGAAATGGATAGACGAAACCTATAGAGTATTAAAACAGACTGGTTCAATATATATTGCTATTGGGGACGAATTTGCAGCAGAAATAAAGGCTATTCTGAAGAAAATCGGATTTCATTTCAGAAATTGGATAATTTGGTATTATACTTTTGGACAAAATCAAAGAAAAAAGTTTAGTCGAGCACATACACATATACTTTATTTTACCAAGGACAAAGAGAATTATATTTTCAACGACAAAGAAATCAGAGTTCTTTCTGTAAGACAAATAATTCGAGACAAGAGAGCGAATCCTTTGGGCAAAATCCCCGATGATGTTTGGCAATTTTCAAGGGTTTGCGGGACTTTTAAAGAGAGAATAGGAAATCATCCTTGTCAAATGCCTGAAGGTTTGTTAGAAAGGATAATCAAGACTAGTTCAAATATTAACGACATTGTTTTAGACCCTTTTGGAGGTACTGGCACGACAGCAGCAGTGGCTAAAAAATTGAAAAGAAAATATATTACAACAGAAATTTCCGAAAGATATTTTGATGTTATCAATAAAAGATTGAATGGTCAAATAGCTGAAGTGAAAAGAAATAAAGAAGAGAAAAGAGAAGTAGAAAGTCTAACTTTATTTTAATAGAAATTATGAATTACAAAATAGAAATATTTCATAAAGACGGTGTATTTGATGCGGAAGGCGAGAAAGTCAAAAGTGACATTCGTGATTTAGGAATATCAGGAATAAAAAAAGTCAAAACGGAACAATTATATATCATTAACGGGAATCTGACAGATAAAGAAATTGAGACAGTTTGCAAAGAATTACTTATTGACTCCGTTGTTCAGGAATACAGGATAGTTGATTTTCAGACAATTACTTCACATACACAGACCGAATCAGATATTTATTCAATTGAAGTATTCTATAAAAAAGGTGTTACAGATGCTGTTGGAGAAAGCACCCTTAAAGCCATTAAAGATATGGGTATTGAGAATGTGAATTCAGTGAGGACCGGACGTAAATATCTGCTTATCGGTAGTTTAGCAGAAAGTGATTTGGGTAAAATAGCTACTCGTATTCTTGCAAATACCGTTGTACAGGAATATAAAATATCGTAAGCAAGAAATCGTCCAGTTAAAACTGGACGCTACAGTAGCGTCCGAATTCGGACGATTATCAGATATTTATAATTTCTATACAGGAACAAATATGAAAGAATCACTGGTAAAAACAATAGATATAATTAACACGGATGATAGCACCTTAATAAAAATATCCAGGGATAATTTACTAGCCCTGAATCTGGATGAAATGAAGACAATTCAGGATTATTACAAAAAACAAGGACGAAATCCCACAGACATAGAACTTGAAACAATAGCCCAGACCTGGAGCGAACACTGCAAACATAAGACATTGACAGGGACCATAAACCTGAGATGCAACATACATACCGGCCAGTCTGTAACAGGCTATACGGAAAAAGCATATAATAATTTATTGAAAGAGACAATATTCAGGGTAACGAAAGAACTGGACAAAAAATGGTGTATTTCGGTATTTGAAGATAATGCCGGTATAATTGATTTTGATAAGGATTGGGCTGTAGCATTTAAAGTTGAAACGCACAACCATCCTTCAGCACTTGAACCATACGGTGGTGCCGGGACAGGTATAGGCGGAGTTATAAGAGATATCTTAGGTGTAGGGTTAGGCGGAAAACCTATTCTTAATACAGATGTGTTCTGCTTCGGCTCACCGGATACGCCTTATGAAAAACTTCCTGCAGGCGTCCTTCATCCAAAAAGAATATTCAAGGGTGTTGTCAGCGGCGTCCGGGATTATGGAAACCGTATGGGAATACCGACCGCAAATGGGACAATAATTTTTGATGAAGGATATACCTACAACCCGCTGGTTTATTGCGGTACTGTCGGTATAATGAAAAAAAATAAATGTTTCAAAAAGGTGAACCCGGGAGATTATATACTTGCTGTTGGCGGCAGAACAGGTCGTGATGGCATCCACGGTGCAACATTTTCAAGTCTTGCACTTGATAAGGATACACCTTTAAGTCCTGTCCAGATAGGCAACCCTATTATGGAAAAGAAAGTCACTGATACTGTTCTTCAGGCATGCGAAAGGAATCTTTACACTGCATTGACTGACTGCGGCGCCGGCGGTTTTTCAAGTGCAGTAGGTGAATTAGGTAAAAACTGCGGCGTAAAAGTTTATCTGGAACGTGTACCGCTTAAATATGAAGGACTCCTGCCATGGGAAATATGGGTTTCAGAAGCACAGGAAAGAATGGTGTTAGCAGTACCTAAAGATAAACTTGAAGAAATATTGAAAGTGTTTCATGATGAAAATGTAGAGACAACTGTGCTCGGTGAATTTACTGATACGGGCAGGTTAGAAGTATTTTATAAAGACGAAAAAATATGCGACCTGGATATGCAATTCCTGCATGAAGGTTTACCAAAAAGGACAATGATTGCCACATTTCAACATAAAAAATTTGAAGAGCCATCTCGTTCAGTTTTTGAATCTTCAAAGCCAGGTGGAATATTGAAAGATTTACTTTCAAGTTTGAATATATGCAGTAAAGAATGGGTAGTCCGACAGTACGACCATGAAGTTCAGGGACAAACTGTTGTTAAACCTTTCCATGGCAAATATGAGGGACCCGGAGATGCTTGTGTAATGCAACCCTTAAGCACGACTGCATTGAAGTCAAAGAAGGTTACTTATAGAGGTATTGCCGTTGCCTGCGGTATTAATCCGCAGTATGGCAAGATTGATTCCTACTGGATGACGGCAAGTGCTATTGATGAAGCTTTAAGAAACATAGTCAGTGTGGGCGGCGACCCTGAAAAGACCGCACTGTTAGACAATTTCTGCTGGGGCAGTCCGAACATTCCCGAACAGTTAGGCGATATTGTCCGCGCTGCAGAGGCATGCTATGATATAGCCAAAGTTTTCTCAACGCCGTTCATTTCAGGTAAGGATAGTTTGAATAATGATTATAATGATGAGAAAGGTAACAGGAAATCCATTCCGGGGACAATGCTTATCTCAGCCATTTCTATTGTACAGGATATAAGGAAATGTGTCACAATGGATATAAAGAAACCCGGTAATCTGGTTTATCTTCTGGGTGAAACAAAAGATGAACTCGGAGGGTCACAGTTGTATAACCTCTACGGTTTTGTAGGTAATAATGTTCCCAAAGTAAATCCTCAGGAATCCATTGGACTTATGAAATCCCTGCATAAAGCGATTAATGCCGGTATTATTGAGTCCTGTCATGATTGTTCTGAGGGCGGTCTTGGTGTTGCACTGGCTGAAATGTCTTTTGCCGGTGGATACGGGGTGGAGATAAATCTTTCAAAAGTAAAATATGACATGAGGAAGGTTGAATCCGAGAAATTCCGTAATCTGCAGCTGTTGTTTTCAGAATCCAACAGCAGGTTTGTTGTGGAGATTACACAGAAAAACAGGAAAAAGTTTGAAAAGATTTTGCGCGGCAAGGTTTTTTCATGTATAGGTAAGGCGAGAAAAGATAAGAAGTTTGTTGTATGTGGAATAAATAAGAAAGTTATCATAAACGAAAATATAGATAATTTGAAAGCATCCTGGCAAAAACCATTTAGTAATTTTTAATGATAGTTCTTTCTCAAATTTTGTTGACACTCTATATGCAGGAATACATTTTTTCGCTCACTGAACGGGACAGCAGGGCAAATTCAGACCTCGCAAACGAGCCTCGCCGTGTTCTCCAAATACATCCTATCGGGGAGCCCCGGCCACTCATTTGTTCGGTTTACTGAATTTATTTATTCTGCTTACGCTCATGTTCGCTCAATAAAATGTATCCCTGCCTTATGCTACAACAAAATTTAGAGAAGAATTGAAAAATATTATAAAATCAGAAAAATTTGTAGGTTATGAAATGGAACACGGTAAAATTGATAAGATAGATCAATTTTTTGATAAAAATTTTCGAGAAAGGAAAGTTGAGCTGTTAGGTGAAAAAATTGAAGAATTTATGAAATTTTCAGAAACAATTAAAAAACATTTAAATAGATTTGATGATTTATAGTTTTGAATATTTATTAAAAAAGTTGATAAATATGACTATTTACAATGTTTTGAGATAAATTTATGAGAACTGGATTAACAGTAGA
>Ga0210056_1000517_pt1 | contig 32328 bp, 27 predicted proteins | sample CryGeyCG2014_080_2_FD_183965 | JGI IMG/M metagenome (GOLD analysis project Ga0210056, IMG submission 183965) | Groundwater microbial communities from aquifer - Crystal Geyser CG07_land_8/20/14_0.80 (SPAdes) (version 2) | ecosystem: Environmental > Aquatic > Deep subsurface > Groundwater | place...
CGATATTATTAAATTCGGAAGGGAAATGACGATGCAGGGTTTGAACAATTCGCACAGCGGGAATGTTTCCTGCCGTCGGGCAAACACCATATACATAACCCGTCACGGCGCCCGTTTGGGTGATTTATCATTTCAGGATTTTGTAGCGGTCAATCTCAAAGACGACAAGAGAGACAAAGGTGCATCAATTGAGATTAAGGTTCACAGGGCGATTTATCTTGCCAATCCGCAGGTAGAGGCGATTGTTCACGCCCATCCGCCGAATGCGATTGCTCTTTCGCTCAACTCTGAAAAAATTATTCCGGTTGATATGGAGGGTAATTATTATCTGCCAGAAATTCCTGTTTTAACCGAATGTAAAGAAGTGATATCTTCCGAATGCGTTGCCGAAAATTTGCCTAAACTTTTAAGTAAGTATAAGGTTGTCGTCGTTAAAGGTCACGGTTCTTTTGCCGTCGGAAAAAATTTTGAGGAAGCGTATCTTTTTACTTCTGTGTGCGAAAGTGCATCAAAAATAATAATCTTAAACAAGATAACGCAGATGACCGCAGATAAATAACGCAGATGTCCGCAGATAAAATATATCAGCGTTCAGTTGGTATCAAATCAGCGGTAATCAGCGTTTAGGAGGACTAAAATGACGAAAAAAATTCTTTTGTGGGTGGGGTTTATTTTAGGAATTGCAATTGTGGCATTTCCTTCTTTGATGCTGGTTGAAAGAGTCCGGGAAATGAGAGAATCAAAACCGAAGATAGTAAAAGAAACGCCGTCGTTACCGGAACCGGTTAAAAAAGAACGACCAACGGAAATTCCTGTGGAGCAAAAAGCAGTTGTTGAGGAAAAAACGGCATATCCGATGTTAACGGAAAGCGGAGTGGTTTTTCAGTATAAAGCCCATGCTGCACAAAAAGTTTTTGTTGCGGGAACATTCAATAACTGGGACGGAAGAAAAGGCGTCATGGCTAAAAATGCCGAAGGTGTTTGGGAAGCGACATTAAAAATTAAACCCGGCAGATACACTTATAAATTTAAAGCGGATGGCGTGTGGTCGTTAGATTCGCAAAATCCGGTTTCTGCCGACGACGGTAAAGGCGGGCGGGTTTCAGTTTTAATTGTAGAGTAAATAGTCGCTCGCTTAAGATGGATTTATGAGAAAAAATGAAAAGAGTTATTTTTAAGAATGCCACAGAATTACACAGAAAAAGCACAGAAAAAGACACTTCAGTGAAATTCTGTGATAATCTGTGGCTTATTTTGTTTTTGTTTTTGACAACTTCTTCTTACGGTTCTGTTGTATATATAACGAACGAGGAAGACCTGAAAAACATTTTTACACTCGGAGTATCTACATCAACGCAGGATATTCTGGTAATTCCGCCGATGTTGCTTAAAAATTTGTCTGATGAAAACAAAGCCGCAGTGAAAAAACTTTATATGGGGAAAAAATATATATTTGCCGGAACTACCTATACCGAAGTTATACTGCCCGTGCTTTTTAATGCTAAACTTAACGAGGATGTCAAGGAGCAGATAGAAAATGGCAAGAAAGTTTATTATGAAGTTTTTGGTGAAGAAGCGTCCGTTTTTTATCCGTATTTAGATATTATTTCTGAGGATATTATTAAAATTTTAGTACAGTCGGGATACTCCGTTTTTGTGACATCCTTTAGCGTTCAAAAGGATTTACGGAGTCAAACCGATATTATCCCTGCGGATTTATCACGGTGGTCGGGCTTGCCGGTTCAAAATCTTGCTTGGGAGTATATTAAACGTGCAAAATTAAAATTGACCGAATACGCTAATTCCAAATTTTACGATGCTGAAAAATTTGATGCCGCGAAAGAAGAACTTTACAATCTGGAAAAACCCATCTGGTTTGAGAATTATAAATCTTGCGATGAAGATAAAAAAAAAGAGAATGACCTGTGGTTTCGCGCCGGGCTTTCAAATGTCTACAGGGCAATAGGTCAGGACTTGCCGCCTGAAATATCGGTTCCGATTTATATTTCGTCAAGTCGCAATCCGCTTTTGGATGCGACCACCAGCGAATACATCCTTTATTTTGCCGATGATACGGATAATATTTTTTTGAGTTCCTGCAGTTTATTAGCGTTCGGAGTGAAAAAATCAACTATTGAAATTGTTTTTGATATTTTTATTTCGTCGGTATCCGATGAGGTTATTGACATTTACATTGACCTGAATAAAAAAAATAATGCCGGTAGCACCTCTTTTATCGGAGGGCACAACGGTTTTACCGACTCACTTTCCGCATGGGAATATGCCGTTTCCGTCTCAACAAATTCGGCAAAACTTTTTAGATATAACAGAACAGGACCTCCCGTTAGAGTAGGATTTTTCGCGGTCAATAATTTTTTAGATAATAATTTAATTGAAGTGAGAATTCCTGAAAACTATATTTTAGGCAATCCGAAAAAGTGGGGATATATTGTTGCCGGTTTTTTACCGTCAGGCGATATTTTTGATATTATAGGTTACGATGTCCCGATAAGCGAAACGGTTATTCAGGTCCCGGCATTGAGGTCAAAATGAGAAACACGGGACAGACACGAAACAAAGGAAAACCCCGATAGACATCGGGGTAAACTCCACAGAAGCGGGAACAGTTCTGGGTCAGTTCCGTGTATAAGTTCCGCGCCGGTTCAGTGGTTTTTTGGAGGTTTTTATGGAAAATCCGAACTCTTTAAGAAAAAATCTGTTATTGGCCGTTCTGTTTTCAGGGCTTTTTATTTTAGCGTTTATTATCGGCAAATCGCAGAAAAAATCAAATCAGGATTACGGAGTAAAAACATCGGTCTCGCAGGAGGTTCTGAATTTACAGGAAGCGTTTGTTAATGTTGCGGAAGAAGTAAAACCGACGGTTGTTTCAATTTATACGGAGCAAGTTCTTAAAGAAGTTGTTCCGTTTAATTTTTTCTTCGCCGACCCTTTTGAAGATTTTTTTGACGATTTCTTCGGCCAGTCCACGCCCCGCCGCAATTTTCCTCAAAAAAGATATTACAATCGGAGAAGAGTTGAAGGCGCCGGAAGCGGAGTTGTTATTGACAGAGACGGTTATATTCTTACTAATTATCATGTCGTAAGAGATGCCGAGAGAATCACCGTAAAACTTGCAAATGACAGAGAATATTCCGGAAAGGTTATTGGTAAAGATGCAAAAACGGATCTGGCTGTCGTAAAAATAAAACCATCGGGGAAACTTGTAGTTGCAAAACTCGGTGATTCCGACAGCATCCGGGTTGGTGACTGGGCAATTGCCATCGGTTCGCCGTTCGGACTTGAACAGACCGTTACCGTCGGCATTATTTCGGCAAAAAGACAGAATGTGGAAGCGGAGGGAAATGTCTACAGAGATGTGATTCAAACGGATGCTTCCATAAACAGGGGTAACTCCGGTGGGCCGCTTGTCAACATCCATGGCGAGATTATAGGGATAAACACTATGATATACAGCCAGTCGGGCGGTTCCGTCGGTGTCGGATTTGCGATACCGATAAATCGCGCAAAAGCAATTTTGGAACCCTTAAAGACAAAAGGAAAAGTAGAAAGAGGTTTTCTCGGCGTAAAAATTGAAAAGGTTGACGATGTTTTTGCTAAACAGTCCGGACTTAAAGAAAAGACCGGCGTAGCGGTAACGGACGTGGTAAGCGGGCTTTCGGCCGATAAAGCAGGAATTAAAAGAGGCGATATAATTCTGGAATTTGGCGGTCAAAAAATAGAATCCGCCGAAAAACTTCAGGATATTGTCGCTGACGCTGCTCCGAATAAAAAAATTGACGTTGTCGTCTGGCGGGATAATTCAAAAAAAATTATTTCTGTCGTGCTCGGCGAGTGGACGGAAGAACAGGTCGCTTCTGTTGAGGAGAAAGCATCCGGAAAAAGCGAAAAAACCGGCTCGTGGCTCGGTATGAAAGTAAAACAATTCACGAAAGATATGGCTGAAGAATTAAATGTAACGCCCGATGAACAAGGTGTTGTTATTGTTGATATAGCAAGCGGTTCAAAAGCGGCGGAATTCGGGCTTTATGCCGGCGATGTGCTCAGGGCAATCAACAGAAAAAAAACCACGACGCTTGCCGAATTTGAGATGGTAACAAAAAAAGCGTCTTTAACAGAGGGAATTTTATTTGATGTGAACCGTTCAGGGACTTTGATTTACAAGACATATATAGAGAAATGAAAATAAAACTTTTTCCGAAATTTTTAATTTTTATAATTTTAATTTCAGTTGTACCGCTGGCAGTTATAGGTTTTGTGACTGTCAACATAAATAAGGAAATGTTGCAGACGCTTATGTTGGAGCATCATATAAACATAACAACATCGCTATCTTCTCAAATTGACGAAAAAATTACGAATATAGACAGGCGAATGAGTTTTGTCATTGCATCTCAGCGTCAGGAATATTTGTCTTCGTTTGAACAAATAGGAATTTTGAGGAACATTCTTATTGCCTCCGATGATTTTGTAAGGGCTTCAATAATTGACACCGAAGGCGACGAGGTAGTGGCATCAAATCCGAAATTTGAAAAATCCCCACCGCGCCCGAAAAATTATCTGAAAAACAAATTTTTTCTGGAAATAAAAAAGTCGCACACATACCTAATAAGTCCTATACATTACGAGCAGGAAAATCCGTTGATAGATTTTTATTTTCCACTTGCCAATAATTATATTCTTAAAATCTGCGTTTCGCTTGATAGTATTTCGAAAATTGTTGATGAAACCCGCATAGGAAAAACAGGTTCTATGTTCATAGTTGATAAAGCGGGAAGAATTATTTTCCACAAGGACAAAAATCGTGCCGTGAATTTTGAGGATGTTTCCGGCGAACCGATTGTAAAAGAAGCAATTTTGCGTGCAGGGGCAGGCAGTCAGGAATTCGTCTCCAAAAATGGCATAGAAATGATAGGCGCTTTTGCGCCCGCAAAAAAACTCGGATGGAGCATTATATTTCAGCAGACAAAAAAGGAGGCGTATTCATTCGTCTATAAAATGAGAAACACCGCAACGGTTATAATTTTAGTGGCGTTATTTCTTTCAATTTTAGTTTCCTATATTCTTGCAGAGTCACTTTCAAAACCGATTCTCAAAGTAATAGATGTCTCAAAAAATGTTGCCGCCGGCGATTTTACAAAGAAGGTTGAAATTAAATCAAGAGACGAGATGAGCGATTTGGCGGTTAATTTCAACAATATGATAACGGAACTTTCTAATTTTTCAAAAATGCAGGCGGATAAACTTTCGGCAATCGTATATTCAATAAATGACGGACTGATTCTTACCGATGAAAACAATAGAATTGTTCTTATGAATAACAGGGCTTCAGAAATGCTCGGGGTTCCACGCGATACGAAAGAACCTTTATTTTATATCGTTAAAAATGAAATGCTGGTTTCGGCGATGAAACAGGTTTATGAAAAACCGGAAAAGGTTTTAGAGGTTGATTTATCGTCGTCAAAACCGTTTTTCGTATCCGTTTCAACCCAGATTATTACTGACTCAAATAAAAGAAAAATCGTCGGGATAATTTTTATTATGCGTGATATAACAGGCATTAAAGAAGTGGAAAAAATGAAGGAGGATTTCTTTCACGGCATAACCCATGATTTAAGAAACCCGTTAACCTCTATGCTGGGTTTTTTGAAGTTTTTGCTTGACGGTTCCGTCGGTCCGATTAACGAGAAGCAGAAACATTTTCTTGATATCGTCAATAAATCGTCAAACCGTCTTTTAGGAATGATAAACGACATACTTGATGTCGCAAAATTAGAAGTAGGAAAAATGGAATTGTCGCTTGTCCAGTTTGATGTAAAAAACTTAGCAGAAAGGGTTTGCGGCAGTATGATGTCAAAAGCGATGGAGGGAAAACTTGAACTTTCCTGCGCTGATATGCCGTCAACAACAATTTCCGCCGACGAGGGATTGATAGAACGGGTTCTGATAAATCTGGTCGGCAACGCCATTAAATATACGCCCCTTGACGGCAAGGTTACTATTTCTGCAAAAGAAAAAAACACGGATGTCCAGATTGCTGTTATTGATACCGGCGAGGGAATACCGTCGGAATACCTGGATAAAATTTTTGATAAGTTTCAGCAGGTTACGGGTCGTAGCCGCGGTGGTACAGGCATCGGGCTTACGATTACAAAATATATTGTTGAGGCGCATCTCGGAAAAATTTGGGTTGAGTCGAAACTGGGTGGGGGTTCGCAATTTATTTTTTCAATCCCTAAAGGTTTGAAAAAAAATGAAAAAGGTGAAATATGCGTATAACGGCAATTAAAAATTATCAATTAAAAATTAAAAATGTCATGCTGAACTTGTTTCAGCATCTGTATCAGCATCTCTTTAGACCCCGAAACAAGTTCGGGGTGACACTTTGTGTCATTTTTCATTTTTCATTTTTCATTTTTAATTGTCTCTATTCCCAGCAACTTCAGGAAATTGAGGTAAAATCCGGCGATACGCTATGGAGTGTAGCGAATTATTATCTTAAAGAACCTTCCCGTTGGCCGGAGATTTTAAAATTTAACAACATTACCGCCGACCCCAATAATGTTTTGCCCGGGATGAAACTAAAAATTCCGGTTTTGCTTATAAGAGAACAGTTGCGTTCTTCAACGGTTATATCGGTTACCCGCGAGGTAAAAATGCGGCGTCAGGCAGAAATGGACTGGACAGATGCAAAATCGAATACAAAACTTTATAACAAAGACGGCATAAGAACGCTTGAAAGTTCATATACAGAGATAAAATCACCGTCGGGCAATTTGATGACGATAGGTCCTTCATCGCTTGTTATAATTCAGCCGGAGGAAAAATCGGAAGAAACGCGGCTTTTGTCGGGCGAAATAAGAACATCAAATATACCGATAAGAACTCCGACAGCTTTCGTTATGCCGAAAATTACTCCCCAAACTCCTGTCGCCGATTATAAGACAAAGGTCAAAGAAGACCAGTCAACAGTCGTTGCCGTCTATAAAGGTGCAGTTGATGTGAGTGCAAAAAATAAAACGATAACGGTTCCGGAGGGTTTTTCTACTGAGGTGAAAATAAATTTACCGCCGATGGAACCCAAAAAACTTCCGCCCAACATAGATTTTCCCGCCGACCTTGTTGAGCCAAAAATCGGTTCTCAAATTAACACTCAAATAAAAGATGTAAAGCAAGATATCGGGGAAATCAATATCGGGGGGCAACTGTCAAAATCCGCTTCGTCCTCGTCGTGGCTGGATATAACTCACTATCATATTCAAATTGCGAAGGATAAAAATTTTATAAATATGGTGTATGATGAAATCAAGCCGATATATGAGAAATTTGATGTCAAAGAAGTGAACATTTCTGAAGGTAAATATTTTTGGCGGGTTGCCTATCTGGATTCTTCCGGCGCAGAGGGTATAATTTCATCGTCAAAAGAAATTTTTTTGGATAAAACCCTGCCCGCTCTTAAAATTGATGAGCCGGCCGATGGCACAAAGTTTGCCGATAAAACTATAAAAATAAAAGGTATTGCCGAGGTGAAATCACTTGTTGATATAAATGGTGACTATGTTACTATTGACCCCGACGGGAAATTCACTTCTGATGTTTCTTTAATACCCGGTGAAAATATTATAAAGGTTAACTCAAAAGATTCTTCCGGGAATATATCAACCGTTTCAATAAAAGTTTATCAGACGACAAAAACCGAAGGAGGAATAACACAAAAGAAAAAAAGTTTTTTTTCTACGCCGCTCGGAATTGTAATTTCAGTTATAACAGTTGGCGGATTGATCGTGGTGACCGTTATTACAATCGGAGGATAGAGAGACAGAGATTAAGAGATTAAGAGATTAGGGTTACCTCTAATTTCCTAATTTCCATTTTCCTAATCTCCGGTATTAGTTATGGCAAAAATATTTGCTGTCGACGACGATTTTGGAATATCCGAACTGATAAAAATCACCCTTGAAAACGAAGGGCATACTGTCATATCGTTTAATAACGGGCAGGATGCATATGAATCGGCATTAAAAGAAATACCTGATTTGATTATTCTTGATGTTATGATGCCGAAAATGAATGGTTATGAGGTCTGTGAAAAACTTAAGGAAACCCCGTCAACCCGTCTGCTTCCGATTATCATGCTTACATCGCAATCACAGACTAAAGATAAAATTACAGGTCTTAAATTAGGCGCCGACGACTATCTAACGAAGCCGTTTGACCCGTATGAACTTGCTGCTCGCGTTGAAGGAATTCTTAACAGGTATCACGAGACCCGCGCCGTAAATCCTCTGACCGGACTTCCTGGAAATGTTTCAATTGAAAAAGAAATCACAAAAAGAATTTCCTCCGGAGAAAAATTTGCGGTGCTTTGGATTGACCTTGATAATTTCAAATCATTCAATGATAATTATGGTTTTGAAAAAGGTGATTTTATAATAAAGGAAACGGCTAATTTCATAATTGATGCGGTAAAAAATCACGGGACAGTTTTGGATATGATTGGTCACCTCGGCGGCGATGATTTTATAGTTGTGACGACTTGCGACTGCGCCGAAAATATCTGTCTGCATTTGATTGAACTTTTTGACGAAAATATATCGGCATATTATTCGGATGAAGACAGGTCCCGCGGATATATTATTTCAAAAGACCGTCTCGGAAAAGTTCAGGCGTTTCCGTTAATGTCCGTCTCAATAGGTATTGTGACAAACGAAATACGCAACTTTACCCATTATGCCCAACTTGCCGAACTTGCCGCCGAAGTAAAAGCGGTTGCGAAAGAAATTCCGAAATCATCTTATTTTAAAGACAGAAGAAAGGCATAAAAATGAAACCATGAAGCACACGAATAAACACGAATAATAAAAATTGTAGGCACGAATTCATTCGTGCAAATTAGTGCTAATTCGTAGACGAGGTTTTCTTATGGGAAAAACAGGTGAAATACCGTTACAGAATAAATTTTTTCAAATCATTATTTTCCTGTCAGGTATATTATTTTTTTTAATTCCGCTCGTGCCGGATGAAAAAATTACAAGATGGAAACTATGGTTTTTAGAAACCGGACTTTTTTCAATTATTATTTTATGGACGGTTCACAAATTATTTTACGACAAAATCAACCTTAAGATTTCTCAGTTAAATAAACCGGTGTTTGTCTGGTTTGTTTTTGTTGTTTTTATGTATATAATTTCTAAAAATAAACATGTGGCGGAATTGGAACTTTATAGAGTGATTGTTTCGTCGGCGAGTTTTTTTCTTTTTTCCGAGTTATACGATAATAAACAAAATAGAAATACCGTTATAAATTTTTGGGTGAGCGGAGGTTTCCTTGCGGCAATATACGGGATTATGACCCATTACGGCGGGTTCTGGATTGTAATAACGCCGCAGGTTGACAGAATTTTTTCCACTTTCGGAAACCCCATATTTTTTGCCGCATTTCTTGTTGCTACAATTCCACTTGCAGTTTTTAAGTTGATACAGGAAAGGGAGCCATCATACAAGGTTCTATGGTTTTTCATTTTAATTTCTTTTCTTATTGCGTTGTATCTTACAAAAACCCGAGCGGGATGGATTGCTTTTATCGTCTCACTTATAGTTTTTATTTTTTTGTCGTTGGATTCAAAAGTCAAAAGGTTGATTCTAATTTTTGTCCTGGTAATTTTCGGATTTTTGTTCACCTTAAAAACAAAAAATGTCTGGATGCGACAGCAGGGGCATCTTCTTATCTGGCGCGACTCATTAAGAATGCTTTTTGATAAACCGGTTTTTGGCGTCGGACTCGGCAGTTTCCATATAAGTTTCCCCGATTATGCGTCGGATGAACTAAAAAAAATCTGGCCCCAATCGCAAAATATCGTCAATGATGCCCATTCGGAGTTTGTTCAGATTCTTGCCGAGACGGGAATCGTCGGTTTCGGGATTTTCCTGTGGATACTTTTTTCAGTATTTTATCACGCCCATCAATTTTACAAACGGTTGCATGATAGGGAAGAGTTTTTAATTTATGCCGCATTATTTTCTTCGGCAATCGGACTTCTGGTCCAGAATTTTTTTTCGGTTGATATGCGTTTCACAATTTCTTCGTTTTATCTTTTTTCCATATTCGGGATACTTTCCTCTCATTCATCGGTAAAAACGAAAGAGATAAAATTGCAAAAACCCGAAAAATTATTTATTATGCTCGTTCTTTTTTCGGCGGTTATTTTTTTAGAATATAAAATGGTTATAAAACAATACAGAAGTTGGAAGATTGTTTTTGAAAGCAAAGATTTTCTGGATAAAAGAATTGTTAATTCCGACGAGCAAAAAAAAGAAATTGAAAAAATGCTCGCTGCAAATCCCTCTGATGCCCGTCTGTATTTCAAGTTGGGGTATCTTTTTGCTAACGAAATCAAAGTTAACAAGGTCTCCGCCGATCTCGCCATAGCAAATTTTACAAAAGCCGCTCTTCTTGACCCGAAAGTTGAAAACGGCGGTGCATTTAATAATCTGGGAAATATCTATTTTACGCTCGGTGACAGAAAAAGTGCAAAAGAAAATTATATCAAAGCCATCAGCATAAATCCATCTTTAATTGATGCCCGGTTAAATCTCGGCATTGCTTATTATTACGAGGGTAAATTAAAAGAGAGTTCGGCTGAGTTTGAAAAAGCACTTGAACTTGACCCCAAAAATTCATCAGCAATTTATATGTTGAAAAAAATGAGAGAATAGAGGGGGCAGAGAATGGAGATTAAGAGATTAGGGTTTTGACTTTCCCTCATTTCCTAATTTCCATTTTCCTAATCTCTGGCGTTCACTCAACCGTAGTTTATGAAAAAAATCAGTCACCTGATTGAATTTATCTTACTTTTTATTTTCAATATATTTGTCTTGATTATTCCACTGAAGTTGGCATTGTGGTTGGGCCGCCGTCTCGGTGACATTGCTTTTGTTGTCTTAAAAATCAGAAGAGATGTCGTTATGAAAAATCTCTCATTTGCTTTCTCAAATAAAAATCCTGACGAACTCTTTGATATCGCCCGTCGGACATATCAAAATTTTGGGATGTCAATGATAGAACTTTTATCCTTTCCGAAACTGAAATTAAAAAAACTTATAGATACTAAAATTGAGTTTGAAGGGCTTGAATATCTTGACGAACTTATTGCTCAAAAACAGGGTGCGGTGCTTGTGGCGGGGCATTTCGGCTCGTGGGAACTTATGGGCGCCGCTACATGTCAAAAGGGTTATCCGCTTGATTTTCTGGTCGGAAAACAGCATAATATTCCGGTTGACAATCTTCTCAATTTCTACAGAAAAATAAAAAAAATCGGGATTATTCACTTAAAGATGGCGTTAAAAGGAGTTATGAAAGCGGTTAAAACCGGCAGATTTGTAGCGATGCTTTCCGACCAGGATGCCGGGAAAAGAGACGGTGTGTTTGTCAATTTTTTCTGTCGTCCTGCGTCAACTCCTAAAGGTCCCGCAGTTTTTTCTTTAAGAGCCGGTGTGCCGGTAATTATGGGATTTTGTATAAGGCAGAAACCGTTTAACAGGCATAAAATAAAATTTCTAAAAGTTGATTTCAACAAAACCGGCGATGACGAAAAAGACATTGAACTTTTAACCTCAAAATATACTCAGATTTTAGAGGGTTTTATCAAAAAATATCCTGACCACTGGTTTTGGTTCCATAAAAGATGGAAAACGGTTATTGACAATACGCCGAATATGTATTAAAATAAAGGCAATTAAAAATTTTTAATTGATTTTTCTGGAGAGGTGGCCGAGCGGCTGAAGGCGCGGGTCTCGAAAACCCGTATATCGCTTTGCGGTATCGAGAGTTCAAATCTCTCCCTCTCCGTATTTTTGGAGGGCTGATATGAGAAAAATTTTAATCTGTGTAATCTGTGTTTTCAATCTATGTAATCTGTGTTTTGCAAAAAAAGAAGGAACTGTTATTTTAGATTCGCTGCCCAAAGCGATTTCACCAAATAGAGACGGTTTATATGAAAAAACAAGATTTATTATTTCCGCGGATGCAGGTAAAATCAAAAAGTGGACAATTGAAATAAAAAACGATATTGGCGTTCCCGTAAAAACTTTTACCGGCGTTGATGCTATTCCCGTTGCTCTTGAGTGGGACGGCACTGATGAAAAAGGCACAGTGGCGCCCGACGGCAAATATGTTTGTGTGATGACTATTGACGGCAAATATCCCGCCCGTTCAAATGAATTATGGATTAATGTGGACACGATGGAACCGTTCGCCGGAATTTCTGTCTCAACGAACGGAATTACTCCGAATAATGATGGCAGAGATGATTTTGTTGACATTTCGTTTATTGCCGAAGACCCCGTAGGTTTTTCTCTCTGGCAGATATCAATTGAAAATTCTAAAGGTATTGAAGTAATATCCAGAAAAGGTAACAATGATATTCTGAAAAGTTTCAGGTGGGACGGCAAAGACGATTATTACAAAAATGTCGTTCCCGATGGTAAATATAAAATAAAATTCAGCGTGCTTGATGCGGTCGGCAACAAAACAGAGGCAGAGCCGGTTGAAATAGATGTTAGCGTTCAGAAAAAAATTATTCCCGAAGTAAAAAATATTTCCGTTAAAGAGGAAAAAAGGGGGCTGGTCGTTAATCTTGCCTCTGCGGTACTTTTTGATTCTGGCAAGTCGGAATTAAAACCCGCCTCTTATTCGGTTATGAACGAAGTGGTAAAACTTATGCAGGATTACCCGGAAAATAAAATTTTGATTGAAGGTCACACGGACAGTTATGGAAGCAATGCATATAATAAAAAATTATCCGAAAAACGGGCACAGGCGGTTAGCAATGTTCTTGTTTCAAAATACGCGGTGGACTCAAAACGGCTGAAAGTGGTGGGCTACGGCGAGGAGAAACCGCTTGCGGATAACAAAACTGCCGTCGGAAGAGAACAAAACAGAAGAGTGGAAATTATAATACTTAAAAAATGATGCGAGGGCATATCAGGATTTCAATCCTGATGCTTATGCCCGAAGCATCACACAATAATGGTAGCCCACCCTTCAGGGTGGGTGAGCGAAGCGAAGAATAATGACCGGATTAAAAAAAATAATTTTGTCAATTTTCATAATAATAATTTCTCTGATAATTATTTTCACAGTCGTAGAAAAATTCGTTTTTCCGTCAAAACTTTTGAAAAATTATGTACAGGGAAGAATCTCATATATTTCCGGAGCAACAACCGAATTAAAAGACATATCGGTCGGTTTAAGCGGGATTAAACTGATTAATATTGTTATTTTTCTGCCGGATGTATTTGAATTAAAAATTGAAAAAACAATAATTTCTCCCAATTTATTTCCGTTTCCGAGAAAGCAGGTTGCTTTTAACGAAATAAAAATAGTAAAACCGAAAATTAAACTTTGGAAAGGGTTCAGAAATTTCAAACTGAAAAAAAATGTTTTACATGCCGGCCACACATTAGTTCTAAGCAGATTAAAAATTGAAGACGGGAGTTTTTATTACGGCGGACTTGAAATTCTTGGCATTCAAGTTGATATAAAAAATGCATCAATTATCGGCATATTCCCGATAGAAATATATTTTGATATGGAAGGTGTCGGAGCAAAAATTTCTGCTGAATATGATTTCAAAAAACAGTATCTTAAAATAAATAACGCAGCCATTAAAAGCGATAAAAAAAATGTAATAATTTCAGGTGGTATTGAAAAACCCATGAATCTGGATGAGGCGGAGTTTGATGTCGTTGTAAAAGGCAGCGGAGAATTGTTTAATAAATTTTTTCTGTCAAATATCCGGCATAAAAAGAAAATTATCATTTTTGATAAAGAAAATATAGAACTAAAAATTCACGGAAATCTTAACTCATTTCAAGTAGTAAATTTGCAATAAAAAAGAATTTGTGAAATGGCGGGTTTCAACCCGCCGCCAATGGAACAAATTCGAACCAATAATGTGGCCCCCGAATTTATTCGGGGGTGAGCGAAGCGAAATGGAGGTGATGTAAAATGATGGCAGTAATTGGTGGTATTGTTGCGGTCTTAATCGGTATTGTTTTGCTGTTTGGCGGTCCGCTTTTTGGTCTTCCTGTTTATATGTGGGATGACTTCCTTGTTTGTCTTAAAGGGACTATTTCTTCTGGACTTGTGCTCGGTGGAATTCTCGCAGTTATAGCCGGTGTTTCGGCAATCAAGGACAGGGCAAAAGCGAAATCAGAGGAAAATAAATAATTGAAAATATCTCAACTTGGCGAGTTTGGTTTAATAGAAAGAATAAGAGAGAAAAACAAAAAAGCGGTTCATCATTCCGGGACGGTTGTCGGTATAGGCGACGATTGTGCTGTCGTGAAATGCCGAAATGAAAACTTGCTTTTTACGACGGACACACTTGTAGAAAATGTCCATTTTTCAAAAAAATATTACAGTTTTTTTGATATTGGATATAAATCGCTTGCCGTTAACCTTTCCGATATCGCTGCGATGGGGGGTATGCCGCTTTACGCTCTTGTAACCGCCGGTTTTCCTGCCGAAACAAAAGTTAAAGACGCAGATGAAATTTATCGCGCAATTCGTAAACTTGCTACCGAGTTTAATGTTGAAATTATAGGAGGAGATACCGTTAAGTCCCCGGCTGCTTTAATAATTTCAATTACACTTATAGGAAAAACAATTTTCGGTTCCGGTATAAAAAGAAGCGGAGCGGTCGCTGGTGATTTAATTTTCACGACCGGCAATTTCGGTGACTCTTCGGCAGGACTTTACTTATTACAAAAAGGTATTTCGGACTATAAAGAACTTAAAAAAAAGCATCTGAATCCCTACCCGCGAATTAAAGAAGGATTTTTTATCGCAAAATCCGGTTTTGCAACTTCAATGATTGATTCTTCCGACGGGTTTGATAAGTCAGTCCGTTTTATCTGTCAGGAATCAAAAGTTGGTTGCAAAATTTATCTTGACAAAATTCCCGTTTCTGATGAGTTTAAATCTTTCGCTTCCGACTTCCGACTTCCGACTTCCGACTTTATTTTATTCGGTGGCGAAGAATATGAACTTATATTTACCGTCCCGCCCGGTAAAAAATCATATTTTGAAAAAAGATTTTATGAAGTAGGAAAAATTACAAAAGACAAAAAAATTATCTATCTGAACTCAAACAATAAAAAAGTCAATTTGAAAAATAACGGCTATGACCATTTCAAGTAAAACCGAACAAATGTTCGGTTTTGGAAAAATCAAAAATATGTTCCGTCTAAAGCAATTTGAAAAAACTGAAAACCGAACAAATGTTCGCCCGAACAAATGTTCGGAGATTGCGTTTCTCTGTGTTGTTACTATTATCCTTTTAGTTCCGTTTTACAACAAGGCAATTTCTTCCGATGCGATATTTTATATCTATACGGCAAGACAGATTCTAAAAGAGCCGCTTAAACCGTTTGATTTCCAGATAAACTGTGCAGAAAAAAATTATTTCGGATGGGATGTTGCCAATAATCCGCCATTGGTCTCATACCTCATTGCCGGTATCATAAAAATTTTTGGCGAAAATGAAAAAATACTGCATCTTGTTTTTCTTGGTTTTGCCGTATTTACCATTATGGGAATGTATTTTCTATCCGATGAGTTAAAAATAAATCCGTTTTTTTCCACACTTCTTTTAATAGCCAGCCCGGCATTTTTTGTTAATGCTACCGATATTATGCTTGATATTCCCATGCTCGCGTTTTCGCTGTGGGGTATCTATTTTGTAATTAACGAAAAATTTATCGGATGGATTTTACTCGGTTTGGCGGTTCTTATAAAATTTGTAGCGATTATAAATTTACCGGTTGTTTTTGCATGGTTTTTACTTAATAAAAAACTAAAAAAAAATCTTATATTTTTTTTGATTCCGATTTTATTTTTAATTGCCTGGTCAACGCATAATAAATTAGTTTATGATGAAATTCAAATTCTGAAAAAATCTCTTTCGGTGGGGTTGTTTTTCGGACCGGTAAAAGAAATTCCGCTTTTAACCTACCTCGGAGGCGCTTTTATTTTTCCTTTGAGTATTTTATGGATTAGTTTCAAATACAATAAAGTTTATATTTGGTTTTTTATAATTTTATTTTCAGTTGCAAATCTTTTTTTTAACTTACTTGGTAATTCTAATCTTAAAAATTTGTTTTTCGGAGTTTTTATATCTTCGTCAGTTATGCTTATTTTTATTTTTGCAGAGCATCTTAGAAAAACAAATTTCCAAAACGAAACTTTTTTTCTTGTAATGTGGTTTTTTCTATATTTTCTTTTTTTTGCATCCGTTTCGGCGATAATTGCGGTAAGATATCTTTTACCTCTTTTGCCACCGGTAATAATGCTATTAGTAAAAATATCGCAAGATTTATCAACCAGAAAAGTTTTTTTGACAATAACGATTACAGCAGGAATTATCCTGTCGTTATTTCTTACACATTCCGATTATATGCTTGCCGGTTCATACAGGGATATTGCGGAATATATCAAAAATAATTATGCGGGGCAAAATGTTTATTTTACAGGACATCTTGGCTTCCAATACTATATGGAGAAAAACGGTTTTTTAGCAGTTGATTCAAACGATAAAATATATCCGAAAAATTCGATTTTAGTTAATCCGATTTTTCCTGTCACGCAAAAAATTCATAAAGATGTCTTTAAAAAATTAAAATTCATAGAAGAAAAATATGTATTTACAAAAAATCCTTTTAGAACAATGAACCCCTGGGTAAATGCGGGATTTCACTTAAATATGTATGGGCTTTTGCCTTATTCCTTTTCAAGCGACCCGTTAGAAGCATTTATAATTTACAAAGTTAAATGATGAAAAAATATCTCAAATTATTTTTTATAAGTTTTGCGGCACTTTTTTTAGAAATTGTATGCATCAGATGGTTCAACTCCAATGTCGTTATGCTTTCTTATTTTTCCAACTTTGTCTTGCTTGCATGTTTTTTGGGTTTGGGTATCGGGATGCTTCTTGTATCCAAAAAGACGGATTTCATAGTTTTATTTCCTTCATTTTTTTTAATTTTGTGTGTTATATTCTGGAAAGTTATAATCAGATTGACGGTTAATTCCGATGTAAGCGTATATTTTACTGCTTCGGGTTTTGCCAAAGGAGTGCCGTTGTATAATGCGAATGCATGGTGGTTTCTTCCGATTATTTTTATACTTGCAACCGTAATGTTTATTTCTGTCGGGCAAGAGGTCGGCAGGGCATTTTCCGGCATTAAACCGCTTGTTGCTTACATAATAAATATCTGCGGAGCAATTTTTGGCGTCGGTTTATTTACGGCGATTTCATTTTCTAACAGTTCGCCTCTTGTATGGTTTGTGATTATTTTTTTGTGTCTGTTCCCTTATCTATACGGGAAACGGTTTTTTTATTTCAATGTTCTTGCGTTTGTATTATCATTTTTTTTCTTATGGATGATAAGTCATGGTGCAATTTTTTCACCTTATTATAGAATTGATGTAATCAACAATTGTGTAATAGTCAACGGGATTCCTCATCAGACAATGCTTAATATAGATAAAGAGTTTGTCAATGGCTATGAGTTTCCGTATAAACTTATAAAAAAACCAAAAAAGGTTTTGATACTCGGTGCCGGTACCGGAAATGACGTGGCAGTTGCATTAAAAACCGGCGCTGAAAAAATAGATGCTGTTGAAATAGACCCTGTGATTATTGAAATAGGAAATCGGCACCCGAATAAACCATATCAAAATAAAAAAGTAAAAATTTTTAATGATGACGCCCGTGCTTTTCTTAAAAAATCAGACGAAAAATACGATTTGATAATTTTTGCCCTGATTGATTCGCTGACGGTATTTTCGCAATTCTCGTCGGTGCGTCTTGAAAATTTTATTTTTACAAAGGATGCTTTTGAGGATGTAAAAAGGCATTTAACCGGCGATGGCGTTGTTATTATATATAATCAGTTCAGAAAAATCTGGCTCGTTGAGCGCTTGTCAAAAATGCTTGAAGAAACTTTCGGCAAAAAAACAATTATCTACAATGAACAGGAAAAAGAGCACTTCGCTGTGCTGTTTAATGGCCCCGGGATTGAAAAAATAAATTTTCCCCCAAAAGCGGAATTATTCCCCAAGCAAAAAGCCCCGTTGTTTTTAACATCAAATTACCATATTAAATCAACCACCGACAACTGGCCGTTTCTGTATCTTAAAAATCCGACAATCCCGGTACATTATGTTCTATCTCTTTTTATGATATTATTTTTTGCTGCCTTACTTGTTTTCATATCGTCGGATATTTCTTACGGTATAAACAACCATTTCTTTTTTCTCGGCACGGGTTTTATGATTTTGGAAACATCTGCAATTATAAGATTTGCAATACTTTTCGGTTCAACCTGGATTGTCAATTCAATAGTCATAATTGCGATACTTGTTATGGCATTTTTTGCGACATACTTTACTAGCAGATTTTCTCCGGATAACAATAAAAAGTATTATATTTATCTTTTTCTGATTATTACAGCAAACATTCTGATTCCTTTGAAAATATTTTTAATTTTTCCTTTTTATGTGAAAGTTGTTTTATCATCGCTCCTTTTATTTTTACCGATATATTTTTCGGGAGTAATTTTTGCCACATCATTTTCTAAATCGGAAAACCCGTCTTCATCTTTAGGCTCAAATTTAATCGGTTCAATGTTCGGCGGCTGTTTGGAATACATCTCGCTAAAATATGGTTACGGCTCGTTGATGATTCTCTTGCTGGGGGTATATCTTGTTTCAATCAAAAACTTTAAGTGGAGATTTAGTTTCAAAAAGTCCTTTGGGAACATTTAATTTTGGTAGAAAAATAGCAGAAATAGTAAAATGTGGTTCTGTTATCTGTCTTTATGGAACACTCGGCGCTGGAAAAACGGTTATTGTGCAGGGGATATGTAAGGGGCTTAAAGTAAAGGGTTTTGTAAACAGCCCTTCGTTCAAAATTGTGAACGAATACAGAGGAAAATTTCCGGTTTATCATATTGATTTATATCGTTTGAATTCCGCGAGCGAAATAAATGATTTGGGCCTTGACGAATATATTTACGGTGATGGGATTACAATTATTGAGTGGGCAGGAAAATTAGGCAAAAAAAATTTGCCGAAAAAAAGAATTGAAATTTACATAAAAATTAAAAATGAAAATGAGAGAGAAATAAAATGGCAGCGATATCAATAGTTTTAGTATTGGTTATTATTATTATCTACTGGAAAACAGTTTTTCTTTTTGGACTTTTTTCCGCACATTTTCCAGAGATAAATGATATTATCGCTATGTATTTCCCGTTCAGAAGTTTTTTTGCCGACTCAATAAGGAATGGAATGTTCCCTCTCTGGAGTTCTGATATTTTTCTAGGATTTCCTTTACATGCAGAAAGCCAGGGTGGCTTTTTTTATCCTCCGAACATTCTCTTTGCGATATTACCGCCCGGGGCTGCTTACAACTTTGTATTTGTTTTGCACAGTTTTCTTTCAGGATTTTTTACGTATCTTTTTGCAAGAGCTATTAAATTGAAAAAATCAGCAAGTATTCTTGCATCAATAGTTTTTGCTTTTTCTGGTTTTTCTGCCGTTCACAATGAGCACATGAATCTATTAAATGCGATAAGTTGGATACCGCTTGTTTTTCTTTTCGTTAATAAAATTTCACAAAAAAAATTGTGGTTAATTCTTAGTTTGATCTTTGCAAATCAGTTTCTATCGGGTTTTCCTCAAGTTCTATACTATTCTGCAATTGTTGGATTTATATACCTTATTTTCTTATCAAAAGATCTAAAACTAATTTTAAGATTTTTCCTCGCCATCGGTTTTGCATTTTTAATTTCTTTTTGTCAAGTTTTACCTACCGTTGAACTAATACCTTATTCTCACCGGGCTTACGGTGTGGTGAAGGAAGAAATGTTTGCATGGGGCTATTACATAAAAGATCTTTTGTTTTTCATAATGCCTTATATTTTTGGTAATCCTGCTATGGGCACATATACAAGAAAGGATAGTTTGTTCGGTGAAAACTGTGCTTATGTGGGAGTTATAACAATACTGATTGCTTTCATTTATATACTCAAAAATTTTAAAAAAGAAAAAGAAACAAGATTTTTTTCTCTCCTTTTGCTTTTTCTAATATTTGTTGTCCTAAGTTTTCCATATTTGCATTATCTATATTTCAAAATAATGCCTGGATTTAAGTATTTCAGAATACCGCAACGTCTACTTATTTTTGTTGTATTTTCACTGGCAATACTATCAGCAAAAGGACTAGAAATTTTTCCAAAGATTAAGTTTTTAGTTATAACGGCAGTCCTTGCTGAACTTTTGAATTTTTCTTCCGGATATAACAAGGTCATCGATTGGCAGTTTTTTTCCAAACCAGAAATTGTAAAAATATTAGAAAGCGATAAAGAATTATTCAGAGTTTATACTTATGACAAGAGTGCTATCGCTTGGATAAGAGCATATTGTTTTTCAAAGATTCCTGGATTTGCTGAAATCACTCAATACAGTTTCCGAAATTATCTTTATCCAAATACGAATATGTTATATCACATACCATCCTTAAATGCATATACCCCGTTTGTTCATCTGAATGAATTTGAACATTTTGATATAGCAAATGTAAAATATGTGATTTCATCGTCAGATTTGATTAAGAAAAAAGATTTTTTGCTTGTTAAAAAAATAAACTTTCCAGTTCCATTACCAGAGTTAAAAATATATCAAAATATCAATTTTTTACCTCGAGCATTCATAACGAAGAAAGAAAAATCTATTATAAAAAACATTTTACCAGTTAAGGTGCTGGATTATCAAACTACAAAAGTAAAAATAATAAAGAAGGAAAAGGATGAGGGAGAACTTATTCTCTGCGATTTTTATTACCCCGGGTGGAATGTTTTTGTAGATGGTAAGAAGAGAGAAATCTCCAATTTCCAATCTGTAAGAAGGGTTACTGTTTTCCAAAATGAAAAAAAAATCTTTTTTGTTTATAGACCGCTGTGCTTCTTTTCAGGGGTCATAATATCAATAATTTCAATTTTTATTTTGGGTGTTTTAGTATATAGAGTTGAAACTTAAAAAGTAGAAGATGAAAATACTTGCTATTGAAACATCGGGTAACATTTGCGGCGCCGCTGTAATAAGCGGCGATAAAATTATTGCCGAAAAGAATATTTTTTTGCCGAAAAATTCGTCATCCAAAATTTTTGATGTTATAAAAAATATCACAAGGGAAAATTTACAGTTTAATGTTATAGCGGTTGATGTGGGTCCAGGTTCTTTCACCGGCATAAGAGTTGGTGTTTCGCTGGCTCGGGCTTACGGACAATTTCTGAGATTACCCATTATCGGTGTTTCGTGTCTGGATTGTTTGGTTTTCGACGCCTTAAAAAATAAAAATGTTTTTGGGAAAATTTTTCCGGTAGTAGATGCTCTTCGCGGTGAAGTTTACACGGCAGAGTATGAAGGGCTAAAAAGAAAAACTAAAATAAAAATAATTGAGGTTGCAAAATTCTTAAAAATGTTGGATAATAAGTCAACGGTTGCAGGAAGTTATGAAATTTGCCGCTCAATACCGGATAATAGAAAATGTGTTGTTGTGAAATTATCCGCTTCCGCCGTCGGTTTTATGGCATCAAAGAAATTGGAAAGATGTGAGAAGCACAATTATAATGAAGTTCTGCCTTTGTACATAAGGAGGGCTTTTGCCCAAGAGCATTATTCCGGTCGTAAATCGACAAAAAGATACTAAAATTGAAATTCGCCGGGTGCGGATTGATGACATAAGTGCAATTGCCGAAATTGAAAAAAAATCATATCCGGAGCCGTGGTCGCAAAATTTGTTTGAAAGGGAATTACAGATTAAATTCTCAAATTTTTTTGCAGCGATAAAAGACTGTGAAATAATCGGTTATGTCTGCTTTTGGACGGTTTCCGACGAAGGACAAATTACGAACATTACCGTTAAGGAAAAATTCAGAAGAAAAGGTATTGGTTCAAGACTTATGAAATATATTATGGATATATCTTACGCGAAAAAAATAAAAAAAATGTTTTTGGAAGTAAGAGCACAAAATTACCCGGCATCAAAATTTTATGAGAAATTCGGATTCAAAAAAATAGGATTGAGAAAAAAATACTATTCAAATACCGACGATGCCGTAGTTATGGCAAAAACTTTATGAAAAAATATTATTTATTTTTTTTACTTCTCACTTCTCACTTCTCACTTCTTACTACCGTTTCCGCTTCCCAATCCGACGCTTACTATCATTATTTATTGGGCAACATTGCCCAGATGAAAGGTGAATATCCTCAAGCAATAGAGGAATATAAAAAATCAACTTTATACGATAGCGGCTCAGTTTATCTGAAAAAACAATTGGTCAATCTGTATATTTTAACCGGTGACACGAATGCGGCTTCGGAGGTTCTTTCTGAAATTTCCAAAGTCGCCCCCGCCGACCAATCAACAGCGGAACTTATGGCGGAATTATCAATTTACAATAAAAAACCCGAAGATGCAATTTCGGTATATGAAAAAATACTGTCAACGGAGCCGTCTAACGAACAGGCGATTTACAATCTGGGAGTGTTATATTCCGAAACAGGTAAATATGAGAAGGCGATTTTATATTTTGAAAAATTTTTGCAGATCGCTCCGGATTCACCAGATGTTTATGTCAGTATAGGAATTTTATACAATAAACTTGAACGCCCGGTTGAAGCGGAATTATATCTGAAGAAGGCTGCTGAAATAGACGGTAATTCAGTCGTTGGGCTGTTTGCCCTTGCAGGTATCTACGAAGAAAAAAAGGACTACGGCAAAGCGATTGAGTTATATGATAAACTGCTCGAAATATTGCCGGATGATGCGGAACTTACGATGAAAATTGCAGGACTTTACATTCTAAAAAAGGATTATGTGTCGGCAAAAAAATATCTTACAGGAGCAAAAGAAAAGTTTCCGAAAAATCACTGGATTGACTATTATCTCGGGCTTTTGTCTCTTGAAGAAAAGGACTATGAAACAGCACTCAAATATTTTGACAAATCAATCTCCATAAATAAAAAATCCCCTGAGCCGCATATACAAAAGGGCTATGTTTTTACGATTCAACAGAACACAAAAGAAGCGGTAAAATCTTTTAAAAAATCGTTGTCGCTTGGTGCTGAAATTTCCGATGTGGATTTTTTTCTTGCAATGAATTATGAGGTTTTAGGCAAGTATAAGAAATCAGAAAGTTATCTGAAAAAAGCAGTTGCACTTGAACCGCAAAATTCCAAATACCGTTTTGAACTGGGGATTGTTTATGATAAATTAAAAAAACAGGAATTAGCGGAAAAAGAGTTTTTTAGCGTTATAGAAATTGATTCAAATTCTGCGGTGGGATGTAATTATCTCGGCTATACTTATGCGGACAAAAACATAAAACTTAAAGAAGCGGAAGAACTTATAAAAAAGGCGCTGGAAATAGAGCCGGAAAATCCCGCATATATTGATTCGCTCGGCTGGGTTTTTTACCGTCAAAAAAAATATGATGAAGCGTTGACATTACTTAAAAAAGCGTCTGAAAAATTAGATGATGCTGTGATTTTTGACCATCTCGGCGACTGTTATTTATCTGTCGGAGATATTGAAAAAGCAGTTGATAGTTGGGAGATATCTTTTTCCCTTGAAAAAAACAAAGCGGTCAAAAAAAAGATAAAAAAGTACCGCAGAAACTTGAATTGGACAAAAGATATGATAAAGTTACGGGCACTGAGAAGTTTTAAGGGGATACAGGACATTTCCGGTTTTGTCAGTGCAAACACCGTCTATAAAAACGAGGGATACGGAGCGAACGGGCCATTTTTTTTCAAGAAACCGAAACAATTGCGATTTGAAATTTTAGGGCTGTTCTCAGTTCCGCAGGGACTTATTTTGATGCGGCAGGGAACGGTCGTTTATGTTACGCCAGACAAAAAGCAATACAATCTTACCGACGATTTTTTTTGGGTTAAGGACATTTTCAGTATTTTTGATGCTGAATGTTTTGACGGGCTTGATAATGTTTCAGAGAAAGAAAATTTCTATATCTTTAAAAATGATTTTGTAGAAGTAAAAGTTGATAAAAAAGAACACACAGTTTCCGAGATAAAATTTGCCAACGGTTCCGGTATTAGTCCGTCTGATTATAAACTGCTGGAAAAAATAAAATTTCCGCACAAATTGGATTTTATAAGTTCCGGCGGAGATATAAGAACAACCTTGATTCTCAAAAAACTCAATCTCAATAAAAACATAAAAATAGATTTATTTAATCTGCCTGAATGATAAAAAAATGATTAAGCGATTTTTAATTTTAACCTTTCACTTTTTACTTTTAACTTTCATCAACGCTTCTGACTTAACGGTTACATTCATAAATGTCGGGCAGGTCGGCGATTCAATTTTAATTCAGACACCGTTAAATAAAAACATACTTATTGACGGCGGTTTGTGGTATGCGGGTGAAAAAAATATAGCCCCCGTTCTTAGAAATAAAAATATAGAAAAAATTGACACCGTAATTCTTACCCATCCTCACGGCGACCATTACGGCGGACTGGAATATATTCTTAAAAACTTTAAGGTAGTGGAGGTTTTAACTGATGGAATTGTTTCACCGGTTGAGCCCTATCAGGATTTTCTATTAGAAGTGAAAAAAAGCGGTGCGGCATATAAAATAGTTGCCGTCGGTGAAAAATACGATTGGGGCGGCTGCGAAGCGACCGTATTAAACTCAAAAAACGAGATTTTATACAGCACCGAAGCATACAATAATCATTCCGTAGTAATAAAACTTACACACGGTAAAAATTCGTTTCTTTTTACCGGCGATATAGAAAAAGAAGCCGAAAATTTTTTGCAAAGTAATTATGACATAAAATCTACCGTCTTAAAAATCCCGCATCACGGAAGCAGTTCGTCGTCAACTTATAAATTTCTGAAAAAGGTAGCACCCAAAATTGCCGTGCTTACCGTCGGTTATCCCAATGATTATGGTCTGCCTGTTTTATCAACGCTTGAAAAATACAAGCAACTCAATATTAAATTGTACAGAACAGATATTGACGGTAACATTGAAATAATTTCAGACGGTAAAGCGATAAAAATTAACATGGAAAAAAAATCGGATATAAACAGGTATTCAGCATCCGTCAGTACATTTTCAACAAATTACGATGACTTTTGGATGTATATGGATAATGGTTGGTTTTTAGTGAGGGATAAAAAATTTGAGGAAGCGGTTGTTGAACTGAAGAGAGCCGTCGTGATAAATCCTAATTCGGCAGATGCCCACTCCAAACTCGGCTATGCTTACAAAAAAATAAATAATTCTGTGCTTGCCGAAACAGAATTTTTGAAAGCAATTTCTCTCAACGCTCAAGAGTATTATGCACGGATACATCTCGGATTGATGTATTACTTTGATGATAAATCCGACGCGGCGGTTACACTTTTTAAAAAAGCACTTGAAGTTGAACCGCAAGGAAGATACACTGATTTATTGAAGGAAAAAATAGAAGAAATAGAACAAAGAAAATGAATTTGTGGAATGAGGGACTTCAGTCCCTCGTCAATGGAACAAATTCAAACCAATAATGTAGCCCCCGACTTTAGTCGGGGATGAGCAAAGCGAGGGGAAATAATGTTCACACATTTACACAATCATTTTATCGGTTCGTTTTCTGACAGCGCCCTGCGGATTGATGAAGCGGTAAAAAAAGCGAAATCACTCGGACAAAATGCAATCGCTATAACGGAACACGGCGAAATGCCGTTTATGTATGAATTTTCTGATGCCTGTAAAAAATACGGCGTGAAACCGATTTTCGGCGTTGAAATATATTTTGTCGACGATGCCCAAAAATCAATTGAAAAGAGGGACAAAAACAGGTTTCATCTTGTTTTACTTGCAAAAAACGACGAGGGCTATAAAAATCTCGTTTCGCTTGTTTCTGATAGTTGGCTTTTTAATAATTATTATGAACGCCGCGGGCTTGTTGATTGGAAACTTTTAGAAAAATATCACGAGGGTTTAATCGCTTCATCTGCCTGTTTTTTTAATCAGATCTCGCAGGCATACATAAAAAATGGCCTTCCCGATGCTGAAAAAATTTTTATAAAATACAAAGAAATTTTCGGAAATGATTTCTATGTTGAGATAGCGAAGCACGGTATTACCGACGAGGAAATATCAAATAAAGGGTTGCTGGAACTTGCCAAAAAATATAATGTGACCCCGATTGCAACAAATGATGTTCATTATTTGGAAATTGACGATTGGCTTGCCCACGACATTATCATAAAAACCCGTTTTGATAAAATATCGTCGTTTAAGATTGATTCGCATCACTTCTGGCTTAAATCGGAAAAAGAAATGTTTGATGCGGGGATGCCCCAGGAATTTTTGGACAACACTCAAAAAATTGTTGCGAAGTGCGAATTTGTTCTGAATGACTTTGAGCAAGTGCCATATGAAAATACAGGGTCGGAAGATGTAGAAATAAAAAAAGGCAATGCCGCTTATCTGTCGCAATTGGAATTTATTTCCAGCAGCAAGGCAATTTATTACGCCGAAAACATAATAGGGAAAAATCATCCGGATGTCGTTCACTATGCCGAAAGGATTACGGGAATTCCGAGAAAAAGTTCGCAGAACCCGAATAAAATCGCGTATCTTCCCGGCATAAAAGAAAAAATTCCGCTTAAAATTTCACTCGGCAAAATTATCACGCAGTTCACTGAAGATTCCTGTTGTCGCGCCGGGGCTTCAATCCAGCCGCTCGTACGCTCAACTTTGGCGGAGGCGTTGCTCGCTGCCAAAAAAGTCCTTAAAAAAATTATAGAATAGATATCACTATGTCTAAACCTTATTTTTTATTTTTTATTTTGATTTTTTCATCAATTTATCTCGGAATTCATTTTTATGTATATAGTCGTATTGCCGTCGGTTTAATGCTGTTGTCATCCGCTTGCCGGTATTTAAGATTGTTTTTCTTACTTGCAGGATTATCGTTTTTACTCGGTGAATTTTTGAGCAGACGCATAATCTCATTTTGGATAAAGCCGTTTGCGGAATTCGGTTCTATCTGGTTCGGGGTTATTGCCATTGCATTTACCGTTTTTGTAATTTCCGATGTTCTTAGAATATTTTCTCCCGCCGCATCATTCAGATATTATTCCGTTATTCTCTCACTTGCCGTTACATTCTTGGTCTCGGCATATTCGCTTTGTAATGTTGCCCGTGCGCCTGTAATAAAGGAACTGAAAATTAGAACCGGAAAACTTCCGCAAAAACTTTCCGGTTTCACAATAATTCAGATTTCAGACCTGCATATAAACTTTTTGAAATCCAAAAAACGGCTTAATAAAATTGTTGAAAAAATCAATCTGGAAAATCCCGATTTGGTCGTTATAACCGGCGATTTGATAGATGCGGATTTGCGCGGTTTAGACGGTTTCTGCGATATACTGAAAAAAATAAAATCAAAATGCGGAATTTTTGCGGTGACCGGCAACCATGAGTTTTACGCCGGCATCGGTATGTTTTTGGAAATTGCAAAAAATTCAAACATAACTGTCTTAAGGAATGGAAAAACAACTATTGTCGGTGCGATTGAACTTGCAGGCATAGACGATAAAACTGGCAGAAGATTTTCGGAAGCCGGTTCGGATTTGGATTCAGCATTAAAAAATTGCGATTTCACGAAACCTGTAATTCTTCTTTCGCACCAGCCGGATGTTTTTGATGAGGCGGAAAAGTTAGGCGTTGACTTGCAACTTTCAGGACATACCCATGCAGGTCAGATTCCGCCTATGGATTTAATAACGATGTTTTATTTTAAGTATCCTTTCGGTTTGTACAAAAAAAGCGGTTCTTATCTTTACACAACTTCCGGAACGGGAATATGGGGACCTCCGATGCGGCTTTTTTCGCGCAATGAAATCGTAAAAATTGTTCTCGAATAATTTTTAGGGAAAAGTATAATAAAATCATGCCGAAAAAAATCAATTTTCAAGATGAATATGTCTGCACTATAACAGGACTTGTTGCCAACGGTTTTCTGACTATAATTAAATTTTTTGCCGGAATTTTCGGTCACAGCCAGGCGATGATTGCCGACGCCATCAATTCGCTTTTTGATGTATTGACATCGGCGGTTATTTATCTCGGCATAAAAATGGGTAAAAAACCCGAGGATGACGAACATCCGTACGGGCATGAAAACATAGAGGTTATTGTTTCATGGATTGTCTCTATTATTGTGTTGTCTACCGGTCTGTTCCTCGGTTATTCCGCTTTTCATACTATAATTGACAAAAACTACAGCCATCCTTCTTCTATCGCTTTGTGGGCTGCTATTATTACAATAATAATAAAAGAAATACTGCACAGATACACTTTGAAAGTCGGCAATATGTTAAATTCACCGGCAATCAAGGCAAACGCTTTTGACCACCGTTCGGATGTTCTTGCGTCAACCAGTGCTCTCATAGGTATTGCCGGCGCCCGAATGGGAGATTCCTGGCTTTTTTTAGACCCCGTTGCAAGTTTAGTGGTGTCAGTTTTTATTATGAGGACAGGCGTGAATATAATGAAGGAGAGCAACAGGATAATAATGGATTCTATTCCTTCTGCGGAATTCATAAGGGAAATAAAAGAATTTATTTTGAGGTATCCCGAAATAAAAAATTTTTCTAATCTACGCGTTCATCCTGTGGGAAGAAATTACATAATAGATGTTTCAATATTCGTAAGTTCGGATTACACGGTTTCAAAAGGGCACGATATAGCAACTAATTTGAAGGAGGCGCTGATTAAAGAGAAACCTTTTTTAAGGGATGTCATTGTACATGTAGAACCGTACTCGGAAGGTTGATTTTCCAGATTTTTTTGCTATAATGAAATCAACGGGGGTTTTCTAAAAAGATACAAATGATAAATTTTATTAAACGACTTGTAATTATGATTAAGTGGTTGTTTAACGGGAGGACAGGCATTTCGCCCCATCACTCGCAGGAAGATATTTACCTTGAAGTTCTTTCCGCTCTCGTCGAGGCTATTGAAGCGAAAGACCACTCCACACGCGGTCATTCGGAGAGAATGGTAAAATTCGTAAGTTATGTCGCCAAAAATATGGGTATGACAAAACAGGAATTAAAGGATTTGGAAATGGCGGCAACTCTTCACGATGTGGGAAAAATAGGAATTGACAAATCGGTTTTCCTGAAACCCGGGAAATTAACTCCCGAAGAATACGAGATTATAAAAAAACATTCCACAATAGGCGCCAACATCATCAGCCGCGTAAGTTTTCTTAAAGGCGCCGCCGAGTATGTCAAGCATCACCATGAGAGATGGGACGGCAACGGCTATCCGGACAAACTTAAAGGGAATGATATTCCTCTCGGCTCAAGAATTCTTGCCGTCGTAGATTCATTTGACGCTATGATGTCGGAGAGACCTTACAAAAAAGCGATGACGTTATCCGAGGCATTCGTAGAACTTAAAAAAAACAGCGGTGCGCAGTTTGACGCGAAAGTTGTCGAGGAATTTCTGAAATATGATTTTCAGTCGGAAAAATTATCTTGAGTTTCACAACCCATACCTCAAAAATGTATAAAAAACTCATCCGCACAATTTCCATTCTTGTTTTTATTTTATTATTCGGCACGGTAGGTTATGTCATTATTGAAAAATGGAATTTTCTTGATTCCCTTTATATGACCGTCATCACGCTTGCCACCGTCGGTTACGGAGAAACCCATCCGCTTACAATTCACGGAAGAATTTTTACGATTATTTTGATTTTGTCGGGGATTAGCGTTATGCTTTATGCCGTCTCATCCATTACTTCATTTTTCATAGAGGGAGAACTGAGCCAGATTTTCAGGAGGAACAAAATGCTTAAAACAATTTCGCAATTAAAAAATCATTTTATTTTATGCGGCGTCGGGAAAGTAGGCAGTCACATAATTTCGGAACTTTCACAGACAAAAAGGAATTTTGTGATAATTGAAAAAGATAAGGACTTGCTGAAAAAACATGAAAATTACCTCTGCATAAATAATGATGCCGCCGATGAAAATGTTCTGAAGGTTGCGGGGATAGAAAATGCGGCCGGACTTTTTGCCGCACTTTCCACCGACGAGGAAAATATTTTTTTAATAATAACCGCTCGTGAAATGAATCCGAATATAAAAATAGTCGCAAAGGCGGTTAAGGATTCCTCGGCGAGAAAACTTATGTTTGCCGGCGCGAATTCGGTCGTTCTTCCCAATCTTATAGGCGGTTTGCGCATGGCATCGGAAATGATTCGTCCGACGGTTGTTTCTTTTCTTGATATGATGTTAAAAGAGGGAAAAGGCGACCTTCGGGTTGAAGATGTTGAGGTAAAAAATCCGAAGGTTTCAACGGTTTCGCAAGTGCAATTTGAAAAAACAGGAGTGCTGCTTCTTGCCATAGCGACAAAACAAGGGTACAAGTTTAATCCGCCTAAAGATACCTCAATTCACGCTGGTGATAAACTGATTGTTATGGGCAATGCCGACCAGGTTTTATCGCTGAAAAATCTTCTGTAAGATGACAATAATTTTAACGGTAATTTTTGCTGCCGCGATGGGTTATCTGGAAGCCGCCGTCGTAGTATATTTGAGAGAACTTTATTATCCTTCGGGGTTCCACATTCCGCAAAAAGTAAAATTTCCGTTTATAAAATTCGGGCCCGTTGCAGAATTGAAACCGTTTTCCAAAAAAATTATTTTAACGGAACGCGGCCGGGAATTATCTACGATTATAATGCTTTTTTCTTTTGCGTGGCTCGTCGGCAGTTCTTTATCATCCCGCATTTCGTATTTTTTGCTTACCTTCGGCGTGTGGGACATTTTTTATTATATTTTTCTTAAAATAATTTTGCGCTGGCCGGAATCATTTGGCACGACCGATGTTTTCTTTCTAATACCGACTCCGTGGCTCGGCCCCGTGTGGCTGCCGATTTTATGCTCGGCGATAATCATAATAATATCGCTTGCCGTGTTGTTATAGTTTCTTTCATCTGTGTAATCGCTTTTTTAATCCGTGTAATCAGATTTTTATATGAACTACAAAAAATTTACCCAAGAAAAAAACGAAAAATATTTTGAAAAGTTCCTGCAAATACCTGCGAATAAAAGAATGATTTTAGTGCCGCAGTGTTTGAGAAATATAAAAAAATGCAAAGCGAAGGAGTTCGGGAGTTATTATCTCTGTGCAGAGTGCGGCGGCTGTAAAATATGTAAAATTTCACAGGCGGCAAAATCCGCCGGCTATCTCGGGTTGAGAATACTAAAAGGCGGCAGCACCGTAAAAAAATTGGTTACGGAATTAAAACCCGGGGCAATTTTGGGCGTTGCCTGTTATTTTGAGGGTGTGCAGGGAATAAAAGAGTGCGAGAAGCGGAAAATTTCCGTATATTTTTATCCGCTGTCCAAAGACGGTTGCGAAAATACCGATTTGGAATTAGATAATCTGATAAAATTATTAGAAGTATAGGAAATTATAAAAAATCAAGCCACAGATTTTAACAGATGACACGAAGTGTCACCCTGAGTGAAACGAAGGGTCTCGTCTTTAGCACCGAGATTCTTCGCCTTCGGCTCAGAATGACATTTCAGTGTTTATCCGTGTCCATCTGTGGCTACGAAAGTTTTCTGGAGGAACAAAATGGCAAGTGATTTTAGTTTTGACATAGTGTCGCAGGTTGACTTACAGGCGGTGGACGATGCGGTTAATATTTCAATGAAAGAAATAATAAACAGGTTTGATTTGAAAGGGACCAATTCCACAATTGAATTTAACCGCGGCGAAAAAACGGTTATACTTTCTGCAAGTTCGGAGTTTCATCTCAAACAGATTAAAAATGTCCTGTCGTCAAAAATGGCAAAAAGAGGAGTAAGCCAGAAAGCATTGACGGTAAAAAAGACCGAGACAAATATAAGCGGCGCTGTCCGGGAAACGGATAACATCGTCTGCGGAATAGAAAAAGAACTCGCAAAAAGCATTGTAAAAGATATAAAGACCCTAAACCTGAAAGTCCAGTCCGCTATACAGGACGAGCAGATAAGGGTTTCAAGCAGAGACAAGGACGCCTTACAGTCGGTCATCGGTTTTATAAAATCCAAGGACTACCCCGTCCCGCTGCAATTTATAAATTACAGATAAAAAATGAAAATTGAATACTACGATTTTGGAGAAGTTATTGTTGACAGTAAAGAATAC
>Ga0210056_1000519_pt1 | contig 32313 bp, 41 predicted proteins | sample CryGeyCG2014_080_2_FD_183965 | JGI IMG/M metagenome (GOLD analysis project Ga0210056, IMG submission 183965) | Groundwater microbial communities from aquifer - Crystal Geyser CG07_land_8/20/14_0.80 (SPAdes) (version 2) | ecosystem: Environmental > Aquatic > Deep subsurface > Groundwater | place...
TAGTAGCTGCAGCATTATCGACTTCTTTAAATGCCGTGGGATCCATTTCCCCGTAGGCATCTTTAGGCGTCAGCGTAACCTTTTTCGAATCTCCGACACGCAAACCTTCGAGCTCCTTTGCCAGCGCAGGAATAATAGCCCCCTCTCCTTGGGTGTATTTCACCGGACCATTCTTGTCAGAACTATCAACGACCTGATTATCCACGGTAAGGGTATAATTGAAAGAAACTTTCTTGCCGTTAGCGACTATCTCGTCTTTTCCTTTTGCATTTGTAACGCAAAACGCCGTATTGAAAACCAAAGCCAATGCTGCAGCTACTAATAAACATTTCATGCGAACTATTTTCTGGATCACAGAAATCCCCCTTTCAAAAATAAGAAATCGTAAATTCAAATATGCCGGGTTAAAGTATACTGCTTTTATAAGGGCCTGTCAATTTATTTTAGCCGCATAAATTATGTATAAAAACCCTTTATTTTTATAATAAAAAACGGCAGATGCCTATATTGAACATCTGCCGCTCAACAAAAAAGTACTTATCTTACTTTATAAGATTAATCAGGCTAGCTTCGTTCACGCCTTCTTTTGTTGTTGTATATTTAACCTTTATTTTTTCATCCTTCTTTACATCACTCAAAAGGATGGATTTCCAGCCGGAATCATAAAGGGTTGTTGTGGCCTTTACTAGAAAAGCGGCCTTCTCTCCGTTTTTGCCGACAACTACGATTTCTGACTTTTCACCCGTCGCTGGACTTGCTACGGACACAGATTCAACTTTACCTGTTATTGTTTTCACCTCTGGAGCCTTGGGAGCTACTACTACTGCCTTAGCCGGCGTAGCTGCCTGCTGCGCAAAACACGTACTAGCCGCAAATGCGGTTATAACCAATGCTAATATTAACTTTTTCATTTTTCCTTTTTCCTTTCCTTATTTTTTTGTCGTCTTTTTGGGAATAAGTTTTATGCTCTCGGCTGTATTGGTACCTATCTTAACCATAACTTTCACTTCTTCGCCTACTTTCAGACTCGAAGTCAGATTGCTTCCTGCTAATATCGTCTTATCTACCCCGGTTTTGCTGTCTTTTACAATAATCTCGTTCTTGGTAGCATCTACAGCCACTACGCTTCCTCTAATAACGTCTACGTTTTTCTTGAGTAAATTAGGGAGCAACTTTCCGCTCTTTGCGTAACTAGCCGTTGTAAGACCTACCACAACCATTAACAGAACTACTATAGCTACTAGCTTTTTCATACTCTTCACCTCCCTTCAAAAGATAATCTTATCTAAATCTCTAATAACTATAGCATATTAATGGTTAAAATAACGTTAGAGTAAGATTAAAAAATTCTAATCTTTTTTAAGCGGGATATACCGGGAGGTGCACAGTAAATGTGGTTCCTTTATTTAAAACGCTTTTTACTTCTATGTTGCCCTTGTGCGCTTCTACAATCGACTTCACGATACTTAACCCCAAACCAAAGCCTACTCCGCTGCGGGATTTGTCAACGGTATAAAAACGATCAAAGATGCGGGGTAATTCATCCTGAGAAATACCTATTCCCGTATCGCTTATTTCTATATTGATGATTTTTCCTTCTTTTTTACTTTCTAAAATTATTTTTCCTCCTTGCGGTGTATATTTTATAGCGTTATCCAATAAATTGACAAAAAGGCGTTTGAGCTGATCTCTGTCTCCGTTTAAAATCATTTCTTTACGCTGTAAAAATTTTATTTCTACGTTTTTCTGCTCCGCCAGTATCTTCATATCGCTGACTATCTCTTGTATCAAAAGATTTAAATCCATCCGGCCAATATTAAGCGGTTCCTCTTTGCTGTCAAATTTAGCGAGCGTCAAGAGGCTTTCTACGATCTTGGCTATCTTATCTATCTCTTCCAGACTGCTTGAAAGGATCGACTCGTATTCTTTGGGTGAGCGGCTTTTTTTTAAAGCCACTTCCAGTTCTCCTTTTAAAACCGTCAGAGGAGTTTTGAGTTCGTGCGAGATATCCTGGGCAAACTGCTTCTGGGAAGAAAACGCCTTGTCAAGCCGCTCAAGCATATTATCAAACGTATCAGCTATTTTTTTGATCTCATCCCCGGTGTCAGGAGCATTTATCCTCAACTTCAGGTTTTTTGCTTCGATCTGATGAATAGTGCCTATCATCTTGTTAAATGACCTTAATGTAACCTTTGCTAAGAATGTCCCCAGGATTCCGGCCAAAATAACAGCTGCCGGCAAAAGCACAAATAATAAGGTCCTTAGCCTTTTTAAATTAGAGCATACCGTATCAAGGGGGCTCATCACCTATACTATATATGCCAAACTGCCATTTTCTATTACCGGCATGGTCAAAAGTCTGAGAGAGAACAGCTTTTCTTTAGTGTATTGTATATCAACTTTATCAAAGGAATAGTTGCCCTTTGAGATATTGAAAAATGTTTTTTTAGGCAATTTCACGAGTGGCGGTAAATTATTGGAAGCGGCTATATTATTACCGTTCGAATCGAATATCTGCACCATGATGCTAATAAGCGCCGGGTCGTTCGAGCTTTCAGAGATCCAACGTTTAATAATTTTGATAAAATTTATGTTGTTGGTTTTAGTGAAGACATTACCTTCTACCCCGTCTTTTACCGCCTCCAACCTTTCGGCCTCCCAATAGGTCTCTATAGAATTCGTAACCCCTTCCGCCCTCGATAAGAGCAGGCCATCCAGGCCGTCGTATAAGTGCTTATTAAAATTATAGTATAGCACAGTGCTGAAAGAAAAAAGCAGTATCATCAGTACCAACATATACCAAAAAATTATTTTGGAGCTTATAGATTTTATAAACATATTATTCCTTTAAAATATATCCCCTGCCTCTGACAGTATGTATTAACTTTTTCTTAGCTCCGGAGTCTATCTTTTTACGTAAATAATTTATATACACATCTATCGTATTCGTAAATGTATCAAAATCTATGTCCCAAACATGCTCTGAAATCTTAGTCCTTGTTACCACGGTTCCGGCGTTACGCATAAGGTATTCCAAGAGGGCGTATTCTTTGGTAGTAAGACCTATCTCCTTATCGGCGCGCGTCACTTTATGAGTAAGCAGGTCAAGCGTCAGGTCGGCCACTTTAAATTTTGTCGGCGCAAGACTCCCTTTTTTCTTTAACAAATTCCTTACCCTGGCCAAAAATTCCTCAAAGGCGAACGGTTTGGTTAGGTAATCATCTGCTCCGGAATCGAGGCCTAAAACCTTATCCTTAACCCCATCTTTAGCCGTAAGCATCAATATGGGGGCCGGATTTTTGGCTTCTCTTAATTTTTTGCATATCGTTATCCCGTCCATCTTAGGAAGCATAAGATCTAGTATTATAAGATCATAATCATTGGTTGACGCCAAGAAGTGCCCTTCTTCGCCGTCATGTGCCATATCCACGACATGCCCTTCATCTTTCAGGCCTCTTTTTATAAAGCCTGCTATCTTTTTTTCGTCCTCGACTATAAGAATACGCATTTTACCTTCTCCTCTGCTTTATCGTCGTGCTGTTTATAAATTATACCCCCTAAAACAAGAAATCCCAAGCAAAAACATGCTTGAGATCTCTTGCGAACAAACACTCCATTTTTCAAATGCGCTGCTACATAATATTTACCTTAACCGATTCGGGCTTCGTTTTAGGCGCCTTGGGTATTATAACCTCGAGTACTCCGTTTTTGTAACTTGCCTTTATTCCGCTATTAGCGCAGGGTACCGGAAGCGCCAAATCTCTCTCGAATTTACTCTGGGATCTTTCTTGTTTTACCACGCCCGGCTCTTTCGTCTCCGTCAAAACCTCTCTTGAGCCTGCAATCTTTAATGTCCTATCGCCTTCCAGTGTTACATTTATCCTATCCTTTTCGACTCCGGGCATATCAGCCTTTACCATGACTTCCTTATTGTTTTCGGTTATATCCACCTTCATATCATTACCGAAATTATCTATTGAAGTAGCTTCATTCCAGGGATATGCCTCTACCACATCACGCATGAGATTGTCCATTTCCTTCTTCATCTCTACGACCCTGGTCTTAACATCATTCATCATTTTACTTACTTCTTTGTCGGTCGCGTTTTCAGCGCAAGCATTTTGCGCGGTTATAACTGAAATAAGCACCGTTAATAAAATTATCCTCTTCATAATTAGCCTCCTTCTTCATATACTAATTACATTATAGTACTAATTGATCAAAGTGCACTCACTTTGCATGAGGCTCAATGTGCACTACGACATCGGTTACTTGCGGAATTTCTTTCTTTATGGCGCTTTCTATCTCATAACTTATTTGATGCGCTTCATCCACGCGCATATCAGGCCTTACATGAGCATGTAAATCGATATATATATCATCTTCTCTGCCGCGCGAACGTATTTTATGGCAAGCAGCGACCCCTTTAACTCCAAGAACTACGCAAGAGATCTTCTTATCATCCATAATGACGACCTGGTCGCATAGGACGCGTGAGGCCTGCTGCATTATCTGAAACGCCTCATAAGCTATAAATAAGCTGATCATAATAGTAGCGATAGGATCAATTATCGGAAATCCTAACTTTACGGCAATAAGGGCGAGTATGACCGAAAATGAAGTGAGGACATCCGCCTGGGTATGCATTGAATCGGAAACAAGGATATCGCTCTTCAAGCTCTTGCCTCTTCTATATTCGTACTTCATAACCCAAAAATTAATACATATGGTTATGATCATAATAGCGAAATTAATGAAGTCAACGTTTGGCGTAACCGGTTTCATAATACGCCGCACGCCCTGCTGGGCTAATTGAATACAAACAAGCAGGAGGAGCACTGCGATCCCTAACGAAAAAAATGTTTCATATTTCTTGTGGCCGTAGGGGTGATCTTTATCCTTGGGTTGGGAAGCCAAGGTAATCCCAACCAGGCCGATAATATTGGAAGCGCCGTCTGAGAGGGAATGAAAACCATCGGCGGTCATACTGGAAGTCCGGCTGATCAGGCCGTAGATAATCTTAGCCGCTGCTACTACCCAGTTAAGAACGAGGATCAGCAGCAACACGCTGCGGATATTATGGTAATGTTCCTTCAGGCTGGTCTTCATACGCTAAAGTATATACTATTTACATCGGTTTTTCCAATGGCTTTATTAAAAATTCTTATTGAAAAAAAATATCTCCTAGGTCTATAATAATACGCGATCAATTTTATAGGTTGCCAAACTTAAGAAAGGAGCAATACATGACAATCGCAAAACATACTTGGTTTAAACTCGGATGTATAGCGCTATTTTCCATGGCATTTTTTATAATGGCAATCCTGGTAAATGCCGAAGAAACTGCAGTAACTTCTGCCAAAAAAACACTATTGACAATCTAATGACCGCCTATAACGGTGAAAATAATGCTCATGTCCGCTATATGGCGTTTTCCAAAAAAGCTGATGAAGAAGGGTACGGAGAGGTGGCCAGCCTTTTTAGGGCAGCGGCGGCGGCCGAAAAGGTCCATTTTGAACGTCACGCTGAGATAATAGAATCTCTTGCCGGCAAGCCTGCTGTAAATATCGAAACGCCTGACGTGAAATCTACAAAGGAAAACCTTGATCGAGCCTTAAAGGGTGAAAGCTATGAAAGAGATACAATGTATCCAGAATTTTTAAAACAAGCTGAACAAGAAATGATCCCTGAAGCAGCCGACGCGTTTGAAGACGCCCGGGCAGCCGAAGCGGTGCATGCGCAATTATACGAGAATGCTATAGCGAGCCTTGAATCAATGAAAGCGGAAAAGAAAGATTTGTACGTATGCCCTAAATGCGGAAATATTGTAGAGACCATTACAGACCCGAATTGCGAAATTTGCAATACCGAAACAATAAAGTTCATGAAAGTCAATTAATAGAGAATTGACTTGGCTCTTCTTATTTTATAAAATACAGCTTAATAACAACCCCTCTGCTTTCGATGCCTTTTTTAGAAAAATCCGCATCTACTCTGGAAAGGGCTTCTTCGGCTTCCTTTACTGTAATAGAGGAATGGGCCCTTATTATTTTGAGCAGCAGGAAAGACAAAAACCAGCCATATTTTTTTCTTACCTCAGAATCTACTTCTTTTGGTGTATCGCGTCGAAGATCATAAATATATACTTTGCCGCCTTTTTTGAGAACGCGGTGGATCTCTTTTAAATATTCGGCCGGTTTCGACCAATGATGAAAACTAAGCGTGCTTATCACGAAATCGAAGTATTCATTCTCGAACGGCAAGTTCCCGGCATTGGCTACTTTAAAATCCGCTCTGCTGGAAAGCCGGGCCTTGCGAGCGGCCTTAACGGCTATCTTCACCATCTTGGAAGATAGGTCTACCCCTGTAACTTTCAGGTCGTTGCGTTTTTTGACAATTTCAATCGGAACGTACCCCGGCCCTGTACCCACGTCTAGGATCCGACCGGAATATATATTCAAAGAGACTTCATCCACCACCTCTTTATGTATATCCTTTATGCAAGGGTTTTTCCTTGCAATGAACGAATATATAGAGGCGGCAAAATTGGGAATCCCCTCGATTCTAATGAGTTTTTTCATATTTCCTTCACCGCGGCAAATAGGTCTAGCCGGAACTTTTAGGAATAGGGCAAGACGGCGCCACACCGTGTTTTTCGTAATAGTTCTGGTGATATTCTTCCTCCGGATAAAATTTGCCTGCGGGAACGATCTGAGTAACTATCCTGCTGTCTTTGCAAGCATCCGATTTCTGCAGTTTGTCTTTAAAATCTTCAGCCTTTTTCTTCTGTATATCATTGTGATAAAAAATGACGGAGCGATATTGCGTTCCCACGTCAGACCCTTGTTTGTCAAACGTCGTTGGGTTGTGAATACTAAAAAATATTTTCAAAAGCTCGTCATACGAAACCCTGCCGGGATCATACTCTATTTCTATAGCTTCGGCGTGCCCTGTCTTGTCAGTGCAAACCTCTTCATAGGTGGGATTTTTGGTGCTGCCTCCGGTATACCCAACAACCGTTGACGCCACGCCGTCTATTTTTTTAAACTCAGATTCCACGCCCCAGAAACAGCCAGCGGCAAACGTAGCCTTATCCAGCCTTTCTGATCTGCCGGTGGTGTCTTTTACAAACTTGAGCGCTGCCGAATTGATACAATATCTTTTTCCGGTAGGCGGCGGCCCATCATCGAAAACGTGGCCGAGGTGCGCGCCGCATCGCTTGCATAAAATCTCTGTCCTGGCCATACCGAGGCTATTATCCTGGCGTAATTCTATATTTAACATAGAAACCGGCTCCCAAAAACTAGGCCAACCGGTTCCGGACTCAAATTTAGTTTTTACGGCAAAAAGGTCAGTGCCGCAGCAAACGCATTTGTAAATACCAGGCTCCTTAGGCACCTCGCACGTGCCGCTAAAAGCCTTCTCGGTGCCTTTGAGCCTTGTTACCTCATATTGCCCAGGTGTGAGTATTTTTTTCCATTCCGAATCTGTTTTATAAATTCTATCAACTTCTTTCGTTTTATCAGCGAAATAATCGAAGATGCGGATTTTTTCAGGTTTTCTCTCGCCTCTGGCCATACGTTCCCCCGATAAAAATAACAAAATAGGCGTGATCGCGATTATTATTGATATTTTAACAAAGCGCATACTTTTACACTCTTATAATTATGAATGCAGTATAAAGATGCCATTTAAGCTATTAGGCTTCTGCAAGGAGTTTCGCGGCTATGTTATTGTTAGAAGTCGAAAGCACTACTTTGGCCGGACACCCTTCCGAGCATGTCGTGCAATATAGGTAATTGATATTAATACTATTTCCTGCGAGGCATTCGGAAATATTCTTGAGCGAACCCGGCTTATTTTCTACCTCAACAATAAGCACGTCGTTCTCTCTGACCTCATGATATCCTCCTTCGGTCAAAGCCTCAATAGCGGAGAAATTGTCATCTGTTATAAATAAAAGCCCGGCCTGTTGGCCTTCTTCCGTAGCATAGCCTAAAATTGCCTCGATATTTATGCTATGATTTACCAAGAATGACGTTATTTTTGCCAATGCCCCTACTTCATTAATAACGCCCACTGAGATCTCTTTTCCTCTACCTATTCGTGTTATCATGGGTTTTTATTTTTCCCTTTGGGCTCATATTATAATCAATAACGATCGTTTAGGCAAGATTTTAAATCAAAATAAACTCCGCCGCATGGCTATTTCTCTTTTATCTGCCGACCCTTGGAGCAGGACGCAAAACTTTCTTTACACCTTGCTTAGATTTTACTGCGCCTTGTTTATTATTTGAACTGAGTGCTCCCTTGCCGGTCGTTCCTTCAACAGAAGGCTGCATTTCTTTTTTTATTCCTTTACCCAGGCCGAGTCCCTTGGGCTGCTTTTTTCCCGTATCTAGACCCTGCGAAGCAGCTCCTTTTTGTCCTTCGGCGTTCTTGATCAGCTCGACCTCTTTCATGTTTTTATACTGGGATTCAAACCCGCCTTTTTCGTTTTGCCTCAAACCGGGCCTAACCCCGGTATTACCTGAGCTTTGTCCGCCTGATCTTTCCGACCCAAAGCCGCCTCGCCGTAACATGCGCGCAGGCGGTTTCCTGATTTTACGAATTTCTTGTGCGCGATTCGCTACATTAATTTTCATGTCCCTAAATTTACCGATCCGCTCCTCGGATATAGCCTGCAATTGAGCCGGAGGCGCAAATCGTTTTACATTCGTCATAAATCCTTTGGCAATAACCGTCTTTTCCTTTGAAACAGCTCCGTCCGATCCGATACTTTTCACATATGCGTCATTCGTAAACGCTTCAACTACTGTATTCTCCGCATCCGCTTCTACCCGCCAATCTGTGCCGCGCACACCTGCAACAGCAGTAGGCGTTCTCACTTCAAAAGAAGAATTTCGCGGAAGATTATCCAGAATGCAATATACTTCGCCGTTCATCAGCTCTAACTTCTCGTTTTCTCCCATAACAAGCGCTAGATCGCTATTTGACTCAATTCGGACCACATTCTTATCTTCTGCGTCAAATGATAGCTCTGCGTATGAACTGTCGCCTGTTTTTATCCTGTCACCTGCCTCAAGTACCATACCTGTCTCCGGGCTCCCAAAAGTGCCGCTACCCTGGCAAACTTTAACATTCCCCGAATAATCCAGCAGCTCGACGCACGGTTTATCGCTGGCTTCGTCGCTCACCGCTTTATCGGAGGTGTCCTGGGTTTCTTCCAGGGCCACGTCTTCACCTGTACTTAAGGTACCTTCCAAGGCCGATAAAGGAGCGCACGCAATAAATCCGGCAAAACACGCTATTATAAAACAAAAGGCAAGTTTCATAGATTCTCCTTTCATGTTTATGCTTTTATCTCCACAGAATGTGCGGTTTGTTGCGCAAAGGGATACGGGAATAATTAAACTTTGAATAACCGATCATCATAGCGCCGAAACAATTTGTTTTGCTCGAAAGGCCGACAAACTTTCGCGCCTCCGCGCTCATATTTATAGCCATAGCCGCATATCCTGCCCAGCATGAACCGAGGCCAAAAGACACTACCGTAAGTTCCAAATATGTCAGGGCGATCGTGCACGCCTGGGGAGCGGTTATATCATCTTTTAGACCGTATGCGATAATAAGGTGCGGGGCGCCGCGGCATATCCAATCCTGTTTTTTATCCCATGCGGTTACGATGTTTTTCATGCGGAATGATTCAGCGAGCGGCGAAGAGCCGGCTATAAGGCTGCGCATCCAGTTTATAACAATCTCTGAAAATCCTCGCACTTTTTCTTTATTGGATAATACTGCCCAGTATACGGGCTGCCTATTAACGCCTGAAGGCGCAAATCGCGCTATATCTATAAGTTTTTCAAGTGTTACCTTATCGACAGCCTGGTCATTATAGATACGAACGGATCTCCTCCCTTTTAAAAATTGCTCTACTTTATCCTGCGGAATACGCCAACCCGATTTTAACATCGCGCAATCTTCTTTACGCATAATCTCAAGAGAAATGGCGCCATGCGGGCATACCGCGACACAGTGGCCGCATTTAATACATATTTCTTCGCCTTTATTTATCATAAACGGTATGTGGCTTTTATCATCCATCTCCAAGATCTTTATGGGGCAATCAGCCACGCACGTGCCGTCGCCTTTGCATTTTGTCTTATCAACAATAAAATACGCCATAGCTACCTCTTTTTCTGATTAATTATAACTCGAAAATTCGGCTTTAGCAATCTCAAATTGATGTCCTTTCAGGAATACTTATCCAGTAAACGAAGTTACCAGCTTATTATTTTAAATTTTGCTTTGCAACTCTTTCCATCTTGTGATACGCTAGCTGAAAAGAATAGATACCAGAGATAAGGTAATCATGTCACATACCAAATCTTCAAATCGGGGAATATCCTACCTAGAGCTACTAATGGCGATGCTCATCTTTTCTATAGCGGTAGCAGCCATATCTTCTACCATACTTGTGACAACAAATTGGATAAACGGGGCAAAAGAACATAGTATCGCTGTCGCTGATGCCATTACCATGATGGAGAGTATCAAATCCGCAACATTCGACTCTGCAACAACGCTCTTCCCCAATGGCGTAAGCGATGGCTCTCCTTCGAATCCTTATGAAGACATGGTCGGCGGTTACTCCCTGATAAACGAATCTATAACCGTAACATACGCAGATCCGAATGCCAATCCTTTGGAAATTTGTACAACTATCGATTGGCGCGATAATTATGGAAAGGTATACAATATTTCCATGTCAACATTCAAAACGAGGTAAATGTAAAATGTGCCGCATCTGCAGACTAAAATATTCCCGAGGCTTCACGCTGATAGAAGTTTTACTCTCTGTGGTTCTCACTCTCATAGTAGTCGGTTTTATGTATCAGTGGTATATCGCCGGATGGAATCTTTGGGAAAGCAATGATACCAAAGTTTATCTGCAGGGGCAAACGCGCAGTGCAATGAGACTTATGGTAATGGAGCTACGCAACACTACCCGCACATCCACGCAGAACCCTTCGCCAAATTTAAGCATACCGTCGACACCGAACAACAATAGTATACAATTCTACCTGCCGATCGATAAAGATAGCAACGGTCTTATTACCGACGCGAACGGCCAGGTCGAATGGGACACTTCTAACAAAATAAAATATGATTATATCCCGGGTCAGCATATTCTGCGGCGGCTGGAAGGCGGACAGCAGCGTATCCTTGCCAAAGATGTTACGGATGTTAGTTTTTCTGACATTACGATCGACCCGGCGCTGGGTATAAATGAAGTAAAGATAACTCTCACAGTAAATAAAACTGTTGCCCGGAATCGCCAGCTTTCGTTCACACTGCAGACAGTTGTGCGCGTAAGAAATTAAACAGAGACGATCATAAATGAAGATCGGCAATATCGAAAATACCAAGAAAAAAGCAAAAACAAAAGGCCAGGCCCTGATCCTGGCGTATATAATGGTCGCTGTATTTAGCGTGCTTGCGACAGGCCTGACAAAGTTGGCAGTCAACGAAAAAAACTTTGTTATGCATGAACGCCTGATGGCGCAAACGCTTTACCTGGCTGAAGGAGGCATAGATGACGCTATCAATAAGTTTACTTCGGGAATAGCGAACTACGCGATTCAGCCGGATGTGGCTACTTACCAGCCTGCGCCCGCAACATTTACTATGTTTTATAATGCAAGCGTTACTGCCACGATAACGCGCCTGGACGCTAATGAACGCACAGTCATAGAAAATCAAACAAATATACTTGTCCGAGATTACGAAATTACCTGCACGGTAACTCACCCGGAAAATAACAATATCCAGGTAACTGTGCACCAGATCATCGCCCGCCGGCTTATACCCACCTTCCAACATTTTGTTTTTTACAACGATGATCTGGAAGTTCTGCCCGGACGCAATATGACCATGAGCGGAAGGATACATTGCAACCAAAATATTTACTTAGACGCCGAAGGCGGGGCCACGCTTACAATCGATTCGCTGCACCTCTATTCAACCGGCAATATCTACAATCAGCGCAAGGATTCCGGGCAGGAATTGGGCGGCGAGGTGTCTATACGTGTAACTAAAGCCGGCGCCCCGAAATATGAGAATATGAATAACCTCGATAGCGATAGCGCTACATGGACAACCGACGCCATCGATCGCTGGAAAGGAACCGTAAAAAGCGCGGTGCACGGCGTAACGCAACTCACCGCGCCGTCGGTGGGATCAATACAACCAAATGATTACTACGCTTCCAACGCAAACGTCATTATAACAAACAATCAGGTAGTTAAGGGAGGCGCGGCGCTGGTAGAGGGTGTTGATTGCCCAATGGGGACTATCACATCGACAACTACTCTTTACAATAACCGTGAGGGCATAGACATCAAGACAACAAACATAGATTTAAAAAAATTAGCCGGCTACGCGCCCGGAGATGTAGAAGGCTCACCCTCTTTCAGGAACAATCTGCCGTCAAACGGATTATTATACGCGACAAGAAATGACGCAACAACTACCGAGCCCGGTATCAGGCTGGTTAACGGAGGCACATTATATACTTCGGGAGGTTTAACCATAGTATCAAATGATCCGGTTTACGTGCAGGGCGATTATAATACGAATAATGAAAGGCCGGCCAGTATTATATGCGATTCATTAAACATTCTTTCGAATAATTGGAATGATGTTAATAGCACCGGTGGTTTAAGCGCGCGGACAGCGACCACAACTACTATTAACTGCGCCGTGATAGCTGGAGTTGACACTACAACCGGTGGGCATTACAATGGGGGCCTTGAAAACTATCCGCGCCTGCACGAAAGCTGGTCGGGTATCCAACTCAACATAAAAGGCTCATTCGTAGAATTGTGGAATAGCCATATTGCAACCGGAGCCTGGCAGTACGGAGCCCCACAGTATACAGCCCCCACAAGGAACTGGACATACAATACCAACTTCAATAATATTAACAGCCTGCCTCCGTTTACGCCATGGGCAGTAGAAGCCCAGCGCGTAGCCTGGTGGAAGGATTAATCTGAATTTCCCATCATTTTTTGAATATCCTGCATATTCGGCATATTAAATTTTGCATAACCCTCGGGCATTTCAAAAAGCGAATCCGGCTGCGGGCCGACCTTAAGGTTTCTATATTCAGTCAGCCATGTTCCGTCTTCAGAGCCGACTTTTATCGGTATCGAGGTTTCTTTATCGATCCATTGCAAAACTGTTTCTTCTGTATTAGCTGCCGTATAAACTACCTTGTACTTTGTCGTTGAGCGACCGTCAACGGTTTCATCGCCTAAAGCTGTGCGCTCAATTTCACCCGGAACTTTTTCCGCAGCGCTTGAGACTGTCTTAGGGTCTATTGTCTGTTCCATGTACATCTTCTGCTCGGGCATTATAACCCATGTTATTTGCTTATCAAACCTAACAATGCTTATGGCCTGCGGCATTTCTGTTCGCATCTTGTTATTTGATACAAAGATCTTGCCCTCAAATGTCCCGGCTTCTGTTGTAGTCACCATATCGGCTGAAAACTCAAGTGCCCATACGCAGGCGGTATATAAAATAACGGCTGACGCGATTGTAATAAAAACTATTTTCTTCATACCCTTCCTCCTTTATTTTTAAGAAAAATACCTATGCTTTTTCCAGGCTTTTTTCAATTAATTCAATGATCTTTTCCGGGCTTGATGTTTTAGGTATGAAAAATAAATTCCCTATTTTACTGCCTAAGACATGGCCGCCTTGAACCTGTTTTTCGCTCACGAGGCTTGAAAGATACGCGATCGGGATTTTTCCTGTTGTTTGGCAGCTTCTTAGGATATCGGTAGTTTGAACCCCGTCCATTTCGGGCATTTTAATATCAAGCAGGATAAGATCCGGCCGTTCCTTGTCTGCCAGGGCTATGGCTTCTTTCCCGTTTGAAGCCTTAATGACATCATATCCGGCCTTGGACAACATAAACCCGATTGCGTCTAATATATCTTTGCTATCGTCTACGATCAAGATTTTTTTCTGCAATTTTTCCATAGCGAATCTTTTTATTTGTAGTAACTATACACGACGGCCCTAGTTCTGTCAATCGTAAAATGGCAGCAATGGGGGGTGAACGGCGAACAGCGGAGTCACCACGCCACAAGGTCACCACGCCACCAGCAAAAGATGGTAGCTTATAGAATGCTAAATCACAATATACAAATCACAAATTACAAAAAATAAACAATATACAATGACCAAAATTACAAAAAAACGGTACTCTTAGTTGGAATTTGTCCCGTATGAAGTTTTTCTAGATGAGATTCGGCGGGATCCCGCAAAAGCGGGATAATTTGTTTGTAATTTGGTGCTTGCAATTTGGAATTTATACAAAAACTTTTAACTGGTGACTTGGTGTCGTGGTGTCATGGTGATCTCTAACGCCTCAAGAGCATCTGCCAGTAGCTGCTCCAAGTTAAAGCAGATAGCTTTCCTTCTCTAATGTATGGTAGCGACAGGGGCGAGTGGCGAATTGACAATTTTTCCCAAATGTGGTTTTAGGACTTACGACGAGCGCCGAAAGTGCAGTACTTAACTATTAGTGCAATAGGCGCGAGGAGTAAGTTCAAAACCACGGGAAAAATTGTCTTAAAGCCATGAGTCCCTGTTGCTACCATGTAAAGGTAAAGCTGCAGAGTAAAGGAATACTAAAACCGTGGGGGGGTGTTGTTATAATAAATGATTCCGGTATATTTTAATTATAATTCTAAAGCGCCGGGCGCGTTACCATTTTTCTCTTTGCTGCCGGCATATATCTCGTACTCAAGCAAGCGGCATTCTATCTTGGCATTAAAGAAAATCAGCCGCCGGCTGGTCCGCAGCCCGACTTTTTTAGCCAGGGCCATGTTCCCTGTAAAAATATAGCCGGTAAAGCCGGAGCATTTATTTTTAAAAAAATCTCCGATGCTTTTATAGGTTTTTTCGAGCTCTTCGGCGCTTCCTAACCTGAGGCCGTATTCCGGATTAAGTATAACTATCCCTTTTTCTTCGGGCATAGGGGTATCCTTGAAATCGCAGACATAAAATTCGATCATCCGTTCAACTCCGGCGGTTTGGGCATTTTTCTTCGCGGCCTGAATCGCCTTTTTATCGATATCCGAGGCAATGATCCTGAAAGGCAACTTCTTACTTGAGCGAGCGTTCATTTCTTTACGCAGGGCGATCCAGGCTAGAGGATCAAATCCGATCATGTGCTGTAATCCAAAATTATTCCGCAGCAAACCCGGAGCACGCTTTAGAGCAATTAATGCCGCTTCTATCGCAAGCGTGCCGCTTCCGCACATGGGGTTCACTAACGATTGCGAGCCGTCAAAGCGCGCGGCGCGCAATAAAGCCGCTGCCAAAGTTTCCTGCAAGGGCGCCTTATGCGGGATCTTTCGGTATCCCCTGTCTGACAATTTCTTTCCGGAAGTGTTCAGATATACCCAGCATTTATCGTCTTTCCAGTAAAAATTGATCACCACATTATCTTTTCCAGGGCCTGAAGAAGGCCGGCTGCCGCATTTTTCGGATATACGGTCAACGATCGCATCTTTCATCTTCTGGCTGGCGAAAACCGAATTATTAATAGCCGGGGTATCCGTGCGCGAAATAACGCTTAAATACTCCGAAGGTGCTACGACATCTTCCCACGGAAATGAAGCGATTTCCTTGTATAGCTCGTCTGGATTATTGCATGAAAATTTTTTTAAGAGGTAAAGCACGTGATATGCGGTGCGCAAGGCAAGGTTAAGCTTCATCGTATCGCGCAAAGATGCGCTTATCTCTATGCCGGTATTGTGCGAAGATTCTACTTTGTATCCTAACTCTCCTACTTCTTTGCTTAAATACGGAACTATTCCGCGGCCGCATGTGATAAGTATTGTTTCGGTTTTATCTATGTCCATAGCCGGGCTCTTAATTCACTAACTGCTGCTCTATATTCTTTAATTCTAACGAATAGCCGAATGTGCCTATGCCCTGCATTTTTAAGGGTATCCTGCGCTCATCCGCGCTTACCCAGATCTCGATCTCCTTAGGCGAGCTTTCGAAACGGTAAGCTTTAAATTTTCCTGCCGGGACCTCTACATCCTCTATTGAAACCATTTTTATTTCGAATTTATTACCTGGCAGGTTCACGTTCAATATACCTCCCGGCATGAAGTTAAATACGCCCCTGGCATAATAAGATAAAAGGATCGGATTATGTATGGGGCTTTCTTTTTTGATCGTAGTTTTTTCCTGTTTCGAATATTTATGTTTAGTTATAGTAACCGTAAAATTATCCTGATCGTAAACCTCGGTTATATTCTCAGAACTTAACCATTTGCAGATCTCGCGCTCTATCTTTACCGGCATGAATGTCTGCGGATCGCTGTAAATCGTTTCTACATCCTTAAAACGAACGGCATTTGTTTCAAAAGTCAGGCGGTTCAGAAGCCTGCCGTCAACATTAATACTTCCGAAATTGCTCAGCATAGCGCTTCCAAGGCTCAATCCACCCAGCCTTACTTCATAATTCAACCTTTCCCCTTCCGGGGCACTAAAAACAGCTGGCGAAACCGGACACACAGGTTCTACGATATTAATTAACTTGCCGGTTTTTGTATTCCTCAGCGTAAGGCATACCAAAATAATAGTTAAAAATATGACGAGGAGCACTATTTTGTTTTTCATCATGAGACAATTCTCAATAGGTTAAGCCCGGTCCTTATGTCGATATCTTTGGTCGCTTTAACACCCTTAAGCTCGAAGACGACAGCTTCGATCACTAAAAATACCTCTGTTTTGCCGCGAACGCAACCGGTAAGGGTCTTTAATTTCTTGCCCATAGCGCTGTGAATATGGATCTGTGGCCCTTTCGAGTTTGTGAATATAGTGCCTATGCCTAAAACTTCCCAGGCATTTTTAAAAATAATTTTATTCGGGAGAGGCGGTATCACAGGTTTTTTAGGGCCGGTAACAAGGTCTCCTTTTTTAAGGGCGCCTATAAAAATCATTGTTGCTGCTTTGAGTTTCTCTTTTTTCACAAAAGCGCCAAGCTTTTCGAGCAACACATCGCCGTCGTCAAACTTTAGCACGAAGATCCTTCCGATCTTGCCTTGGGTGTATTTCATTTCTTTTCGCCTTTATTTAGACATTGAACCTTATGTTTATTATGTCGCCATCCTCGACGATATAATCTTTTCCTTTAACATAATATTTACCGGCTTCTTTGACTTTTGGCTCGCTGCCTAACGCCGCCAGATCGTCATACTTCATAACTTCGGCCCTGATGAACCCTCTCTCAAGGTCTGTATGTATCGCCCCGGCCGCCTCAGGCGCCGAGGAACCTTTCCTGATCGTCCACTGCCTCACTTCATCCGGGCCTACCGTAAAAAATGATATGAGGTTGAGCTTTTTAATGCAGAGCCTGCTTAGCGCGTCCACTGCCGGCTCAGCAATGCCGAGCGCTTTCAGGTATTCCTCTTTTTCCTTTTCGGATTCGAGTTCGGCTATCTCTGATTCGAGTTTCGCCGAAACAACCATCGCGTCTATTCTAAGCGAACCGTATTCTTTATTTATGCCTTCGATAAATTCCGTATTTTTTACATCGTCTTCCGAGATATTGATCGCGAGTATCATTTCTTTTAAAGTGATAAAAGGATAACTGGACATCGTCTTTTTCTCTTCTTTGTCAAAACCAAGCAGCCTGAGCGGCAGCTCCTTATCCAGGTGCGACTTTATCTTTAATAAAAGAGCTCTTTCCTTTTCCGACGAACCGTCGTGTATCTTTTTTAAATTTTGTTCGACGCGTTCAAGCCTTTTTTCGGTGAAAATCAGGTCATTTAAGATAAGCTCTGAATTGACCATTCTTATATCGCGCTTCGTGTCCACTGAACCGTCCACATGGTAGACGGCTTCATCTTTAAACGCCCTCACAACATGGCATATTGCGTCCAGGTCTTCTATGTCCTTGAAGACATCGCCTTTTGCCAGGGTTTCTTTTTCCAGTTTAGGCAAAACTTCAATATCGATCCTCGCCCGCACGTTCTTTTCGGGATTATACAAGGCGACGAGTTTATCGAAACGCGGGTCTTTTATTTCAGCGAGGCTTTTTACGGGCTTACCTGACACGAGCTCTTTTTCAGAGGGTTTATGATGGGTCAACAATTCAAATAGCGTCTTTTTGCCGACTTGCGGAAGACCTATTATCCCTATTTTCATTAAACTATCTTTCCTCTCTTCTTTAAGTAAAAGGCCTTACCATATGTCTTGATCGCTGTTATTAAAGGCCAACTGTTGTTTTTGCTTTTTTGTCTTCCATATTATTCGATTAAGATTGTTTTTTCGTTGCGAAGCTTTTAAGCGCGCTTTCTTCGGAATCGTAGATGGGAATAGCCTTCTCAAGTTTTGCTATCTTGAGATTATCCTTTAGCTCTTCGGTAACATTGATAAGGGCGAATTTGTGCCTTTCGTGTTTTACCATAAAAAGAGCCCTTAGAAGTACTGCGATCGTAGCGCTGTCAACGTGGGTAACTTTTTCAAAGTCTACTATAATATTTTTTTGAAGCGCCCCGCGCTTCTCTTGGGCGGTCTGCGCATATTGTCTTATGTCAGGGATGCTGAACATGTCGATTTCGCCTTTGAGTCTTACGATGTGGGCGTTATCTTTTTCCGCGATCTCATCGATGAACGGCGGCGTTTTGCCTTTTCTGATATTAAAAACATCGAATAGCATATTCTTAATTTTACGCCCGCTAAACGGATTTGGCAAGACAATTCCGAAAAGTAGCATTAGATCTATATTTTGCAGCTGCATTTTTTGTTTTTAATTATCCTGATTGCGGTATAATTTCTTAGGCGAGATGTCCTAAATCCTCATAAATAGGCGTTATTCTGTCACTGCGGCGATATTTAGGTTCTTAACGCCGAGCTCGCTTAAGGTATCCAGCACCTTCACTACCTCTTTGAATTGAACAGTCTTGTCCGAATGCAAAATAACGTTTATATTCGGATTATTTTTATGCATTGAAGACATTTTTTCCTTAAGAGAGCGCTGCGTTACGAGCTCTTTATCTAAATACAGATCACCTTTATCGGTTATGGTAATATCGACCTGGTTTTGATTCGTTATGGGGGTCAGATTTTTCGCCTCGGGAAGCTTTACCTCCAATTTCTGGACTCTGTTTGGACTAAACGTGTAGAGTAGGCTGAAAGAAATGAAAAAGAATATGAACATATTTAACACAATATCGGTCATCGTAACCGATTCCAAGCTGACCATGTAGTCCCTCTTCCCGGATATCTTCACTTACCCTATTCCTCCCTTGTTTCGGCGATAACCTCAAGAAGCTGAATGCAATGATTAGTCAGGTCATTTGACGCTGCTTTTATGCGGCTGATAAAATAGTTATAGCACAAATAAAAAGGTATGGCAATGATCAGGCCGGCTGCTGTCGTGATCATCGCTTCGTAGATCCCGGCTGCCAGCGCGCTCACGGTCACATTAGCCCCGGTATGTTCCCATGACATAAAAGCCCGGATCAAGCCTGTGATCGTCCCCAAAAAACCAAGGAGAGGTTCTATGCTTATTATTGAGACAAGCGTGCCTAAATATTTTTCCAGCTTCTGGATCTGGTTATTACCGGCTTGTTCCAGGATCTTCTCTAATCTGTCTAAAGGAAGTGCGCGCCTTTCAATACCTATTTTGAATACCACGGCAAGGGGGTTTTGTATATTGTGGTCGCACAATTCCAGGGCGTGGTTAATCCTGTTCTTCTTTATGGCTTTAAATACCTCTTCGACAAATTCAAATGCGTTCAGATTCATGTGCCTATAGGCCCAGAACCTTTCTAAGACTATGGCTAGGCCTACTATAGAACCCAATATAATGGGGAACATCACTGGCCCGCCTTTTAATATGAAACTAAACATTCTTTCCTCCGTTCCGTCCGTTGTACATTTTTTTTGTCAGCTTAAAAGCCGCAAATATAAGTATCGCGACTCCGACCACGATTACCACAGGTTTCTGGAATTTCAGCACAGCGGAACCGAAAAGCGCCAAAACATACATTCTCGGGATAACGCCTACCAGGGTGCACAACACAAAAGGTATAAAAGGGATCTTGGTAATACCCGAAGCTATGGAAAACACCTTAAAGGGAATTATTGGCAATACCCTTCCGATAATCACGCCCGGGACGCCGTATTTTTTGGCAAAGGCCTCTGCCTTATAAATATGATGGGGTTTTATAAAAACGTACTTTCCGAACCTGAGTATTACCGGAGTGGCGAGATATCTTCCCAATGAATAACCTACCATAGCGCCGAGCGTTGACCCCAAAGAGCCGAATATTACTATCGAATAAATAGATATCCCGATAGCGCCCGCGCCGATCACGATAGCCTCGGAAGGTATGGGCACTACGCTTGATTCGAGAAACATCGCGATAAACACTCCGAGGTTTCCGAATCTCTTTATCAGTTCGATTAAATCGCTCTGCAGGATCTGTTCGATCATAAATAAAGCTATTGACTTAAAAGGATAGTGACATTATTCTTTAAAACTTCGAGGAACCCTTTACCTTTTGATTCAAATATCTGGGTTTTGCCTGAATTGTTTCTCAAAATTATCTTTCCGCTGCCTATTTTAGCGATAAGCGGGGCGTGATCCGCAAGGATACCGAAATAACCCCACTCAGAAGGGGCTATTAGGGACACTATATCACCTTCATATACGGCTTTATCGCGGCTAAGGATATTTAACCTGAATTGCTTATCCATTATTCAAATATTTAAACTTTTTTTCCTTTTAGCTTTTCTGCCTTTTCGAGCGCTTCATCTATTGTTCCGACCATGTAAAAGGCCTGTTCGGGTAGATCGTCCAATTTTCCCGAAAGTATCATCTTGAACCCTTTTATAGTGTCCTCAAGTTTAACATACTTGCCTTTTGCACCTGTAAAGGATTCTGCCACGAAAAACGGCTGGGAGAAGAAACGTTGTATCTTTCTCGCGCGCATAACTATTACTTTATCTTCGTCGGACAATTCATCGATACCTAAAATAGATATAATGTCGCGCAAATCTTTGTAGCGCTGGAGAATTTTCTGGATCGCAATAGCCGTATTATAATGTTCTTCGCTTATAACTCTGGGGTCTAAAATTCTTGAAGTAGAATCAAGGGGGTCAACTGCCGGATATATTCCTAGCTCTGCTATCTGACGCGACAAAACTACTTTAGAATCCAGGTGCGAAAATATGGTAACTATAGCGGGGTCCGTCAAATCATCGGCAGGAACGTATATCGCCTGGACCGAGGTAATAGCGCCGTGTCTTGTGGAAGCGATCCTCTCCTGAAGCTGGGCCACTTCCGTAGCTAAGTTCGGCTGGTAGCCTACTGCCGAAGGAATACGCCCTAAGAGGGTTGAAACTTCCGAGCCTGCCTGGACGTATCTATAAATATTATCCGCAAACAAAAGCACGTCCTTTTTTTCTTGGTCTCGGAAATATTCCGCCATTGTAATTGCGGCCAATCCTACCCTAAGCCTCGCGCCCGGCGGTTCGTTCATCTGGCCAAAAACAAGAGCGACTTTGTCGGCGATCCCCGATTCATTTAACTCCAACCAGAGCTCATTCCCTTCCCTGGTACGCTCGCCTATACCGGCAAATATCGACACGCCGCCGTGCTCCTTGGCGATATTGTGCATTAACTCCATAACTATGACTGTCTTGCCGACTCCTGCTCCGCCGAATAAACCTATTTTTCCGCCTCGCGGAAAAGGCGTTAATAGATCTATTACTTTTAACCCGGTCTCTAAGGCCGAAGAGATGGACAATTGTTCCATGAATGTAAGCGAGCTTTTGTGTATTGAACTACGATTACCGGCCCGGTCTAATTCACCCTTTCCGTCGATCGTCTCGCCTAATACATTGAATATGCGCCCAAGTGTCTGCGGCCCTATCGGCACACTTATGGAGGATTCAAGGTCTCGAGCCTTCATCCCGCGAACCAGCCTATCCGTAGAACCCAAAGCGATACAGCGCACTGTATTATTTCCAGTAATCTGCGCGACTTCAAGCGTTAAATTTATATTTTTATCCGGATATTCGATCTTTACCGCGTTAAGGATCTGTGGAACCTCACGCACCGGAAACACAATATCAACTACCGGACCTATAACCTGAACTATTTCCCCGTACGCCATAAATTTACCTCAATGACTCCGCTGACATTACAAGCTCTATTAGCTCTTTAGTGATATTGGCCTGACGCACCTTGTTTCTCAATAAAACCAAATCCTCTAATAACTCTCTCGCATTTTGCGTGGCCTCTCCCATAGCCAGCATTCTGGAGGCGTGCTCCGAGCAAAAAGAGTTAAGGAGCATGGATTTAATTCTCGTAAAAATATATAACGGCAAAAGATCCTCCAATACGCTATTAACATCCGGCTCAAACAAATATTCCTCGCCCTCTTGATAGCTATGCTCGATATTCAACAGTTTTTCCACGAGCGGCTTGTGCCTTGAGGCTGTCTCAAAATACGTATACGCAACATAAACCTCGTCGGATTTTTTGGATAAAAAAATATTCGTCAGAGTTTTAAAGACCGTTTTTCCGATCTGCTCGGAATAATTACTATGCCATCCCTTAAAGGCTTCGGCGATATGTAAGCCTCGCTTCCTAAAATAATTAAAACCTTTTTCGCCTACTGCTATCAATGACACTTTTTCATTATCATGTTGGCTTATAAACTTTTCGGCGGCGGCTATAATAAGTTTATTATACGTGCTACACAAACCCGTATCCGAAGTTATAACACAGAGCGCTATATTTTTTTTCTCAACTCTCGCTTCAATAAGAGGGTTATCGATGTTTTTTAGCGAAGAGAGGGTCTTTTTTAATAGCACTTCTACTTTAAAAAAGTATTTTTGCGAAGCAAAAAGTCTATTTTCCATAACCCTCAGTTCGGCTACCGAGATCATTTCCAGTGCTTTTGTAATTTTTTTTACATTCTCGGTACTTCGAATCCTGTTTTTTATTTGTCTTAAGGATTGGGCCATTTTTAACCTTGCACTTTAAATATATTTTTAAATGCCATCATTGCGCCTGTTAATTTTTCCATAAACGCGTCGTTCGGATCTTGGCCTGCGCCTATTTCGATCTCTATGTCGGGATATTCTTTAGCGATATAATCATATAATTCGGTCTCAAATCTCTTTATATCGCGAATCGGTATATCGTCAAGAAAACCTTTTATTCCGGCATAAATAATGATTGCCTGCTTAAAGGTCGGAAGAGTTTTATACTGGTCTTGCTTTAGGATCTCGACCATTCTTTCGCCGCGAGTAAGCCTCTCGCGCGTTGTCTTGTCAACGTCGGTCCCGAATTGGGTGAATGTGAGAAGTTCTCTATATTGGGCCAAGTCGAGCCGCAGGCTGCCTGCGACCTTTCTCATCATTTTCGACTGTGCCTTGCCTCCGACACGCGAAACAGAAAGCCCGACGTTAACTGCAGGGCGAATGCCCGCATAAAAAAGATCGCTCTCGAGGTAGATCTGCCCGTCTGTAATAGAGATCACGTTTGTGGGAATATAGCTCGTAAGGTCTCCTGCTTGAGTTTCGATTATAGGAATAGCTGTGAGAGAACCTCCTCCCAAGTTATTGCTTAATTTTGCCGCGCGCTCAAGCAGTCTTGCGTGGAGATAAAATATATCACCCGGATACGCCTCTCTTCCCGGCGGGCGCCTTAGTAGAAGCGAAAGCTGCCTATAGGCTTGGGCGTGCTTTGAGAGGTCGTCGTAAATCACGAGGGCATGTTTTCCCGAATACATAAATTCTTCGCCTATAGCGCATCCGGTATACGGAGCGATATACTGCGAGGACGCGGAAGCCCTTGAAGAAGCGCTAACGATAGTAGTATATTCCATGGCTCCGTATCGCGTCAAAGTTTCGGCTATGCCGACAACGTTCGATAATTTTTGGCCTATTGCTACATAAATGCAATAAACGTCTTTCCCTTTTTGATTAAGTATCGTATCCAAAACTATAGCGGTCTTACCTGTCTGCCTATCGCCAATTATAAGCTCTCGCTGCCCTCGCCCTATCGGTGTCATAGAATCTATAGCCTTGATACCTGTTTCAAGCGGCTCCTTTACAGGCTGACGTTCCACAACATTAGGGGCGGATGATTCCATGGGCCTGTACTTATCTGTAATTATAGGATCTTTATCATCTATAGGGACGCCCAACGCATTAACAACGCGGCCTATAAGGCCTTGCCCTACGGGTACGCGAATGATCTTATCGGTCTTTTTTACGATATCGCCTTCTTTTATGCTTCTGTCAGGGTTATCCGGGCCAAAAATAACAGTTCCAACGCTGTCTTCTTCCAAATTCAAGACCATGCCCATAACATGATTAGGAAATTGCACTAATTCTCCTATCATTGCATCGTCAAGTCCGTAAACTCGGGCAATAGTGTCTCCGACCTGAATAACAGTCCCTATGGACTCTTTCCGGACGCGGGTCTTATACTTCTCTAATTCTTTTTTTATTATTGATGATACTTCTTCGGGTCTTATTTCCATACTAGCTAACCTTAACTGTCATTAGTTTTTCATTCAGGTCGTCTAAACGCCTTCTTATCGAGCCGTCTATTACCGTATTCCCTACAATTACCTGTATGCCTCCCAGCAAATTGGGATCAAGTTCTAAGAAAAGATTCAGTTTCTTTTTCAGGTTTTTTTCAATCCGGACTTTTATCTCCTGGAGGTTTTCCAATTCCATAATATAGGCCGTTTTTAGCAAAGCATTTACAGCCTCACCGTGGCCGTAGTTTATTCTTACATAGTCTGCAATTTCTACAATATTTTTTATACGCCCTTTTTCCAAGAGCACTTTTAAGAGCTGCCTCGTTTCTTCTGAGAAATCTTTTAATACGCTATCAATTATCTCGCACTTTTCAGAATAAGTAATTTCAAGATTTTCTAAAAAGGATTTGAGTTCCGGGTTTTGGGAAAGTATTATTTTCAAACCTTTCATCTCGTCAACGGCTTTTCTAATACCCATTGTGTCCTTTGCGTAGCTTACAAAGGCCACTGAATATCTTTTGGTTATGATCTTATTCTTCATTTGGTTTCGTCAACCTGTTTTAAAAAGTCCCCTATAAGCTTTTTGTCGTTTTCCTCTGTAAACTTCGCCTCTATCAGGCTCTCGGTCGCTTTCATCGTCAGCGCTATTATTTCGTCTTTGAGATTTTCTTTGGCCCTGGCTACCTCGTGCTTCATGTCGATCTTGGCCGCCTCGATGATCTTTTCCGCATCCATTTGTGCCTTTTTCTTTATTTCATTTACAACCTGGCTACCCTCCTTAACCGCTTCCTTGATCCTTTCTCTCGCTATGTTCTCTATAGAGCTCAGCTGGGTCTCGTATTCCGCCTTTAAACGTTCTATCTCAGCTTTGCTGTCTTCTATGCTTTTCAAGCCCGAAGATATTCTCTCTTTTCGCTCATCCAAAAGCTTCAGGATGCGCTTCCATAAGAATATGCGCAGGATAAAAAGGAGAAGCAAAAAATTTATCACTTGCGCAACAATCTCGCTCGTGCTTAAAAGTTTTAACAGTTCCATAAAGGCTATTTAATTATAATTTTCCGGCCAGGACAAACGCAAATACGAAAGCATATATCGTTAATGCCTCAATAAACGCGCAACCCGTGGCCATGTTTATCAATATCTTTGTAGAAGCCTCCGGTTGCCTGCTTGTGGCATCCATCGCCGACGACACGGCCTTACCCAGGGCCAACGCAGAACCGAACGCGACTATTCCAAGCGATATGGGAATCGCAAAAGCTAATACTGTTTTATAATCAATACCCATCTATTCCCTCCTTTTTATGCTCTGTTAATCCTCATGCGCCAAAACAAGCGCAAAATATATCGTACTCAAAAGACAAAAAACCACTGCCTGGACAGTTCCGGCAATGATCGCTAAAAACGTATTGAAAAATAACATTGGTATTCCCTTTAAGCCGAATCCGGCCATGATGGAAAGCAATATGTCGTCGCCCCATATATTGCTTCTTAAACGCAAAGATAGGCTGATAGGTTTGATCAATTCGCCGACAATATGAAGAAATAATAATAAAAGAGGTATTGCCACTGTAAATGCCAGAAACCCCCGCGGCTTACCCATCATATGGTCTATATATCCGATAATACCGTTTTCCTTTATAGCCGAATATTGGACATATATAAAAACACAGAGGGCCAGCGCCAATGTAGTCGACCAGCTAGTCGTAGACGACTTCATAAAAGGAACAAGCCCAAAGAAATTCATAAAAATTATATAAATAAAAAGCGTACCTATGAAGGGCGTGTACTTCCTGCCTTGAGCCCCCAGGATCCCGCATACAAAATCATCTATGCCGCCAACAAACATTTCGAATATATTTTGCAGCCTGTTGGGAACTAATCTTTGCTTGCGGCAGACAAAATACGATGCGATGCTAAGGATGGATATAATTATAAGAGAAAATATAACATTTTCCCACAAACGCAGATAGTGGGCAAAAACCGTACCCTCAAGCTTGCTTTCTAAAATGGTAACTATATTTGGCAGTTCTGTGCTCATTTTCATGCTAGGTGAATATTATTAATGGAAAACGGTTATAAGTCAAGATAAAATCCGCTATTTCTTTTCTATTTTTAGCGCTAATTTTATTATTCTTACGGTTTCCAATATGGCGGCCGCGCTTCCGATAGCGCTGCATAAAATAGCTATAAAGGGCGCTAAATTAAACTTTTTTTCCAGGTAATCTCCTATAAAATAACCACCGAGCGCTCCTGCTGCCAAAATTAACGGTATAAAAGACAAAATACCAGATATTTTAATACGTTTATATATTTCATTTTTATTTGCCATAATTAGCTTTGCCCTACGAATAAGTAAAAAAATCAAGGTGATATGCTGATCCCCGGAGTAATGAACAGCGGTAAAAATGCTTTTTTGAATATCGTTTTATCCTGTTCTGCCATAGTAATACTCTCCTAAGTACGCTGCCAAAATGTTTAGCTATATTATATCACATGGGATTAAAAAACGCGACTCTCTACAAAACTATCTTTATTTCTTAGGGCTTGAATAGTATAATAGGCTTGATGAAAACGAAAATATACCTGGCTCCCATGTCCGGTGTAACAGATCTTCCTTTCCGGCTTATAAGCCGCAAATTCGGCGCAACGCATTGCTTTTTTGAAATGCTAGATTCAAATGCCCTGCTTCATGACCATCCACAAAATAGGCGCCTCATGAAAACCCTTAAGAAAGACTCGCCTATCAGCGCTCAATTAGTGGGCGCGGATCCTTCCATAATGCTAGACGCCGCGCAAAAACTCACAAGTCTTCTCGATATATCTTTTTTAGATATAAATAGCGCCTGTCCCGTAAAAAAGGTAACAAAAAAAGGCGCGGGCGCGGCTTTATTGAAAGATCCTAAGAAGCTTGGAGATATGCTCAAAAAACTATCCTCCAAACTAAAAATTCCTCTAACGGTTAAATTAAGAACCGGCTTTAATAAAACCAATATCAGCGAGTGCATTAAAACATCTAAAATATGCGAGGCTAACGGCGCGGCTATCGTATTCATACACGGCAGAACGGCGTCGCAGGGCTATTCCGGAGACGTTGACTATAAATCAATAAGGGCTGTTAAGGAAGCCTTAAAAATACCCGTGTTCGGAAGCGGGAATATCTTCAGCCATTTACTGGCTAAAAAGATGCTTGATGAAACCGGATGCGACGGGATTATAGTCGCGAGAGGTGCGCAAGGCAATCCATGGATATTCAAAAGTATAGAAAATTATTTAAAAAACGGCCGTATCCCCAAAAGCGTGAGCTTATCCATGAAGATAAAAACCCTTAAACAGCACATCGTTTACATAGAAAAATATAAGGAGATGGGGCACGCCAATAAGATAGGATTCATGGGGCAGGTGGCAATGTGGTATTTGAAAGGCTTTTATAACGCTTCGAAGATCAGGGAGCGCATACACAATACAAGGTCATACGAAGAATTGATCACTTTGATAAATGATGTGGAAGGAATTGCCGGCGCAACAGATATATCTTTCTCAAAGATTCAAAAAATATAATTACTACAAGAGTGATCATGATAGCTGAGAGCGAAGCGTTCAAATTCCCCTGGAAGTTATGTTTTGGCAAATAATTACCAGTGATATTCAATATTCCGGCAAAAACCGTGGTTACAAACATAAAGATCGAAGGAATGAAAGTAATCAAACCATATGCCCATCTCTTCGTGTGTTTGAGAATATATAAGGTCCCTACCAGCAAAGCAAGCGTGGCTAGAAGCTGGTTCGCCACTCCGAACATCGGCCAAATAGTGGAAATATCGCCGTTATAAACCAGATACCCCCAGAGAAAACTTATTATCCCGCCGCTCGCGGCAATTCCCCATAAAGATTTGCCTATACCGCCTCTGGGGTTGGCCAATTTTGTTAACTCTTCAAAAATATAACGGGCTACGCGCGTGCCGGTATCAACCGTGGTAAGTATAAATAATGCCTCGAACATAATTGCGAAGTGATACCAATATCCCATTAGAGATTTCATTCCCGGTATCGAAGACAGGATAACTGACATGCCGGCTGCCAGCGAAACAGCACCGCCGGTCCGGCCCGCCAACGCCTCGCCTGTCATCTTTTCTATTTCCGCAAGATGAACTGTGCTGAATCCGAGCTTATGGAATATATCGACAGGAACATTGATGGCAAAATAATCTCCAGGTATAAGCACTGTCGCGGCTATTAATGCCATGATCGAGACGAACGCCTCGACCAGCATTGCGCCGAAACCTATCATGCGCATGTCCGATTCTTTATTGATCATTTTCGGCGTAGTCCCTGAACTGACAAGGCTATGAAAACCGCTTATCGCGCCGCAGGCTATAGTTATGCATACAAACGGCCATACTTTGCCGGGTATTATCGGGCCGCCGCCATGTATAAACTTAGTTACCGGCGGCATATTCAGATGCGGGTTAACCACGAATATTCCTATCGCTAAAAGCGCTATGGTCCCGATTTTCATATAAGAACTTAAGTAATCGCGGGGGCACAATAATAACCAGACAGGAAGAATTGAGGCTATAAAACCATATATAGGTAAAATTATTGAAAGCGCCGGCTTTGAGAATAAAAAGTATTGCCCGAACCCGGTTTTTGAAAGAGGCTCACCGAAAACTACGCCTGCAATAACAATTATGACTCCTATCAATGAAGCTTCGACGATTTTCCCTGGGCGCAATTTATACATATATAACGCGACGATCAAAGCTGCCGGGATAGTCATCGCAATAGTAAATGTCGCCCATGAACTTTCGCTAAGCGCGTTAACCACTACCAGCGCCAACCCTGCCAGCGCGGTAATAATAATAAAGAGTACGGCTATTCCGGTTACAAGGCCTGCAGTTTTGCTTATATTTTTCCTGGCCAGCCTTGTCAATGAAAGCCCTTTTGTCCTTACCGAAGCAAATAGGATCACTATATCGTGCACAGCGCCTCCTAAGACCGCCCCGATAAGTATCCACAGGAATCCGGGTAAAAAACCAAACTGCGCGGCCAATACCGGCCCGACCAACGGCCCGGCCCCCGAGATCGCGGCAAAGTGGTGGCCAAAAAGTACGTATTTATTAGTAGGGTGGTAATCTCTTCCGTCTTTTAAGGTATGTGCGGGCGTGGGCCTTTTATCGTTAAAAATAAGGATTTTAGTTATAATAAATTTTGCGTAAAAACGGTACGCGAGGGCAAATACAAGTAAACTAATTATGAGCAATGTTAAGGCGTGCATGGGATTATTTTACATCAAACAAAAAGCTCCTGCAAGTATTTTACTACAAGTTTAGCGCCGCAGATCCTCACTCCAAACGGTTTCATTTAAAACAAGGCATCCTTTTAGAGTTTTTATTTTAAATCTTTCCCTAGTTTTTCAGTGAATCGTTTTCCCGAATCTAAAGTGAGATGAGCACCATCGTAATACTCGTATTCTTCGCCGGAACATGAAGAAAGGTAATCTAGAATAGGAGCCTTGTTTTTATTAGCCATAAGATAAACGGCATTAATAAAAAGTTCGAGATTTTTTCTGCCTAAAACTTGTCTTAGGTCTTTAGAAAGGGGCATTAAGACAACTACTGGTTTTATTTCTCTGCCCCTTAAAAGTTTAATGATCCGGGACATAGAATTAAGCTGATAGTCATCCACAGCGTAATTTATGTAGTAATACAATCTAAAATATTCCGCCTCTTTCTTTGTTCTTTTTACATTTACAACATTCCTATCTATTTTAGGTGTTTCTCCTTTAAAGAAACGGGCTCTGAAATTTTCTTTCATTACATTTTGTATCTCAAGCTTGTACCTGATTAAAGGAAAACTACAATTTGCTAAATAATATTTTATATTTTCTGCTCTTTTAGAGGGAACTAGGTCGGATAGGAAATCTTTCCAAGAAAAAAAGATACTCATTGTTTTTTTAAAACTCCCGCTATTTCTGTTAAGCTCCATAGGCGTCATGCATAATAACGCTACCCCCCCCATTCTTAACGCATTTAAATTTTGCTTTTTTTAAAACAAATAAAAAAGCTCTTGGCGTTCCGCCGGTCAAAATAATAGTAAGTATTTTATTTTTATTATCGCTTGAAATGATATTGCCTAAAATTTCAGTATTGATCCCGAAGGCTCTCGAGTCCCCTATGACCAAAATTTGAGGCTTTTCGTCGCAAGATCTAACTTTAGCCAAAACATTATGATGCTGCCTCGTCATCACTGATGCCGGCAAAAGGCCATTATTGAAACCTATCTCAAAAAAAGTATTTGTGCAGAGCAATAAAACAAGTAACAGTAAAAAAGCTGCCGGTAATTTTTTAAAATTGAAAGTAAATAAATTCTTTTTCACTGTAATCTCCGAATAATATAATTAACAAAAATAATGTGAAATAGAAAATGGTGCGGATCCAAAAATTGCTTCGGAAAACTACCATTACGTCTTTTCTCCTATATTGATACAGCTGAACTACTATTAAAAGCCATGAAAAGAATACTGTTTTTAAAAAAAAGTATTCCGGAAAGATGATCCGAGTACTATTAAATTCAAAAATTAAGCTATATAACATGGAAAATATCTGGCTCAATGATTGCCCTCTAAATATAAGCCATCCAAGGCAGGTCAAGTGAAAGAAAAATATAACTCTTATTGAAAACCATATTTTTTCTACAAAACTATGTTTCGGCGAAGGTATATTTTTAAGAAAAGGCTCTAGAAATTTATATGCTATCAGAAGCATCCCTTGATAAGCCCCCCATATAATAAACTTCCAAGATGCCCCGTGCCAAAGTCCACAGAGGATAAAGGTAACCATTAAAGCGAAGACTGAACTCCAGACTCCCTACTTTCTCATACGCAAAGCAATCGGGTAGTATAAATAATCCCGAAACCAATTAGATAATGAAATGTGCCACCTCTGCCAGAAATCTTGAGGGTTTGTAGCGAAATAGGGCAAATTAAAGTTAACCATTATATCGAACCCCATGCATTTCCCCAACCCTCTTGCGATATTGGAATATCCCGCGAAGTCGCAGAATATCTGAAAGGCAAATGCATAAATGGTTATTAAAACCTCTACCCCCTCATAGGGAGGCTTGCTGCCAAAAATAAGATTTACAATTTTTGCCAGGTTATCTGCTATGAAAATTTTCTGGAAAAGGCCCCAAAAAATCAAATAAGAGCCCTCGTAGAATTTGTTTAGGCTTAGCTTTCTCGGAGAAGCGATCTGCGGCAGAAGATCGCCTGCCCTCATAATGGGTCCGGCCAAAAGAAGCGGGAAAAATATTACGAAAAGGGCATAATCGAGATAATTACGCGCAGGCTCGATTTTTCCCGTGTACACATCGATCGTGTAGCTCATCGTTTTGAAAGTATAAAAAGATATTCCTATGGGAAGAATTATGTTAATGGTGTACGGCTGGACGGAAAATCCAAAAAGATTGATAAGCTGCGTGAGATTGGCGGAAAAAAAGTTAAAATATTTAAAAAGACCGAGAATGGAAAGATTTACCGCTATGCTCAGGATTAAGAGCCATTTTTTTATCTTTTCATTATCCGAACCGCGTATTGCTATGCTGCAAAAATAATCGGTACTTATCGATATAAATATAAGAGATAAAAACTTCCAATCCCAGGCAGCGTAAAAGATGCAACTTGCCAAAAGCAGCACCCTGTTCTGCCACT
>Ga0210056_1000525_pt1 | contig 32058 bp, 27 predicted proteins | sample CryGeyCG2014_080_2_FD_183965 | JGI IMG/M metagenome (GOLD analysis project Ga0210056, IMG submission 183965) | Groundwater microbial communities from aquifer - Crystal Geyser CG07_land_8/20/14_0.80 (SPAdes) (version 2) | ecosystem: Environmental > Aquatic > Deep subsurface > Groundwater | place...
CAACAATCAGCGCGACTAAAATCGCCAGCTTGCTGTCATTGCGAGAAGCCGCGTACTCGCGGCGACGAAGCAATCTCACGAATGGAAAAATAATAATCAAAATAAAAAATAATAATCCAAATAATCCAATCTCACTAAAAACTAAAACAAACACATTATGAACCGGCTGGTAAAAATAAGGTTGCTCGCCGGGCCGCTGGAGCGGGAGCGCCAAAGTATAGTTGCCGACGCCCACTCCGCTCGCCCAATTATTTTTGATTATGGGCCAAGAATTTTTTATGGACTCCAGTCTTTCGCTTTTGGATTTTATCTCCAGCCGCTCGCCTGAATAAAGCCGCGTCATAACCAAATTGGGAAACTGAAAAAATAAAATAAAAAATATTAGGCCGGAAACCAAAATCGTTTCTAGCAAATTTCTCTGCGCCCGTAAATCTTTTTTAATAATTGCCGCCAGCAACCCAGCCGCCAGTCCGACGGCCAGCGCCAACCAAGCCGCCCGCGAAAAAGAAAAAAACAGCGCCGTAGAAAAAATTACCAGCAAAAACCAAAATATAACTTTAAGATAGTTTTGAAATTTGAAATTTGAAATTTGAAATTTGTTTGGAAATTGGTTATTGGAAATTGGAAATTTTATATATTGCCCTATTAATAATAGTATTCCAATCGCCAACATGCCGCCCAATATATTCGGATGATCCAGCCCGCCATACGCCCTTAGCCATCTTTCGCCCACTCCGTCCGCACCCACGGTTTCCACCACCGACGTTCCCAAATCGCTGGCCCGATGCAATGCCAGGCCCAGCCATTTATTGGCAAAGGTCGCCTGCGCTAAAAATTGCCAGATTCCCAATCCGGCCTGAAAGCCCAGGCCGACCAATAAGCTCCCAACCAGCTTGACTCGGCTGTAAGCCGCTTGGCTGACCAGCCAAAATAATCCCGCGCCTAAAACCAGCCAGCCGAATTTATACAGTGCCAGCGCCTTATCCAAAGCGAAAAAAACGGAAACCAATAAAACTAAACCTAAACCCACTATAAGGAGCCAAACCACTCTGTCATTGCGAGGAGCGCAGCGACGAAGCAATCCCCGGTCAATTGCTACAAACCCGAGATTGCTTCGCTCCCTTCGGTCGCTCGCAATGACAAAAATAAACAACATCAAAAGCAAAATCAGTAATATATCCGTCCCATACAAACTGTAAGTCAAATATTCGGTCGGTCCGGCCTTGATAATCCAGCGCGTCCCGAGGGGCAGGAGAAAGGCTAAGAGATACAAACCGTATTCAATTGTCTTAGTTAAATATTTCATAAACTCAATTGTCATTGCGAGGAGTCGTCAGACGACGAAGCAATCTCCGGTAAATCGCTACGAACTTGAGATTGCTTCGCTATCGCTCGCAATGACAGAATGAATTTTTCCCTATATTCTTCTCTTCTGTCGTTACTGTGCGATTTTATCACTTTATCATTCACCACCACCCGCGTATCCAAATTCATTAACTGCCGCAACTCTTCGGGCAAAAGCTTAAGCTGTAATTTCTTAAACCATGGCTCCAGGCCGCCGAAAAACATGTCCGCGAGGTCGCGATAAAACTCGCTCGGGCCTGGTCCGCCGTCGCCTCTTCGCTTTGACCAAAACCCTGGCCGCTTGCCCGCCGAAGCCTCGGCGTAGGCGGGCCAATTGGGCAGCTCATTTTTCAGCCAATTGTTTTTTTCCATAAATTCTTCATAAACGCCGCCGCGGTCATAAATCGGCGCCAAACCGGCCAGCCAGTAAATAAAATAAACATCCTCCGCCAGCATCAGGCCAGATAAATCCATGGCCGCTTGGCTCACAAAAAAACTTAAACAGACTTTATTTTTAGTTTTTCCCGGCTTGGGCCTTAGCCCTAAAACTTGCGCCAGCGCGACGCAAAAAAAGCGCGCCAGCCAAATTCTTTTCTTCTCCGTAATGATAAAAAAATCTATGTCGCTCTCCGGCTTTAAATTATGCGCGCCCATTAAATTGCCGATGGCGATTAATTTAACCCAGGGAATGAATTTATAGATTTTGGCCAGCCGGCTGGCGCGCTTAAACTTCCGGTCCGCCGCCGAGTAGCGTTTTTGCCTTACCTCGACAATCGCTTGCCGTCCGCTTAAAAAATAAAATCCGTTTTCACTTTCAATTATCCCCCCTGACAAGGGGGGGCTAAGGGGGGTTATTTCCTCCAGCGCCTCCATTACACGAACTAATTCGCTCTTTAAACCTAAATTCCGCCAAATTTCGTTGGCCGTCAGCGGATAATCAAACATATCAAAAAAGGCGATTGTTTTAACAATGGCCTCCTTTAATTCTAATAATTTATCGCTTTTCTCATCCATAAATCATATTGTCATTGCGAGGAGCGTCAGCGACGAAGCAATCTCCGGTAAATCGCAACAAACCCGAGATTGCTTCGCTCCTTCCAGTCGCTCGCAATGACATATATAGAGTTTATTCCGCATTCGGCTTTTCAATCAACAGCGGCTCAACGTTTTTTTCCGCGTCCGTGATTTTCACCACATCCTTGTCAATCTTGGCGAACTCTTTATAGGCGCTGTTGTAATGGTTGACCGTAGTGGACATGCTGGCGCCCAGCTTTTTCATAAAACTGTCATAACTTAAAATATGCTTACCCAATTTTTGCACGTTTAATAAAATATCTTTGGCGCTTTCTTCAATCTGCAGCGCTCTAAGGCCCTGTAAAACCGTTTGCAGATAAGCTAAAAACGAGGTGGGCGAAACGATAATGACATGCCGTTCTTTAAAAGCGTATTCAATCAGGTCGCGGGTGTTTATCTGCACCGCCCCAACTTTATTAATCAATAAATCATAATAAATCGCCTCGCTCGGAATAAACATAAAAGCGAATTCCATGGTTTTTTCGCTCGGTTTGATATATTTTGAAGTTTCGTCAATTCTGGTTTTTAAATCCAGCTTAAACATTTTTTCAAATTTTTCCCGCGCGGCCGCGTCCGGCGCGTTTAAAATCTTTTCATAATTTTCCAGGCTGAACTTTGAATCCACCGGAATAATTTTATCCTTGACGAAAACCACCGCGTCCACGATGGTGCCGTCCTTAAAGCCGTATTGCATCTGATAAGAATTGGGCGGCAAAACGTTTTTTAAGGTCTCTTCCAAAAAATATTCGCCTAAGACACCGCGCTGTTTGGGATTTTTTAAAATATCCTGCAGATTGGCCAGCTGGGCGGAAAAATTCACCACCTGCTTATTGGTCTCGTCCAGTTTGGTTAATTTCTCCGTCACCTCGGAAATTATTTTCGCGGTCTGGCCGAACTGCAGCTGATTGGCGCGGTGGGTTTCGGCCAGCTTGCCGTCCATAGCTTGTCTTAGCTCGCGGTTCTGCTCGGCTAACTGCGCCAGTCGCTCCATCATGGCCGCCAGCTTTTCATTGTCCTGGCCCAGGCCAGCCTCTTTCTTCCTGGCCAGCATAATAATTACCGCGATAATGCCAAAAGTCAATAATATTAGCAAAAAAATAACAGCCTGATTTAACATAAAATTAACTAATTTTTACTCATCCAGTTTAACAATTAAAACCGAATAGCGCAACTCTTGCCAAGAGCGATTTTTTAATATATAATTGATTGCATTGTTTTAAACAAGCTCTCTATGCAAAACTCCATCAAAATCAAAGGCGCCCGCGTCCACAATTTAAAAAATATTGACGTGGAAATTCCGCGCGATAAGTTGGTGGTCATCACCGGCCTGTCCGGCTCGGGTAAATCGTCTTTAGCCTTTGATACTATTTACGCCGAAGGCCAACGCCGCTACGTTGAATCCTTGTCGGCTTACGCCCGGCAGTTTATCGGCATGATGGACAAGCCGGACCTTGATTCTATTGAAGGCTTGTCGCCGGCCATTTCCATTGACCAAAAATCAACCACCCATAATCCGCGCTCCACGGTCGGCACCATTACGGAAATTTACGACTACCTGCGCCTGCTTTACGCCCGCATCGGCGTGCCCTACTGCCCGCAGTGCGACGGCAAAATCAAACCGCTGTCCATTGATGAAATCATCAAGCAGCTTGTCGCCGGTTTCTTAAACCAAGATATTGTTGTCTTGGCGCCGATAATTAAAGACAAAAAGGGCGAGCATAAAAGCCTGTTGGCCGGCGTTAACCGGGCCGGCTTCAGCCGCCTGCGCTTTGACAAAATAATTTATACTTTGGAAGAAGTGGAGGACCTGGCCGTGGACAAACAAAAAAAACACAACGTGGAAATCGTGATTGACCGGCTTAAGGTCAGTAAAGACAAAGAGGATTTGGCGCGCTTAACCGAAAGCGTGGAAAAAGCCTTGGAATTAGGCAACGGTTTAGTCACCATAACCCCCCTTACCCCCCTTGTCAGGGGGGTAAAAACAGGTTCTCCCCCTGACAAGGGGGAGCTAGAGGGGGTTTTTGAAACTACCTATTCCAAACTTTCCGCTTGCTCTAAATGCGGCATTAGCCTGCCAGAGCTGGAACCGCGCAATTTTTCTTTCAACTCGCCGCACGGCGCCTGCCCGGATTGCACCGGCCTGGGCACCAAGCTGGAAGTTGACCCCAAGCTGATTTTGAACCCCAATTTGACCATCGCCCAAGGCGCCATCCACGCCTGGGCCCATAGCGCCAATGCCGGCCAAGGCTGGCTGATGAGGATTTTAGGCACGGTGGCGGCCGATCATGGTTTTGACTTAAACACGCCCGTTAAAAACTTAAATAAAAAACAGCTGGACATCGTGCTCTACGGCTCGGGCGGAAAAAATTATAACGTCAACTACCAAAGCGAACGCTTTTCCGGCGAGCTCACCACCGAGTTTGAAGGCGTCATCCCCAATCTGGAAAGGCGCTTTGGGCAAACCGAATCCGATTATGTCAGGCGTGAAATTGAGCAATACATGCGCGTCCTGGTTTGCCCGACTTGCGGCGGCAAACGTTTAAAACCGGAAATTCTGGCCGTGCGCGTGGCCGATAAATCAATTTACGACATCACCAGCCTGACCATCGCTCAAGAAAAAACCTTCTTCACCGCTTTGGAAAAATCCGGCCAACTTACCGCGCGCGAGAAAAAAATAGGAGCGCGCATCATTAAAGAAATTTGCGCCCGCTTGGATTTTCTTGCCAACGTGGGGCTGGATTATCTGACTTTAGCCCGCTCGGCCAATACCTTGTCCGGCGGCGAAGCCCAGCGCATCCGGCTGGCCACCCAAATCGGCTCGGCCCTGATGGGCGTAATTTACATTTTGGACGAACCCTCCATCGGCCTGCACCAGCGCGACAACGCCAAGCTGCTCGCCACTTTAAAAAAACTGCGCGACCTGGGCAATTCGGTAATCGTGGTGGAGCATGACCAGTCCACCATGCTGGCGGCCGATTGGCTCATCGACATCGGCCCGGGCGCGGGCGAACACGGCGGCGAAATTGTGGCCGTGGGCACGCCGGCCCAGATAACCAAGAACCCCAAATCTTTAACCGGCCAATATCTAGCCGGGAAAAAATTCATTCCGGTGCCGGCTAACTATCGCTCCGGCACCGGCTTGAGCCTTAAAATCATCGGCGCCAGCCAGCATAATTTAAAAAATCTTGACGTGGAATTTCCCTTGGGCAAATTCATCGCCATTACCGGCGTTTCCGGCTCGGGCAAATCCACCCTGATGACCGACATTTTAGCCAACGCTCTAAACCAAAAACTTTATCGCGCCAAAGTGGCGGTGGGCAAACACGACCGGATTGACGGCCTGACCAATATTGATAAAGTCATTAACATTGACCAGTCGCCCATCGGCCGCACCCCGCGCTCCAATCCGGCCACTTACACCGGCGCCTTCACGCCCATCCGCGACCTTTACGCCGCCCTGCCCGAAGCCAAAATTAAAGGCTACCGGGCCGGCCGCTTTTCTTTTAACGTGCCGGGCGGGCGCTGCGAAGCCTGCGGCGGCGACGGCGTGGTTAAAATTGAAATGCAATTTTTGCCCGACGTCTACGTGGAATGCGACGTCTGCCACGGCCGGCGCTACAGCCAGGAAGTTTTGGAAGTCCACTACCATGACAAAAATATTTCCGAAGTTTTAAACCTGACCGTGGAGGAAGCCATAAATTTATTTAAAAACATTCCGGCCATCCATCAAAAATTATCCACCTTAAGCCAAGTTGGCCTGTCTTACGTCAAGCTGGGCCAATCCGCCACCACCCTGTCCGGCGGCGAAGCCCAAAGAGTAAAATTAGCCACCGAGCTGTCGCGCCGCGCCACGGGCAAAACCCTTTATATTCTGGACGAACCCACCACCGGCCTGCATTTTGACGACATTAAAAAACTCTTGCATGTCTTAGGCCAGCTGGTTGACAAAGGCAACACGGTTTTGATTATTGAGCATAATTTGGATGTCATTAAATCGGCGGACTGGATTATTGACCTCGGCCCTGAAGGCGGCGACCAGGGCGGCGCCGTCGTAGCGGTCGGCACGCCCAAAGAAGTCGCCAGGAATAAAAAGTCCTACACCGGGCAGTATCTGGCGAAGATTCTATAAGCCCCCCTTTTTTTGTCTAGCGGAGAACCTCTTCGTAAAACATTAAAAAATAGCTTAAAGGCATAATTTTAACATCACCTCTATTTTTCAACATCTTCTTACTAATTATAATCCCTTTTTTAAATCCGGCTTGTTTAAAAATTTCCCAGTCAGCCTGTTTTATTTCTTTCTCATATCTTATTAAAATCGGCGTCAGGTGGGTTCTGGCCCGAGTTTTAGCGGCTAAAGTTTTATAGCCCACGCTCCGACCCAAATTTAAAATTATTTTTTCCATGATTTGCCGCACCAGCACCGGGTCAAACTTTAAGCTGCCGCCCCGCCACCAAGGATTTTGGATTGTCAGTAATTCCAAATTTAGGTCCATGTTATTTAAACTTTTTCTCAAAATACTCTTTTAATTCCCCAATTTTCACTCTTACCTGCTTCATTGAGTCGCGGTCGCGCACGGTGACGTCGTCCAATTCCTGCGAGTCAAAATCTATGGTAACACAGAAAGGCGTGCCGATTTCGTCCTGCCTCCGGTAGCGCTTGCCGATATTGCCGTTGTCGTCAAATTCGCAGGCATAATCAACTTTTAATTTAGCAAACACGGCTTTGGCTTTTTTTACCAATGCCAGCTTATTTTTCAGTAAAGGGAAAACCGCGATTTTTACCGGCGCCAGCCAAAAGGGAAATTTCATAACCACTCTGGTTTCAATTTTTCCCTCTCCTTGCGAAGGAGAGGGTTGGGTGAGGTTTTCTTCCCCGTATGACTCGCACAGCACGGCCAAAACCGTGCGCTCCACGCCGAGCGACGGCTCAATTACGTGCGGGATAATTTTTTTGCCGTCTTCGGCGGTATAGCTTAAATCCGCGCCGGAAAACTTGGCATGCTGGCTTAAATCATAATCCGTGCGGTAAGCCAAGCCGTACAACTCTTCCTTGCCGAAAGGAAATTCATATTCAAAATCAATGGTCTTTTTGGAATAGTGCGCCCGCTCTTTTTCCGAAACCTCCAGTTCATGAATATTGCGCTTTACGTCCAGCCCCAATTTTTTCATCCAATCCAGCATTTGCTCGCGCCAATCTTCAAAAACCGCCTGCCAGTCTTTGTCCTTTTCCGGCGGCGCCATAAAATATTCAATTTCCATCTGCTCAAACTCGCGCGTCCTAAAAATAAAATTTCCCGGCGTGATTTCGTTTCTGAAAGCCTTGCCGATTTGGCCGATGCCGAACGGCAGCTTGGGCCGCATCGTATCCATAATATTTTTAAAATTAACGAAAATCCCCTGGGCGGTTTCCGGCCTTAAATAAGCCACGTTGGCGCTGTCTTCGGCCGGGCCGATAAAAGTTTTAAACATCAGGTTGAATTTTTTCGGGTTGGTCAGCTTGCCGCCGCAGGCCGGGCAAGTTTCAGCTTCCAGCTCGTCAGCGCGGTATCTTTTCTTGCATTTTAAACATTCCACCAGCGGGTCGGAAAACTCGCTTAAATGCCCCGAGGCTTTCCAGGTTTCCGGATTCATGATAATGGCCGCGTCCAAGCCGACCATGTCTTCCCGGTCCTGCACGAACTTTTTCCACCATCTCCGCTTGATATTGTTTTTTAGCTCCGCGCCGTACGGCCCATAATCCCAAGCGTTGGCCAGGCCGCCGTAAATTTCCGAATCCGGAAAAATAAAACCGCGCCGCTTGCATAAAGAAACAATTTTTTCCATTTTATTTTGTTCTGCCATACTGTTATTTAATTAGTTTTTAAATTTTTCAAATGCCTCCTAACGTACCAAACTATAAATGCCAATATTACCGCCGCAATCACCGCGTCAAACTTATGAAAATATACTCCCAGCGTATTCCAATGCTCTCCCAAAACCATGCCGACGTAAGCCAAGGCGAGGCACCAAGGCAATGAGCCCAAAAAAGTATAAATCACGAATTTGCTGAAATTCATTTTAGCGATGCCGGCCGGGAGCGAGATGAAGGTGCGCGCCACGGGCAGAAGACGCGAGAAAAAAATCGCGGCCGAGCCATATTTGTTAAAAAATTTATCCGCCCGAGCTAAATCGTGATGCGAAATTAAAACGTACTTGCCGTATTTTTCAATAAACGCCCGCCCGCCCCAAATTCCGACCGCGTAAGCTACCACCGAACCGACAACGCAGCCCAAAGCGCCGGCCAAAGCCACGCCGATTAGGCTGAATTTCCCTTGCGCTACCAAAAATCCGGCAAACGGCATGATTACTTCCGACGGCAGAGGCACGCAAGCGCTTTCAATCGCCATCAGCGCGCCGACGCCGGTATAGCCGAGCGAGGAAATAGCACTAATTATAAAATTTGTTACTAAACTCAAAAAATATCCTATCATATTTTACATTTCCTCTACCACCTCAATCCCTAAAAGTCCCAGCCCATTTTTAATCACCTGGCTGACCGCGCTAATTAATGCCAGCCTGGCTTGCCTGACTTCGGTTTTAGCCTTTAACACTGGCACGGCATGGTAATAATCGTTAAACTCCCGCGCCAGCTCAAATAAAAATTTAGCCAGCTCGTCCGGCGCGTAATTTTTTCCGGCCGCCGCCACCGCTTCCGGATACCTGGCCAATTTATTAACTATCGCCGACTCTTTAGCCTCATTCAACATTTCGTATTTAATTTGCGTTGCGAGTTTTGCGTTGCGAGTTTTGCGAATTATGCTTTTTATTCTCGCCCCCGTATATTGCAGATAAGCCGCCGTGCAGCCATCAAAACGCAAGGCCTGTTCCAGGCCAAAGGTAATAATTTTGTCGGCGCCCACTTTTATCATTTCAAATTTCAACGCCCCATTGACTAGTTTGTCCGACACCTCATTTATTTTTTTCTCGCTCCAATTTTTATGCCTTTTTTTGGTTTCTTCAACCGCTTTGGCCAGGGCGAGGGAGCGCAAATCCTCGTAAGTGATGACATTACCAGTTCGAGAAGACATCATGCCTTCAGGTAATTTAACAAAGTCATAGCTTAGATGCTTCAGCTCTTGCTTAAAGCCCAAAAGCTCTAAAACTTTAAATAACTGCTTAAAATACAGGCTCTGGCGCGCGTCAACCACATGAATTGACTGGTCAACTTTATATTTTTTAAACTTTTCCTCGGCCAACGCCAGGTCGGCCACCGGATAAAGCGCTGTACCGTCAGAGCGAATAATCACCAAAACTCCCAAGCCGCATTTTTCTAAATCTGCGATAATCGCGCCCTGGCTTTTTATTAAAAATTCTTTTTTGTAGAGCTCGGCCACCAGCGCCAGCCCCTCGTCTATGAATTCGCTCTCATAAAAAATACGCTCAAACTTAACGCCCAGCTCTTTGTAAATTTTAGCGAAGCCGTCAATGCTCCACTTCCTGGTTTTTTGCCATAATTTATATTCCTGGCCGCGGCGGCTTTCAATTTTTTTCATGATTTGGGCCACCTCGGCTTTTCCAGCCTCATTGTTCTCCAGCTCCTGGCAGGCGCGAACATAAACTTTTCCTAAAAAATACCCTTTACTGCCCCCCTTGACAAAGGGGGGTTGGGGGGATTTCTCTTCTTTATAAAAATTCTGGAGCGCCCACAAAGTTTTTGCCGTGTGAATGCCAAAATCATTAATATACGATACCGGCCTGGCCTTAAAGCCGTTAGCCGCCAAAATTTTAGTGATGGCGTCGCCGTAAGCGATGTTGCGCAGATGCCCGACATGATATTCCTTATGCGTGTTGGCGTTGGAAAATTCAATCATCACTTTCTTGTTTTTACCGATTTTGTTCAGGCCGTATTTAATCTTTTCATTTAAAATCTCCCCAATCGCGCCCTCGGCCAGTTTGGTCTTGCTAAAAGTAAAATTTATGAACGGGCCGATGGCTTTAGCCGCCACCGCTACGTCATTCAGCTTAATTTTTCCCACCAAAAATTCCGCCGTCGCCACCGCGGTTTTATTAAGCTCTTTGGCCAGCCCAAAGCAAGGCAAGCTTAAATCCCCGAACTCCACCCTCGGCGGATAAACCAAATCAGCCGCGCTCACCGCTTTCTTTTTCAACGCTTCATTAATGGCCTCGGCGATATTCTCTTTAATTTTTTCCAAAGTGGACATAAAATATTACAAAACAGCTTTTTTAACTACCCTCGCAAACCCCCTCTTGCCCTTTTGCAATAATACGCCATTGGCAGTAATCTCAACTATTTTATTTATATCTTTAATAACATTTCCGTCAATTTTTACTCCGCCCTGTTCGATTAACCTTCTGGCCTCGCCTTTGCTGGCCGCCAATTTCACCTCCACCAACAGTTCCGCAATGTTCGCATTGGAAATTGGAAATTGGAAATTGGAAATTTTTTCCGGTGTTTCTCCCTTCTGTACGGTTTTAACGAAATATTCCTCGGCCGCCTTAGCCTTTTTTTCGCCATGATAAATTTTTATCACCTCAAAAGCCAAGCGCATTTTCAGGTCGCGCGGATTGGTTTTGCCGCCGGCTTTCAGTTCATGTTTTATTTTATCCACTTCAACCATTGGCACGTCAGTGCAAATCTCAAAACCCACGCCAATTAGCTCATCCGGCCAGGACATGATTTTGCCGTACATCTCTTCGGCCGGTTCATCTAAATTTATCATATTGCCTTCGGTTTTGCCCATTTTTTTGCCGGACGGGTCGGTCAACAATTTCGTCGTCAAAACGAATTTTTCTTTATTTTTTGTTTTCCTCATCAGCGTCCGGCCGGCCAGCATATTAAATGTTTGGTCGTTGCCCCCGATTTCCAGGTCAATGTCCATGGTTACCGAGTCATAGGCCTGAAAAATCGGATATAAAAATTCATGCACATAAATTTCCTTGCCTGCTTTCAGCCGGTTTTGAAACATGTCCCGTTCCAACAGGCGGGACACGGTAAAATATGACGCCAGCTCCAGCATGTCCTCCGGCTTTAATTTATTGGTCCATTTTTCGTTATGCAAAAAACGAACAAACGGTTTTTTATTAAGGTCCAAAATTTTGCCAATCAGCTTTTTATAATTAGCCGCGTTCTTTTCCACTTGCGCTTTAGCCAGCTTCTTTCTGGCGGCTGATTTGCCGGTCGGGTCGCCGATGCGCGCCGTAAAATCGCCGATTAAGACGATGACTTCATGGCCCAAATTCTGAAACTGGCGCAGTTTCTTTAAAACCACGCCATGCCCGATGTGCAATTTGCCGGTCGGGTCAATACCGTTATAAATTCTTAGCTTTTTTCCGGACATTAAAACTTTTTCTAGCGCTTCGCGGTTAGGATAAATATTTTCCACTCCTCTCATTAAAACCTCTTCTATTTTATTTTTGTCGGTGATAATCATATTTTTGTCATTGCGAGCCCCGACTGTAGCGTCGGGGCGCGGCAATCTCACGAATTATAAACTTCTTAATTGATTTTCCGTTTTTTCCAACTCAGTTTTCCATCCCTCCAATTTATCTTTTTCCTTTTTCACCGCCGCCGCCGGCGCCTTATTTGTAAATTCTTTATTATTTAGCCTGTTCTTGGCTACTTTAATTATTTTTTCCAAATTGGCGATTTCTTTTTCTAATCTAACTTTTTCTTTCCCCGCATCAACCGCGCCCAGCAAATATATCTCAACACCCCGCCCGCGGCCGCGTAAATCGCGTCTTCATAGTCGGCCGGATTATAGGTTTTTGGCAGTTGTTTTTTGACATGTTTATTTTCGCCAAGCTTAGGGAAATTATTTTTATCGCGTATACGAAATTGTAGCAGTCCCCCGCCAAATTTTGGCGGGGGACGCCCAAATTTCGTCGTAAGCGGTAAAAATAATTTCCCTAAGCTGAGCTTTTATTTCCAGCACTTTTTATAATATTACCTTACCAGAATTGCCCTTATTTTGCAAGAAAAATACCGGCCCAAATACCGCCCAAATACCGCTGTTCAAGTCCACGAACATAATTGACACTTTTGAGAATTAGATTTTGACAGTTTTTTATCGATAAATTTCATAAGATTTTCAATTTGTTCTTTGTTTTTCATTTGCCTGGATTTGGCCAAACGACGACTTTGTTTTTTAAGATAGTTTCTGTATTTATCCTTAATGCAGTAAGCCTTTGCCGGATTATTCTCCCACAGCCTGTAAAATTCCATGGGCGTCAGATAGCCCAAAGCCTGATGCGGCCGAATAAAGTTGTAAGTCTGTTCCCATTCTGATATTGCTCTTGTCTGATCATTGAAATTTTTATACAAATTGCCTTGCCCATAAAACTCCAGTTCGTCCGTTAGGTGCGAGCGCTCAACGCGCGGATTGTCAGTCGGCGTGCCGGCGCGGGAAAAGAACTGCGCTACTTTTTCTTTTTCCAAGTACGCGGAAAAGTTCTTTTCATTTTCACCGCCATTATCGCTGTTGATAGCGGCAATGGCGAACGGCAGGCGCCTGACCGCTTGCTCCTGAATCGCCACCGCTGTTTTACTGTTAGAATCTTGGGTCAAACCCATGGCTCTAAAACGGGTAAACGAATCTATTAGCGTATGCTGATACCAGAAATTTTCCTTAGCCCTGTTTTTGTCTGCATTGGTGAAAATGCCCATTTTCAGTACCAATTTCATGTCTTTTTCCATTAGCGCCCCGGGTTTGTAGTCTTTAATCACTGCTGGCGGCCTGGTTTTAAATTTCAGTTCTGTTTTTTCTTTTTTTCTCCGCCAAGCTCGTTTATTCTTCTCGGATAGCCTCGGATCAATTAACCCATGCTTGCGCAGATAGCGGTTGACTGTGGAGGATCCGGCTTTCATCTGATAATCTCTTTTTAAAATGACCGATAATTTATCTTTGCCCCAGGGCTGATATTTTTTTCTGATTTCAATAATCTTAGCTTCGACCCTTTGATCAATCCTTTTTCGGTTGTTTGTGTCGCGTGGCGCTCTTGATTCCGGCTCCAGCGAATATGGCTCTTTCTGGGCGCTGGCCCAGACGCTATGAATAGTCGACAGCCATTGCCTTGATATACCTATCTTCCTGGCCGCTTTAGCTATCTTACCGGCGCATTCATAATCAATTACATACATCCATTTTAGTCTTTTTTTAGCTTCATCCGATAATGGATATTTAAACGGATTCAGCTTACTTTCTACCTTGGTTTGCATAATATCAATAGATTTATTAATTAGTTCATAAAAGCTATCAATATTATCATATTTTTTAGATATTTTCATCCCAATATCTATTTCCCACATCTTCCGTCTGTGTTTTTTCATAATTAGCGCTCCATAGTGTCAAGTATGACATGGACGAGTGCAAAACCTTGACAGGATAGTTAAAATGTGATATTTTAAAAAATACTATTTGCCCTTTAAAAACTACTTATTACCCCAAAATTGCTGTTATCTCGCCCCCTTTAACAAAGGGGGTTGGGGGATTTTATCCATTTAGTATTAACCGCAGTTTCGGGGTAATAAAAAATAAACCGTCAAAAGGAAAGGAGAAAGGGCCATGTTTCAGATTTATTTTTGCATCGGTATTATTGTTGTTTCCTTAGCCCTTTCCATCGGGCTGGTTAGCGGCATATATTTCAAATCGCAGGAAATTTACACGGACCGAGAGATTTATCAACTTGCCGGAATTATCACAACGGCCTTGATAATCTTAACGTGTATAATTATCTATATCCTCAATAAAAAGAAAATTATGACAATTGAGGATATAAAGGGTCTGGTAAAAAATAAAAAAGAAGGGAAAAATGAATAAGAAAAAAATTGTCGCTGTTATGGCAACGGTATTATCTGTTATAGTTGGCGTCGTCGTAATAGTTAGCGTTGTCGCCTTAAGCTGGTGGCAATGGACAATCGTTTTCGCCGTCGGTCTGGCCGTTGTGTTTTTATGGCTACACCTTACGGCGGAAATTTAAAAAAGGAGGAAAAATAAAATAATGAAAAATGAAAAAAGGACATCGATTTACGGTGCGATTACCGGCATCATCGCGGTAATTGCGGTTATTGGAATTATGAATTACTATGCCAGCGGCTGGGATAAAGCCGTGGGCATAGAAAGTTCTTTTTTTGCGACCTTTTTCAGTTTCTTGGCCGCCATCGTCATCCTCTTCGCCGCGTTTTGCGTCGGTGTGGCCCTGTCTAACCGGCCGCGGCGGCGGCAAAACCGGGTTGTTATCCTGGACAACCACTGGTATACCCGTCTGGGCATTTTGCTAAGAAGGAGGCGGCCATGAAAACGATTAATTGCCCCAACTGCGGGACGCCCAACCTCGTCCCTGAACCTTCAATTAAATCCGGCGGCTGGGACAATATCATTTGTTCCGGCTGCAATGGAGTGTTCCAAGTCTCGCCATTCGGGGTGACTTTATTCCCTAATGCCACCGACCAATACGGTCAACCGCGTCAACTGCGATGCTGACCTTAACCGAGGAGCTATTTCCACAAAGCTCCTCTTTTTTATTTGACTAAACCGTTTTAAAAAGAGAAAATAAAAGCATCCCTGTCATTGCGAGGAGCGCAGCGACGAAGCAATCTCGGGTTCATCGCGATTAACCAGGGATTGCTTCGCTCCTTTCGGTCGCTCGCAATGACAAAAATTATTTTATGTTCAACTTCCTCCACGCTTTCCACCCCTCTCCCATTCTCGCCTCAATCGGCCCAATTAATATTTATTGGTACGGCTTTTTTATTATGCTGGCAGTATTAGCCGCGCTAACGGTTGCCATTTATCTGGCCAAACTTCACAGTATAAAAAAAGAAGCAATTATTGATCTGGCTTTTTGGCTGATTGTCGGCGGCCTGATTGGCGCGCGAATTTACGATGTCTTTTTGGAACTGCCTTATTTTCTGGCCAACCCCTTAAATATTTTTAAAATCTGGCAAGGCGGCCTGGCCATTCATGGCGCGATTATCGGCGGCCTGATTGCTCTTTGGCTATACGCGAAAAAATATCAGCATAATTTTTGGCAGCTGGCCGCCATTATCGCAACCTCGTTGCCATTAGCGCAAGCCATCGGCCGCTGGGGCAATTATTTTAACCAAGAACTATTCGGCTATCCCACCAACCTTACCTGGGGCATTCCCATAGATTTAGCGCATCGGCCCTGGCAATATTTAAATTACGAATATTTTCACCCGACCTTCTTATATGAATCGCTAGGCAATCTGATTATTTTTATAATTTTATTCACTTTGCATATTAAAAAAGTTACGACCCGCCTGCCGGACGGGCAGGGTTACGAGTTACGAGTTACGAGTTACTTATTGCTTTATTCTCTGCTTCGTTTCGCCACCGAATTTATTCGCCTAGACGCCACACCCGCCTTTTTAGGCCTGCGTCTTCCACAGCTAGTCAGCCTGATTATTTTCTTTTTATGTTTAATTTACTTAGCGCTGAAATTCGGCCAAAAGGTTAATGAAAAATCAGGTCTTGAAAAATAAATTTAACCATGCTAATATTATTAAGTCTCAAACGAACAAAACTAACTAATTAATAAACTGACCAACTTATTTATGCCAAATACCGCTTCAGCTAGAAAGGAACTGCGCAAAGCTATCGTACGCCAGGCGCGCAACGCCAAAGTTATGAGCAATTTAAAAGACTTGATTAAGCAAAGCCGCCGGGCAATCGCGGCCAAAGACATTAAAGCCAAAGAATTGGTGGCTAAAACCTTAACGGCTTTGGACAAAGCGGCCAAGCAAGGCCTGATTAAAAACAACACGCGCGACCGGAACAAATCCAGGCTGCATCAGAAATTTAATCAAGCGTTTAAATAAAACAAAAAACTGTAATTTATTATATAATAATATTACAGTTTTTTGTTTTATATTTAGATGGTGGCAATCAGCATATTAAGCCCGGCCAGAAAATCGCCCCGGCCCGACTTAACCTGATAATCAATCTCCGCCAAGCGGCTTAACATATTTTTTAAAATCGGCAGAGTAAAATTACGCGCCTGCGCCAGGCCTTTCTGCGCCACATAAGGATGTAATTTTAGCTGGGAGGCAATCTGGCGCTGGCTCAAGCCGGCTTCAGTCGCCTGTTTAATTTGTAGCAGGGCCCTGAATTGCCAAACGAACATGTTTAATAAACGCCCTTCGTCCAGCCCCGCTTCAAGCTGCTCGCTTAAAAGCTTGGCGGCCAAAGCTTTGTTCCTGACGCTTAAAGCGTCGGTTAAAGCGAAAATGTTTTCGCTGAAATTTCCTTGAACTAAATTTCGCACATCTTCAACCTCAATGTCGGCTTCGGCGCCGGTCAATTTACTCGCCTCGCTTTCAACGAGTCGAAGCGGGTTGGCCGCTTTGTAACTAATCAGCTTATCCAGCTCATTGCTAATCTGCCAGCCGTCCACGCCCACCAAACCGACCAACAGTTCGGCGGCCTTGGCGCTGATTTTGCCGCCGCGTGCCGCCGCCTGCTTCTTCGCCCAGTCGGCCGATTCAGTATTGCTTAACCGATTAAAACCAGAAGTGTATTTTTGCTTGGTTAAAAATTTAAAAAACTCCGCCGGCTTTTTGTTAAGCGGCTTATCCTGGCCATCGCCGCCGATGAACATCGGCGCCATGACATTTTTAATTTTTTTCAGCTTCAGCCCCGACTCCCAGAAAATAATTATATTGTCGCTGGTCTCGCGCTTTTTAAAATAATCTAAAAGTTTTTCCAAAATCGCCTGGTCCTTGTTTAAGAAAACGTCTTCAACGACAATCAGGCGTTTTTTGGAAAGCAGGGACGACGGGCTCACCGCGGCGGCGATTTCCGAAAAAGCGGCCTTAGCGCCGGCCAAAACCTTAAGGCCGCTCCCTAATTTGTCAACTTCGCGCCGGTATTTGTCTTTTAACTCGTTTAATTTTAAGCGGCTGCGGAAATTATCTTCGCCGTAAAGAAAAATTAGCATAATGGTTGTAAATCTCCCTAATTTTTGCTAAAATAATAATAGAACAATAACTATTAAATATCAATCAGTCCCTTTATGCAGACAACCCAGTGCCCGGCCTGCGGGAGCGACGTCGTCATTGAAGAAGGCTCGCTGGAAAAAGATTTGGTCAGCTGCTTAAATTGCGGCGCTGAACTGGAAATCATTTCCCTTCAGCCGCTGCAGCTTAAGCCTTTGGCCGAGGAAACGGCAGATTTACTTCAGCCTTAAACAAATCGCCCCTTTCTTTATAATTTTTAAACATGCCGAAACTGGCGCAAGCCGTGGACAAAAGCACAATGTCGCCGGGCGCGGCTTTAGCTTTGGCGAACTTAACCGCCTCTTTAATATTATCTGCCAATTTCATGCTGTCAGCTTTAAACCCGACTTTAAGCAATTCTTTTTTTATTCTGGGCGTGGAGTCGCCATTAAGCAAAACCACATATTTCACGTGTTTTTTTACTTCTTTAGCTAATCCGGAAAAGTCCGACCTCTTGTCAGCTCCGCCTAAAAGTAAAATTATCGGCTTTTTTGTCATTTCGACCGCAGGGAGAAATCCCTTATACTTTTTATTTCCGCCTTTAAGCGATTTCTCGCTAACGCTCGAAATGACAGCCGACTGGCTAAAAGATTTTAAGGCAATTATGGTTGACTCCGGCGTGGTGGCAAAACTGTCATCGTAATACTTTACGCCATTATATTCGCGCGCCAATTCCAGCCGATGCTCCAAGCCATTAAAACCGGCCACGGCTTTTTTTATAACTTCATTTTTCACTCCCGCGATTTTCGCCACTGCCGCCGCAGCCGCGATATTTTCCTTATTATGCTCGCCCACCAATTTTGACGGCAAATTTGATTTTTTGAAATAAATAATTTTACTCCTAGTTTGGAATTTGGAATTTGGAATTTGTTTGGAAATTGGAAATTGGTCATTGGAAATTAAAAAGTCACTTTCTTTTTGCCACCTAAAAATATTTGCTTTTGCCTTAAAATAATCAGCCATTGATTTGTGGTAGTTCGGATTATTCGGATCGGCCGGCTTAAGATGCTCGGGATATAAATTTGCAATCACCGCTATCTGCGGACTGACGGTCAGATCTTCTAACTGGAAAGACGACAGCTCCAGCGCCACCCAGTCATTTTTTTTAATTTTATCCAAAAATTCAAACGGCGCCGTGCCGATATTGCCGCCCAGCCAAACCCGTTTGCCGGCGGTTTTTAAAATTTCATAAATCAAGCTGGCGGTCGTGCCCTTGCCCTTGGTGCCGGTCACGCCAATAATATTTTTGCTCGGACAAAGCTCAAAAAACAATTTCATCGGACTGGTTAACGCCCCCTTTATCAAAGGGGGTAGGGGGGATTTTAGGGGGATTATCGGCCACCCAGGCGCTCTAAACAAAACATCAAACTTATCCAAATTTTTATTATAATCTTTACCCAACTGCCACCTTATGTCATTGCGAGAAGCGAAGCGACGAAGCAATCTCTGGTTATTTTCACCTAACTGCTTCTTCCCCCTTTTATCGCAAATCGTCATTTCGCATTTTACTTTATGCTTCAATAAATACCTAACCAAGGCTATATTCTCAATTCCTAAGCCAAGAATCGCAATTTTTTTATTTTGTAAATCTTTCAATTCCATACTTTTCACTTCTCAATTATTATTTTCTCCATCTCCCCCCAATTATCGCCCGCGCTGGCGTCCACATCAATCGGCACTTTTAATTTAATCACATTCTCCATAATATCTTTAATTTTTTCGGCCGCCTCTGCCGCTAAATCATTTTTCACTTCAAATACCAGCTCATCATGCACCTGGAGTAGCATTTTCAGTCCACCGGCGCCATATTTTTCAGCTATCAGCTTTTGAATGCCAATCATGGCGATTTTAATTATATCCGCGGCCGTGCCTTGAAGCGGCGTGTTGATGGCCATGCGCTCGGCCGCTTTCCTGACCTGCGTGACCGACGAATTTATCTCCGGCAGATACCGCTTGCGCCCGAACATAGTTTCGGCGTAGCCGCGGCCTCGCGCCGACTCAATTGAATTTTCCACGAACCTTTTTATGCCCGGATAAGTGACAAAATATTTATCAATGAATTCTTTGGCTCGCGCGTAAGGGATATCGGCGCCGGCCGACAGGCCATGCGGGCCTTGGCCGTAGAGAATGCCAAAGTTCACGGCCTTGGCTTCGCGCCGCATTTCCGGCGTTACTTCTTCGGGTCTGACCTGGTTAATTTCCGCGGCTGTGGCCGTATGGATGTCCTCGTGGTTCTTAAAAGCCGCAATCATTTTTTTGTCGCCCGACATATGCGCGGCCAATCTTAATTCAATCTGCGAATAATCCAAGCTTAATAATTTATATCCCCCTTCTGCCACAAAAGCCTGCCTGATGCGTCTGCCCAACTCGGTTCTGGCCGGAATGTTCTGCAAATTAGGCTCGGTGGACGACAGCCGGCCCGTGGCCGTAACGGTTTGATTAAAGCTAGTATGCAGCCGCCCGGTTTTTTTATTTACCAGCTCCGGCAAGGCGTCAATATAAGTATTGGCCAGTTTGGTCAGTTCGCGATATTCCTGAATCGACTCAATAATCGGATGCTGGCCTTTTAGCTTGGCTAATTCATCCGCGCCGGTGGAAAAACCGGTTTTGGTTTTGGCGATGCCTAAAACAGGAATTTCCAATTTTTCAAATAATACTTCTCTTAATTGCTGGGTGGAATTTATGTTGAAACCAGAGCCGGCCGATTCATGGATCTTTTTTTCCAGCCGACCGATTCTTTTATTCACTTCCTTGCCCATGACTTCCAGACGCTTTTTATCTATCTTAATGCCATTTTCTTCCATCTCCGCCAAAACCGATACCAAGGGCATTTCAATTTCCGAAAATAATTTTTCCAGCTTTTGCTTTTTTAGCTCAGGCAGGAGTTTTTTTACTAATCTCATGGTAAAATCCGCGTCTTCGCAGGAATAAACATATAGCTTTTCCAAGGGAACTTGCGCGAAGGTCATTTTGTCCTTGCCTTTGCCCATTAAATCAACTTTGGTGATTTTACTATGGTTAAATTCACTGAAAGTTACGGCGTCCAGGTTGTGCTGGCGGCTGCCCGGATTTAACACGTAAGACGCCACCATGGAATCGGCCGCCACGCCTCTAACCTCTATCCCCTGGCTGACCATAACTTCAACGTCAAATTTGATGTTATGCCCGTATTTTTTTATTTTTTCATCTTCCATTATGGGCTTCAACTTTCCCAACCAAACATTTTCAACTTCTCGAGATTCTTTATAATCAAATAAATTACTTTTGACTTTTATCCGCCAGCTGGCGGATTGACATTTGACATTAACGTAATATGCTTCTCCGGCTTTCCAACTAAAGCTTACGCCCAATAAATCGGCCGACACCGGGTCAAAGTTGGCGGTTTCCGTGTCAAAAGCGAACTCTTTTTGCGCTTTCAGCTTTTTAAAAAATTTATCAAAACTTTTATCGCTATCGACCAGTTGATAATTAAACATTTCCAAATCTCTTTTAAATTTATCCTCCGGCTCATAATCTTCCCGTTTTTCCAGGCGTTTTTTTTCCGCCTCGGACAAGCCGGCCAGGCGCGGTAAAAGCGACCTAAATTCCAGCTCGTTAAATAGCTTAGCTAATTTTTCCTGGTCAAAATTTCCAAAGCGCGCCCGTTCCAAATCAAGCTCAATCTTAGCGTCAAGTTTTATGGTCGCCAGATCCCGACTCATGTAGGCATTGTCTTTGTATTGCGCTAGCAATTCGCGTACTCGGTCTTTTATTTTTGACGATTTAATATTTTTGTAAACTCCGTCTAAAGTTTTAAAAGCTTGCAACAATTCCACTGCGGTTTTTTCGCCGACGCCTTTAACTCCGGGAATATTGTCCGACGGGTCGCCGCGCAAAGCCTTAAAATCAATCATTTGCCCCGGCTTAAGGCCATATCTTTCCCTAACCGCGGTTTCGTCATAAATCATGGAGTCGGTCAGCCCCCGCTTCATGGTAAAAACTTTAGTATGGTCGTTTACCAGCTGAAGCGTATCCATATCGCCAGTAACGATGATTTTTTCCACCCGGCCGTCAACGCTTGCGGCCAGAGTGCCAATTAAATCGTCGGCCTCGTAGCCGGGGAGTTCAAAAATTGGAATATTAAATCCGGCCGCGATTTCTTTGACGCGTGGAATTTGCGCGTATAATTCATCCGGCGCTTTAACGCGCGTCGCTTTATAGTCGGCGAATCGCTCATGGCGAAAAGTCTTTTCTTTTCTATCCAAAGTTAAAGCCACGTACTCGGGCTTAAATTCCCGCAACGCTTTAAGCAAGACGGCCGTAAAACCGTAGACCGCGTTAACCATTTCCCCGCTTTTAGTGGTTAGGGGCGGCAAAGCGTGAAAACTCCGGTGTACGAGCGCGTTGCCGTCAATAATCATGAACTTGGCAATTTTGCCGTCTTTAGTCATGTGGACTGATGGGGACTTGAACCCCAGACCCCCGCGTTGCAAACGCGGTGCTCTACCAACTGAGCTATCAGCCCTTACTGTGGTCTGCTATAACGCAAAAGCGGCGACAAAACCCATTCCAAAAAGCCGCCGATCAGATTGGTCATAATCAAAAAACCGATAAAAATGGTCAACAGCCCGACCAACTTATAACCCAGCCTGGAACCGCCTTCGGTGCCTAAATAATGCTCAAAAAAGGTGATTCGCCCGAACATGTTTAAAACCGCTTCGGATTTAATGACGATTAACGCGCCGACGGCTAAAATAATCGCGCCGATGACTATGTTCATAAAATTATTTCAGATAATTCAACGGGTTATATTTCACGCCGTTGATAATATACTCAAAATGCAGATGCGGACCGGTGGAATAGCCGGTTGAACCCATTAAGCCGATGACTTCGCCTTTGTCCACGGTGTTGCCCTTTTTAACGTAAAATTTGGACATATGGCCATAGCGCGACTTGCGGCCGCCGCCGTGGTCAATGACAATTTGGTTGCCATAACCCGCGCCCCAGCCGGCCGCTTCCACCACGCCGGCGTCCGTTGCGTAAATCGGCGTGCCAATTTTATTGGCGATGTCAATGGCGTGATGGCGCCAGGAAAAATACTGGGTAATCCTCGCGCCCACGGTTGGCCAGGCTAATTTGTTGCTGGCGATGGATTTGAGATTTTCCGGTTTCAACAAATCCGTAATCACCGAGATGCCGGAGACATTACGGCCGGAAGCCGAGGAAGCGTAATAGGTTTTTTTGCCTCCAGGAATAATTAATTTTTGGCCGATACTAAGCATGGCCGCGCTGGCTAATTTATTGGTTTCCAAAATCAGGTTAGCCTCCACTCCGTACCTGGAGGCGATGGCGGCCAAAGTTTCGCCGCGCGTTACTTTATGGGAGACGCCGGTCGTGGGCAGAATCGCCAACTTATTGCCCGGCCGGATTAAGCTATAAGCGTTTAAATCATTTTCCCATAAAATCGTATTGACGCTGATGCCGAATTGCGCGGCGATGGTGCTAGCGGAATCACCGGCCTGGACGACATAATCAACCAGGCCCTCGCGCGGCCGCTGCCCTTTGGTGGTGGCCGCCAAATCAGGCTTAACTAAGGCGTTGCCGCCTTGAGTCAGACCGGTGGTGTCTTGAAACAAAGAGCTGGCCTCGGGCGCCGCCATTTCCGCCATGGGCTGGATTCTGACCGCGGTTAGATTATCCAAATAAGTTTGTTGCACCGGCGTGATGGCCGCCTCTTCGTCGAAATATTCTTCTATCAGCTGGTCATTTTCGCCGAATTCCGGAGAAATTATCTCCGACAAAAAAGTTTTGCCGGCGGTTTCGTCCGGTGATACCGCTTGAGTTTTGCTGGTTAAGTTAAAAATTACGAAACCAATAGTCAGTAGCACCACGGCCAGATGAATTAATTTCTGGTTGATAAAAAAGGAAAATGATTTATTTTTTAAGCCAATTGTCCAGCCCAGCTTATTGACGGCGGAAAAATAGAATTGATAAAGCCTGACCAGGACTTTATAAAATAACCAGCGTAAAATAACCGTGCCGGGGCGATAGACCAGGTTAATAAAAAAAGCGGCCAGCAACCTCTTTAAAAAAATTAAAAATTTTATTAAAAATATCAGCAAATTTACCGATATTTTTTTAAAATTCCGGCTAATAAAATTGTCAATTAAATAAATTAATTAACACCATTATCCTAACATTTTATGAGTTTTTAGTCAACCCTGTTAAATCCGCTTTTGGCGGAAATTTGCCGGCAAATTTATTTAACAGGGTCAACGCCGAGATATGAAAAAAGAGGCCGCTAAGGCAGCCTCTTTTTATTAATTATTTTACACTTTAATCACCACCGGCAGAACCATCGGCCGCCGTTTGGTTTGGCCGAACAAAAATTGGCCGATGTCGTTCCTGATTTTATTCTTAACGTAGTCGTCGTCCGCCGGCGTGCGCGGGTCATGGTCTTTGACGATTTTTTTGACTTTCATCCTGGTTTTCTGAATCAGCTCTTTATTTTCCTTCATATAGACAAAGCCGCGCGAAATAATATCCGGATTGCCGATGGTGTCGCCGGTCTTGGAATCAATCGTGGCGATAATCACAATCATGCCGTCCTCGGCCATAACGCGCCGGTCTCTTAAGACGATATTGGAAACATCGCCCACGCCCAAGCCGTCAACCATAACATAGTCAGTGGCAACTTTATCCTTAGTCAGCTTACCCGTCGCCTCGCCGCCGGCAGCTCTATGAAATTCAACAATCTGGCCGTTGTCGGCCACAAAGATTTTATGCTTTGGTATGCCCACCTGCTCGGCTAAATCCGCGTGCGCCTGCAGCATGAAATGGTTGGCTTCAATCGGCATAAAATACTCCGGCTTAAGTAGGCGCATCATTAGCTTCAAGTCTTCCTGCTTGGCGTGACCGCCGGCATGCACGTCCATCATTTCATAATGAATGACTTTGGCGCCCTGCCGGACAATTACGTCCTTTAAGCTCTGAATCGTCCTTTCATTTCCCGGAATGACCGAAGAAGAAAAAATCACCGTGTCGCCGGTCCTTAAATGCACCAGGCGGTGCTCGCCATTGACCACCCGCATCAGAAAAGCGTTGGATTCGCCTTGCGCGCCGGTGCCGATAATAATTACTTTGTTATCCGGCAAGCGATTCAATTCGCCGTCCTCAACCAAAATTTTGGGATTGAATTTCAGGTAACCGATTTGGTGGGCGATTTCCACGTTGTCGTTCATGCTGCGGCCTTGCAAATTAATGCGCCGGCCGAATTTTTCCGCCAGGTCAAACAGCTTCTGCACGCGGCTTAACTGCGAAGCGAATGTGCCGATAATAATCCGGCCGTTAAGCTTTTCAAAAATTTTTCCCATCTCGTCGCCGATGGAAGATTCGGAAATTTGATAGCCAGGATGCGTGGCGTCGGTTGAATCAGCCATTAACAAAAGTACCCCCCGTCCGCCGACCATGGCGATGCGGTTCAAATCGGCTGGCGTATCATTAACCGGCGAATAATCAATTTTAAAATCGCCGGTATGAACCACTGCGCCAACCGGCGTATGAATGATGACGGCGAAACAATCGGGTATGGAATGGTTAACTCTTAAAGTTTCCACCCGAAAATGCTTGCCCAACTGTAATTTTGAATCTTCATTGATTTCCTGAATGTTCAATTTGGGGCATTTATTAAATTCTTCAGCTCTTTTTCTGACGATGCCGGCGGTCAATTTGCCCATAAACAACGTCGGGTTGCCCAATTTCCCCATTAAATGCGGAATGCCGCCGATATGGTCATAATGGCCATGAGTGATAATGACGCCCTTGATTCGGTCAGTCTTGTCTTCCAGGTAGCTGACATTGGGAATGATGTAGTCAATGCCCGGCATATCTTCTTCGGGAAATTGCAGGCCCATGTCCACGATGATGATTTCTTTGTCATACTCAAACACGGTCATGTTGCGGCCGACTTCTTCCAGCCCGCCCAGAACCATGATTCTCAATTTATTGCCGAGCGGCGCCTCAAATCGCTTGGCGGCATAGTCAAAGCCGCTCTTGGCGAACGCTGGCCGCCGGCGGCTTGGTTTGTATTTTGTTATCATAGAATAGATAATTTTATCCGCCGCCTGGCGGATAAACTTTTTAAGTTAATTAAATGTGCCGAAGAGAGGATTTGAACCTCCACGGAGTTGCCCCCGCAGCGCTCTGAACGCTGTGCGTCTACCAATTCCGCCACTTCGGCAATTTTGTCATTTCGACCCCGACTTTACGTCGGGGGAGAAATCCCTTATATTAGCCATTTTCACCTTTAAGCGATTTCTCCTCGCATGCGCTCGTCGAAATGACAGTTTTCGGACAGTCTTTTTTTACCAAACGATTTTTTTCCCGGTGTTGATGTGCCACTGGTTAACATCGGCGAAACGATCCTTTGGCAAAATGATACTGGTTACGCCAAAGCCCTTAATCTCCTTTGATTGGACGTAAGTATAGTTGGGACTGTAAAGAAAAATAGCCGGTTCATCTTCAACGATCAGCTCCTGAAATTTCTTATACTTCTCTAAGCGAAGCTTAAGGTCGTTGGTCAAGCGGCCCTCCTCTAATAATTTATCCGCCTCTTTGTTGGCATAATCGGCGATATTTAAGCCGGCCTGGCCGATTTGCGAAGAATGCCAAAAAGCGTAAGGATCCGGGTCGGCGCCGGCAATCTCCGAATAAAACAAAGCGCTGAAATTTCTCGGCCTGATGACCTCGGACTGGATTTGGTTGGCCGGAACTAAGTTAATCTTGGTTTTGACGTTGATCGCCTGCCAGCCGGCGGCAATAAGTTGCGCGGCCTGGCTGTATTCGGGGTTATCAACCGTGGTCAGTTCAATGGTTAGATAATTGTTGTTTTTCATGAGCCACTTGCCTGGCCCGGCCGCTAGATTGGCTTCAGCCTGGGTTTTCACCGCCTGGTCTTTAGCGGTTAAATCCTCTTTGGCCTTGGCGATATCCTCCTCTTTCAGTTCAACGATTTTCCAGCCGGCCGACATAAGCAAGCTGGTCGAGGTGACAACGTCATAGTTATACTTTTTGACAGCGGCGTTGTAGGCGAAACTCTCGGGCAAGATTGGCCCGTCAATCGCTCGGCCGTTGCCGGCTAAAACTTCGTCGATGACCTTATTTTTATCAATGGCATAGGCCAGGGCTTGGCGCACTTTTTTATCGCCTAAAGCCGAATTAGCTTTGGCGTTGAAAAACACCGCGGAAATTTTAGGCAAAGTCAGATTGTAAAGATTTAAAGAATCCTGCGCCACCAGCTGATTTTTGTTTCCCGCCGGCAGATAACCAATTCCCTTGATTAAATTATTATTCAGGGCGGCGATCGCTTCCTGGGCGCTGCCGAAGAGTTTAAAACTGACAGTATTGATGTAGGGCGGCTGGCCGTAGTAATTATTGTTGCGGGTTAAATTATAGGCCCGGAGATTGCCGGCCTTATCTTTCACCAATGATTTAAATTTATATTCTCCGGAGCCGACCGGCTTCAAATTTAATTCCGCCAGGCTGGCCGCGGTTGGCTCAATCTGCGACCAAAGCTCCGCCGGCAAAATGCCAAAGGTTAAGAGGTCTAAAAACGCCGCGTACGGTTCGGCTAAAACGAATTTAACCGTCTGCTCGTCAACCTTTTCAATTTCCACGCCGGTAAAACTGGCGTAAAGCGGCGACTTGTAATCAATGTTCTTTATGGCCTGAAAAGTAAAAACCACGTCATCGGCGGTGACGGCGCCGCCGCTATGCCAAACCGCGTTAGTTTTAATCTTAATGACATAAGCTTTTCCATCCGGGCCGACTTCGTAACCGCTGGCCAAATCATTTACCAGCTTGGCAGCGGCGTCGCGCTTGAATAAAGCTGAATAAACCAACCTGACGATATCGTTGTCCAAATCAGAAACCGATGAATATAGCGGGTTGATGTATTTTACCGCGCCGACCACGCCTTCAACATAATCGCCGCCGGCCACCGGGATAATCTGCAAATGAGTTTTATAAAATCTGAAGCCTAAAAATAAGGAACTTAAAAGAATTACCAACAAACAGCTGCCGACCGCCAGCCGTTCGCCGCGGCTTAAATATTTTTTAAGATACTTAAGCTGCCGCCAGTTCGGCCACCTTGATTTAGCCAAGGAAAAAACCAATTTTTTATCCAATTCGGTTTGTTCCAAGCCGTTTCTAAAGCCGGCTTTAGCCGTTTTTACCGATTCCAAAAAACCAAAGAAAGGCTCTTTGAGCCGACCGAATAATTGGACTATTTTTTTAAACGGATTCACACTATTTATTATTTACTCCTTGAATTAGCCTTGATAGATTAACACCACGGCTAACGAGACCAAAAAAAAGATAACGCTTAAAGCTATGGTAGCCACGAATAATTTTTTTTCCAAACCGCGCTTGGCGCGGTAGATGTTGCCGCTGCCGCCGAAAATACCGGACAAGCCCACGCCGCGATTCTGCAGCAGGATGGACGACATCAATAAAACCGCGACGGCGATCTGAATAATTTGTAAGTTTTTAATGCTCATGGAAAAAACTTATTTTTCACCCCGTTAAATACGCTTAGCGTCCCGTAGGGATTTAACGGGGTAAATTTGCTCCAAAATTTTAGCCAAAACGGCCTGGTGATTAGCCGCCAAATCGGCCAAAATTTTCCGATCCAGTTCAATCTTATTTATTTTTAAAAGATGGGTGAATTTGGAATAAGACAAGCCCCGCTCTTTAGCGAAGGCGCTGATGTTAATCTGCCATAAAGCCCGCCGGTCGCGCTTTTTCAGGCGGCGGTCAATATAAGACCGGACGCCGGCCTTAACTACCGCGGTCGCGGCTAAACGAATCAAATTTTTTCTGCCCCATTTATAGCCCTTGGCGCGTTTAAGCAAATTGCGCCTTTTTTTAAGATGGGTTTTGGCTCGCTTAACTCTTGGCATATTTATTTGTACGGCATTAACTGCCTGATGATTTTATGTTCAGTTTCGGCGATGCCAATATCCCGGCGCTTGCCGCGCGTTACCACGCCTGATTCGCGCGAATTAAAATGGTCCTGGCCGGCTTTTCTTTTTATTATTTTATTATTTTTAGTTATTTTAAATCTTTTAGCGGTAGCTTGATGGGTTTTTATCTTTGGCATATTGCGTCCTTAAACAAAAAACAGGCTAAAATACCTGGTTTTTTGTATTCTTAGGTTTGCTTATTGACCACTATTATATTAAACCTTCCGCCCTGTTTTGTCAAGGCCTGCTCCAATTCTACGCTAAAACCAGGCGTTTCTTTAAGTAAATAATAGAATTTTTTCATTAACTCCTCGGCTTTTTCCGGGTGCTGGCGCTCCCGGCCTTTCAATATCAGTTCCAGCCTTAGCTTATTGCCTCTTTCCAAGAATTTCCTGGCCTGCTCCACCCGGATGTTAAAATCATGCTGGCTAATCCTGACTGACAGCCTTAAGCCCTTGATTTCCACTTTTTTCTGTTTGACTTTCTGCTTTTGCGCCTCTTTTTCCTTTTTATATTTAAATTGCCCGTAATCCATGATTTTTACCACCGGCGGCGCCGCCTTGGGGTTGACTTCAATCACGTCCAAGCCGGCTGCCTGGGCCAGGGCCAAAGCTTTGCCGATCGGCACCACGCCGACCGACTGACAATTTTCGTCAATTAAAAAAACTTCCGGCACGCGGATTTGCTGGTTGGCTTTGAATCGTTTTTCTTCATAGTCAGGCTTGGGCCTGCGGTAAACTCGGCGCATTTATTTTATTTAAAATTTTATTTAGGCCTTTGAACAAGCGTTTTTCCATGGCCTGGCCGGGCCGGCGTAAATTTTTACAAATTATCTCGGCCGTAGCCGCGCACCGGTGCTTAGGCGAAAAAAATATCTTCTCAACTTTATACTTTTTCAAAAGCAAAGCCAGTTTCTTCGCCTGTTTCTCGCCTTTAAAAGTTAGTCTGGAATTATCATTGAGTCCGCGCTAAATCTTTTTTGACATTATTCAAACTTTCGCCATGTCTGCATAAAATAATTTTCATCGCCGAATGCTTAAGTATTATATATTTATATACTAAAATGGCGAAAAAGTCAACAGTAAAATTAAATTTTATGGAGAAAATTACTGGAGTATATTTACGACTGCGCTCGAACTCATTTTATGCGAAATTCCTGAAAAAATCCAATCGCTCCGCCCTGCCGCCTACCGCCGATTACGGCGGCCTGCCTCGCAGAAAAACTTTCTTTACAATTTTTGATTTTGCGCGCGCCCAACATTTTTTTCTTCTAAAAGGAAAAAACTTTTTTGTGGTGTTTTGCTCTGAACGAGCAGGCGGCAGGGCTGGCCTCTTTTTTTTGCTTGGGCGTGGTATAATGGGGTGTAGGGGTAAAGAAGGAGGTAAGAAAATTTTATTTAGGCCTGCCTGCCGTAGGCAGGCGTTTTGCCCTATTCGGGCAGGCGGCGGCGGAAATTAATTTATGGTTTTATGATAAAATAAATATATGTCTAATCAGGAATTAGTAAAATATGTTAAAAAAGCTAGAGAGTCTGGGCAACCCCCAAATCAAATTAGAGAAAATCTTCTAAAGGCGGGGTGGAAACTAGAAGATGTAAATGTCGCTCTTAATTCAGATGCGAATAAAGCCAGTTCATGGACTCGAGTATCTGCTGATGCGGCATTGGATAAAGCGCCGAAATGGCTGGTAATTGTTTTTAAATTTTGCGGCGCCTCTCTTGTAATCGCAATAACGGTTGTATTTTCGGTTGACATGTCTTTATTAGCCGAAACGCAACCGAAATTTTTATTTTCTTCTGGCGCGTTAATGCAGTACGGGTTTTTAATTACTTTATTAATTATTGCATTCGGATTATGGAAATTGAAGAAGTGGGTGATTCCTATTTTAGGGTTAAATCTTATCTGTAGAATTCTTTTCTTGTTTATTTATGATCTTGAATTAGATTTGTTGTCACTCGGATTATTGGATATTGTATTATTAATTTTTGGTTATTATTATCAGAAATATTTTACAGATTCATATACAAGTAGGAAGGCTTATGCTGCATACGGATTATCTATTGTTGGGTTAGTTCTTATTTTTAGCTCTTTATATATTTCGACCGTCAAAGGCATTTCTGATAAAAAAGAAATCAATGATTATATTGACAGTCCGGCATTCAGCCTGCTGATCAATGACCAGAAATTTATAGAGATTTTTAGGGTGATAATTCAAGATAAAACCGGCAGGAATTTATCGTATGAGCAAGCTTCAGAACTTATTAATGCTCCGGAATTTAGAAGTGAAGTTAAAGAAATGCCCGAGGTTCTTGAAATAATTAGAATTTTTTTAGAATCACGAATCTTAAATGGGGGAGCGGGCGATGGTAATATGAATGGGGCTTTAAAAGAAAATTTAAAATCATCCAAATTTGAAGAGGGTGAGATAATCAAGCCTTTATTCGCTAATCAACCTCATTATTATAAAAAAGAAGACGGTATTTATCGTTTTAATGTGATAGATGAGGGAAGACTTGTTTCTTATCCCGAAAAAATTTTTAATTTTAATAGTGAAGACTATTATATTGACTATTTTGAATTATCCCGCGATGACCGCTATTTAGCATATTATATTGTACCTTTTACATTTAAGGAGGGAAATGAAAATAAAAAACCCATTTTGCGGCTAAGAGATATGAAGTCTTCTCATGAGTTTGATATAGTTATTGGCACAGAAAATACGTGGAATAACTATCAAGTGTTTGATCTCAAATTTTCTCCAGATAATAAAACTTTGCTATTTACTAATGATTCAATTAATGTGCTTGATTTAAATTCAAAAAACATTCAACAATATGAAAAAAAACCTGATTGCGAAACTTGTTTTTATAGAATAAGAGACATAAACTCAAATGGTTCTTATGCGGTGATTGTCTTAGGTTCAGAACCGGAGGACACTTTTATTTTTGATATCAAAAAAGGTCAATTTATTGGTGCGCCTATAAAAACATCGTTTCTTGCCCATGCCGGACCTGGTGATATTAATACCATTATAGGTTTTATTGGGAATGATTTATTGCTTGCCTATCAACATGAGTGGAGCGACAGTGGCAGAGATGACTCAAAAATTGATAACCTTATTATTTATACAATTTCGGGAGAAAAAATAAAAGAAATAACCTCTATTGGGAGTATCGCTCGCGGTTTTGATCCATACTTTTCTTTCGATAGCAAATTTACGCCTAATAAAGTTTATTTTGTGGTAGGTTCGCTTATAAGGGGTTCGGAAGATACGTTCTCACGCAAACTTTCTCTTTTTGAATTAGATTTGTCTAATTTTATTTTTAAAGAATCTTTAGAAAAAATACCTCTAGTTGTTTTGACTAGAGTTGAAGAAAATAAAGATCTAGATTATTTATCAGACCAAACATTTTTATGGTTTACAAATAATTTAATCGAAAACCCCGTTTTGATCGATGAGGGAGAAGAATTGTGGTATTATCAGGATATGCCATCATCTTGAATGAAGTATAGAAATTAGTTTATATCATTGCAAAAACGAATTGGCGATTTTGAAAGAAGAAAAGAAAAAATTTTATTTCCGCAGGCAGGCCTAAATAAAATTTTCTTACCTCCTTCTTTACCCCT
>Ga0210056_1000529_pt1 | contig 31903 bp, 33 predicted proteins | sample CryGeyCG2014_080_2_FD_183965 | JGI IMG/M metagenome (GOLD analysis project Ga0210056, IMG submission 183965) | Groundwater microbial communities from aquifer - Crystal Geyser CG07_land_8/20/14_0.80 (SPAdes) (version 2) | ecosystem: Environmental > Aquatic > Deep subsurface > Groundwater | place...
TTGAAGACTGGCCGCGGCCGTTGATTGATTTGCCAATACCACAAAATTTTTTTCAGCCCCATCAAGATTAATCGCGCGTACTGCCTCAATATCCGCCTTACTGACTGAAAATCCGCGATTTTTTTCAAAAGCATCTACATGGGGATAATTTAAATACAAACCAATAGTCAATATTCCAGCCACTAAAACTATAACCATATATCTCCCGGCTTTTAAATTATTTATTTTATCTAAAATATAATAAACTCCCAGCAAAAACACTGGCGCTAAAACAAGTAAAATTATCTGCCCCAGTCTTTTGACAAATTCAGCCTGTTCATAATCAATCACTGCCTTGAATTCAAAAAAACTTAATAAAATTAGATTAATTAATAAAACAACTAACAACTTACAACTAACAACTAGTAGTTTTTTATTGCCAGTTTTAATTAAATAATAAATTCCAGCTATAATAATCAAAATAAATAATATAATCCAGTTGTATTTAATCAAATAAATCAGATGATACACAGAATAAAACGGCAGATAAGAAAATATGTTTTCAAACAATCCTCTTAAATTAGAAAAATTATTAAAACTAAACTTAATCTTAAAATCAGAAATTAATGAGCCAAAAATAAAAAATAGAGGAATTAAAATACTGGCTAAAATATAAAATAGTTTTTTAAAATTTTTAACTCCCGCTAAAATCAATGCCGGAATGCCAGCCAAGGGGTGAATTAAAAATATGATTATGACTAAAAACCACGTCAGATATTTATTAATATTATTGAATAACAAAAATATTAAAATTAATAAAAATAAATTGGCCAAAGACTGCGGCACTGTGTAGAAGAAGAGGGGAGTCACTGCAATAAGCAATAAGCAATAAGCAATAAGCAATAAATTTTTGTTATTTACAAATTTATTCAATGAATAATATCCAATCACGGGTAATGTTATGGCAGCTAAAACCGGCACTAAAATTTTATCAATCAGATTAATTGGCACAAAAAATATTTTGCTTAAAAAAACCACCAAGGTATATTGTCCAATATAATAAAATGGCTTGGGCAAAATATAGCCCAGCTCTGCCAATTTATATTCCGCTGCCCGATGGACAAAAGGATCAAAGCCATAACCGATTTTATAAACAACCACCGCGATAATAAATGTTAAAAAGAAATGCAGTGATAATAAAATCAAATTTTTAGTTTTTAATAAAAATATAGTGGCTAAAAAATATATTATAAAAAATAAAACTGGCACCGCTTCCCAGGGCGATCTGATTGCCTGATTAGTTTGATTATAAAAAAGAATAAACAAAGCTAAAATAAATAATATTAAATAAATAATAATATTATGATCAAATCTAAATATATTTTTTTGAAATTTTGGTTTAATGTCAAATTTTAAGATCAAATAAAAAATTATTCCTGAAATAATTAAATAACTTAATATTATGGCTAATGAATTAAAATTAAATAAATAAAAAAAGAGGCTGGATATTAAAATAATCAATCCCAAGCCCAAAACCAAGCCCATTGCTTTTTGATATAGATTAGACTGGTTGGCGGCAAATTTTGCCCCAAAAATTCCTGCCACTGCCCCAAAGAGCCATAAAACAGCTAAAATTAAGCCCAAAATAGCCGATTTTAGCAGAAAAATATTAAAAAGCATCAAAAGTACCACGATGATAAAAATGCCGTTAAAAATGCTTTTTTTGGAGTTTAATATTTGCATAAATATCAATTTAATCTTATCATAAATATAACCTGTTAAAAAACCAATTTATGCGCGGAATCATTCTATCAGGCGGTGCTGGCACGCGGTTAAGGCCGCTAACAAAAATAACATCCAAACAACTTCTGCCGGTTTATAATAAACCCATGATTTATTATCCCTTAAATACTTTGCTTAAAGCAGGCATAAAAGAAATATTAATTATCGTTGCCCCAGAGCGAGCAGGGGATTACCTGAATCTTTTAGGTTCTGGTTCCAGATTTGGCGTTAAATTCACTTATGAAATTCAGGATGAGCCAAAAGGTCTGCCCGAGGCCTTTATTATTGGAGAAAATTTTATTGACCGGGAAAATATCACTATGATTTTGGGCGATAATATTTTTGAAGATGATTTTTCAGCTGACATAAAAAATTTTAAATCCGGAGGCAAAATCTTTGTAAAAAAAGTTTCTGACCCAGAAAGATCAGGCGTGGTCAAATTTGATCAGCGCATGAAAGCGCTGGAAATCGTTGAGAAACCCAAAAAATGGATCAGTGATTATGCTATTGTCGGTTTATATATCTATGACCACCGAGTAGTTGAAATAGCAAAAAATCTAAAGCTGAGTGACCGAGGAGAGCTTGAAATTATAGATCTTCATAACTGGTATTTAGCCAAAGCAGAGTTAGAGGTTGCTATGGTGAATGGCGACTGGCTTGATGCCGGCACTTTTGATTCTTTGCTTGAAGCTCAAAATCTAGCTAAACAAAAACTTCAGGAAAAACTTATTATCTAGATATAAATTTAATTATTTGCTATACTTAAATTATGAAGGAAAAAGAACTAAAAATAAAAGATATTGAAAAAATTCTCGTTTCTATCAAGCAAACTGTGGATAACTTACCGACTCGGTATGAAATGAATAAAAGATTTGAACAGGTAGATAAAAGATTTGAACAGGTAGATAAAAGATTTGAACAGGTAGATAAAAGATTTGCTTTAATGCACCAAGAAATGGACAGAAGATTTAAAGAAGTAACAGCAGGCAATGATAAGCTGATAGGTAGCTTCATTAAAATAGAGCAAGAATCAGCTGCTCATAGTTTAACATACCAAAATCACGAGAAAAGAATAACTAAACTTGAACTTCAATTAACTATTTAATCTAAAAGATCAAGCTCAAACAATCCCACATCCTTTCCACTTTGGCCAACAAAGTATAGTTTGTCGCCTTTTTTATTTACCCCGGCAAATTTTATCTCGGCAGCTTGCATCAGGTCATTGGTCACTCTGTTACTGATTAAATTTTCAACTATTTTAATTTTGTCAGCTACGAGATAAAAAATATGCGTTTCAGGCTGATACCAAAAAGCTCCTTTAATTTCCTCGCCAGTTCTGGAAAATAATATATATTTGTCATCCTTTTCCTTTGGCCGATAGCTCCACAATTCCCAATCATTACCAAATAACAGTTCCTCTTGTCGGCTGTCCCACTCATAAAAATCCGCCCCTTTTATCAGTTCGCTTGCCCCGGTCGCTTTATCCCAGACTACTAACTTATCATTTTGGCGGATAATGACGAAGTTATCGTTGACACTGGCTAATAGATATTCATCGCTTGCCGGTAAGCTCAATAAACTCTCCGGCAGTTTGTCTTCGGCTAATCCGAATCTTTTTAAGAAAATATTATTTAAACTATCGTTAGCCAGCAAATAACATTCATCGCCCCTGACAAAATAATCAAGCGGAAAATAGGGGAAGCCGCTCGTTTCATTAGTGGCTAAATTCAGTCTGAACAATTGCCCTTTTAACAAATAAAAAACAAAATTACTGTTTAATTCATCAACTTTTAAATTTTTAAAATCAGCTTTAATTTTTTCAGTCAAATTTATTTTTTCTCCGCCAGAGATGTCAACCAGCCAAATGTCCGCCCCATAAACTAAAATCCCGTTGCCATTATCTACGAATTCAAATTTTTTAATTTCACTCGGCGATTCAAATAGCTGTTTCTCAATCTTGCTATTCAAATCATAGACAGATAAAAACCACAGTTCGCCGTTTTTTTTAACCAGTCCCAATTTATCATCATTATTTTTTTTCATGCCTATTATCTCATCGGGCATCAATAATTCCGGCTGAATATTATTTTTGAACAGTCTGACATACTGCAGAAAAGTTGTCTGCCCATCATAAACATCAATCTTTTTTTGCCAGGGAAAGTATCCTTCCTTGCTGACCGTTATCTCATATTTATTGGGCAATAAATATTTTAATCTTACTGGAGTGCTTTGCTCAACCAATTGACTATTTAAATAAACATTGACATTCTTAGGTTTTGTTTCCAAAAAAATTATCCCTGTTTTTTGCAGCAGGTTTTTTTTGCTGTTGAACCTGTAGCCCGTGGCCGAAAGGATGATTAAAGGCAGCACGATCAAAAAAACTGCCATAAATATTAAATATATTATTCTCCGATGCAATAAAGTCATAATAATCTTGTTTTTTGGAATAAAATGTGATATCTTAAATACAGATTACCATAAGTAATTATTCATTTCAACTAAAAATATGTCCCAATTCATTATTCATGGCGGTAGAAAATTAAGCGGCTCAATTATTGTCAATTCCTCTAAAAATGGAGCGGTGGCCACGCTGATCGGCTCTTTAATTAATAGGGGAGAGACCACTTTAAAAAATGTGCCTCAAATTGAAGAAATTAGTCGTTTGATTGAAGTGCTTGTCAGCCTGGGCGTAAAAATTACCAAAAAAGGCAGGACTTTGGTCATCCAGCCGCCGCGAGTATTTAATTTATCAAAAATAGATACCATGGCCGCGCAAAAAACCAGAAGTATCATTCTGGCTTTGGGCGCTCTATCCGGCCGTTTAAAATCTTATCTTATTCCGCAGGCCGGTGGCTGCCGTCTTGGCAGCCGAACAATTAAACCGCATCTTTTTGCTTTGGAAAAATTAGGTTTGGATATTAAAACAGAAAAAGACAAATATGTGGTGAAAATAAAAAATTTAAAACCAGCCGAAGTTGTTCTCTATGAATCGGGCGATACTGTCACTGAGAATGTGCTGCTGGCCGCCGCCCAGATCGCCGGCGAAAGCACTCTCAAGTTTTGTACTTCCAACTACATGGTGCGCGACTTATGCTATTTTTTGCAGAAACTGGGCGTTGAGATTGAAGGCGCGGGTACCAGCACCTTGAAAGTTACTGGCCTGGCCAAGATCAATCAAAACATTGAGTATGAAATCAGTGAGGACCCGATTGAGGCCATGTTTTTTATTTCCCTGGCGGCCACCACCAATTCTTCCCTGACCATTAAACGTTGCCCGCTTGATTTCTTGGAATTGGAACTTTTAAAACTGGAAAAAATGGGTTTTCAATTCAGTTTATCAAAAAAGTATTTGGCCCAAAACGGCCTGACTGTCCTGGTGGATATCACCACCCAGCCTTCAAAATTAAAAGCGCTGGAAGAAAAAATTCACGCTTTGCCATTCCCCGGCATTAACCAAGACAATCTGCCTTTCTTTGTGCCGATTGCCACTCAAGCCAAAGGGGTGAGCTTGATTCATGACTGGACATATGAGAATCGAGCCATTTATTATCCTGAATTAAATCGTCTCGGCGCTAAAATTACCCTGATGGATCCCCATCGGGTCACGATTGACGGTCCGAGCAAACTCATTGCCGCTGAAGTTGTCTGTCCGCCAGCCCTCCGTCCGGCCGTCATTATTCTTGTCGCCATGCTGGCCGCCCAAGGCAAATCTACCCTCTATAATGTTTATCCCATCCACCGCGGTTATGAAAAGCTTGAAGAACGTCTGCAATCCATCGGTGCAGACATCAAGCTGGTGGAAGAATAAAAATTACAGATAAAATCTATTGCCGGATTAGTTAGCTTTTAAAGCTAATTGCCCGCAGGCCGCTTCAATTTCTCTGCCAAAACGATACCGTTCTGTCACGGCCACGCCGTGGCTTTTTAAATACTCTTTAAAGCGCTGGACAGTTGTTCTTGTTGAAGCTTGAAAATTTTGAGTTGGGTTATATACAATCAGATTGACCAGATAAAGTGAATGCCTCATTAATTTTACCAATTCCCGCGCCTCTTTTAAACTGTCATTTACTCCTTTAATCATCAGGTATTCAAACATTACCCGGCGCTTAGTTTTAACAAGATAATTATCAACCGCCCTAAAAATTTTATGTAGCGGATATTTTTTATTGATCGGAATAAGTTTTTGCCTTAATGCGTCAGTCGGGGCGTGGAGTGAAATCGCTAGATTGATCTGTAATTTTTCCTTGCCCAATTTTTCAATGCCTTCAGTTATGCCCACCGTGGAGATGGAAAATCTTCTCGCTCCCAAATTAAAACCATCAGGGTCATGGATTATTTGAATGGCTGAAATTACCTGCTCATAATTTAAAAATGGTTCGCCCATGCCCATAAAAACTACATTAGTTACCCGCTTATCAGTCCCTTGGCTTTTTAGAAAACGATTCCAGACGATTAGCTGATTAACAATTTTCTGTGCGCTTAAATTTCTTTTAAAACCCAGTTTCCCGGTGGCGCAAAATTTACATCCCAAGGGGCAGCCGACCTGGCTGGAAACACACACCGTCTGGCGGCCAGCGGCGTGGCGAATCAAGACAGTTTCAATTTTGTTCCCATCTTCTAAAATTATCAGTGCTTTTGCCGCTGACTGTTTCTTGTCTTCAAAAATTTCACAATTTATTTTCAAACTGGCTTCTTTTTCCAATTTTTCGCGCCAGGCCAAGGGCAGGGTAGTGACTGTTTGCCAATTATCTGCCAGATCTTTAAAAACGGCCTGTTTAGCCTGCTTAATGCGGTAGGCTGGCTCATCTTTTAAAATTTCTTCAAAGCGCATAGAATTCAATTTTATTATTATAATTTATTGCTTATATTATCTTCTCATTATTTAATCCCTAAGTCAATTTACTAGGGGAGAGGCTTTTATTATATTTAAGGATTAATTAAAAAAATATTATATTCATTTATTTTTTACATTTTTAAATTAAATATAAACTTATTAACGGGGGTAATAGGGGAGTCATAAAAATTTGTTAAACGTCACAATAAATTTAAACCCCCAAATAAATTAGGCCCTAGACAGGCCTAGAATAAAGGGAATATATAACTGAGTATAATATCCCTTACACTCACTTATATCTTATGATATAATATAACTATATCCCGCGACTTCACATCGGGATAACTTCAAAACACATGTTAGACCACTTAGACGACTATTTACTTTATCTTCAGACAAATAATTACTCCGATGAAACCGTTTATAATTATGAACGCGATTTAAAGTTATTTGAAAATTATTTACAAAATAATAATATAAAATTTGATGAAATAAACAAAAAAAATATTGAGCAATATAAAGCATGGCTTAACTCGCGCGACAGGGAAACAGCCGGGGGACTCTCCCCTGCTGGCGATAAGAAACTTCTGGCTAGATCTATCAACCGCACCTTGTCAGCTATCAGGGGATATTTAAGATATTTAATTGATCTGGATTATCATTGCCCGATTGCCCCGGAAGTAATTAAATTTATCAAAACCACTAAAAAGCATCCCCAAGTAGCCGAGCTTTACGAACTGATAAAATTAATAGAAGCGCCGGCCACCCTGGAAAAAAATACAAAAGTCGCGCTCCGTAATCGTGCCATGCTGGAATTATTATTTTCTACCGGTTTAAGAATTTCAGAATTAATTAATCTTAAGATGGATAAAATCAATCAATCGGGCAAAATTTTTATTCTGGGCAAAGGTAAAAAAGAAAGATTCGCCTATTTAACTCCCAGAGCGTATAAATATTTACAAAACTATTTGGGTAAACGTCAGAGCGATTCGCCTTATGTATTTATCCCCTATCGCGGTCTTAATTCATCAAAAAAAGATAAAAAAATTTCAGCTAATTACTTACAAATGAAAATTAAACAATATAGAGAAATTTTACATATTAATGTGCCTACTTCCGCGCATTCTCTCAGACACGGGTTTGCCACTTATCTTGCTGAATCAGGCGCTAATCCAGCAGCCATTCAAATATTGCTTGGCCATGAGTCTTTAGATACCACTACTCGCTACGTGCATATTTCAGATCGCTACGCAGAAAAAACACATCAAGATTTCCACCCATTAAAGAGATAACCCGTATATTATTATTTATTATTCATCATTGTCTAAAAAAATTCTTTAACACCTCATCTTCTTTCATCCTCTCTACATTCCAATTAACCTGCTGGTAATAGGTTGGATAATGCTGGCGCACAATCCATTTCCCGCGAAATCTTTGCCTAAACGGCGGTTTTTGAAAATGAGCAATTTCATGGGCTAATATTCTTAAAATTGAATTGATTGATTTTGGTTTTCTAAATTTCGGCGTATAAATGTCAACGGTAATCACTCTAGTCTTTAAATTTGCGTGGGCAAGATTATATGATTTCTTTAAATTCAACACCCCTCTCCCCTCTTGATCAACCAGCCGCCGCATAGCTTTTAAACTAAATCCTGGCAATTTAAAAATCCCGCAGACGCGGGTCCAAATTCTTGCAATTTTTTCTTCGTGCGTCATTATTATTATCATTATTAAGGCAAATAATCCAAGGGATTAACTGGTATGCCATCCTTCCTAACTTCAAAATGTAAATGAGGCCCGGTGGTTAATGAGCCTGCTCCGTTTGTTCCGGGCATGCCGCCGCTGGCGCCAATTACTTCACCTTGTGTTACAAACTGGTCAGTTTTGACATAAATCGCGTTCACATGGCCATAAACAGTGGCAAAACCATCATTATGGATAATCATAATATATGAATAACCATATCTTCCGCCATCCTTGACTTTGGCCACATAACCAGAAGCCGCAGCCCTTAATGGTGTTTTTTGGGACGCCCGAATATCAATGGCTGGATGTTCAAAAATATAGCGGAAAGGATAATCAGGATCATGAAAATACGCCGTGATTGTTCTGCCAGACACTGGCCAAATAAATTTTACCTCTCCCAGTTGTGATAATTTTGACTTATCACCAGATAATTTCTGGCGGATAGCTCTTTCAAGGGAAACTATTTCCGCGTTGATTCTGCTTTGCTCCAATTTCAATTCCTGAACTGTTTGTTGATATCTTGCTTCGGAATTTTTTGTCTGATTAAGAATTAATTGCTTAGTATTTTGTTGGTCTTCCAAACCGCCCTTCCTATTGTCTAATTCTTGCTGCAAAGTCTCCAGCTCTTTCTTTTTTTCCTCTAATGCCGATTTATTTTTTTCTAAGGCAGCTTTATATTCCTTTAAAGCTTTCAAATTATCACTTACCTCGGACTGAATTTGCTCAACCGCCTGTAACTGGCCAAAAAAATCAGAAATATTTTTGTTCATAATAATTATTTCCAAATCACTTTTCTGGTCAATTCTGTATAGTTCGCGCAAAAAAGCCGCGACTTTTGTCTGTTTGTCAGCAATATTTTTAGTATTGACGAGCAATTCTTCCTCGGTTTTTTTAATTTCCAAGTTAGCCCGATCAATTTCCCCTTGGTTTAAACTAATTTCCGCTTCTTTCTTTTGAATCTGCGTTTCTAAAATATATATTTGACTTTTTAGGCTGCTCGCCTTTGACCTCTCTGCTTCTAAATTTTTTTCATAAGCCGCAATTTTTTCCAGCAATTCTTCAATGTCACTCTGCTTGCTTTTAATTTCATTAGATAATTCCTGAATTTCTTTTTCTCCGCCCTCCTGCGCTGTAATTAAATTCTGCGGCATTAAAAAACCAGCCACTAATACGGCTAGTATTAAAAGACTAGCTATTTTTTTATGATTTCTATTCATGATTTTATTATAGCACGATTTAAGCAACCGTAAAAACTAGTCTGACAGAAAAAATTGTGTAATATCAATCAAGATATTTCTGATTTTTTAACTCGGGCGGTAAATATTCTTGGTTTTCCTGATAATCATAATTCGGGCTGTATTTATAATCCTTGCCATAACCTAAATTTTTCATCAATTTTGTCGGCGCGTTGCGCAGATGCAAAGGCACCCCCAAATTGCCATATTCTTTGACGTCATTTTGGGCTTTCTGATACGCCGTATAAAGTTCATTTGATTTCTGACACTTGGCCATATAAACCACTGCTTGCGCTAAAATGACATTACATTCAGGCATCCCTATGTAATGGCATGCCCTGTAAGCCGCTATAGCCTGCTCTAAGGCTCTTGAGTTGGCTAAGCCTATATCTTCACTGGCAAACCTGATTAATCGTCTGGCGACATATAAGGGGTCCTCGCCAGCTTCAAGCATTCTCGCCAGCCAATAAAGAGCCGCGTTGGCATCCCCGCCCCTCATAGATTTATGCAAAGCTGAAATTATATTATAATGTTCCTCGCCATCCTTATCATATAATAAATGCGATTTTTGAAAAGCTTCCCTGATAATTTCAGCTGTTATATTATGACTAATTGAACTGGCGTATTCCATCACATTCAAGGCAGTCCTGGCGTCTCCATTGCTCATGCCGGCCAACATCTCAATTTCTTTCTTGCCTATCTTAATATTTATTTCTCCCAGTCCCCTGCTTTTATCCTTGATCGCCCGTTTAATAATTTCCGCAATCTGCTCTCGGGATAATTTAGTCAGCACAAAAACCAGGCATCTTGAAAGCAGAGCTCCGACCACTTCAAAACTTGGATTTTCAGTGGTGGCGCCGATGAGCACAATCGTTCCGCGCTCCACATGCGGCAAGAGCGCGTCTTGTTGCGCTTTATTCCAGCGGTGTATCTCATCAATAAAAAGAATCGTTTTTTGTCCTAATCTCAAATTTTGTTCTGCCCGTTTAACAATTTCCCGCAGTTCATTTTTACCGCCGATGGTCGCGCTAATTTGCACAAAATCAGCATGAGTTGCCTGGGCAATAATAAAAGCCAGGGTAGTTTTGCCGCTGCCTGGCGGACCCCAGAATATCATTGACGGCAGTCTGTCTGATCCAATTGCCTTTCTCAACATTTTGCCTTTTCCAACCACTTCTTCCTGACCCAAAAATTCATCAAGGTTTATCGGTCGTATCCTGGCTGCCAATGGTAATCTATTATTGTTCATAATATGAGCTTAGCAAATAATTATGCTATTTTCAATATTACCAATCAAAATTCCCGCCCTACCGGCGGGAATCAGATTAAAAAATTTTCAACCTAAGCTATCTTAATCTTTTTGTCTTTTTGGCTATTTCTCTGCCTTTCTTAGTATTTTTTTTACCATGTTTTGTTCTTGCCCTAGCGGCGCTATTTTGGCCCATAGATTTAAATTAAATTAATAAATTATAAACAGATAGCAGGACACTTAACTTGGCGTCACAAGTATAAATACATTTTATCATTAATTACTCTGCCCCGCAACTCACCGCATCTTATTATGAGAAGTAAGATTGAGAATAAGTGTTCTGTATTCTTGCTTATCAAACTTGAGAGGGAGTTCTTTTTTTATATCGGGGTGTCCAATCTTTTTTTCAGTAAAATTGAACTCTCTTTTTTTATCTTCATCACTTATTCCGTCCCAATCAGTGTGCCACATTTTCTTCCATAGAATTTCATCGCTTTTGTGGGCTACTTCAACTTCTGCCCTGCTACAACCATTTTCACCACAAAAACAATTTTTCTGCCTGTCTTTTGCTCCAATTCCAGCCGCGCGTTTTTGGCTTATTAAAACCATTGTGGATAATTCCATTTGACAACAAATATCAACCTGCTATAATATAATTAATTCACTATGAAAGAGACCCTTATGGGGTATTGTCCCCATCGGGGGCTTTTTCTTTTTGGCCGTAATTTAATTTATTGCGTTGATTATCCAAATAAACCAAAGAAATATTAAGCTTCCTTAAAAGAAAAGAACATTTATTATTGGGGGAAATAAGCGCCAAAAGGACGTTCTTTTCTTTAAAAAAATTCACCAATCCGGCATAATCGCCATCACTTGCCACAATGATTGCTTTTTCAAATTGCTTTTCGTAATAATCAACCACTGCCTTCAAAACCAAATCAGCGTCGCAATTACCTTTTACTTTTCCCGCGCCACCATAAGTAGTCTCTTTAAAAACAAACGTAAAACCGGCTTCTTGCAAAAAAGTGTATAAATTTTTATTTCCAGGAATCAAGCCAATAAAAATGTATGCCCTGTCAATCTGATATTTTTTCTTTAAGCCAAACGCGAAAACGTTTGTAATCCAAACTCCAACCCAATTCTTTAACGCCTTTGTGCAAATTTGCGCCATCAATATAAGCAAAATTGTTGACTTTGTTTTTCATAATTTTTTTTACATCAAAAAACTAACTTAATTAAATACACGCTGGCACGGGTGGAGGGAATCGAACCCCCGCCAGAGGTTTTGGAGACCCCCGTACTACCACTATACGACACCCGCAAAAAAATAACACGGCTATGCCTATATTAAATTTGTCATTTTACATCTTAAAATTATTTATTCCACGGCGCGTCCGGATGATTCTTTTTTATATAATCGTACCTGTCCATCGTCGTACCGGTTGACTCGTCAAACAGCGGCGTTCCTCCGGCATATAGCGTGTCAGCCGGCTCGCCGTATTCATTCAATTTATTATCTACAATCCATTTGAGTAAATCTTAGCATAAATAAAATTATCTATCTTGTCTCTTTATGCAAGGTATGCTTGTGGCACCACCGGCAATATTTTTTAAGCTCAAGCCTTTCCTTGTTCACTTTTTTATTTTTTTGAGAATAATAATTTACTCTCTTGCAATCGGTACACTCAAACTTAATTAATTTCTCTTTATATTTTGTAGCCATAAAAATAATTTTTAATTTCTAAACTTAAATTTCGTATCTTTTAATTATATCAATTGCCGGTTCTTCATAAGGATGGGTTTCCTTTATAGCTTTAATCACGTCTTTTAATTTATCCTTATGACACAGACACTCTATTGTTTCTTCCTCAACTTTCTCAATCTCCCCTACTTTGCCAATGGCTGGTCTGGCTCCTTGAAGCGGTCTAAATCTGCCGGTTGTTTTATATGAGCTGGACGCACAATCATAGTTGCCTTGTCTGGAACCGCCAGCCTCGTTAATCGCCCGCCGAATGTCATCCGCTTTTTCAACCGGCACGGTTACTTTTATTTTAAAAAATTTTGAATCTCTCATAGTTTTAATGGAGCCGAGAGCGAGACTCGAACTCGCGACCTATAGTTTACAAAACTATTGCTCTACCAATTGAGCTATCTCGGCGGTTAGAATTTTGAAATATCTTGAATTCATCTTATCACAAATATAAAAACTATCAAGATTAGGCAAATTAATAGTTGAACTGCCGGTTTTTTAATTGGAAACTTGAAAATATTTATCCCCATTCAATTGTCGCCGGTGGTTTATCTGAAGTTCTATAAACCACAGCGCCTACTTCCCGCACTTCATTGGTAATTTTTTGGGAGACGCGCTTTAAAAACTCCCAGGGCAATTCTGCCGCTTGAGCAGTAAAACCATTGACAGTCCAGACCGCCCACAAAGCAACAACGCAACCGCTCGCCGCATCATCCCCTTTGGTGCAAGTAGTCACTGATTGCGTGACTACCGCGCCGGCTTGCCAAATGGTCTTATAAAGATTTTGTGCCCGCAATTCTCTAATATAGATCTCATCAATTTGGCGGGCAATGCTTAATTTAACGGCAGTAATTTCTCCCTCAATCCTTAGCGTCAAACCGGGACCAGGAAAGGGATGGCGTGTCAGCAGGGTTTCAGGCACACCGATTGAACGCCCGATATTGCGGCCGGTATCCTTAACACAGTCGTCGAGCGGAGTAAGTTCTTCCGTAGAGAAACCCAAATCCACGTTGTGATGCAGTTTAATCTGGGCTTTTTTTGCTTGGGTGGCATATCCCTGGCCAGTTTCTGAAATATCGGTGTAAAGCGTCCCCTGGGCCATAAAGTTTGCTCCAAATGCTTTTGTTTCCTCCTCAAGTACAGCTTTATAAACACTACGGATGGCTACTCTTTTCTCATGCATCGTTTGTTTGTCTTTGAGGACTTCCAGAAATTTCTTAGTGGCATCAACAATTTTCAAATCAATCCAATTTTGATTTCTAAAATATTCTAAAACATGGGCTTCATCGTCAGGCCGGTCAATGCCTTTGATATAAACCCCTCTTAACTGTCCTGTTTTACCGGCCAGCGCGGCTTTCAACAGATAAGCGACGGTTGAAGAATCAGAGCCTCCGGAGATGGCTAATAAAACTTTCTTTGCGCCTATTTTCTCCCGCAGCATAGCGATCTTTTGTTGAGCCACCTCTGTCGCAGGATATCTGTCCTTAGCTTGGCAAATTTTAAAACAAAAATTCTCAAAAATTTGAGGTCCGTAGGCGGTCTCTGTTACTTCAGGGTGAAATTGCACTCCCCAGAGATGTTCATGCCGGCCAGCGGCCACTGGCGCATTTTCTGTTTTAGCTAAAATCTCCAAGGCTGATTTATCATCAGCCTCTACTCTGTCTCCATGGCTTTCCAAAACAGGCATTTCATCCTGGCAGCCTTCAAACAGGAGCGAGGTGTTAAGAATTGAAAGCTTGTGCGTGCCGAATTCACGCTTATCTGCCCTGATAACAGGACAGCCGATATGCCGAGCCCATAGCTGGAAGCCCAGACAAATACCCAAAATTGGCAGAGGCAAATCAAATATCCGATCATCAAAAGGCGGCGGATCGCGGTAAACAGATACCGGTCCCCCGGAAAGTATTAAACCAATAGGTTTGATTTTTTCTACATCAGCCGCTGTTACCTGGCTCGGGTCAGCGACTAAACAAAACACGCCCAACTTCTCTAACGCCTGTTTTATTAAATGGTCAAATTGGCTGCCTAAAGAAAATAACAGAAAAAGCTCGTCTGTTTTGCGCAGCGCTTTTTCTTCAGCTATTGCTTGAAGCGCCTGTTGGTCAATATTTTTTAATGTGTGTATCATTACTTTATCTTCGCACTTTTTAGCCCAAAAGTAAACCCTGCTAAATTAAAATGTATTTAACAGGGTAAAGCAAAAAAATATATCAAACAAAAAATCACCACTTGCGTGATGGTTTTTTCTGTTTGTCCTGAACAAAATCCGAACTTTTTTTCGCGAAAATCCGAACGCTGATTTTTGATAATTTTTGCCCGCTCTCGCTTTTCCGCCGCCGAATTTCGTGTCCCGCAAAGCGGGGCGCCGCCGCCGCTTATTTTTTATAATAATCTTTTAATATTTCATCGGGACTTACCGGCCGCATCGTAGGAGTTTTAGGCGGACTGACTTTCACCTCTTTTTTGGCGATTAAACTTTCAATGGTATCAAATTTGGAAATATCAGCATTTTTAAATTCTTCCACCCCATCAATTTTTTGATATATCTCGTGAATTATTTTTGCTGGAATTGCAAGAGTTAAAGAAGTATTATCTTCAAAAATCAATATGCCCGATTTTCCAGAAAGTGTCTTGGGTTCTATAATTCCAGCATATTCTATCCCAATCACTTCACCTGTTGAAGGATTAAAAACAGGCGAACCACTTGAACCGCCTTGTGTCATTATATTGAGAAGCATTGCATGGGGATTATCGCAAGAAAAAGGTAAAATCGCACTAATAATTCCAGACTGAAGCGTTGGCGTTAATTGGTGTAGCCACCCTGGCGCCCTCAAAGTATCAGTGCCCATCGGAAAACCGGCTAACATTACTTCATCTCCTTCTTGTAATTCTAGTTTTTCAGCAATTTTAAGTGTCGGTAAATCTTTTATATGAACATGGATAAATCCCAAATCGGGAATATCTGGACCATAATTATATCCTTCTACTAGTTTTTCTCTTTTTAGACCGCCAACCCCTTTTACTTCAAGGTCGATCATCATCATTCCTTTGTCGGGAACCCAATGAAAATATAAAACAACAATTGGCCAATCTTCCGGCCCCATACTTTTAAGCCGTGGCAATTTTTTAATCGCTTTAATAACATGGCCGTTAGTAAAAATTATGCCGTCATGCCTTGCTATAAACCCTGTGCCAATAATATCCGGAAATTCTGGATTTTTCGATAATCTTGAGGCGATAGCGACAATTGACGGCTTTAAGGTCGGATAAATTTTAGAAAACTTTTCCATTTATTTTGTGATGAGTAAAATCTTAGAAATTGTTGTATAGGTTTTCTTTTTAAAACTAAAAATAATTTCGTCTTTGGTTGAAACCGAAGCGTTATCAAAAAATTTATCAATTTCGTTAAATACAAAATTAAAATCTCTTTTTAGTTTCCAGCTTTCCTCTAAATTATTCTTACTGGCTAAAACTACAAAAAATCTATTATCTGCACCAAATCTTTGCGCCCCTTGATTTTCGTAAAGCCAAATAATTAAATCTTTTGGATTTTTCAAAACTTGTTCAAGGGTAAAATCCTTTGGAAGATAAGTAATTTTTAGGTCGAAGGGTTGGTTATCAAAGAAAATATCAACGCCAAAATTATTTTTGAGCGTCGGAATTACTTTTGAGTGTTGGCTAATGTGGTCTTCAATTAAAACAGTTGTCCAGTGATTATACCAAGTGGCAATTACATAGTGCGTAATATCGTCATGTAGTTTGCTTTTTACGCCGTTTATCAAATCTTCATATCTTACAAACCGGCGGACATATTCGGATTGAATTTTTTGGTCCAATTGTCCCTGAACGACACCCCACCTAAATTCCTTAACTTTTAATACCTCTTGTTTCAGGGTCTCATCAGATATTAGCTTCTGCCTTTCTTTAACTTGTGTTTGATATTTTCTCCTAATAAATTCATCGATTTTATTTTGCGGAATATCAATAAGTTTTTTAATAAAATTTGAAACAGTGCCTTTTGCATCAACGCCCAAAATCCCCGCTAACTCTTTTAAGTCGCTGGATTTAATGGACCTTAATTTTAGGTTTGCTAATTCTTTTTTTGAAACTAACATAATTATTTTTTTTGAAATAATAAAATATATTCATGCCTAAAAATATAGAAGCCCCCGACCAAAGCCCTATATCGCCACAGATGCTCTTGATTTCTTTTGGCGCGATTATTAACCATATTTTTAACTAAAATACTTTTTAGTATCAAGCCGTTTCTATTTAATGCTTCTTGCATAGTCATAAATCCCAACGGCACCCATTCGGAATTTGTGTATTTATCGCCGATTACAACCGCTAAATAATGTTCCTTTTCAAGAAGATCTAAAAAATTAGAAACAACATCGCCGAAAAGTTTTAGAAATTCCTGAACTGACTTGGCATTACTTAAATCATCTGGTCTGTCGCTAAATTTAATAATATCGTGATATGGCGGGTGCATTATTATAAACTGGATATTTTGTTTGCCGTGATTTTTTAATACTTCTTCAACCTTTTTTCGCGTAGCCTCTTTGGTGCTATCAGCAACTAAAATCGTAGAAAAAAGTTTGTCTTTGGAATCAAATAATGTTTCTTGACTAATTCTCTGCTTCGCCAATTCAGCTATTTTGGGCAACAATTCAATACCTACACCATTTCGCCCCAATCTTTTACATTCAATTAAAGTTGTCCCACTACCTAAAAAAGTATCTAAAACAACATCTCCCTTTTTTGTAAATCTTCTCATTAGTTGATTTGGTATTTGAGGGATAAAATTTCCATGGTAATCGCCTTTATGCGAGCCGGATTTATCTCTTTCGCCAATAATCCATAAACTATCAGTCAAAAGGTCCTGATATTCTTTCCAATTTTTTAAGTTTAGATCGTTTATCTGCGACATAAAAATTATAAAGTTGATTCGTAAGATTCCTTTATTAAATTAAAGATATAATCTACATCGCTGTCGGGAGTAAATTTAATCATACCCTTATATCCCCACTCATTGCTTGTAACATCTTTTACCAATTTTTTTACATCGCTTTTATAATATGGCTCCTTGATTAAAAGTTGAATCCAAGTTGGTCTAAATTCCAACCGAGCAAAACTTTTTGTTGTTCGGTAAAAAATTCCGCTTTTGCCAAAATTTTCTTTTACATCGGGAAGTTCAAGGATTTTTAAGCGAAGTGAATTTGCTATTTTCTGCATTTCTGGAGATGTTACGTTTAAATGATATTCAAGATTATATTCTCCTGTTTCTCGTTTTTCCCCGTTTTTCTTACTGGTCTTAATCCCCGCTGGACTATAAATGTTTTCTATTTGTAAAATATCGGGTTCGTAGTAAGTATAGGTTTTTAATTCAATGTTTTTCTCCTGCTGGACAGCTCCTAAAACATACCGACTAAAACCTTGGGCAATCAAAATAACTCTCGGCTGTTCCCAATTAACCTTTGTTTTTACTCCAAGTTTTTTATCAACAAGTAATTCAAAATGAGGTTTATTTTTTACTAGCCAATTGAAATAACATTTACCCTGCGAAAATATTTCCTCATTTTCCTTCCATTTATACTCAATAATCACAGGGGTATTATTTTCATCAATTCCTAGTGTGTCAATTCTGTAATCAATTCCGCCATAATTTATTGGATATTCTTTTTCTACAAACCTTACTCCTAAAATCTCGTCTAAATTCTCGGTAAAAAAATCCCGAAGTTCCGCCTCGCTACCAAAACCGTCTTCTTTAAGAGTAATTTGGAATGCTTTTATTTTGTCTATTTTGAAAATTGGCATAGTTTATTTAATTAAATCGTCAACCGCTACGCCTAGTGCTTTGGCGATTTTTGACAATGTTTCAATAGTCGGGTTTTTATTCGTTCCCGCTTCAATTTTAATAATCGTGTTATAGGTAACATCGGCTAATTTTGAGAGCCGATCTTGAGAAACACCCAATTTATTGCGGTATTTCTTTATGTTTTCCGCTATTGTGGATTTATTGGTTGACTTCATTGTAATATATTACTATAATCAAAGTAATAGATATAAAGATTTCTTAATCTATTACAATGATAACAAAAATTTTCAATAGAGTAAAGGAAATAAAGGGAGTAAAAAATTCACAAGGGCGCGCACGGGAAGGGTGGGGCAAGCCCTTGTTTCTTAAAAGCGGCGGCGCGCCCGCGAAGCGGGCGGAAGTGGAAGCGAGGGCGGGCAAAAATTTTTACCACGTAGGGTCGCGAAGCGACTCCTTCGGGGCTTTCCCCCAACCCCCTCCTTTTTGCCCGCCCGAGCGGAAATTATCAAAATTCAGCGTTCGGATTTTCGCGAAAAAAAGTTCGGATTTTGTTCAGGACAAACAAAAAATCACCACTTGCGTGATGGTTTTTTCTGCCGGGGAAAGAATCGAACTTTCATTGACGGCTCCAAAGGCCGCTGTCCGACCATTAGACGACCCGGCATGGATATTATTAAAAAGGAATTTGACAATTCCTTTTTAAATACTAAACTATTTTACTCACTTTGTCAATTTATTTTATGGCCGCGTCTGCCCCCATTAAACCTTTAAATGTCTACCCATCGCTATGACTGCCGAAATGACATTAATCATTGAAATGACAATCAATTCAAAACCAAAAATATTAACCACATTAGCTATTAAATAAGCCTGGATATTAAAATTAATGCCAGTAAAGAAATTATTTATCCAAGGCGCGATAAAATTTAACACTAAAAAAATCAGTCCCCAGAAAATCAAACAGCCAAAAAGCGCATAAAATAATCCTTCTATCACAAATGGCAGGCGAATAAACCAATTGCTCGCGCCAACCAAGCGCATAATGCCGATTTCTTTGCGATGAATATAGATGCCCATTCTGACCGTATTAAACACGGTTAAAAGCGCGATGGCAATAAAAATTAAACTCAAAACTAAACTAAACGTCCTGATTTTATCCGCAAAATCATTAATCCGGCTAATGAGCAAGCGGTGGTCGTCATAATCAATTTTTTCCGCCAAAGTTTCTGCTTGCATGCTGGTAACCTTTTCCATGATTTGAGGGTAATCATCCACGTTATAGGCTTTTAAAATCAAGGTTGCTCCCAGCGGATTACTTTCCAGTTCTGCTAAACTTGCCTGGATGTCAGCATCAGCCTGATGTTTTTGCTTAAATTCATCCAAAGCTTCTTGTGGAGAGATATAAATTATCTCTTTAATTTCAGGTATCTTTTCTGTCAGCTCATTTCTTAATAATTCCACTGCCTCGCCGCTGATTTTATTGTCAAAATAGAGCGACACGTCCACTGTGGTGCGAATTGAATTAACGGCCGCTTCAGCAATAGCATTAACCAAAATCAAGGTTGTCAGAGAAAACAATGTCAAAATTATGATCGTAATCGTGACAATTGAAAGCCAGACATTTCTCCAAAAATGCTGCCAGGAAAATTTTAAAATTCTTTTTGACGATAATAAAAACATATTAGAGTATATAACGGCCGCGCAACTGGTCATAAACAATTCTGCCGTCCTCCAGGCCAATCACCCTTTTTTTAAGAGAATTAACCACCTCCCGATTATGCGTCACCAGCATGACAGTTGTTTTAAATTTATTAATTTTTTGCAACAGGTCAATAATTTCTCGCGTATTAACAGAATCTAAATTGCCGGTTGGTTCATCAGCGATGAGGATCTTTGGCCGATGCGCCAAAGCTCTGGCAATTGACACCCGTTGCTGCTGGCCGCCGGACAACTCGTCAGGAAAAACATCTTTTTTTTCCTCAATGCCCACCAATCTCAAAATTTGCGGCACCACCTCGTTAATTCTTTTTTTATTGTAACCCGCTACCTCCAAAGCAAAAGCCACATTTTCAAAAACAGTCCTTTTTTCCAGTAATTTAAAATCCTGAAAAACAACGCCGATTTGGCGCCTTAAAAGTGGAATATGCGCTACTTTAATTCTGGTAATGTCCCAACCGCCAAGGATAATCCTGCCTTGAGTCGGTCTTTCTTCCGCCACTATCATCTTCACCAGAGTAGTTTTGCCCGTACCAGACCTGCCGACAAGTGACACAAACTCACCCGGCCTAATATGCAAGGTGACATTATGAACCGCCTCGGTGCCATTGGGATAGGTTTTGGAAATATTGCGAAGTTCTATCATGAATAATAATTTTCAATTTTGTAATTTTTAATTTCCAATTTACAGCAATTAATTACAAGAGCAAAGTTTAAACCACAAAAAAAGAAAAAAGAATTTAAATACTGGATCCCCGGGTCTCGTCGCAGTAACTCCTCGCCCGAGGATGACAAAATATGTTTAATTATTTTTCTCCTTCTTTCCTCAAAAAAACTCTGACCCCAATCACTCCTCCGCGAGGATTGCCAATATTTTCAAAGGCTGATTTGGTTAAATCAACAACTCTGCCTTCTACAAACGGTCCGGTAGAAACCACCCGGGTAATAGTGCATTTTGACAGATCATCCAACCGGCATACCCAAAGAGCCGTATTTGGCGGATAAACGTTAGAAGCGCATCCCAGCTGGTTTCTGGTAGTCAATTCCGTCGGGTACCAAGACGCCCAAGCTTCATAAGTCGTGCCATCTGCCTCATCAAATAGCGCCAGCCTGGCATAAGGCAAATAAATTATAGACCTGATTAACTTATTTTCTAAATCAATTGATGACGGCAATGCCTGCCACGTTTCTCGGGTCTTATCCCAGTAATACATCACTTTCCTGTTCATCTTGTTATTAGTTATCCTCACTGCCAGATAAATCGGCTTTTTAAGTTTGCCAATGCTGCCATCATCAGCCAAAATATCAAATTCCCAGATAGCGCTTGCCTGCTCGCCCGGCGCTTTTTCCAATGGCCCCAGCATGTATGGATCAGGAATTTTTTTAAATCTGACGGTTACCGGCTCTGCCAGCGCGTTATCACGCACCCCTACCTTAAAATCTTTATCAGGCGAGACGAAAGTATAACCCTTGATAACCGTATTTTCATCTAATCGTAAGGTATAGATAGCCGGTTCTTCAATATTTACTGCCCAAACAGCTGAAGCAAAACAAAGGAAAAAGGCAAGAGAGATTATGATGTATGCTTTTTTCATAAATAAAAACTGCTAGAGTTATCCAGTAGTTTTATTATAGCATAAAATAAAGACTAAGTTTAATAAATTATTAACAACATAGCCGAAGGTGAGACTTGAACTCACAACCTACGGTTTACGATACCGTTGCTCTACCAATTGAGCTACTTCGGCAAAAATCTAAAGTAATATCATTAAAATAAAGACAGCAGCCATTAAAATTAACAACCAACCAACGGTAGATAAAAGCATTTTTACTGCTTCTTTTTTCTGCCCGTTCAAATAAAGCATCACTGGCTTGGCGAGCACCAGTCCCCCGACAACTGTAGCAGAAAAAACAAAAAGCATCAAAAACGCCATGACGCTTGCCACATTATTATTTTTGCCAAACAATTTATCTCCATTTTGGATTAAGGCGGCTACCAAAAATACATAGACCAAAACTCCCACCGAATGGACAAAACTATATTGGACGATTTTTTCTTTTTGCATAATTTTTAATTAATTTTTAATTAATAATTTTTGGAGCGGATAACGGGAGTCGGACCCGTGTCTTATCCTTGGGAAGGATACATAATACCGTTATACGATACCCGCAAATTCAATTTTAAATTCTAAATTTTAAATTGTAATTCTAAATTTTAAAATCTTCCGCATTGGTTCAGCGGCTCCCGAAAAAATATTCCAGCCAGAGCTGCCAATTTTTTTTATTATTCATATCCTGATCTCCAGCCACTGACAAATTGTTCATATTCTCCGGGACAATGACCAGTTGCTCACCTTGTTTTTGCATCCCTAATTTTTCCCTTGCCTCACGCTCTACATATTCATCGCTCCGCAGATATTTGATCATCTGGGTCAATTCCAAGCTTTTACCGTCTAGCTCCGTTATCTCGCTTTCCAATGAATTTATATTTTCTTTAACTATCTTTTGGCTCTTTTTTTCCTTAACTATAGCCATGCCGATAAAAACAAGTAATAAAAACAGCGTCAACAATAAAATTCGTGAGCTCAATAAATTATGCGAAAATGAATAGCGCTCATATTTCATAGATTAAAACGCAAAAGCAAAACTAAATACTAGCATTGAAAGTATCATAAAAACGGCGAATATTTTCCAAAATAATTTTACTTTTTTTCTATTGAATAACATTTATCTTTTTAAAACTGCTAAATAAGCTTCTTGTGGAATATCCATCTTGCCCATAGCTTTCATTTTTTTCTTGCCCTTTTTCTGCTTTTCCAACAATTTTTTCTTGCGTGTTACATCTCCGCCATAAAGCTTGGCGGTAACATCTTTTCTCATGGCCGGAATCCTGGCCGAGGCGATAATTTTTCCGCCTTTATTCTTGCCGCTTGCCTGATAGCCCAAAACAGCCTGAATTTTTACCTCAAACATCTGTCTGGGTAAAATATCTTTCAACCTTTCAACAATTTTTTTCCCTGCCCGATATGACTCATCCCGATAGACAATCGTGGCTAAAGCTTCAACAGGCTCTTCGGCAACCAGAATATCAAGCCTTTCCACATCTGCCGGCCGATAGCCGAGCATTTCATAATTTAAAGTGGCATAACCCTTGGTAACACTCTTTAGTTTATCATAAAAGTCAACAAGGATTGAAGAGAGCGGCAGTTCAAAATGCAAAATTACGTCTTGCTCGGTAAAAAATTCCGTATTTTTATGCACGCCCCTCTTGTCTGTTACCAGTTGCATAATTTTACCTAAATATTCTTTGGGCGTCACAATGTCCACCTTGGCCCATGGCTCCTCAATTGCTACGACTCCAGCCGCGTTGGGCAATTCCTGCGGTGAATGGATTATAATAAATTCTTCCTCTGCATTTTTTATTTTATAGGCGACCGACGGCACGGTGACAATTAAATCCAAACCATATTCTCTTTTCAAACGTTCCGTGATAATTTCCAGATGCAGCAGTCCTAAAAAACCGCAACGGAAACCAAAACCAAGCGCCGAGCTTGATTCAGGCTCGTACATCAAAGCCGCATCAGTTAATTTTAATTTTCCCAAAGATTCCCTTAAGTGGGCAAAGTCGCTGCCTTCTTTGCAAAATATTCCGGCGAACACCATTGACTTGACTTCTTTAAATCCAGGCAAAGCTAATTCCTTATATTCTTGCGCCGGATTCGTCGTTCCCTGCTTTTTAAGAGTGATGGTGTCGCCCACCTTGCAATACTCCAAATTTTTTAAGCTGGTAGCGATATAACCAATTTGACCTGCTGACAATTTATTTTCCTTGCTCATCACTGGTAAAAAATTACCTACTTCAGTGGCTGTCGTCTCCGCGGCCACTCCAATCAGATATAATTCATCATCCGTCTTAACCTCACCGGCAAATACTCTGACGTAGGCCACTACCCCTTTATATTCATCAAAGATTGAATCAAAGATCATTGCCCGCAAAGGAATTTCATTCATAGGAGTTTCGGGTAAAATATTTCCGGTCATAACAGTCGGCGCTGGAATCCTGTAAATTACCGCTTCCAAGACTTTGTCCACTCCCTGGCCAGTTTTAGCCGAGACTAATAAGATATCTTCTTTTTTGCATCCTAACAGATCTATCACCTGCTGACTGGCTTTTTCTATATCCGCCGCCGGCAAATCTATTTTATTTAACACCGGGATAATCTCCAAGCCCTGTTCCAGCGCCAAATACAAGTTAGCGATAGTTTGCGCCTGCACGCCTTGAGTGGCGTCAATGATTAACAGAGCGCCTTCAACCGCTGCCAAAGACCTGGAGACTTCATAGGTGAAATCAACGTGTCCCGGCGTGTCAATTAAATTCAGCTCATAATTTTGATAATGCATTTTCACCGGCTGCAGTTTGATGGTAATTCCTTTTTCTCTCTCTAAATCCATTTGGTCCAAATATTGCGCTCTCATCTTTCTCTGTTCCACCGCATGCGTCAATTCCAAAAATCTGTCCGCCAAAGTGGACTTACCATGATCAATATGCGCGATGATACAAAAATTTCTAATATTATTCATAGCCTAGCTGTTTTTTAATTTCTTTTATTTCCTCGCTCCCCAGCGCCCAAGTAAACAATAAATACATGATTATTCCCACGGCTCCAGCCGAGGCGAACTGGGTAAAGACACCAAGATAGGTGTGCATATCCACTATATTACCTACCACATATTTGGCAATCTGAATAAATATCGTTGCCCCAATTGTTGCCGTGACTATTTTTATCAAAGAAAATAATATCTTTTTTTCATCCACATTGCCAATTTTATGATGTAAGGTCACAAATAAAAGTATCACTTGTATGGCGCCAGTGATTGAAAAGGCAAGGGCTAATCCCGCCACGCCCATTTTTGGCGCCAAGATTATTGAAGCCAAGATATTCATTATCACCGCCATTAAACTAATGGTGACCGGAATGAGCGTATTCTGAAAAGCATAAAATGCCCTGGCTAAAATTGGTATTAATCCCTGGGCAAAAAGCGAAATGCCAAAAAACCCCAGAGTCTGGGCAGTCATGACGGTATCAGTCCAATCAAACTCCCCTGCCCCCAGCACCAGCCTGACAATCTGCGCCCGCAGAGCAATCATAAAAATTGAAACCGGGATTACCAAATAGAGTATTCTCCTGACTGTCACGGAAAATCTTTGCAAAAATTTTTCCCGATTGCCCGTGGTAAAACTTTCCGACAGGGAAGGAAAGCTGGCAATCGCCAGTGACACGGCAAAAATGCCAATGGGCACGCTCTGCAAATTAAAAGCTAAATTAAATATTGCCACTGATCCGGCCATCAAGGTAGAAGCAATGGCCGTGATCACCACTTGGTTTATCTGATTGGCTGCCAGTCCGATTGTTCTGGGCAGTATTAGTTTGCCAATCTGCCTGACTGCTTTATTTCTCCAAGCCATGACTGGCTGCCACTTAAAACCAAGTTTAATCACACTAGGCAGTTGTATCAGCAGATGTAAAAGCGCTCCCAGCACTACTCCCCAAGCGAGCCCTGCCGGCCCGAATTTTTTGACAAAAAATACAACTCCGATAATTATACCGACATTATACATCGCCGGCGCCAGAGCAAACATGACAAATTTTTTCATTGATTGCAGTACTCCTGACAAAACATTGCTGATGCCGAAAAATAAAATACTCACCAGCATTATCCGCGTCAGCTTAATCGTCAAAGCTAGTTTTTCACCTGCAAACCCAGGCGCGACCAAAGGCATAATCTTATCAGCATAAATAAAAACAACTGCCGCAAAAATAAACAAAACCACAAAAATAATATTGATTATTGCTGATGATAATTGCCAATGATTAAACTGACTTTTGTTATTTTTAAGTTCAATGAAAACAGGTATAAAGGCCGCTGACAGCGCCCCCAGGACCAGGGTATTAAAAATCAGATCCGGCAGCTTGAATGCCGCGTAATAGGCGTCCAAAGTATCCCCTGCGCCAAAGCCGGATGCCAGCAACCTGTCTCTTAACAGTCCGAATAATTTGGCCAAAACAGAAAAAACAGCGATGATAATAGCGCCGCCAGTAATTGAATTATTTAATTTTTTTAATATCCATTTCAATAATTCCATATTTCAAGCGCCCCAACAACGTTTATTTCTTGCTCGCCTGCCTTTTGATCGCTGCCCTGACAAAATCCCTGAAAAGCGGATTTGGCCGCAGCGGTCTTGAAGTAAATTCCGGATGAAACTGTACGCCGACCATCCAAGGGTGGTCAATTATTTCTATAATCTCTACCAAATCTCCGGGTTGATTAATGCCGGCAATCCGCATCCCCGCTTCCGCCAGCAGCTTGCGGTAAGCATTATTAAATTCATATCTATGCCTGTGCCTTTCCGAAATTTTTTGCTGCTGATACGCTTTAAACGCCAAGGAATCTTTAGCCAGTCGCGCTTCGTATGCCCCTAGCCTCATTGTTGCCCCGTAATTTTTTTCTTGGATATTATTTTTCTGCTCTTCCATGGTGCTGATTACCGGATGTTTGGTTTTCGGATTAAATTCAGTTGAATCAGCTTCTTTCAGCCCCAGGACATTACGGGCAAACGAAATCGTTAATATCTGCATGCCTAAACACAACCCAAAATAAGGCATTTTGTTTTTTCTGGCATATTCCGCGGCTAAAATCATGCCTTCCGAGCCCCTTTGGCCAAAACCGCCGGGGACAATAATGCCCGCTACCCTGTCTAATTCCTTTAAATTTTTTTTATTCTGCTCATACTTTTCTGCCTCCAGCCAGACGACTTTTGGTTTAAAGTTAAAATGCCAGCTGGCATGATTAATTGATTCAATCACAGAGATGTAGGTGTCCTTGCAGGATTTAAAATTAAAATATTTGCCCACAATGCCAATGGTCACTTCCTTTTTAATCTTTTTAATTTTACCAGCCAATTTTTTCCAATCCCGCATATCTTTTTTCCTTGCCTTTAAGCCCAGCGCCCTTAAAATCACTTCACCAAAATTTTCTTTTTCAAAATTAACCGGAATATCATAAATGGAATAAACATCAGGCGCAGAGATAATCCTCTCTTTAGGCAAACTGCAGACAGTACTAATCGTTCTCTTAATATCAGGCGTGACTGGTTTATCCGCCCGGCACAAAATAAAATCTGGTTGGATGCCCGCTGAATTTAAAGTCCTAATGGCGTATTGGGTGGGTTTTGATTTTTGCTCACCTAATAAAATCGGGGTCGGCAAATAACTGACCATAATCGTAAAAACATTGGCCGCATCGTGGGCTTTCATCATTCTGGCTGCTTCTAAAAATAAAAGTACTTGATATTCGCCGACTGTGCCGCCTATTTCTATAATGACAATCTCCGCCTTGTTTTTTTTCTGGCATTGTTTAATTCTTCTGATAATCTCATTGGGGATATCCGGCACCACTTCCACATCTTCACCGCCAAATTCTAAATTCCTTTCCCGGCGGATTATTTCTTGGTAAACCTGGCCGGTGGTAATGTAATTATCAGCGGTGCACACCTGGTCGGTAAAACGTTCATAATTGCCCAAATCCTGGTCGGCTTCAATGCCGTCTTCGCCCACAAAAACCTCGCCGTGCTCTGCCGGCCGGATGGTGCCAGCGTCAATATTGACGTACATATCCGCCTTAATGTTGGCCACTTTATAGCCTTTGGATTGCAAAATTTTACCAATCGCCGCCGCCGCCACGCCTTTGCCCACAGAGCTCATCACTCCGCCGACGATAAAAATATATTTGCTAGTCATAATATTTATTCAGCTTTTATTTCTAATTTAATATTAGATTTTAAATTGTTGCCAAATTCTACGCCAACTTTATATTCCCCAATATTTTTGATTTTCTTTGGCAATTTTATAAATTTTTCATCAATTTCAATTTTTTTCTGCTGGCTTAAAGCCCGGGCAATATCGCGGGCGCCCAAACCAGCAAATAGTTTGCCGCCATTGGAAACTTTTACCTTTAATTTTAAAATCACGCCTTCAAATTTTTTAATCAAATTTTCATATTTTTCCTCATCTTTTTTAATTTTTTCTTGTTCTCTTGCTTTTTCTTCCGCCAGTTGTTTTAACTTGCTAGCGCTGGCCATGGCGGCCAATTTTTGCGGCAGCAAAAAATTCAAGCCATAACCGTCAGTTACGTTTTTTACCTCGCCCTTTTTACCAAGTTTGGCAATATCTTTTAATAATATAATTTGCATAATTTCTTTTAACCATTAAAAATTTTATTTTCCCTCAATAAAATAGCTGATCGCTCTGTCTAACTGCGGATCCAAATTATTGTTATAATCCTCCACAGTTCTTTCAATTTCAATATCAGGTTTTATCCCCTCTTTGTCAATAGTCCTGCCCTGGGGCGTTAACCAGCGCGCAATGGTAATCTTGACTGCCGAGCCGTCATCTAAATCCATCATTTGCTGCACCGAGCCTTTGCCAAACGTAGTTTCACCAATCAATTTTGCCAGCCCGTAGTCTTGCAGCGCGCCAGCCACAATTTCCGAGCCTGAGGCTGAACCGCCATTAACTAAAACAACCGTCTTAAATTTGTCTAATACTGATTCGCGCGCGGCTAAATGTATTTTTTTCTCATCGCCAGCACATTGTTCCGTGACCACCGCCTCGCCTGATTTTATCCAATAATTAGCCATTTCAACCGCTGTTTCCAGGAATCCTCCCGGATTGCCGCGCAAATCCAAAATCAGCCCGTCAGGATTTTCAAGCAGTATGTCTTGGACTGCCTTGGCAAAACGATCTGCTGTATCAGCGTTAAAATGAGAAACTTTAATTAATGATATTTTTTTATCTCCTAAACTCTCATAATCTTTAGCAGTATAATTTTTCAGTTCAACACTCACAATTTTAATCACATCTCTCCCTACCTTAAGCTCTAAAACTTCGCCGCTTTTTGGCCGATAAATTTTTAGGTTCACTATCGTTCCTTTTTCGCCCCGTATTCTAGCGACAGCATCGCTAATATCAATATTTTTTGTATTATAGCCATCAATTTCTAAAATTACGTCTTGAGCCATAATACCGGCTTGCTCTGCTGGTGACTCGGCCAACGGCGACACTACGGTTAAAACGTCATTTCTAATGGCAATTTCCATGCCCACGCCCTCAAATTTGCCTGAAAGCTCTTCTGTAAAATCATTGGCTTTTTGCGGCTCCATAAAATAGGAAAAAGGATCGTTTAAACTTGAAACTAGGCCATTAAGCGCCCCATAAAAAAGCTGCGTCTCGCCAATCGGTCTGTCAATATATTGGCTCTGAATAATATTCCAGACATCCCAAAATAATTTAAAATTAACATCTTTACCTAAAAAATCAGGCAACTCATCTGTCTTGTCCTGAAGTTGCCCATAGCCAGTAGTTGCTCCGGTGGCTACAATCTTGACTTCAGCCTTCTTTTTGCCCACCAAAACGCCTAGGCCGAAGCTGATAATAACCAGGACAATCAAAACATACCCCAAAAAACTCCTTTTAAAAAAAGAAGAGGGACTTCGTCTTTTGTCATTTAAATTTTGAGTTTGATCCAGCATTAATTTTATCTGCCAGAATTATTTTTAAAAAGCAGTTGCAAAAATTTCATCAAATTTTTGCAACGAGCAAAATTGCTTGGTCCGCCTCCGGCGGAATTTTGCGAACCTAGGAGTAAATTTTTTCGCTGGAAAAAAATTTACGTCTTTTTAAAAATAATTCTGGCAGATCAAGAAAGACTGCATAATATCAGTTTAATAGTAGCATGTTTTAAATTTAGAGTAAAATAGTGTATAATAATATCATCACCTTAATAACTAATATTTATCCCTTATGCTAGACACATCAAAAGACGTACTTTTTTATGTCAGCGCCATATCAATTATTGCCTTAACGGCTTTTATGTGCTGGCTCTTGTATTATTTCATTGCCATTGTCCGCAATGTCTATGGTCTGACCAGATCGCTTAAGAAAAAAATGGATTTGGTTGAAGATATCCTTACTAGCATCAAAGCCAATGTGGCTCACGCCGCCAATTATATCGGCATTGTTGTGGCCGGCATTGACAAGATAGTTAATTATGTCCAGCAAAAGAAAGCCACTGACAAGTCTAAAAAAAAGAGCTAGGGTAAAAATAGTAACAGAAAAACCTCCCCAGTGGGAGGTTTTTATTTAATCAATTAATTTAAAAATTATCAAGGGCGTTTTGAATAAGATTATCACATCCAGCCACAAACTCCAGCTTTCAATATATAAGGTATCCAACTTCACTTCTGTCTCAAAGTCAAGCGTTGACCTGCCGGACACTTGCGCCATGCCGGTAATGCCAGGTTTGATGTTCAAAAGTTTTTTATGGTGCTTTTTATAGCTCGCCACCTCGTTTGGCTCATGCGGCCTGGGGCCGACTAAACTCATATTGCCGATGAGCACGTTCCCAAAGTTAGGAAATTCATCAAGGCTCATCTGCCGGATAAATTTTCCAACCTTGGTGATGCGCGGGTCATCTTTTATTTTAAAAAGCGGCCCGTCAGCTCGTTCATTATTGTCCATCAGTTGCGCCTTCATTTTGTCTGCCCCCATAATCATTGAACGGAATTTGTACAAATTAAATTTTTTCCCTTTTGCCCCGACTCTTTCCGTTTTATAAAGCACCGCTCCCCGAGAATCAAGTTTAATCAGCAGCGGTAAAATTAAAAAAACGGGCGAAAAAACAAGCAAGGCTAAAATTGAGCCGGCGATATCAAACAGTCTCTTGGCCACCTTGCCCCAGCCATCAAGCGGGGTTTTTTTAATTTCCACCAGAGGAATGCCATTGATGGTTTTAATATCAAAATTAGCCCGTCTGGCTCCTAACAAATCGGCTGTATATTTGAAATCCAAATGATACTCGTTGGCTAAATCAATTAGATTTAAAGTCATCTCTCGGCTAAAATTAGGATCTGCCTGCACAATCTCATCCACTCTATCCTCTTCGGTCAATTCTCTAATTTTATTAATTAATGCCTGATCAAAACTTTGCGCCCAATAAACTATGCGGTAGCCTAATTTTGCATTGCGCTTAAATTCGCTGGCCAAAATCTGGCTTGTCTGGTCCTGGCCGACTAAAATAATTTTATGCACGCCAATGTCTTTTTTATACAGCCATCTTTGCATAAAGCGCACCAGCAGGTGCGCCCAACTGACGTAAATTATTGCTAGACCCCAAGCAGCTAAAATTATAAATCTTGAGGAAAATAACTCTCTGGAAAAAAAGAAAGCCACAATGACAATCAACGTGCCGGTTGAGCAGGCAAAAAATATTTGTTTAAAGACATCAAACATTTTTTTGTTCGGCCGGATTGAATAAAGCCCGGCCAAGGCAAAGATGACCAGCCAGACAAAAGCGATTGCCGCCGCCATTGTAAAATATTCACCCCAGGACAAACTAAAAACCACCTCACGAATATTGGTGGTATAAATAGCAGAATACCTTAAACCGTAAGCAGACAGGCCTGCCAAAACAAGTAAAATATAATCAAGGGGAACAAGTATGGTGGAAAAAATTATTTCAGCCTTCTTCATTTTGGTTGATTGATTAATGACCCAAGCAAGCTATAAGCCGGATTCTGTACCTGGCGATTTAACATCGCTGGGCGATAATTATCTATCTAAGCAAGCAACCATTCTTGCTCTTGCACCAGGCAGGGTTTGCCGCAAAATCCGATCACTCGGAATTAGTGTGAGCTCTTACCTCTCCGACGCTAGGTCGGAGCCCCGAGTTTACCTCG